>Ga0172378_10000008_pt1 | contig 156385 bp, 152 predicted proteins | sample GrowelOW332metaG_FD_119755 | JGI IMG/M metagenome (GOLD analysis project Ga0172378, IMG submission 119755) | Groundwater microbial communities from an aquifer near a municipal landfill in Southern Ontario, Canada - Pumphouse #3_1 metaG | ecosystem: Environmental > Aquatic > Deep subsurface >... | reverse complement strand
CCAAAAAATTAAATTTAAATTTGAAGGCAAAAGAAATATTGAAATTGCGAAAAATTTATTGGAAAGCAGTGGCTGATGCTTGGGAAATTTATAAAGATGCCATTTTATTTTTAGAAAAAATTAAAAAAGAAAAAATAAAAATAATTTGGGTAACGGGAAGTGATTCAATTTTAAAAATAAAACAAGTTAAAGAAAAAATCGAATTAAATTATGATCCAAAATATTCAGCAAAAGAAAAACAAAAAAGGCTGAGAAAATTATTAAAAAAATATCCAGGAAAATTAATAACTGGAGATCCAATAGATAAATCCGCAATTTGGGAAAAATTGTTTAAAGGAATTAATATTGGTAAGACTTTAGTGGTGGGTGATTCTTATGAAACAGATTTAAAACCGGCGGAAGAATTGGGGATAAAAACGATTTTAATTACCAGATAAAGTTTGGGCGAGGACATCGAGAAGTTCGTCTGAAACCCGATAATCGAATAGTTGAAGTGGATTTTCCAATGGTTCTTCTAAAACTAATTTTTTGGAACGATCTGGATTTTCTTCGATTTTTCCTTTGACTTTTCCATGGTTTATACCTTTTTGAATATCATATTCATGATAAGGTTCAGTAAACTCGAATTCTTTTGGGTCTTTAATTTTATTTACTTGAAGTTTGACTTCTGAAACATTTTCTAAAAACATCGCTGTTAATCGATGTCGACCACCTGTAGCTAAGATATAACCGCCTGGTAATTCTAAACCATAAAGACCATTAACATCATTAAAATTAAATTTATTTTCTTTAATTAGTCTTCTAAATTCTTCAACACTGGTATGACTATCTATCTCCCAAGGCAAACGATTAGAATTATGATTCATTCTTCTAGAATCTTCGGTAGTATCTAAGGCAATTATTTTATTTAAAGGAACAACCATTTCAGTTAAATTCTTTTCGCGAATAGGAGTAATTAAAGTTTTTTTAAAATAATCTGAACTGACACAAGAAAAACCATTTCCGTCGACTAAACTACGGGGTTTTGGTTCATAAAGATATTCTGTATTTCCACCTATCGATTCATAACCCCTCTTTCGAATGTCTTCTCCTAATAAATTTTCATATTTTTTAGGATTATTAAATAAAACTTCTTTTGGAGCTGGTGGTTTGTAACCTTCGCCATTTTCGCTCATAATTTTAATTGGTTTTTTATTTCTTCTAACCCTTCTGTTAGAGTTTTGAAAGTTAGACCAAGATTAGTGACTTTTTTGTTTGAAGTAATAAGGGTTTTTTGCCAAGGACGAGAGCCTTCTGATTGTGACTTAATATATTCTTCCAAACTACTGGTGGAAATTAAATCTTTATTTAAGTTAAAAACTTTGGCAATTTCTAAACACATTTCATATGGAGAATGAGAAGATGAACCAACTAAATGGTAAATGCCGGTATTTTTGTTTTCAAAAAAATAGCCTAAAGCTTGAGCAATATCATCAACAAATGTATATGTACAAATTTGATCAAAAAACATTTTAACTGGTTCATTATTTTGAAGTTTAATTAAAACTTTGCGAATAATATCAACTTTTTTCTCAAATTCAGCTCGATAAGGATAAGTAATACGAGAAATATTGTAATTTGGATAGCCAGAATCAGTAATCACTTTTTCACCTAAATATTTAGTTTCACCGTACCATTCAATTGGATTTGGAGTATCGGTTTCGGTATATGGAGTAGTTTTAGTACCATCAAAAACAAAATCAGTGGAAATATAGACTAAATATTGATTATATTTTTTAGCCAAATCTAAAATATTTCTAGTACCTTCAACGTTAAGCTGATAGCAAATACCCAACTTATCACCTCTTTGTTCCCAAGCGGCATTGGTATCAGTAAAAGCAGCCATATGTAAAACAGCAACAGCATTCTTATTTTTTTCGAAAGCTTGGCTTAAATTTTCTTTATCTAAAATATTAACACCAGTGTCGAGAGAAAAATCGACAAATTCAAATTTATCTTTTAATAATTCAACGATACGACTACCAACTAAGCCGGATAGACCGGTGCCAATAATTTTTTGTTTCATAAAATCCCTCTCGGCTTTCACCGTTTCTCCCTTTGACAAAAGGGAGATTAAAAAATATTTAAATTTTTAATTTCCAAAAGTGTTGGCCAGAGCTTATCTTTTTCAGACAAAATAAGTTCTGATTCTATTTTTGACCAATCAATACCGATTTCTGGATCGTTCCATAAAACGCCGCCTTCCGATTCTTTGTTATAAAAATTAGAGCATTTATATTGAAAATCAGCAATGTCGGAAAGAACTAAAAACCCATGAGCAAAACCTTGAGGAATAAAAAACTGTTTTTTATTTTCTTCAGATAAAATTACAGATTCGTATTGACCTAAGGTTAGGGAATTTTTACGAAGATCAACAGCCACATCTAGAACTTCTCCACGAGTACAACGGATTAATTTATCTTGGGCAGAAGGTGGTTTTTGAAAATGAAGACCGCGAAGAACACCTTTAGTAGATTGAGAATGATTATCTTGAACAAATTCAACATCGATGCCATTTTCGGCAAAAACTTTTTTAGAGTAGGTTTCCATAAAAAAACCTCTTTCATCTTTAAAAACTGATGGTTCAATAATAACTAAACCCTCGATTTTAGTTTTTGTAAATGTGGGCATTATTTTTTAAGACTATTTAATTTAATATAAAATTCTTCAGCTTCTTTTTTGGTTTCCTGCCACCAATCGGTGTTTTGAGTGTACCAATCGACAGTTTGTTTCATACCAGATTCTAAATCATATTTTGGTTCCCAACCTAATTCATTATGAATTTTATCCCAATTAACGGCATAATTATCATGAGCTGGACGATCGGCCACATATTCAAGAGAATCTTCACCTTTGTTCATTAATTTCAAAAGAAGTTTAACCAATTCCATATTGGAAGTGCCTTTTTTAAGACCACCAATACAATAAGTCTCCCCTATTTTTCCTTTTAATAAAATGGCTTCGATGGCTCGGCAGTGATCTTCGACGTGAAGCCAATCACGGAAATTTAAACCTTGACCATATATTTTGATTTTGCCCCCACTTAAAAGACTAGTAATGGATCGAGGAATCATTTTTTCTGGATGTTGGTAGGGACCATAATTATTGGAACAATTACTGATAGTAATCTGTAAACCAAAAGTTTTATAAAAAGATCGAACTAAATGATCGGAAGAAGCTTTGGAGGCAGAATATGGGCTAGAAGGATCATAAGGAGTCGATTCGCTGAATTGGCTGATGGTGTCGTCTAGGGCAATGGTGCCAAAGACTTCATCAGTAGAAATATGATGGAAACGGACATTATATTTTTTGGCGGCCATTAAAAGATTGTAGGTACCTAAAACATTAGTTTTAACAAAAAGAGAAGGATCGTCAATAGATCGATCAACATGAGATTCGGCGGCAAAATGGACAATAGTGTCAACTTGAGAAACTAAATTGTCAACAATTTTTTCATCTAAAATGTCACCTTGGACAAATTTGTAGTTTGGAGAATTGGCAAATTCAACTAAATTTCGAGGATTGGCAGCATAAGTCATCTTGTCGAGATTAATAATGGAATCATCGGGATGATTTTTAAACCAATATTTAATAAAATTAGAACCGATAAAACCTGAACCACCTGTGATTAGTAATTTCATAGTAAAGTCATTTTACTTCAAATAAAGAACCGAGGCAAGTTGATTGACAAAATAGATATTATAGGGTATAATTCTGGTAATAATTATTAACAATAAAGCTATTTGCAGCTTTAAATTTAATAATTAGTACTTTTAAAATCAGATTGTTGAAATATTTTTTTGATGAGCGGAAACCTGCCCTGCAGTTGCTGGGTAGATTCCCGTTCATCAGAAGATGAGATGAGGAGAAAGAAGAATTATTATGAAACTTGGAAATATGCCAGAAGGAAAACAATTAGGATGGAATTTCGTTAATTTCGCCGGTCGGGCAACGATTAGCGACGAAAATGGTAATCGTGTGTCAGGAGACATTGTTTCCATTGATGATGTTAGATACGCCAAGCTTACTTCAAAGTTCGGAGACTTAACCATTGGATACAATGGAGTGTATGGTCAATGGGCTTTTGAAGAGAACGGCGGTGCTGTAATGGTGCTATATTCGGTTTCCCCGGAAGGAGAATTGTACCTAGCCGGAGGTTATGAAAAACGTTTATTAATCAATGGTGGAAGCATAATGTTTGGCCCTCCTGGCGGATTTGGAATAACTTCTGAATCGGCTGAAGATACTGCAAAACGTGAAGTTCTTGAAGAGACTGGTGTTCATGTTAGTACCATGGTTTCTATTGGTTTTTCAACTCCAAACCGGGCTTTCTGGATCAAAAACTCAGACGGCAATTGGCCTGTTACATTCTATGCATGTCGTGTAGATTGGTCTTCTTTGGTGGAAAAAGATAATCAATTGTATCTGCCTTCAACTAAGAAAGCTATTGCAGAATTGGATAAGCTTTCAACGCTTATTTTTATTCCGGCGATTGACGCCATCAGCAACACCAATGATGGCATCGCTGTTACAGCGTATGCAAAAACTTGGGCCGCGTGGCAAAAAAAAATCATTTGATTCAACACTCTGAGAGACCCGACTGGGATTTGATGCATTTATGCATTCATTTCTAAGTCGGGTTTTTCTATGGAAAAAATTAATCAAACTATTGACAAAATAGCTATTATAGGATATATTATTAAGAATAATCATTTGATTTTTAGATCAGAAGCTGATTTTAAAAATTGAATGATTTTGTACTTTTAAAACAGGTTTATGGAAATGTTTTTGATGAGCAGAAACGTGATCCTTGATTTAAGGATTAGATTTCTGCTTACCAAAGCAAAAAAAATAAAAATAAGGGGTAAAAAAATGCAGACAGTAATTTTGCTTTACAACACAAAGGGAATCTTTGTGCGTCTTAAAGACGGTTGTTTATATCCAACTTTTCAAATGGAAAATGAACAGTTGAATGAAAAGAATAAAGAAAAAGAAGGAGATGAAAAATTAAAAAAAACAATTCAGGAGTTCTTATGGCTGGCTGAGTTGTTTCGGTCTGATAAAAATTTTCGGTTCATTTATGTCTTCAAGAAGACATTCGATGAATATGATGGAAAAAATGTATTATTTTTATCATACAGAAACATAATTGAAAGCGGGTTGAAATTAAATAACTCTTTAAAATCTGCTTTCGAGAAAGCCCCCTCTTTTATATTGTAATTACCTGAAAAAACCCGACAATGAAGTGACGCGATGCGTTTACTAAATTTGTCGGGTTTTATTTTGTTAAAATTTTATTCTTCTTCAGTTGGAGTAGCAGTGACTTTTTTAGTAGGAGTTACTGTGGTTGTTTTGGTAGTTGTAGTTGTTAAAGTAGCACTTAAATCTGTTCCAATAGTGAAAACAACTTCATAAGTTGAAGTTGATTTTAAATCTTCAGTATAAGTGGCTGGGAAATCGGTTTTAAACTTTGAACCAAAATAAGCCGAAGTACTGGCAGATTTAACTTGAACTGAATTTTCGGTGGCATTTTCTTTAGCATTTCCAACAGTGATATCTTCAAAACCGAGAGTAACTAATTTAGCTTTAAGAGTGGCAGCTTGACCATTAATGTCAGTGGCGTTTAAAATTTGAATTTTAATATCTTTATCTATTTCAGCAATGGTTGGAGTTGGAGTGGCAGTGGCGGTTGGAGAAACATTGGCTTGAGTGATTTCATCACTGGTTGGAGTTTCGATAGTGTCACTGGAGTCTCTATTTAGAACAAACCAAACAGCAACAGAAGCGATAGCAACTGTAAAAATAAAAACTGCAACTAAGGGTAAAATATTTCTTTTTTTGTTTTCCATTTTTTTAGGAATTGAACTATTAATATTATTGGGTGAGCTTATTATATCAGTATTAGATGAAGTTGAGGTAGTCATTTCTCCTAAGACTGGTAATGGTAAATTTGAAGCTTTGGATAAACTTTGAGCAATTTGTGATTCATCATAAATTGTTTTATCCATTTCAGTGGTGGTTATAATGTCTAACTCTCGACCTTCAGGAATATAAATTTTTTTAGTAATAGTGGAAAAATAAAAAGTTGAATAGTTTATGATCTTTTGAATATCAAGACTTGGGCCTTTAATATTGACTGTCATATAAACTGAATTGTTTTTAGAAAGCAAAAGAGTATATTCTTGATCGTTTAAGGGATAAATAAAGAAAAATTCTTGTTTGTAAATTGTGGATATAGTATTAGAAATAGCACTAGAAACAGAAGAAAATTTATCAACACCGACATTGATTATAGATAAGTTTGATTTAAGTTGATCTAATTTTGGTTTATCATAGATATTAGCTAAAATAATTGTTTTATCAATAGCTTTCACTAATTTATATTCGATAGCATCGGGATCAATAGAAAAATTAACCAAACCAGTGGCTAACCCAATAACTTCCTTTTTATCAATATTGTCAATTTGGGAATCATAAGTAAATGATTTGGTAAAAACAACATCATCGGGAATTAAAACTGAAACTGAACCAAATTTATTTTGTTGAAAATATAATCTTAAGGCTTCTAAATCTTTATCATTACATTTTTGCCAAAGATCTAGATCAAAAGTAATAGTATTGTTTTCTTTGCGATCGATGTAAATTTCAACAACTTTGGCTTTGGGCCAAATAATAATTTTTGGCTTGGAGAATAATGACATATATTAGTATAACAAAAAACGCCCCTAAACGGAGCGTTTTAAAAGTTAAAAATTATCTTTACCAACGAAGATGAGCAAAAGCTTTGTTAGCATCGGCCATTCTTTCAACTTCAATTCTTTTATTAACAGCAGCCCCTTCATTGTTAAGAGCAGAAGTTAATTCAGCGACTAATTTTTCAGCAAAAGAATGATATTGTTTATTGGCTTTAGCACGAGCAGCATTAATGAGCCAACGAAGTGCTAACGAGTTTTGACGAACACCACGAACTGGAGTTGGAACTTGATAAACTGCTCCACCAATTCGACGAGGTTTTACCTCAATTTTAGGTCTAATGTTTTCCAAAGCTCTGTCAAGAACATCAATAATTTCTTCTGTAGGAAATTGTTTTTTTAAAAGATCGAGGGCATCGTAAACTTGCTTTTCAGCAGCAGTTCTTTTGCCATCTTTCATACAAGCGTTAATTATTTTACTGATAGTAACGTTACTGTAGATAGTATCTGGAAGTACTTCTCTGGTTTTATTAATTCCTTTTCTGGACATATTTTTTTTAAGTTGTTTAATAAATTTTAAATTAGTCTTTTTTAGCAGTAGCTTTTTTTGCACCGTATTTACTACGAGACTGCATACGACCAACAACAGCGCCGGCATCATATTTACCACGAATAATACGATAACGAACACCTGGTAAATCTCTGACTCTACCGCCACGGATACTAATGATACTATGTTCAGCTAAATTATGACCGACACCGGGAATATAGGCAGTCACAGAGGCATGATTACTAAGTTTAACTTTGGCAATCTTACGCAAAGCTGAATGTGGTTTTTTTGGAGTCATAGTCTTTACAGAAATGACCACACCTTTTTTAATAGGATTTATACTTAGGGTTGGTCGATTAGTAATAGTGTTGAAACCATTACGAAGAGCAACTGTTCTGAGTTTTTGGGTTCTCTTTTTTCGACCAGTTTTAATTAGTTGATTAAATGTTGGCATATATTTTATTTAGTTTGATTTTTACTGACGGGTATCAATCGTCCGATAATAACATTTTCTTTAAGACCAATCAAGCCATCGACTTCAGCAAGAAGGGAAGCTTCGGTCAAAACACTGGTGGTTTGTTGGAATGAAGCAGCAGACAACCAAGAACCAGTTGTTAAAGCAGAATTGATTAAACCAAGTAATACCTTTTTACCAACTGCAGATTTACCACCATTAGCTTTAGCTTTATCATTAGCAGCATGGAAAACGGCAGCAGTGGTAGTTTGTCCATACAAGAAAGTGGTGTCACCTGGATCTTCAATTTTAATTTTGTCACTCATTTCTTTAACCATAACTTCCAAATGTTTATCATGAATACCAATTCCTTGAGATTCATAAACACCTTGAATGCTGTTAATTAAATATCTTTGAGCAGCTTCAATTCCTTTGACATCCATAATTTCTCGAACGTCAACAGAACCAGAACAAAGTTGAGTACCTTGAGCAATTAAATCGCCATCAGCAATAAGGAGAGTGGCATTTAATGGCAAGATATAGGTAATGGTTTTAGTATTTTTATCTTCATCTTTACCAACAAGTTTAACTTCGTAACCATCAACTGTTTCTTTAACTTTAACTTTACCACTAATTTCGGCTAAAGGTGAAGGAATTTTTGGCATTCTAATTTCAAATAATTCCTGAACACGTGGTAAACCTTGAGTCACATCATTACCAACAACACCTCCAGTATGTTTAGTTCGAAGAGTTAATTGAGTTCCTGGTTCACCAATTGATTGAGCAGCAATAACACCAACAGGAACACCAATTTGGACCATTCTACGAGTGGAAAGATCCCAACCATAACATTTTTGACATAAACCAGTTTCGGCATTACAAGTTAAAGGAGAACGAATGTTGACAATAGTGATTTCATTTTTCTCGATTAGAGCAACTTCTTCATTATTTAACAAAGTTCCCTCTTCAATTAAAACTTTTTTGGTTTTTGGATCAAGAATATCAGTGGCTAAAACTCGGCCTAAAATTCGGCGAGAAAAATATTTTTCTCGACCTTTTTCATTGGCATCGATGGTAATAAATTTATCAGTACCACAATCTTCTTGTTTGATAATAGCGATATGAGCAGCATCAACCAAACGACGAGTTAAATAACCAGCATCAGCAGTCTTTAAAGCAGTATCGGCTAAACCTTTACGAGTACCTCTAGCACCAGTTACATATTCAAAAACTGAGAGTCCTTCTCGGAAATTTGACTTAGTTGGAAGTTGAACAATTTTTCCAGTTGGATCAACCATTAAACCTCTCATACCAGAAAGCTGTTTAATCTGATCTTTAGAGGCACGTTTAATACCTGCAGCAGAAATAATTCTGATTGGAGAATCAATATCAAGAGTTTCCCAAGTTTTTTCAGCAATTTCTTGAGTCTTTTCCATCCAAATAGATTGAGAAAGACGTTGTTTTTCACCATTACTGATTAAACCGTTTTTATAATTTTCTTCAATTCCAGCAACTTGCTGATTGGCCTCATGGATAATAGCTTCTTTTTCAGGAAGATAACCACAGTCAACCATTGATAAAGAAAGACCTGAAAGAGTAAAACCTTTGAAACCAATGTCTTTGAGAGAATCAATTAATTTGACTGTTTTTAAACGACCAGCAATTTCGAGTGATTCAACAATCAAGTCATTAACTGATTTAGAACCAGCCATAGCTTCATTTAAGAATGTAAATTCTTTTGGAAGGATTTGATTAAACCAAACACGACCATAAGTGGTTTTAATTAAATTACCATTAATTTTAACAACGGCTAATTCTCTTAAACCAATTTTTTTGGATTCATAGGCTAATTCAATTTCAGCTTCATCACCAAAAATTGATAAACCTTCAAAAGATTCTGTTTTTTCTTTATCTAAATCTTCGGATCTGACTGAAGTAATATAGTAACAACCAACAGCCATTTCTTGAGTTGGAACAGAGACTGGATTACCGTCAGATGGTTTTAATAGATTATGAGATGGCAACATTAATCTCTTAGCTTCTCTTTGAGAAGCGACAGAAAGTGGTAAATGAACACCCATTTGATCTCCATCAAAATCAGCGTTAAAAGCTTTACAAACACATGGATGTAAACGAATAGCTAAACCGTCAACTAAAATTGGCTTAAAAGCTTGAATAGAAAGTTTATGTAAAGTTGGAGCACGATTTAAGAGAACGTAACTCTTTTTAGTAACTTTTTCTAAAATATCATAAACCTCATTAATTCGATGATCAATTAAGTTTTTAGCACTCTTAATGTTTGGAGCGATGCCACTAGACATAAGTTCACTAAGTACAAATGGTCGATATATTTCAAGGGCAATTTCTTTTGGAAGACCAACTTGATTTAGTTTTAATTCTGGACCCACAACAATGACCGAACGACCAGAATAATCGACACGCTTACCAAGCAAATTACGACGAAAACGCCCTTTTTTGCCACGTAAAAGATCAGATAAAGAACGTGGAACACGTTTAGTATTTTTTCTTTTATTTTTGGAAGCTTTTTGAGCATCAATTAAAATATCGACCGATTCTTGGAGCATTCTTTTTTCATTTCGTAAAATGATTTCTGGAGCACCAAGTTTTAGTAATTTTTTAAGACGATTATTTCGATTGATTAAACGACGATATAAATCATTTAAATCTGAAGTTGCAAAACGACCACCAGTTAATTGAACCATTGGACGTAAATCTGGTGGAATAACTGGAATTTGAGTCAGAACCATCCACTGTGGATTAATTTTGTTTTCAATCATGCCGTTCATAATACGAATCTTGTACATGATTTTCTTTTTCTTTAATTTTGAACTAGTTTTAGCTAATTCTTTTTTAAGATTTTTAACAGTTTCGACCATGTCGATTTGTTTCAAAACTTCATAGAGAGCTTCGGCACCCATTTTAGCAGTAAAGAAAATATCTGCCTTAAATTGGGTTAAATAAAAACTTTCTTCATCAGAAAGAGTGGTTAAAACTTGAAGACTTTGGATTTTTTCTTCCAAATATTTCATTAACCCTTCAATACGATTTTTTTCAGTTAAAGCTTTGTTATCGAGTTTTTGGACATCTTGTTTGAGTTTAATGTCGCGTTCATCTTGAGCAATGAAAAGTTGATCTTTGTTTTTAATTTTAGATCCAAGTTCTTTTTTCTCTTTTTCGGTTTCTTCAGTTTTTATCTCAATAGCTTTTTTAGTATCAACTTCAATTTGGTCAATTCTTTTTTTAGAATAGCTGGCTAAGTTTTCTAAAGCTTCTTTTCTTTTAGAATCATCAACGGAAGTGATTAAATATTTAGTAAAATAAACAACTGATTCGAGGTCTTTTTGAGGGACATCAAGAATGACACCAATTGGAGATGGAGTATTGCGAAGATACCAAAGATGAGTGACAGGAGCGGCCAAAGTAATATGACCCATTCTTTCACGTCGAACTTTAGAAGTAGTAACTTCAACACCACAACGATCACAGATTACACCCTTAAATCGGATTTTTTTGTATTTACCACAGTAACATTCATAATCGCGAGATGGTCCAAAGATTTTTTCACAAAAGAGACCATCTTTTTCTGGACGCCAACTTCGGTAATTAATAGTTTCTGGTTTTATAACTTCACCAGTGGACCAAGATAAAATGTCTTCTGGAGAAGCCAATTTAATTTGGAGTCCTGAAAAATCAATCATACTTTTAAATTTAAACATTATTGTTCCTCCTCTATAACTGTTAAGCCTTCAATTTCAGCGTCGACTTCGACGGGGATTTCAGGTGTGATATCTTCTGGTTTAATTTCAACTGGGGTTGAAACTTCTGTTTCAACATCTTCTTCAATAATTTCTCTAACACCGACTGGAGAAATATCGAGAGCTAAACCAGCCAATTCTTTGGTTAAAACTTTGAAAGATTCTGGAATAGCTGGTTCTGGAATTGGTTGACCTTTAATAATAGCTTGAAAAGCGTGGGTACGACCTTCAATATCATCAGATTTAATGGTCAACATTTCTTGGAGAGTGTGAGCAGCACGGTGTGCTTCAAGAGCCCAAACTTCCATTTCTCCTAATCGCTGACCACCCATTCTGGCTTTACCACCAAGTGGTTGTTGAGTAACTAAAGAATAAGGACCAGTAGAACGAGCATGAACTTTGTCGTCAACCATATGGACTAGTTTAATAATGTAGCCAATACCAACAACTGATTCTTGATCATAAGCTTCACCAGTTCGACCATCGTAAAGTTGAGTTTTTAAAGTTTCAGAAAGACCGGCTTTTTTAAGTTCTTCACCGATTTCATCTTCTGAATATTTTTCAAAAACAGGAACGGCATATTTTTTACCAAGTTTGTAACCAGCATAACCAAGAGCAACTTCTAAAATTTGACCTAAATTCATACGAGCCACAACAGAAAGTGGAGACATAATCATGTCTATTGGCGTACCATCAGCGAGACGAGGCATATCATATTGAGGCATAATACGACAAATACAACCTTTATTTCCATGGCGTCCAGCAATCTTGTCTCCTTCTTGAATACGTCGAATTTGAGCAACATAAACTTTAACGACTTTGTTAACACCTGGATCTAATTCATCACCTTTTTCTTTATCAAGAATATCAACTTTAATAACAACACCGCCTTCACCGTTAGAAACACGGAGAGACGTATCTTTAACTTCACGAGCTTTTTCACCGAAAATAGCGCGTAAAAGTCTTTCTTCAGCAGATAATTCTTTTTCTCCACGAGGTTCAACTTTACCTACCAAAATATCATTTGGACCAACAGTTGCACCAATCATAACAATACCATCGTCAGTTAATTTAGCTAATTCATTTTCAGAAACATTAGGAATATCTTTAGTCAATTCTTCGGAACCTAATTTGGTTTCGACAACTTGAGCTTGATATTCATAAATTTGAACATTAGTTAAGACATCATCTTTGACGATACGGTCTGAAATTAAGAAAGAATCTTCATAACATAAACCATCAATTGAAGCATAAGCAACTAAAAGGTTTCTTCCGATTGATAATTCACCACCATCAGTGGATGGGCCATCAATTAAAAGATCACCTTCGTTAACAACATCGCCCATACTGACAACAACTTTTTGGTTATAGCAAGTACCATATGGAGAAGTTCTTAAAAATTTAGTGACATGATAAGTTTCAGTTTTACCATCTTCACTGACTTCACTAATTTCACAGCCTGATTCAGTAACTTTTTTATCGAGTGTAATAACAATTTTACTACCATCAACAAAAGTAACTTTACCTGAATGTTTGGCTAAAACTGTTCTTTCCATAGAAGTAGCAATAGTCGCTTCCATACCTGTACCAATATAAGGTGATTCGGGAGCAATTAATGGAACCGCTTGAGTTTGCATGTGAGAACCCATAAGAGCACGAGTGGCATCATCATGATCAACAAAAGGAATAAGTGAAGCAGAAGCACCAACAATTTCATTTGGGACTAGATCAATATATTCAATTTGATTAATTGGACCTTCAGTAAATTCACCTTGATAGCGGACTGGAACCCATTCTTGTTTGGTAATAAAATTTTCATCAAATTTAATACCTAAATGAGTGATTTTCTTTTCATATTCATCATCAGCGTCAAGATAATCAAAATCTTTAGAAATAGTGTAGCCACCTTTAACTTTTTCAAGTTTTCTAAAAGGAGCTTCCAAGAAACCATATTTGTTAACTTTAGCGTAAAGAGCCAGATAAGTAACTAATCCGATGTTTGGACCTTCTGGAGAACGAACAGTACAAATACGACCATATTGTGAACTGTGAACGTCACGAATTGAGAAAGCAGCACGCTCTCTGGACAAACCACCAACACCGACAACAGTAACACGACGTAATAAATCTAATTCTGATAATGGATTAGTTTGATCTAAAATTGCAGAAAGCTGATTGGATCGGAAAAAAGTATTAAGAGCAGAAATTAAAGGCTGAGGATTAATCATTTGAGAAGGAGCTGGTTTTTCTTTGGTAGAGATTAAACTCATTCTTTCTTTGACCATTCTTTCAAATCTGGCTAAAGCTGGACGAATAGCAATTTGAGAAACGATTTCACCACAACGTCGAAGACGACGGTTGGCAAGAGAATCAATATCATCAAGGCGAGTAACTTCACCTTTTTGAAGTTGAACTAAATATTTGATAGTAGCAATTAAGTCTTCTTTCTTTAAAACCCAGTTTTCTCTGTCGTTATCATCAAAATTAAATCCGAATTTTTTATTAATTTTATAACGACCAACATTACCTAGTTCATAAGTTCTAATGTCGAAAAATCTTTCATTGAAAAATTTTTGGGCATTTTCAAGAACAACTGGCTCACCTGGTCGAAGTTTTCGATAAAATTCCAAAACAGCTTCATCAGAAGTTTTAGAAATATCGGCTTGAATAGTACTGTTAATGAAGTCACTAAATTCAGTAACTAATTGTTTATCTCCCATTTGACAAGCAGCTCGTAAGAAAATAGTAGCTGGAAATTTCTTTTTTCGATCAATTCGAGCAAAAATGACATCTTTTTTACCAACAAAAAATTCCAACCAAGAACCACGAGATGGTCTGATTTCAGCACTGTAAAGAGTTTTCCCAGTAGCTGGATCATTTTCACCAGTAAAATAAATGCCTGGAGATCGGACTAATTGATTAATAACACCTCTTTCAATACCATTGATGATGAAAGTACCTTCATCAGTCATAGTGGGAAGATTTAAAAAGAAAACATCTTCTTCGCGAACATTACCAGTTCTTTTATTGGTTAATTTGGCTTTGACACGAACCGGAATTGTATAATTTAATTCTTTTCTTTTAGCAAGATCAGCAGAAACAACGATTGGGTCGTAAGTTAATTCACCTAGTTCTAACTCCCAGTTATTACCGGTATAGTCACTAATTGGTGAAATTGATTGAACGGTTTCGATCAGTTCCTTTTTTAAGAATTCCTGCCAGGATTCTTTTTGAATTTTAATTAAATCTAACTTAGGAAGGTTTGGGTATTTTTTACCCCATTGAGTTCTTTTAATAGAAGGCATCAACAAATTTAATTATTAAAAAAAAGGGACGAGTTATGTTCCAACCGCTCGGCCGAATAGGGGTATTATAAAGCCTTTGTCAAGAGTTGGCAACAGGTAGGTTTTATAGTTAATTTACACTAGCTGACGAAGTTGAAATTGGAGTAATAGTGGTGGCTGATTTGGTAGCAGTAGAAGTGTTTAGACATTCATTGTCAGTGCAGGTAATAGTGTCTTGTGATTCACAAGAACAAGTATTACAACCATCAGCAGCCATAAAAGATTCTCCAATAGAATAATTTTTATCATTTAAAGAACAACTACCAGATTGAATAACTGTGGGTGAAATTTTAGTACTAGTAGAAGTTGATGAATTAGCAGCGTTGTTTTGTTTACTTTTGAAATAAACGAAAGTAAAAGCACTGGCAGCTAAAATAAAAAATATTAAAGAAAAAATAAATATAATTTTAAAAACATTATTTTGTGGTGGTTTTGGAGTAATGCCAAAATCAGATAAAGTTGGTTCTGAAATTGGTTGAGTATTATTAAACTGATTTATGGTTTCTTTTGGTTGAGACTCTGGTTGAAGTTGAGGTAATTCTGGTTCTGGTTGAGGTTGTGGTTCAGGCTGAGGTAATTCTGGTTCAGGTTCAGGTTCAGGTTGAAGTTCAGGCAATTCTGGTTCAGGTTCAGGTTGAAGTTCAGGCTGAGGTAATTCTGGTTCAGCAATTGGTATTTCTGGAATAATGTTTTCAGACGTTTCAGAAACTAATGATGGTTGACCATTTTGATTATTAATTATTGGTTCTTCGCTGTTAGCTTTTAATTGATTATCCATGAATTAATATCTCATTTTTGATTATTAGTGTCAATAAAATTGCAAACTAAAATTGAAAAGTATATTATTTTTGTATGTATAAAAAAATATTTTGTTTATTTATGCTTTCCTTTTTGTTTACAAAGACTGCTTTGGCTGGCGGATTTAATTTAAAATCAATTGGGCAAGTTGACACTAGTGGACAAGAAATTTCACATTGGTGGTATTCAGGATTAACCCCATCGATGACAGGTGAAGCTGTAGTGTCAAGTGTGGTAACTATTTCGATTGATGGAACAGAAACAACAACGACAACAGATGAATCAGGAAATTGGGCATATAATCCGGGAACATTAACCAGTGGAGATCATCAAATTGTTTTAACTAATAGTGGATCAACTATTAATTTTACTCTTACTCTAGGTGCAGAAAATGTCAATTACACTGCAATTAGTAGTGGAAGTACAGAAGCATTACCAACCGCTGGAGTCATTTTCCCAACTGTGATTTTATTAGGAGTTGCTGGTGTTTTGTTTTTAACAGCTAAAAAAATAGCTCAACAAAATTAATCTGGTAAAATGTGGAATGAAATTTTTTGTTAAAACTTTTGGTTGTATAGGAAATACAGCAGATTCTGAGAAAATTAAATCTTTTTATTATGACAAAGGTTATTTGGAAGTTAACAACTGGAAAGAAGCTGATTTGGTTATTATTAATACCTGTATTATTCGAGAATCAGCAGAAAATAGAGTTTATGGATTAATAAATGAGATTGACAAGTTTGGTCGGGGTAATAAAATAATTGTGACAGGGTGTTTGGCGGGGCTAGCAAACAGAGATAAAACTGGTAAAAAAATGGCTCAATTAAAAAGAGATTTCCCTACGGTTTCCGAATTTATACCAATTGAAAAGATTAGTTCTAATATTGACCCATTAAGAGGAAAAACTGATATAGCTTTAATTCCAATAAGTTTTGGCTGTAGTAATTTTTGCAGTTATTGCATTGTTCCATTTGCGAGAGGACCAGAAATTTCTCGAAAGATGGACGATATTTTAAATGATATCGATAAAGCGATGGTTGATGGTTTTAAACAAGTGATGCTGATTGGACAAAATGTGAATTCATATGGGAATGATTTTACAGAAGCAACTTTGGTATCGATGGGAAAAAAAAGATTTAAAAGTTTATTCCCAAAACTATTAGAAGAAGTGACTAAAAAAGATTTAGAAAAAATTTCTTTTGTGAGCAGTAATCCTTGGGATTTTTCTGATGAATTAATTGAAACAATTGCTAAACATCAAAATATTGATCGATTATTACATCTACCCTTTCAGGCTGGTGATGACGAAGTGTTGAAAAATATGAACCGTGGTTATACTCAAAAAGAATATTTGGATTTGGTAAAAAAAATTAAATCAAAAATTCCTGAGGTTAAATTTTCAACCGACATAATTATTGGTTTTCCAGGAGAAGACGAAAAAGCATTTGAAGAAACAGTAAATGTTTGTAAAAAAGTTGGATTTGAAATTGCTTATATTAATAAATATTCACCCAGGAAAGGTACTGTTTCGGCAAAAATTTATAAAGACGAAATTCCGATGAAAGAAAAGAAAAGACGGTGGGTTATCTTGAATGATTTGGTAAACAAAAAATAAATTATTTCAAATAGTTTTCAATATTAGCGTTGTGTTCAGTGAGGGTTTTGGCATAATACATAACACCGTCATTACCAGTGAGATAGAAAAGATAATCAGACTCGGTTGGGTGAAAAGCAGCATAAATTGAATCATAGCCAGGATTACAAATTGGACCAGGTGGAAGTCCAGTATTTTTATAGGTGTTATATTGAGAAACAATTGAAATATCGGTTGAATCTATATCTTTCCAATAATCAGTCGGATTGGTCTTTGAATCACGAATATATTGAATAGTGACATCTGATTGGAGGGGCATATTGATATCGAGACGATTAATTAAAACGCCAGCAACACCCTGTTTTACTTTTAAAGTTCTGGCTTCCCTTTCAATAATTGAAGCGAGAATTAAAATTTGTTTATCAGTCATTTTAGTATTAATGGCATCGATTTTAGCGGCGGCAAACTTTTTATCAAAATTGGATTGAATAGTCTCTAAAATTTGATCAATCGTAAAATATTCAGGAATTAAATAACTGTCTGGGAAAAGATAACCTTGAAGATTTTTATTTTTAACCACAAAATCTTGACCAGTGAAAGAAAGATTTTTAGGAAAACTGTTAGTTAATTCTTCAACCCGAGTACCATCAATAATTTTCAACCAATAATCAGTTATTCCACCTTTAGAAAGTTTAATTACAATTTCCTTGGTGGTTAAATTAGGAGAAATCTTAAAACTTCCAGCCTGAATTTTTTTATTCAAAGAAAGTTGATAGTTATAAAAAAGAAAAACATATTTATTCCTAATTAATTGATTATCTTCTAGATCTTGGGCAATTTGTTTTAACCCTTCACCAGATTTGATAGTAAAAACTTTTGAAGTGACATCGGTAGAAACTGGACTATTATTCTGATACAAAAAAAAGAAAGAAGTAAAAAGAAAAATAATTACAAGAGAAATAAAAGTGATAAGAATTTTTTTGCCCATTTAGGATTAAATTTCGTCAAATAAAGCACGACGATAAGTTTTTTTGTCTTTGTTGTAGATGAAAATACGACCACATTTACAAGTTACTGTTGTTTTTCCTCTAACATCTTTTTTGGTGCCATGGAAAAGTTGAGCACCACAACCAACGCAACGACCTTGTGATAACATCCAAGCTTGAATAGGGGAAATTAGATTTTTAATCATAAATATTTTTAATTAATAACCTAGAGCTCTTCTTAAAATAACAGCTGCAGCCACTGAATCAATTAATTTTTTATAATCTTTCTTTTTGTTCTTATTTTGAATATAAATTTGTTTAGCTTCAATAGTACTGATAGATTCTTCAACTGTTTCTATGTTTAATTCTAACATATGTCTTAGCTCTTCAACAAAGGATTTAGTTATGTCGGCAAATTTTCCTTCTGATATTCCGACATAAATTTTATCAATTTTACGTTCGATAATAATTTTTTTTAAATTATCAACGATATCATTGTTATTTTTGATAGCAGGAATGGTTGAAATTATACCCAAGGTAGAAACTGCTAAACCAATATTTTTAGTTCCATAGTCAATAGCAAGGCAATTCATAATTAAATTATATCCTATTTAACGGATAGACTAGATTTAACAACTAAGCGACGAAGATAAGTTCCTGGAGGAGTACAAGTAATAAGAGTTAGATTTTTCTGGTCATAGTTCTGAACTAAAACTGAGAGATCAGTAGGTTTGACTTCAAACATTTCATCAACAATATATTTATATTCCATACTGTCATAACTAATAATAATTTCATCACCCTGCTTGAGGGTATAGAGGGTAGAAAAAATGGTTGAATAATTTTTAGAATTGAAAAATTGAGGAAGAACTGAATGTCCAAAAATGATAGCATTACCTAGTTGGCCGGGAAGAGCAGTCTGAGGATATTGAATCAAACTTTTTTTAAGATCCATACTACCAACAGTGACAACAGCATTTTTGATTTTTAATTTAGGAATAGATAAAAAATAAGTAAAGGTTTGATCGTTGGAAAAAATTTGATTAGAACTGGAAGAATCATTTTCAAACCAATTAGAAATTTGAGTATAATCAGTAGCAGCACCTAAAATATTTTTTGAAGTACCGTAACTTTGATTAGATAAAGGATTTAATAATTTACTAAAATTAATTGAATATTGAATTTGATATTTTAAAATTGGAAAAATAGCTGAGGATAGGAAAAATATTCCAAAACAAAGAAATAAAGCAGCAACAATCTTTTTTTTAGCCGCTTTTGTATTTTTTTGTTGTGGTGTCGGTTTTTTTAAATAAATGTAACTCACTTTATTTGGTTTTTATTTCGATAGAGATATTCTTTTTATTGAAGGGAAGAATATTTAATATATTAAAACTATTTTTAAAATCAAAGTCGTAAACTCGACTGATATTTTTTCTAATAATATTTTGAGAATTTTTAACAGTCCTTCCAGTAATTTTTTTAGTAAGAGTTACAGTATCAATTTTTGGAAGAGAAGAACCAATGATAGTTAAACTGCCAGTAGATTCATCTGTGTCTAATTTATCAATTTTAAAGGTAAAAACAAAGGAGTCTGAATCAATTTCAGACTCAGAATAGCCAGTTTCATTAGATAAAAATTGTTTAATGATTTTATTTTTAGTATCTGAACTGATAGTAAAAACACTGACTGTAGAATCAGCAGAAGCAGTTAAACTTTCAGTTTGTTCATCAACTTCACGGTTAAATTCAATTTTACCTTTTTCGACTTGGATAGTTTCTTTTAAGGTGTCGCTTAAATTATTAAACTCTTCATTTATTTTTTTATCGGCAGCATCGGCTAAATTTTTAGTTAATTGACTTTCCGCATTAGTTTTATCTTCCTTACTAACAGCCTTAACTTGTTCTTTAGTTCCTCCAGTGAAAGTAGTATTAGTTTTAACTACAATTGAACTCTCTGAAAAATCTTTAATCGTTAAAGTAGCATCTTTACTAATATTGTATTCTGTTCCAATATCAGTGGCAGAAATGGAAGTTTTGACTTGGCCAAAATTCATGGTTCCAGTGTTGTAATCAGTGACAGCAGCAGCAACTTGAACACTACTAACTAATTCAAATTTTTGACCACCAGAATCGGTTAAAACTGATCCTTTGGGAATATTTTGGACTTTTTCTAATTTATTAAAAATAGTAATTTCACCAGTGGCTTTTTCACCAATAGTTTTTTGACCAGTAGTTTCAACAGTAACAGAAGAACTAACAGAAACTTCTTTTTTTTCAACAGGAATAATTGATGAAGAAATTTCACTGGCATTAGAATCAAGAGTGACATTAATAGTTTTTTCAAATTCATAGGGGGTTAGATAAAGTGTGACTTGAGTTTTGGATAAAAAAAAGAAAGATAAAAGGACAATTAAAACAAGAGGAAAAATTAAAACTAAAAAGTTTAACTTTAATTTTGGTAATTTTGGTAATTTTAATTTTGGAAGATTTAAAGGAATTGATGGTTTTGGTGGAGAAAAATTATTTTCTAAAACTGGGATTTCAGCAGTAATTGGTGTTTGGGTAAAACCTAAAGTATCAAAAGGAACTTCTTCCAACGAATCAACTAATTCCGAACTAGAAATAGTTGAATTATCATCAATAATTTCTAAATCTTCTAATTCTTGAGATGTATCAACTTCTTCTGGAGGAATTACTGGAACTGATTGATGAGAAGAATTGCCACCGCCAATCATTTGGGAAGTTATGGCTTTGAAAAAAATATTTATTAAATCATTGTCTTGATAAAGTTTAATGTCAGGAAAATGGAGAAAAGTTTCAACATTTTTTTTGCCAACCCAAGGAAAATTTTTCAATTCTTCAACAATTGATTCATCAGCACGACCATAAATATAAATTTGAGGAGGTAGAGTTGATTCTGAATTAAATTCTAATAAAGCATCTTCAACTAGTTGAGCTTTAAATTCACTGTCAAAAATTTTACGAACTCTGGCTTTTATTTTTCCTAAGTAAATTAGAGATAATTCAAAAGAATTGGCTTCTAAATAAATATTAATAAAACTGGCAGGAAAATCATCTGGTTTACTTGATTCTTCAATAATGGCTTCATCATTAGACATGAAACCTGATGGTTTTAAATCTAACTCTTTTAAGGCTGGTAAAATTAATTCTGATTTTTCTTTAGAAATTTTTCCATCTTCGTTAACCCAAGCAGAAGGAATAACTAAACCAACAAAAATGGGTTCTTGTTCAGGAGTAATATCGGCACCAATAGCAGCACTAGAGAGAGATTCATCAGCAGCTTTAATGATTGAATTATGGTTATTAATATCAAAAGCAACACGTGGACCAATTGAGGCAACATAAAAACGACCATTCCCCCAATTAATTAAAGCAACAAGAACACTGTCGGCTTCAATATAAAATAACCAAAAACTATTTATTCCCATTATGTATAAGGATACAATATTTTTGATGATTTAGCCTAATTTAAGACAGCGTAGATACGGCGTTTACCTGAACCAGCTGATTCTTCTTTTTGAATTTCAAAATGTCCTAACTCAGAAAGATGATTAACATGAGGACCTGTACAGACTTCTTTAGAGAAATAATTTTCTTTAGAACCAATAGTATAAACTGTAACTATTTCTGGGTATTTACCGGTAAAAAGGGCAATAGCGTTTTGAGTCTGAGCTTCAACAAAAGGCATGGTTTCAACTACAACTGGTAAATCTAATTTGATTTGTTCATTAACTAAATTTTCAACTTGTTTTAATTGATCATTGGTTAATTTTTCGTTATGAGAAAAATCAAAACGCAATCTGTCGGCAGTAATATTGGATCCAGACTGTTGAACGTAATCACCTAAAATTTTACGTAAAGACGCGTGTAATAAATGAGTGGCGGTGTGATATTTAGTAATAATTTCGGAATTATCTGCTAGACCAGATTTGAATTTGCCAGCAGATAAAGTTTGAGACTGCTTAGAATGCTCTTCTTTGGCTTGGTTAAATTCATCTAAATTTAAAGATAAATTATTTTTTTCCAATTCTTCTTGAATCATTTCGACTGGAAAACCAAAACTTTCATAAAGCGTAAAGGCTTCTTTACCGGAAACTGACTTTTTTCTTTCGATTAATTTATTGATTTCGCGAAGACCATTGTTTAGAGTTTTGCGAAATTTATTTTCTTCAGCGTCTAAAATGGAAATAATTTTATCGCGATTAATATCTAATTCTGGATAAGTGCCAGCATAATTGTCTTGATTATCCAAAACAGCATCGGCGATTTGGGAAATAAAATTTGTTTCGATTCCTAATAATTTTCCTTGTCGAATAGCACGACGAATTAACCGACGGAGAACATAACCCGCTTCTTTATTACTTGGTTCAACACCATCGGCAATAATAAAAACTGAGGCTTTAATATGGTCAGCGATTATGCGAAAGGATTTTTTAAACCCTCCGTCACCGATTTCATCGGTGCCACCTCCCTTGACAGGGCGGCTTTCATATTTTTGTTGAGAAAGTTCTTCAATTTTTTTAATAATTGGCTGCCAAATGTCGGTTAAATAATTATCTGATAATCCGGATAAAATCGTAGTGGTTCTTTCAACACCCATGCCAGTATCAACATTTTGTTGAGTTAATGGCAAATATTTTCCAGAGGCATCTTTGTTGTATTGCATAAAAACGTCATTCCAAATTTCGATGATTCTACCCTGTTTACAGCCAACAGCGAAATCAATTTTTCCGCCATTTGGATTAGTATCAATAAACATTTCAGTGTCGGGACCACAAGGACCAACAGCACCAGCCGGACCCCACCAATTATCCTTTTTAGGCAAATAATGAATTTGGCTTTCAGACAAACCCTGATTTAACCAAAGATCGTGTGATTCAATGTCTTTAGGAGCATTTTCATCACCTTCAAAACAAGTGACATGAAGATTTTTTGGATCAATTTTTAATTCTTCGGTTAAAAATTTATAACTCCAAGGAATCATGTCGGTTTTAAAATAATCACCAAGACTCCAATTGCCAAGCATTTCAAAAAAGGTATGATGACGATTATCACCGACATCATCGATATCTCCAGTACGAATACATTTTTGAACATCGGTTAATCGTTTACCGAGTGGATGAAGTTGGCCTAAAAGATAAGGAACGAGAGGATGCATGCCAGCAGAAATAAAAAGAGTGGTGGGATCATTTTCAGGAATTAAACTGGCTGACGGAATTTCAATGTGTTTTTGGGATACAAAAAAATTGATGAATTTTTCTTTTAAATCACGAGCTTTCATAGAAATGATTATACCAGTTCTTCGTTTTTATAAATTTTAAAAAGAAAAGCCGGTAGGTGTATGTTTTTGAGAAAACACATTGACATGCCGGCTGCAAAATTAGAGAAACTTGGTTAATAAATTAACTACTCTTCGTCGTCGCCGTTTTTGGATTTATTCTCAATTCTTTTAATAATAGGGGTAAGATTGATGATTATTAAGGCTGAAAAGATTGGATAAATGACAACTTCCATTTTGGTAGGTTCATAATCCTTAATAAGGATCACTAATATAAAATACCCGACAGTTAGTAAATACTGAATGAAAAGCAATCCGTCTTTTTCTTTTTTTGTTAAAAACAACACGACCATGGGTATAGCGACTAGTAATATTGATTGGTTGAAAGAACCAGGATTGGTCCTTTCCCAAAGAAATATTATCAGCCACACAATGATTACAGCAATGTTTACCATAAGGGGTGATTTTTTCGAATTCATTTTATTATCCTCTTTCGTTTTTTTTATTTTTGGTTTATACCGAAAGTTGGGTACAAATAATTGGGCCCAATTTTCGATATAAACTGTTTCTCTAATTTTAAAAGTACTTTATCAAAAAATGGCGCTTAAGCTATTAATTAATAGTGTTGGATATTATAGCGCAAAATAGGGGTAAAGTCAAGATTATAGGATATATTTCTTGATTAATTATCTTTTTGGTTTGACAAACATTTTTGGGGCAGTTTTTCTCTTGATGACAATCGGTGCTTTTTCAGACTCTTCTTTTTCTTCTTTAATGTCAATAAATTCAATTTTTTTTGATGGAGTTTCTTTTTTATTTTTTACATCGGTGATTAAATCTTGAAAAAAATCTTTTATTTTTGATTCAAAATTTTGAATAACCTCTTTTTCGTCACTTTTATGGATCAAGATAGAAGATAATGCTCCGGCGGCAGCACCAACAACTAAACCAAAGATAAAACCAGAATTTGATTGTTGATCGTTTTTTTGATCTGAATTAGTCATCTTGTTTTTTATTTTTGGTGAAATTATTAAAAAAAGAAAAACCATTTTTCAAACCCATCAGAAGTTCAGAAACTGAAGAAATTGGTTTGGCCACTGAATCGGTAATAGTATGAGCATCATCAAGGATTAAATTGGTTTTTTTTAGGGTGATGTTTAAATCTTTTAACAATTTAATAAAATGAATTCCCACAATAACAATAATGGTGGTAATGGCTAAAAGACTAATGATAATGACAATTTGAGTAATATCCATATAATCAGTATAAACTATTTTCTTAAAAATTAATTAATTTTGAGAGTTTTATCTTCAACCGTGGTTTTACCACTGGGTGATTTTGATTCAACTGTAATTTTTATTTCTCCATTAGATCCGGTTTGAATTTTTTTTTGGAAATTTCCCTCAGCATCAACGATGATTAAATCTTCATTAATTCTAATAGTGGAATCAGGGTCTGTAATTCCAGTTAATTCAAAATTTTCATTAGTGATAGCTTCTGGCCAATTTATTTTTAATTTTGGAGGACGATTAAATTTGGCGTATTCATTAGTTATATAGAATGTAAAAAAAACAATGATAACTCCGATTAAAACTTTGAAAGTAAATTGAGGAGTAAAAGAAAAACCTTCTTTTTTTATAGATTTATTTCGTTTTTTTTGTTCAAAATCACGACGAAAAAAAGATAAAATTTCTTGACCATTAAGGCCTAAATAATCAGCATAATCTTTAATAATCAAAGAACAATATGGTTCTTGAGGAAAATTTTTAACTTCTTCATTTTCAATAGCGGCTAAGTATTTAATTGGTACTTTTAATTTCTTGGAAATATCGACTAATTCATATTCTTTGTCAAGACGAGTATTTTTAAGTAAAGAAGAAGTACGAAGCATAATTAAATTTATTCAATTGAGCTGTTACCTTGGTTATGAGGCATTAAAATATCGCGAGGCTTGGCTCCGTTTGAAGGACCAATTAAACCAGAACTTTCAATTTCATCTAAAATTTTAGCAGCTCTAGCATAGCCGACACTTAATTTTCTTTGTAAGAAAGTGGTTGAAGCTTTACCAGTATCACAAATTAATTTAACGGCACTGTCGTAAAGAGGATCGTGGGAACTACCGTCACCAGACTGAACTAAAATTGATTTACCATTCCCAGCACCAGCAACTGGTTGATTAACGACCTGATCGTCGTATTCAGCAGTTTTTTGAGTTTTTAAGAAATCAACTAAAGTGGTAATTTCTTTATCGGAAATATAACAACCTTGAATTCTGACTGGTTTAGCTAAATCTTGAGGACCATAAAGCATATCGCCTCGACCTAATAATTTTTCAGCTCCTGGAGTGTCCAGAACAACTCGAGAATCCATAACTGAAGTAACTGCAAAAGAAATACGGGTAGGAATGTTGGCTTTAATAAGACCAGTAATGACATTAACTGAAGGACGTTGAGTGGCTAAAACCAAATGAATGCCGACAGCACGAGCCATTTGAGCTAAACGACAAACATTATCTTCAACTTCAGATGGAGAAAATAACATGATATCGGCCAATTCATCGATAAAAATAATGATGTAGGGCATGGATTGAAAACCAGAAAGATTATTGTAGCTTTCGATATTTTTAGCGCCAACTTCAGTAAAAGTTTTGTAACGACGTTGCATTTCATCAACAGCCCATTTAAGAGCAGAAACAACTTTTTCCGGTTCGACAATAACAGGAGTTAAAAGATGAGGAATACCATTATATGGGGTTAATTCAACTCGTTTTGGATCGACCATAATCATACGAACTTCTTGAGGTGAAGCTTGAAAAAGAATACTGGAAATCCAAGAATTAACACAGACGGATTTACCAGAATTAGTTTGACCAGCGATTAAAACGTGAGGCATTTTAGCAATATCAGCAACACGAGGATTACCAGCAACATCAAGGCCTAATGGAACAGTAATTTTATTTTTGGCATTTTTCATAGCATCAGATTCCATAACTTTACGAATTGGGACGACTTCAAGAGTTTTGTTTGGAACTTCAATACCGACAAGAGCTCGACCAGGAATTGGAGCTTCGATACGTATTTGACCACCGGGAGCGGAAAGAGCCATAGCTAAATCATTACTGAGACTGATAATTTTGGCTAATTTAGTGCCAAGAGCAACTTCAAGAGCATATTGAGTAACTGAAGGGCTGTTATTATATTCAACAACTTTGGCACGAATACCAAAAGATTCTAGGGTTTCTTCAATGGTGTTGGCATTTTTTCTAACATCACCACGATCGGCTTTGGCGCCAGAAGTGCCATCAAGAATCGAAATTGATGGGTATTGCCAAATTTGATTGTTAACAGAAGATTGAAGAGGTGAAATTTGAAGTGGTAATTGAGATTCCGAAGCTTTTATTACTGGAGGAATATTAACAACATTAGGATCATCTTTGTTTTTAGAGGAGTCATTATCTCCTTTTTTAAAAGGTGAGAGTTCTGATAAAAATAAACCAGCTTTTTTGTCAGATTTTTTATCTTTATTTTTATTACTATTGCCAATAGTATATTTTTTAATTGCCTTAAAAAGATTGACAAAAAATTTAACAATTTGACCAATATTAGTATCAAAAAGAATAACAAACCCAGCAATACCAGTAAAAAAGAAAATAAAAAATCTAGGTAATTCTCCCCAAAGATTGGAAATTTGTTCACTTAAAAACAATCCAAAATTCCCCTGTTCTAAAAGTCCAAGAAGAGAAATAAACATAATAAAAGAACCAAAAAAAACATTAGCTTCTTTTAAAGGAATTTTAATTTTGGTAAATAAAAATGAGGTGAGAAGAAATAAAAAAGGAATAAAAACAGCAATAAAACCAAACCATTGAGTTAATTTTAAATTTAAGACAATTGAATAGGGACCTGATTGAAGAAAAGAAAAAAGAGAAATAAATGAAAGAATCAGAAAAAAAATAAAAAAAATAGTTTTTACTGTTTCTTGTTTTAATTTTAGAACTGGAAAAAGATGTTTTTTCTTGCGACCTCGTTTAGCCATAAATACAGTATAACTTAATTAAAGTTATTTGGCGATGATTTTATTAAGAAAAGAATCAAGAGGAATAATCTCGCTTTTTTCTTCATCTCTTTTCTTGAATTCAATTCCACCATTTTCGAGACTTCGTTTACTAATAACTAATCTAATTGGATTCCCAATTAAATCGGCATCAGCAAATTTGGCACCAGCAGTAACATCGATGCGATCATCAAAAAGAACTTCAATATTTTTAGATAATAGATCTTGATAAATTTTTTCGGCTTGAGTTTTGATATTTTCATCAAAAAGATCAAGACCAATTAAATGGATCTGATATGGAGCAATTTCTTTTGGCCAAATAATACCTTTATCATCATGGTGAGTTTCAATAATGGTGGCCATGGCTCTACCAATACCAATCCCGTAAGATCCCATATAAATTTTCTTTAGAGAACCATCTTTGTCGGTAAAATTAATATTCATAGGGTCACTATAAACATAGCCAATATTGAAAATATGACCAAATTCAATAGTTTTAATAAATTTTAATTTAGATTTTTGGCATTTAGGGCAAATATCTCCCTCTTGAGCTTCGGCAATATCGCCAAAAAATTGACATTCAAAATCACGACCATAATTAACATTAATAGAATCAGTATTTTTTTCTTTCTGACCACCGATGAAATTGTGAACTGTTTTTAAAGATAAATCGCCAGCATAAACAGCTTTGTGACCCCAACAATGTACCCATCCTGATTTAGTACCAATAGATTCTAAATCTTCATCTGTGGCTGGTTCAAGCTCCCCTTTAGCTCCAACTAATTTGGCAAGTTTTGCCTGATTTACAGATAAATCTCCACGTATAACTCCAATGATAATGGTCCCATCAGCATCTTTATAAACAACGTTTTTTAGATAATATTCTTTTGATTTGCCGTAATTTTTAATATTATCTTCCATAGTTAAAACCCATTCTGGTTGAGAAACTGTTTCCACTGGTTTTACTTCTTCGTCAAGGTTAATATCTTTTCGAATAAATTCGGCTTTTTCTAAATTAGCAATATAACCACATTCGCACTTGGCAACAGTATCTTCACCAACATTGGTTTCGACCATAAATTCATAAGATTGTTGACCACCAATAGCACCACTGTCGGCTTCGACTGGAATGGCTTTTAAATCTAAATTTTTAGCAATAGTTTCGTAAGCACTTTTATATTGATTGAAAGTAGTTTTTAAGTCTTCTTCATTCTCGTGGAAGGAATAAGCATCTTTCATTACGAATTCACGAGTTCGTAAAAGACCACCAGTTGGACGGGCTTCGTCTCGGAATTTTTGGGAAAATTGGTAAATATTGATTGGTAAATCTTTGTAACTTGGACTGAATTGATCGACTAAATCTAACATAACAACTTCGGCAGTAGCACCAAGGGTAAATTCAGCATCATTTCGATCTTTTAAAATCATCATTGATGAACCAAATTTTTTATCACGATTAGCTTTTTGCCAAAGTTCGATTGGATGAAGAGTAGGAACGATTAATTCTTGGGCACCAGTTTTATCAACTTCTTTTCTAATAATATCTTCTATTTTTTTAGAAACTTTAAAACCAAGTGACAACAAAGAATAACGACCGGCGGCTAATTGGCGAATAAAGCCACCTTGAAGTAATAATTTATGGCTGATGGCAGATGCTTGGCTACTGACAGTTTTACTGGTTTTACCAAAAAGTTGTGAATATCTCATGGCCTATTATAGCTAATAATTTGGTTTTTAGGGTAAAATATATTTATGATTGAAAAAAGAAATTGTGAGTTTTGTACAGTTCCTGGAAATAAAAGTTGTTACATGAAAATAAGTGAAGAAATTAACAGAACAGTTGATACATTGCCAGATCCTTCTCAAGAATTAAATGAAGATGAAAAAATAAAAAAAGGTCAGAATATTGGTTTAGCGGTTAATAATGAAATTAGTAGACTTCGAGATAAAGCCCGAGAAAATTATTGCAAGAAAGTAAACAGTATAATATCTGACAATAAATGGAATAAATATTTGTAATATTTATATTTCTATAATTAACGGTAAAACCATTGGTTGGCGACCGGTTTTTTTATAAATAATTTCTTCAACATAAGCCTGAACTTCTTCACGAATAAAATCCATATTGGCGGGAGAACTGGTAGCTTGATTGAATTTATTAGTTATCTCTACTTTTAAGTAATCGATAAGTTCGGTGTTTTCTTTCATAAAGACAAAACCGCGACTTAAAATTACTGGAGGTTTAGTTAATTTTCCAGATTCTTTTTCCATCAAAAGAACAACCGAAAACATTCCATCTTCAGCCAATACTTTTCGATCACGCAAAACAGTAGTGCCAACATCACCAACTCCAAATCCGTCAATTAAAACTTTACGAATAGAAATATGATAATTAGTATCAACAGTTCCATTATTATGGAAAGTAGCTGTACCATCAAAATCAGGTAAGATAACTTGGTCTTCAGCATAGCCTAATTTTTGAGCCATTTGTTGATAACTTTTAAGATGACGATAATTACCACCAATTGGTAATAAATATTTAGGTTTTAATAAATTAATTAAAAGAGCATGTTCTTTTTGGTAACCGTGACCAGAAACATGGAGTTCTTCTTTTTCACCATAAACAACTTCGGCTCCCATTTTAGATAAGAGGTCAATCATATTATAAATATTAGAAGTAGTACCAGGAATATAATCTGGAGAAGAAAAAATAACCTTATCTCCGGATTTAATTTTTACTTTGTGTTTACCCATAACCATTTTACTTAAAGCCGAATCTGGTTGACCAGCAAAACCAGCAACTAAAAATAAAAGTTTATTTTCGGCAAAATTTTTGACTCTTTCAATAGGAATAATGTCTGAATCAGCCAAGTTAACATAACCTAAATCTTTAGCAATACTAATAGCTCGATCAACAGAAAACCCAACGATGACTATTTTTCGCCCAACACTTTTACCGTATTCAATGGCTTGAGTCCAGCGAACAATATTACTAGAAATTGAGGTAACAAAAACGCGACCTTTAGCAGAAATAATTTCTTGTTTGAAATTTTGAGCAATAGAACTTTCAGATGGAGACCACCCTTCATGATCAGAGCCTAAACTATCAGACATTAAAGCAATAACTTTACCAGTTTGACCAACACGAGCAATGTGAGAATAATCGGCACCTTTGCCATCTAACGGGAAAAGATCAAATTTAAAATCAGAACCGTGATAAAAAATTCCCATAGGAGTAGTAATGGCAAAATGAAAAGTGTCAGGAATGGAATGAGTAACTCGAATTGGATCAATCGTGAAAACACCTTTAATTATTGGTAATGTTTTTTCATCATAAGTTTGAAGATTAGCACGAATATTACTTTCGGCTAGTCTAGCTTCAATAAAAGCAGCAGCAAGTTTTGGGGCATAAACCGGAATGTTTTGACCTAGAATAGGTAAAATAAAACGGACAGCTCCAATATGATCTTCATGACCATGGGTGATAAAAATACCTAAAATTCGGTCTTTTTTATCTTGAAGATAATGAGTATCTGGAATTTGAAGATCGACACCAAAAGCATCTTCTTCAGGAAATCCGACACCACAATCAACGATAATGATTTGGCTTTTAGAGACATCACCACTGGGAATAAATTCGTAAACGAACATATTTTGAGTGACGTCACCGAAACCTCCAAGGGAACTAATTCGAACCGAATCAGTTCCAGAATGATATTCTCGGACCTGATTTGGAGCATTAATAATATTTGTTTTTTGTTTTAACATAATTTTTTTTGTGATTATATATATAAATAATAATAAATATCTGAACAACGAACCACAAATATGTTCAGAAAAAAGTAATAATTCTTAGACTAATCTTACCATTGAGGAAGAAAAGTTTTGACATTTGATTCATCAACAACGACTTGTCGAGTTTTACCTTCTAAGATAATTTTGGCGACTTTACGGCACATACTTTCAATATTTCTTTGAAGGGTACGAACACCAGCATCAAAACCAAGAGGTCGAACAATTTGAGCCCACATATTGTCTGAAACCTGGAGATCATTAACTGTTAAACCATTATTTTTTAAAGCTCGAGGCAGAAGATAATTTTTAGCGATAACAGTTTTTTCTTCATCGGTATAGGATGGCATTTGAATAACTTCCAAACGATCCATAACAGCAGTGGCTATTCGAGAAGTATTATTGCAAGTTGCGACAAAAATAGCTTCAGAAAGATCAACTGGAAAATCTAAATAATGATCAGTAAAATGGTTATTTTGTTCTGGATCAAGAATTTCAACCAAAACACCCATAATGGTATTAAGGGCATCGTCAGCAACACGATCAATTTCATCCAATAAAATTACTGGATTATTACTCTTGCAGTTGACTAAACCTTTAATAATTTGGCCTGGTTCAGAATCAGGGTTGATTCTTGAACGACCACGAAGATAATTAGCGTCACCTAAACCACCAAACGGAATTCTAATGATTTCACGACCTAAAACTTGAGCAATGGATTTAGCCATAGTAGTTTTACCTGTTCCAACTAAACCAACAAATAGAAGAACTGGAGCATGAACGGCTTCATCAGGATGACGACTTTTTTGAAGAGACATAACCGAAATATATTCTAAAATTCTGTCTTTAACAGCATCTAAACCATAATGTTCTTCTTCTAGTTTTTGCTTGGCATAATTTAAATCTAAAATATCTTTGGTTTGATTAAACCAAGGAATATTTACAACCCAATCTATATATTTAGAAACATTGTAATAATTTGACCAAAATGAAACTTCATCTAGAGAATTAATTTCTAACTGCATAAAAAGTTCTTGAAGTTTAGAATTTAAATCGTCAGGGAGTTTGACAGATGCAACTTTATCAGTCAGCCGTTTAATCGCCTCTTTGGTCGTCAGTAAATTATCAGTCATTAAAAAATTATACAAGATTTTAGCGACGACGGTCGTTGTAGTCTCGATGAGGTGGGGTAAAATTTCGGAAACCACTGGTTCGATTGTCTTGACCTTGGCCTTCTTCACGAGGTTGACCTGGATGAGCGGCTTTAAATTCAGGAGATGATAATTTAATTTGATGATTATCGTTAAATCCAGCGATTTTGATGTTTAATTTATCACCAACTTTAATGATTGAAGATGGATCTGATAAAAAGCCACCAGTCATTTCAGAGACGTGAAGCAAAGCTTCTCGACCTGGTAAAAATTCAACGAAAGCACCGAAGTTTTCAACTCGAGTAACAACACCTTCATAATCTTCACCAATTTGGACTTCTTTAATCATAGATTCAATTTCATAAGCAGCTTTATCGATATTTTCCTGATTTTGGGCAGAAATTGAGGCTTTACCATCATCATCAATATCAATTTGAACTTGATATTTTTCCATTAAAGCTTTGATGGTTTTACCACCACTACCAATAACTTCACCAATTTTATCTTCTGGTAAAGTGACCATGGTAATTTTTGGAGCAAATTCAGAAAGTTGAGGACGTGGAGCAGCTAAAGCAGCTTCCATTTTATCTAAAATTTGGAGTCTAGCTTTAGTTGAAGCTGTAAAAGTGTCAGTAATCATTTTTAAAGTGATACCAGATCTTTTGATATCTAATTGAATAGCAGTAATTCCATTTCGAGTACCAGTAATTTTGAAATCCATGTCACCATCGTGATCTTCAATTCCGGCGATATCGGTTAATAAAACATAATTATCATCAGTTTCAGCGATAAGACCAATAGAAATCCCAGCAACTTTATCTTTAATAGGAACACCAGCGTCCATTAAAGACATGGTTGAACCACAAGTGGAAGCCATAGATGAAGAACCATTTTGAGACATAACCTCGGAGGTTAAAACGATAGTGTATGGAAATTCCTCTTCTGAAGGAATGACCGGAATTAAGGCTTTTTCAGCTAAAGCACCATGACCAATTTCACGACGACCTGGACGACCAACTCGACCAGTTTGACCTGTAGAATATGGGGCGGCAGAATAATAATGAATATATCTTTTGGTGGTTTCACCACTAGAATCTTCTAGATATTGTTTGTCGGCTAAAGGAGCAAGTGTGGTAACAGTAATAGCTTGAGTTAAACCTCTTTGAAAAAAGGCAGAACCATGAACGCATGGTAAAACACCAGCTTCAACGAGTAAAGGACGAACTTCATCCATTTTTCGATGATCATAACGAAGACCTTTAATAGTTCTAATTCTAAGAGCTGTTCGGATAATAGAATCAACAGCGGCAAGTAAATGATTTTTAGAAACTTCTTCTGAGTCAATTTTGGCTTTGTATTCTTCTAAAATTTTGTCAGCGATTTTTTCTTGACCACTCATATGACCACCATCGACACCAGCTTCTAAAAATGATTCAACATCATTTTTAATTTTTGATTCGATTTCAGTGATTAATTCAACAGATGGACCAGCGGATTCATATTTAATTTTGGTTTTACCACATTCTTTTGCCCAAGCACTAATTTCTTGATTGATTTCATCACCAGTAATTTTGGCTAATTCAATAGCTTTTAAGGCAATATCGTTGGAAACAATATTAGCATCACATTCAATCATGTTGACACCAGCTGGGCCAGTGCAGACTAAAAGATCCATTTGAGATTTTTTTAATTCCTCAGTTGAAGGATCTAAAACCAAGTTATTGTCAATTAAACCAACACGGACAGCAGAAACTGGACCATTGAAAGGAATATCAGAAATAGCAAGAGCAGCAGCAGCAGCAGTAAAAGCAGGAATAACAGTATCGTTGTTTTTATCGTTACTTAAAACAGTAGTAATAATTTGGACTTCGTTTAAAAAATCGGCTGGGAAAAGAGGACGTAAAGAACGATCGATAATTCGACCAAAAAGAACAGCTGTGTCTGAAGGACCGCCGTCTCGTTTCATCCATTTACTACCTTTAACGATTCCACCAGCATAAAGCTTGTCTTGAAATTCGATAGATAAAGGAAAATAATCCTTTGATTCATCGGTTTTACCCATTAAAACTGTGGCTAAAACAGTAGTGTTGCCGTATTGAGCCACGACAGAGGCATTGGTTTGAGGAGCGATTTTCCCAGTTGAAAGGGTAATTTTTTTACCGCCCACTAAAATATCTTTGGTATACATTTCCATAATTGATTATAACTGAAAACTAAAATTATTTTTTAAGTCCGAGAGATTTGATGATTGCAGAATATCTTTCAGGGCTGTGCACTGAAATATATCTGAGTAAACGTCGTCTTTTGGAGATTTTACTTAAAATTCCGCGCTTAGCAGGAGAATCGTGTTTATTTTCGGTTAAATGACCTTGGAGTTTTTCAACTTCCTTAGATAAGATAGCGATTTGAACTTCTGGAGAACCAGTGTCACCTTTGTCTTGAGCGTATTTTTCTATAATAACTTTTTTTTCTTCTGTGGTTAATGCCATGAATTTATTTGGCTAAAATCGGTTAAATTTATAATATTTAGGAATGGCTACCTAAAAACCGTTCTTAGTCAGAAGAGATTATAACACAGAAGTTAAACTTGAGTGGCGCGGAGACAATTAGCACCAGCTTCAAAAGTTTCTGGAGAAACGTTAACTGAGAAGGATTGAGTGGCAACTCGAAGAGCAATTAAAAGATTTTTAGCAGCTTCTTGATTTAACTCTAAACCAATCATTGGTAATAAAAAAGTTAAAATCTCAGAAAAAGGAGCATCTTGGTCAATAATATTGGCCTTAGCCCAGGATTTTTCAATATTAGTTGGAGAAATACTGATCCAGTTACCTTTATTAATCATATTAGCATTAGCACCTAAACTGGTTTCGTCTCCTAACATAAAATTGATATCGGCGGCGGTAGCTTGATTACTAATTAAGATTTGATTTTCGGCAACTTTTTGAGAACCATCCTTGGTTTGAACAACCAAATTTAATTTTCCACCATCTTGGTTATAGGTAACTTTTTCAATTTGATCTAATGGATAATCAAGAGTAACGATTAAATCGTTTTGATTATAGACGTTAGTTAAAAGTTCAAGGCCGTTTAATTTAGAATAATTAGCATCGGTTTGATGAGGGCAAAAGACTTTAACAGATATATTGGATTTTTTTAAAAGTAAAGCTAAAGCGAGAGCAGATCCAATACTATCAATACTTAATTGAGAAACAGAAATAAGAGCCGTTTTGGCGGTTCCTAATAAATTTTTGATTTCAGAAACTTGATAATTTTTCATAAGAAAACCTGCTAATTTTTAATTCTTATAGGCTATTATAACATCCCCTACCTTAAAGTCAACATAAGGTTTAAAAGTCATTCCGGAATCATTACCAGACTTTAACTTTTCAACAATATTTTTGGCTTGATGAATACCTTCAACTTTGGTATCTTTGATGATTTTATCGTCGCGTTTAAGATGAATTAAATCTCCTTTGGAAATTTCACCTTTGGTGCATTGAACACCAGCGATGCGAACTTTATCAATTTTAAATTCAGCTTTGATTAAACCTTCGCCAATGACAGTTTCATCAATTGTTGGTTCGAGAAGATGAAGAACCTGATTTTGAATATCTTCAATAATTTCGTAGATAATTTTGGATTCAAAAATTCTAACTTTGGCAGCTTCAGCAATTTGAATGATGTGTTTAGGAGTAGACACATTAAAAGCGAAAACTTGAGCCTTAGCGGCTTCAGCCATAAAAACATCATTGTCACTGACAGCGCCAATTCCGGAAGAAATAACGATAACATCGTCATTAAAACTATTTTTTAAAGCTTCTAAAGTGCCGTTAACATCAGCTTTTAAAATAACTTTTAATTTAGGGTTTTCTTCAGTAGATTCCAACAAAACTTTACTTTCTTTTTGATTGGTTGGCTCAATTTTTTGGGAAGTGACGAGACTATTAACAGCTGGAACATTTTCAAAACCTAAAACTTCAACCGGAGTGCTTGGAACAGCTTCTTTTAAGGATTGATTATTGCAGTCAATAAGAGCTTTCACTTTACAAAGAATATTTTCAGCATAAACAGTATCACCAATGTGAAGAGTACCATTACTGACAATTAAAGAAGCAACAGGACCACGGTTTTTATCAAGACGCGATTCGAGAATAGAAGCTTTAAATTCACCACCAGGATCGGCGGTTAATTCAAGGATTTCAGCATTAAGAAGAATCATTTCCAGTAATTCTTCAATACCTTTACCATTTTTAGCAGAAACAGGGATAACAGCAGTTTGCCCACCATATTCTTCTGGAGTAAAGCCTAATTCAACTAATTGACCTTTAACTTTATCAGGAGCGGCATTTTCTAAGTCTATTTTATTCATAGCAACAATAAAAGGCAGATTACATCTTTTTATATGTTCAAGACATTCTTTAGTTTGAGGCATAATACCTTCAACAGCAGAAACGACTAAAACAACAATATCGGTGGCCTGCGCGCCACAAGCACGCATATTAATGAAAGCTGCATGACCAGGAGTATCAATAAAGGTAATGAGTTTTTTTTGTCCGTCCTTTTGAGCAACTTGGGCTTGATAAGAACTGATATGTTGAGTAATTCCACCAGCTTCTCTTTTCCATAAATTAGTAGAACGAATCTTATCTAAAAGAGTAGTTTTACCATGATCAATATGGCCCATAAGAGCAACAATTGGTGGACGTGTTAATTTATTATCAATAGTCATAATTAAATTTTAAGGAATAACGAAAGTAAAATTACTTGGAAGATTTGGTTAGATCTTGGGTAAGTTTAATCTCAAGGCCAACTAATTGACCAGCTAAACGGACATTTTCACCACCAGAGCCAATGGCCAAAGCTAATTGTGATTCTGGAACAGTAACAAAAGCACAGTTATTCTTGACATCAATAACTTTGACGTCTTGAGCTGGAGAAAGAGATTGAGCGATAAATTGATTTAGACTTTGAGAATAAGCGACAACATCAACTTTTTCTTCCATTGGTAATTCACTTAAGATAGCCTGAATACGAGAACCTTTTTGGCCAATACATGAACCAACCGGATCAATCCCAGCTTGATTTGAAGAAACAGCAATTTTAGTTCTTTCACCAGCAGCTCGAGCAATTTTTTCAATTATAACAGAACCATTAGCAACTTCTGGGACTTCACGAGCAAATAATTCTTTAACAAAAGCATTGTCTCGACGAGATAAAATGATTTCACTATGGCCAGATTCATCGTGAAGAATTTCTTTTAATAAGAAAAATTTTTTAATACCAAGAGGAAGAATTTCATTTCTAATTTGTTCGTCTTTAGGACAAATACCTTCGGTTTTACCAACACCAACAACCATCTTATAAGGATCATTTTTCAAAACAACACAAGAAATGAGAGTTCCAATTTTCTTGGTAAATTCAGCAATAACAGCTTCTTTTTCCACTTCGTGAATTTTTTGATCGATGACTTGTTTAGCAGTTTGAGCAGCAATTCGACCAAAACCTGGAGGAGTAACGTCAGTTTTTTTGTCACCGTCAACTTTGTAAACCTTAAAAGATCCATTTTCTGGAGCTAACTCAACTGTAAATTTATCCTCTTCTGAAACAAGAACACCGTGTTCTTTTTGATCACGTTGATAAGCAGAAATAAGTCCAAATTCAATTGAATCTAATATAGATTGGATATCAATATTTCTTTCACCAGCAATTTGGGCCACAGCTGCGGCAAATTCAGTTTTAGGTAGTTTTTTTAAATCCATATTATCTCCTTCGGCGGTATTAAAAAGGGGCTTTGTTAGCCCCAAGGTTAAAACACCACAAAATTAATATGAATAGATTATACCAGAAAATTTACAAATCGAGCTGTTTTAGAAGGTCTTTTTGGTGAGAATTGAGTTTAGTAGGAATTTTGACAAAAAGACGAATATAAAAATCTCCTTGATTATAATCATTTACATTTTTAATTCCCTGTCCACGAAGACGAACTAAAGTGTTTGGTTGAGTCCCCGCTTTAATACGAACTTTGAGAGGTTCAGTTAAAGTTTTAACTTCGATAACATCACCAAATATTGCTTGTGTTAGGGAAATTTCAACATTAATATAAACATCATTACCTTCTCGTTTAAAAAGTTTGTCTGGTAGAACATCAATATAAAGAATGAATTCATTAAAACGAATTTTTTGACCATCACTGACACCGGCTGGAATTTTGATGGTTTTTTTCTTGCCATTAACAGAAACTTCTTTTTGACAACCATTAGCGGCTTCTAAAAAGGAAATAGAAATTTTATAAGTTTCTAGACGTTTACCTCGACTTTGTTGTCCACCAAAGGACCCACCAAAAAATTGTTCAAAAATATCAAAAGGATTATTAAATCCACCAAAACTAAAATCTGAATCACCAAAAGGATTTCCACCTTGAGTATAAGTGTATTGAGAACCATTTTGTTGAGTATAAGTATTTCCACCAAATCCGCCTGAAGATGAGTCAAAAGCTGAATGACCATATTGGTCATAAGCAGATTTTTTTTGATCATTACTTAAAACTTCATAAGCTTCGTTGATTTCCTTGAATTTTTCTTCAGCATCTGGTTCTTTGTTTCTGTCGGGGTGATATTTAAGCGCTGATTTGCGATAAGCACTTTTAATTTCATCTTTACTGGCGGTTTTGGAAACGCCTAATAATTCATAAAAATCTGGTTTCATGGGTCTATTTTATCATTGGGGCGGGCATAAAACCCGCCCTTACATGATTATTATTTTATTGGACGACTTCGCCTTCTTCAGCGTCTTTTTTATCATCAGTCTTAGCTTCGTCAGCTTTTGGAGCTTCTTCGGCATTTGGTTGGCCTGCTTCTGGACCACCAGCTGGTGGTTGTTGCTGTTGATAAATAGCAGCACCAATAGTTTGAAGAATTTGACTTAATTCATCTGAAGCTTTATCTAAATCATCTTTTTTAGCATCAGATTTAGCTAAAACGTCTTTAGCCTCTTTAATTTTTTCTTCTATTTTAGTCTTATCTTCTGGCTTAACTTTATCAGCAAAATCTTTTAAAGTTTTTTCACCAGAAAAAATAGTTCCATCAAGTTTATTTCGAGATTCAGCAAGTCCTTTCTTTTCTTCATCTTCACGAGCATGAGATTCTGCTTCTTTCTTCATTTGCTCAATTTCTTCTTCTTTAAGATTGGTAGCATTTTGAATAGTAATTCTTTGCTCTTTTCCAGTGCCTTTATCTTTAGCAGAAACAGAGAGAATACCATTACTATCAATATCAAAAGTAACTTCAATTTGAGGCATACCACGTGGAGCTGGAGCAATACCATCAAGAACAAATCGGCCAAGAGATTTATTGTCATTAGCCATAGGACGCTCACCTTGAAGAACATTAATTTCTACTTGAGGTTGATTATCAGCATATGTAGTGAAAACCTGAGATTTTTTGGTAGGAACGGTAGTATTTCTATCAATTAAAGGGGTACGAACACCACCAGCAGTTTCAATACCAAAAGTTAATGGAGTGACATCCAAAAGAACAATGTCTTTAACTTCACCGGTTAAAACAGCTCCTTGAACAGCCGCACCGATAGCTACAACTTCATCCGGATTTACAGTATTATTTAAATCTTTACCAAAGAAATTTTTGACAACTTCTTGAACTTTGGGCATACGAGTCATGCCGCCAACCATTATGATTTCTTTAATATCAGATTTAGCAACTTTGGCATCTTTAAGAGCTTTTTCAACTGGACCAATGGTTTTTTGGATTAAATCATCAACTAATTTTTCTAACTCAGATCGAGTTAATTTTTTAGTTAAATGAAGAGGTTGACCGTCTTTTTGAGTAATGAATGGCAAATTAATTTCAGTTTCAGCTGCATTAGATAATTCAATTTTAGCTTTTTCAGCAGCTTCACGAACACGTTGTAAAGCTTGAGGATCTTTACTTAAATCAACTCCATTTTGTTTTTGAAAATCGTCAGTGATCCAAGTAATAATTTTTTGATCAAAGTCATCACCGCCAAGAAAAGTGTCACCATTAGTTGATTTAACTTCAAAAATACCATCACCAATTTCAAGGATGGAAATATCAAAAGTACCACCACCTAAATCATAGACAGCAATAGTTTCATTCTTCTTTTTATCCATACCATAGGCTAAAGCGGCTGCAGTTGGTTCATTAACAATTCTTTGAACATTAAGACCAGCAATTTCTCCAGCTTGCTTAGTGGCTTGTCTTTGAGAATCATCAAAATAGGCTGGAACAGTAATAACAGCATCAGTGACTTTTTCGCCAAGATATTTTTCAGCATCAGCTTTAGCTTTTTGCAAAATCATGGCAGAAATTTCTTGAGGAGTATAAACTTTACCATCAATTTCAACACAAGCAGTGTTGTCTTTACCAGCAACTATTTTATATGGGGAAACAGCTTGCATTTTTTTAACCTCTGGATCATCCATACGTCGACCCATTAAACGTTTAACACTATAGACTGTATTTTGAGAATTGAGGACCATTTGACGTTTGGCCAAATCGCCAACTAATTTTTTAACTGGTTCGACAACAGAAGGAATAGTGTTTCGACCTTCTGAAGTTATGATAACTTTTGGTGAACCACCTTCCATTACGGCGACGCAAGAGTTGGTAGTACCCAAATCGATTCCGATTATTTTGTTTGACATATGTTTTTTTGAAATTTAACTATTAATTTATAATTATTATTTATTTTATTGAAGAAGAACGCACCATGGTGAATTCCTGTAAATTAATTAATTTGGCGGATTTTGTCCGACCAAAACTTGGGATGGTCGAATGACATGCCCATTTAATTTGTAGCCTAATTTTTTAACTTCAACGACAAAATTTTCTTTACCTTCAACAGTACCAATGCATTCCATGGTCTGTGGATCAAATTCTAAATCAGAAGGATTAATTTCTTCTAAACCCTCTGTTTTTAAAACAGAATTAAATTTATCAATGGCCATTTGTAAACCTTGATCTTTAAGATGATTTTGAGCTAAATAAAAATTATCTAAAACTTCAACCATCTGACTTAAAATAGAGGTAGTGGCTAAAGTAATAAATAATTGTCTTTGAGATTCAATTCTTTTTTCTAAATTAGAATAATCAGCTAAAGATCGAGCTAATCTATCTTCTAATGAATTTATTTTTTCGATTAATTCGACGTTTTTAGTGTCGGTATTTATTACTTTTTTATCTGACATAATTTTATTTAACGACTAATGGTTGAAAGTAATTCAGCAAAATAATCAACGACTGGAACTACATATGAATATTTAAAACGAGCCGGACCAATAATGCCAACAATACCACGGTGTGGACCAGATTCGTAATTTTGATAAACAAAGCCGCATGATTCAAGATGTTCCATTCCAAGATCTTCACCGATTAAGAGATGAACTATCTCAGTAGATTCAGGATTTAAGTTACCAGCTTTTTTAATGATTTGATACCAAAAATCGGCATTATCAATTAAAGATAAAACAGTTTTAGCAACATCGATGTTAAAAAATTCTGGTTCTTCTAATAAATTTGAAGCACCATAATTATAAACAGTGCCTTGATCAGTAGTGGTAATAGCCATAGATTTAGTTCGTTGTGCTAATTCTTTGGTAGTTTCGCGAAGTAATTTGTCAAATTCATTTCGGTATTCCCAAACTTTTTCTTTAGCTCCAATTTCATCACTGACGGATAAATTTTTAGTAGTCATTAGATTTCTGACATAATATTTGAGACCTAAAGATGTGGGAGCGCGACCAGAAGAAAGGTGACCTTTCTTTAAAAAACCTAGCTGAGTTAAGGTCATCATTTCATTTCTTATAGTAGCAGAAGAAATACCTAAAGAATATTTTTTTTCAAGAGTTTCTGAACCGACAGGAGAAGCGGTTTCAATAAATTCTTCAGCAACACATTTTAATATTTTTATTTGTCTTTGGGTTAAGTCTGACATATTAGCAATATAATAGACTGAGTGCTAAAAGGTGTCAAGAGGGAAAATTAAATACGTACAAAACAATAATTAATAAACCTGTGGCAATAATAAAATTTAGTAAATTAAATTGATTGAAAAATAAAAGTAAGACAAGAGAAACAGGATAGACAGCTTTAATTAAATTTAATTTGTATTTTTGAGAAAAAATGCAAAGAGTAGAAAAGAAAAAACAAAAAATAATAAAAAAGAAAATTATTTTTGACCAAAGAAATTCTGACGAAACTAAATTAACAAAAATTAAAAAAGTGGAAGCTAAGGAAAGGGAATAATAAAAAAACTTTTTATTCATGGACAGCATCAGTAAGTTCAATTTCTGGCTCTGATTGAGGTAAACTTTGAACTTTATTTAATTTACTAACAATAGTATGAGATTTAGAACTAGCATCTTCAATTACATTGCTGGCTTCTTGAAGTTTCTTTTGAGTCTTGGTTAACAAATCACCAAAAACACCAAATTCTTTTTTAATATTGTTTAAAACCATCCAAACTTCAGAAGATCTTTTTTCAACAGCTAAAGTTCGGAATCCCATTTGAAAACTATTTAGAATGGCAGTAATAGTGGTTGGACCAGAAATGGTGACTCGATATTGACGTTGAATTAAATCAGTTAATCCTGGTTTTTGGGCAATTTCAGCATAGAGACCTTCGACAGGAAGATAAAGAATGGCAAAATCGGTAGTATTAGGCGGATCGAGATATTTATCAAAAATATATTTGGCTTCACCTTTGAGACGAGTTTCGAGAGCTTTGGAAAATATTTCAATTTGAGCTAAATCACCACTTTCTTGAGCTTTAATTAGATTCTGATAATCCTCAAGAGGAAATTTACAATCGATTGGTAATAAACAAGGTTTTTGGCCTTCTTTTTTACCAGGAAGTTTGATGGCAAATTCAACCCGATCATTAGTTCCTTGTTTAACAACAACATTGGTTTCATATTGATCTTTAATTAAAAATTGGTCGAGTAAATTTTCTAATTGGACTTCACCCCAAGTTCCACGGACTTTAATGTTGGATAAAACTTTTTTCAAATCACCCACACCAACGGCCAAAGTTTGCATTTCTCCAAGACCTTTATAAACAGATTCGAGCTGAGTGGAAACTTGCTTGAATGATTCTCCTAGTCTTTTTTCTAAAGTTGATTGTAATTTTTCATCAACGGTAGCCCGCATTTTTTCGAGTTGAACTGAATTATCTTTTTGAATTAATTCAAGACGTTTTTCAATTGATTCACGAACTTGATTTAAACTGGTGTTAATACTGGTAATTAATTTGTCGAGCTTAATGGAAAAGTTATTGAAAGAACCGTTTAGTTCTTGACGATTTAAAGAAAAATCTTGTTTGATGGAATTTTCCAATCTGGCTTGAATTTTGTCGAGTTCTTTAATTAATTCTGCCGTATTATCGATACTTTTTGATTTAGTAATTAAATAAACTTGAGCAATTAAAATTAGAATGAGAAGAACGTAAATGAAGGTCATAAATTATTTTACACCAGTTGTTCCGAAGCCGCCGCGGGAAACCTCTCCCATTTCATCGACTTCAGCGAAATCGAAGTTTTCGTATTTAATTAAAACGAGTTGACATAGACGAGTGCCCTTTTCGATATGAACTTGAGAATCAGTAAAATTACGAGCAGCAAATTTGATTTCATCTTCATCGCCACAATAATCACGATCAATAATGCCAATACCATTAATTCCTTGTAAACCGAGCTTGTGGGTTGAACTTCGAGAAGCTAATAGAGTAAAGTAACCATCGGGAACTTTAATGGCAATATTCATGGGAATATAGACAATTTCTTTAGATTGAATATCAATATCAATGCGGGAATACAAATCAACAGCGGCAGCACCAGCAGTTTTGTGAACTGGTAAAGGAAGATTTTTATCAAAACGTTTTATTTTTACTTTCACGCATTATTTTAACAAATAATGAAGGTGGTCTTTGTCTTTACAATCTTTACCGATTTCAAAGAATTCAAGATTTAAGATTTTTTGATAGACCTCTTCGATTTGAGATTTTAATTTGTTTAAATCGTCGTCAGTAACATTGATATTTTTTTGGACAAACGATTTTTTTAATTTACTTTTTTCAACAAAATCGATGATGCCCTGATTAAATTGAAGACGAGAATCATTTTTAAGATCGAGCAATAATTTGTAAAAAACAATTTGACGATAGTAATCACCATCAGAAGCAAGTTCTTTGTATTTATTATCGACATTGCCAGTTTTAAAATCGATAACATTTACTTTGCCATTTTCTAATTTTTCGATTAAATCGATTTTTCCAGTCAGAGGAATATTTTTGTAGACAATGTTTTCATTGACAAAATTATGTTCACATTCATTGCCATCTTTGACTGAATCTTGATAATTATCAAGATATTCATTTAAAAGTTTGTTGCCATTTTCTAGACACCAAAGATAATCAGATTTTGGCAATCTTTCATTTTGTAAACTTTGCTCAAAAGTTTTTAAAACATCATCTTTGGATTTTTTTAAATAAAATTCGGAAAGGGCGGCGTGAATGGCAGTGCCAAAACTGCTAAATTTTTCCTTGTTTTGGGGAATTCGTAAAATAGTTTTGTAATAAAAACAAAGAGGACAACGAAGATAAGAATTTAAATGACTGACATTGAATTTATATTTGTTGACTAAATAATCTTTTAAATATTCTGACAAATCTGGTTTTAAATCGTGAGAAATGTCGGTATATTGAAAATAGGTTTTGAGAGCATTGATTTTATCGTTGAATTTTACATTTTCAATTAATTTGCTGTCGATTTCGGAAACAAAAACAGAGGCATTTTGATTTTTACCATTTTCTTTATATTGAGAATATGACAAATAAATTTGTTTTTTGGCACGGGTCAGGGCTACATAAAATAATCGACGATCTTCTTCATAATCATCTTCAATACTTTTGGTAATTTCACTTTTGAGAATTCCAAATGGTAATTTTAATTTATTGAAATCACGTTGTTTTTCCCAAGAATCTTCAAGGAGTCGATAAATAAATACATGATCAAACTCCAAACCTTTGGCACCGTGAACAGTCAAAATTTTTATAGAATCAGAGGAATCAAAATTTATAGAAGGAGAAGAAATAGATAAATTGTTTTCGATATATAAATGAATTCGATTAACAAAATCTTTTATTGAATAATCCTTTTTTGTAACCATGTCTTTTAACAGCTGATAAAAGACATGGACTTGATTAAGAGATTCAATATCGTCTTTGGCCAATAAATATTTTAGGATTTTAAATCTTTTTAAAATTTTATTAAAAACTTTTTCAGGAGAATAATTTTCTAAATCAACAACAGTCTTGGCGATTTTTTTGCCAAATTTGGAAATTTTCTGCTTACTTTTGTCTGAAACGTTAAGTTGATTAATTTCGTTCTCATCAAAAACTAATTTGGAAAGTTTGACTTTTGATTTTAAAATTTTTAATAAATCGAGAGAATTTAATTTTAAAAATGGAGCGGCTAAAACATGATAAGCATAAACACTAGATCTGGGATTATCGATAAATTCGAGTAATTTTATAATTTGAATAATGAGAGGATTTTTTAGAATATTAGAATCGGAAGGAAGAAAAAATTTAATTCCAAAAGCAGATAACATTTTAGTTAAATCCTCGGCATCGCGATTTTTGCGAAGCAAAATGGCAATTTCATTTGGACTTTGGCCAGATTTAATTAAAGTGGAAACTCGTTGAGCGACAAAATAATCTTCTTCGATATTTGAATTTAAGACAGCTAAATTAATTGGATCTGGGTCATAATTTTTGTTGGCAATTAGGGTTTTATCAATGTCGGAAATTAAATTGGCAATACGATTTTTGTTGTGAACAATAACGCTTTCGGATGAGTCTAAAATAAGTTTGTGACTGCGATAATTATTTTTTAAAACTATTTTTGTGGGATTATATTTTTTATAAAAATTGTAGATATTTTCGATTGATGCTCCTTGAAATCTAAAAATTGATTGATCGTCATCCCCGACCACAAAAATGTTTGGGTTATCATAATAATTACCAAGCATTTCAATAATATTGTTTTGGCTGGAATTGGTATCTTGATATTCATCGACGAGAATATATTGATATTTTTCTTGGAAGTTTAGTAAAAGATCTGGATTTTCATTGAAAGCATTGATGACAAAAAGAATCATGTCTTCATAATCATAAAGAGATCGTTTTTGAAGTTCTTTTTGATAAGAATCAAAAATTTTGACAAATTCTTTTTGTTTGGGAATGTCTTTTTCAAAGTCTTGATAAAATTTTCGGACTTCACTTTTGACCAAACTTAAATTTTCATTACCACTTCTGATTATTTGCAAACGACTTTTTAAATTTATGGAAATAAACTCAGAATTTTCCAGATCATCTAAGATTTTATTAATAGTTGGGTAATTATTTTTGGTGGCCCGAACATCAACCAGTTGAGTAATAAAATCACCGGAATTTTTAAAAAAAGTTTCTTCGTCTTTGATTAAATCTAAAAGAGTTTCTGTAGAAATATTTTCTCGTTTGGTCAAATGAAGACAATCGAGGATGCTTTTTTGATAACAATAGCGATCGCCCCAAGAGATGAGTGGTGAATGATTATCGAGATGGTCAATAATATCTTTGATAATTTCGATGGTTTCCAAATCGTCGAGAGCTTTTAGACTGGATGTAGCAAAAGGGAAATATTGAGAGTTTGAAGAAATAATGTCGTTACAAAAAGCATGAAAAGTGCAAATTTTGATTTTGTAGGCATCGGGACCAATTATATTTAGTAAACGATTGCGCATGTTGTTGGCGGCAACATCGGTGTAGGTCAAACACAAAATTGAACTGGGGTTAGTGTCGGTTTTGTCCAATATATTGGCAATTCTTAGGGCTATTGTCTGAGTTTTACCAGTGCCGGCGCCAGCAATAACCATAACCGGACCTTCAATAGTATCGACCGCGAGTTTTTGTTCTGGATTTAGTTTTTGATATTCGTCTTGAAAATTGGTCACTAGGTTATTTTAACTTAAAAAAGGAGAGTAATGGTGTTAGAATAAATTTAATGACAGGAAATCTAATCTTATTTGATTGGGATGATACGTTGTTTAGTAAAGTTGAATATAAAAAAAATTTGAGAAGTAATTTGGCTAGAATTTGCGAGGTTTCAGAAGGAGAAATTTTTATAGTTGAAGATGAATATTTCAAAAATTTAAAAAAATCAGACGATTTTCAAATAGAAAGTTTTGTAGATAGTTTCAGTAAAAAATTTGAAAAAAAAATTAATTTAGAAGATTTTAGTACGGATAAATTAGGTATTTATTCAATGGCTTTATTTCCGGATGTTATTGTTGTTTTGGAAAATTTAAAAAAAAACAATTTTAAATTAGGTATTAATACTCAAGGATTTTCTGCTCTTCAAATGATTAAAATTAAATCATCAGGAATTGGCCATTTTTTTGATCAACAGTATATTTATATAAATAGAAATAAACTAGATCCGGAGTTTATTAAAAATTTGCCAAATGGAGCAACTATTATTGACGACAAAGAAGAAGTTTTGAAGACGTTAAACGTTACTGGTCGTTTTAATATTGTTTTGATTAATCGAAACAATGATGAAAAAACTGACGAAATAACCACTGTCAGAAATTTGACTGAATTTGCTGATTTAGTAAAGAGAAACAAAAAGGATAAAAATTAGAACGCAAAAAGATAGAAGTAAAAGAAAATTGGTTTTACTTGATGGACGTTGTTGAGAAATTTTTTTAGTAGCATTTTTTTTAACAACAGTTTTTTTTGAGGCAGTTTTTTTGGCAGACATTTTATTAATTAAATAATTATTTAACTAATATTAGCAAATTTTAGACAAATTATCTTAATAATTTTTCTAAAATTTCTTTTGCCATGGAAGGATTGGCGGAGCCGTGGGAGGCTTTCATTAGTTGGCCGATGAGAAAGCCAATAGAGGCGGGATTTTTCTTATAATCTTCGACGGCTTTTGAGTTTTGAGAAATAACTTCAGAAGCGATTTTTTCAATTTCTCTAGAATCGGAAACTTGAATTAATCCCTTTGATTTGGCAATTTCGACTGGGTCTTTATTTTCAATATAACTATCAACAATCACCTGTTTGGCAACAGTGGCAGAAATTTCGGATTTAGAAACGGCATTAAAAAGATTATTAAAATAATCAAAATTAATTTTATTAATGTTTAGTTCTTCTTGTGTTTCATTGAGATGAGTTTTAATGGCACCTAAAAATAAATTGGCGGTAAATTTGGAAAAATCTGCAGTTGGATTTTGACCAAGAGCTTTTTCAAAAATTTTAGAAAAATCAATGTCAGCCGTTAAAGAATTGGCATCGTATTCGCTTAGACCTAGATCTTTTTGATATCGAATGAATTTTTGGTCTGGCATTTCTGGAATGGTTTTTCTAATAGCTTCGATTTCATCTTGAGTGAAAATCATATGAGGAATGTCTGGTTCAGGAAAATAGCGATAATCAGAAGAGCCTTCTTTTTCTCGTTGTAAAAAAGTTTGATTTTTGTCAGCATCCCAACCACGAGTGGTTTTGTTGGTTTTTGATTTTACTTCTCGAGTTTCGGCAAAAGCTTTAGTTTGACGATCAATTTCAAATTGAATGGCGGTTTGAACACCAGTGAGAGAAGCGACGTTTTTGACTTCAACAAGTGGAGTATAAAATTCTTGGCCGTTATCTTCAATTTTTAAATTAATGGTTGGCTCACAACGCATACTGCCTTTTTCAATATCAGCATCGGAAATACTTATATATCGGACTATTTGTTGTATTTTGAGTAAATAATTTTTGGCCATTTCTGGAGAAGTAATATCAGGCTCGGAAACGATTTCAACCAAAGGTACACCACAACGATTGTAATCGATGAGAGTTAAGTCTTCTCCATTTTCAGTAATGTGAATCGATTTACCAGTATCCTCTTCCATGTGGGCACGATTAATACGGATTTCTTGACCATCGATGATAATTTTGCCGTTAATAACAAAAGGTTTTTCAAGTTGAGTGAGTTGATAACCTTTGGCCAAATCTGGATAAAAATAATTTTTTCGTTCGAAAAAAGAAATTAAATTAGCAGAGCAACCTAAAGCTAGGCCTAATTTGATGCACCATTCACAGGCAGTTTTGTTTGGTAATGGAAGGGCACCAGGGAGACCAAGGCAAACCGGACAGGTGTGAGTGTTTGGATCGATATGAAAATGTTCAGCATCACAATTACAAAACATTTTGGTTTTTGTTTTTAGTTCTATGTGGACTTCTAGACCAACTATTGGGGTAATTTTCATAGTTTTGGTTTTTGTAAATGATGATTTGTAATTTTTTGGAATTGATGAGCAATGGAAAGGATTTTTGATTCTTCAAAGAAATTACCGATTAATTGAAAACCAATGGGAAGATTTTTAGAATCAAAACCACAAGGAATAGCAACGGAAGGAACACCAGCAACATTGATACAAACTGTATAAGCATCGACTAAATACATCTTTAAAGGATCATTGGCTTTTTCACCAATTTTCCACGCAGTAGTTGAAGAAACTGGAGCTAAAATGACATCAACTTGGGATAGAACATCGGTAAATTCCTTTTTAATTAAAGTTCTGACCTTAGCGGCTTTGGTGTAGTATGCATCATAATAACCAGAAGATAGGGCATAAGTTCCGATCATAATTCGACGTTTAATTTCAGCTTCCATAAATTTACCACGAGTTTTCATGTAGTAAGAGATAATGTCAGGAGAGCTAATGTCTGATTGACCAAAACGAATGCCGTCATATCGAGCCATATTGGCAGAAATTTCAGATGGAACTAAAACATAGTAGACGGCAATTCCTAAATTAGTGCTTGGTAGGGAAATTTCAATTAATTTTGCACCTCTTTTTTCAAATTCTTTGGCGGCGGTTAAAACACTGTTTTTAACTTCTGGATCGATATCATCAGTAAAATATTCTTTCGGTAGACCAATTTTTAGACCAGAGATGGTGGTGTTTTCCAGAAGTTTGGAATAATCTGGAATGGTTTGATTAATAGAGGTGGCATCATGAGAATCTCGACCAGCGGTAATTTTAGTTAAAATCGCCAAATCTTCGGCTGAATTTGCAAAAACTCCAGGGCAATCAAAAGAAGAAGCCATGGCAGTAATACCATAACGAGAATTTAGTCCATAAGTTGGTTTAAGACCAGAAACACCACAAAGAGAAGCAGGCAAACGAATAGAACCACCAGTATCAGTGCCAAGAGCGAAAGTACATAAACCAGCAGTTTGAGCGGCAGCTGAGCCACCTGAAGAACCGCCAGGAATACGAGTTTGATCCCATGGATTTTTGGTGGTGAAGTATCCAGAATTTTCAGTAGAACCACCAAAAGCAAAAGGATCGGTGTTGGTTTTACCAATAATAATGGCATCTTGATCAATTAATTTTTGATAAACAGTTGAAGAATATTTAGGAATGTAACCTTTTAAAACTTGAGAACTAGCAGTAGTCTCAATATCTTTGGTTAAAAAAATATCTTTAACTGCCATGATTGATCCAGCTAATTTCCCGATTAATTCCCCTTTTGATATTTTTTCATCTAATAACTTTGCCTTATTTAAGGCAATTTCATCGGTAATAGTAATAAAAGCTTTAATTTGAGGATCAATTCTTTTAATTTTGTCTAAGAAAAAATTAACAATTTCGACGGCAGTAAATTTCTTATCGAGTAAACCTTGTCGAAGTTGATTGATAGATAAAGTAGAAAAATCCATATTATTTTTTTATAGTAGCAGTAACAACAAAATAATTATCCTTGGTACGACCGGCACCACTTAAGGCATCGGTAACTGAAATAGATTCTTTTATTTCGTCTTGATGAAAAATGTTTGATTGATCGTTAACACGAAAAGTTGGTTCAATATTGTCGGTGTTTATTTTATTTAAAACATCAAAATATTGAATGACAGATTCTAGTTGAGGCAAAAAAATAGTTTTTTCTGTTTCGGTTAATTCGATTCGAGCGAGTTTAGCAATATGCTCGAGATCACTCATAGAAATCTTTGGTGAAGACATAGTGTATTTTAACCTATTTTTTGAAAATTGAGGCTTTGAAATGAAGAAGTTTCCAGCGAATTTTATCGACAGAGTTATAAATTTTATATAAAGTTTTATTAATAACTAAATCATAAGTACCGACAAATTCGACAAGTTCTCCACCGTAACCTTGTTTAAATCGATGAAATCCATAGCCATTTTCCGTTTCTTTGGCATGAGGACCAAGACAACCCCACATATCAAAAGATTTACATTTTAATTTTTGTCCAAGCTTAATTACTTCCCACATTAAAAGGGTTGGAGCCATAACTTGACGATTAATATCAAGAGAGGCACCGTACGGATAAAATAATCGATCCTTAATATTAAAAATCATAAAAGCAGAAAGAATTTGATTATTGTAAGAAGCCAACACAATGTGAACCATACCGGTATTTTTTATTTTTTTCCATAAATCACGATGATATTTTTCAGTGTGCAAATAAAAACCCTGGCGTTTAGTAGTATCGATAAGAAGTTTTAAATAAATTTCAAAACCTTTATCATCAGTCTGTTCTTTAATTTCAACACCATAACGGTTGGCAACTCGAACGTTATAACGAGTTTTAGAATGCATTGATTCTAAAATTTGGGTTTCTGATTTAGTTAAATCAACAACATAAGTAAATGGATAAAAGGCAACTTTGGGTGATTTTTGAAGATCTTTAAAATCTGGTTTTGGAGAAACAAGAGAGCTATTGTTTAAATTGTCAAATTTTTGGTAAATAATATTTGGTTCAAATTTAACAAAAATAGCGTTTTCTTGTTGGGCAATTTCAATAATATTTTTAATGGTTTCATCGTCAATTTCAGGACCACGAAGAATGGTACCAATAGAAAATTTAGTTTTAGGGATTTTATGAAAACTAACAGAATAAGCCGAAATTATTTTGTCTTGATCATCAAAAACACCAAGACGATAAACTGTGTGGCCTTGAGAAATTTGAAAATCACCCCAATCCCAAGTTTGAACTGGATGAATTATTTGTGAATCGTAAAGATCTTTATCTTTGGTGGTAAGGATTTTGGTAGTCATATTAATAATTTAGTATATATCGGGATCGTAAATAATATCATCATCGTCTTTGGATTTTCGTGGATGACGATAATCACGAATAATATCTAAATTTTCTTCAAATTCGACTAACTCTGGTGGAATATCGGCTAAAAATCGACTGGCTTCATTTAAACTGCTTTTGCCGAAGAATAAACGACGAGTGGCATAGGAAATACAAAGATAATCTTTGGCCCGAGTGATGCCGACATAGCAAAGACGACGTTCTTCTTCAATTTGAGATTCATCGATTAAACAGCGAGAATGAGGTAAAATTCCTTCTTCAAAACCAGCCATAAAAACAACTTCAAATTCCAAACCTTTGGCACTGTGAAGAGTCATTAATTTAACACCATCACGATTTTCTTTTTTCTTATTTTTTTCTTGAATTGAATATTCTTGTTGAACTAAAGTTATATTTTCTAAAAAATCTATGAGAATAGGAAATTGAGCAGCGACTGATTTTAATTCTTTAATATTTTCAATTCTTTTTTGATCTTCTTCATCTTTGGTATCAAATTTATCAAGATAGCCAGAATTAATGACTAATGACTCTAAAATTTGAAGCGAAGTAAGATTAATCAGATCCATATTGTTAATATGTTCATGAAGATGAGCTTTTTTACGTTTACCAATAGCTTTCTCGATTCTTTCTTCTGAAATATGATCGGCTTGATCGTTGGTATAGCGAAGCATGGATAATATATCTTTAATTTCAGCACGTTCATAAAAACGAGTACCACCTAATAAAACATACGGAATGCTTTGACGTAAAAAGGCTTCTTCTAAAACACGAGATTGAGCATTCATACGATAAAGAACAGCAATATCTCGTAAAGGAATTTTTAAATTATCATTAATAAATTTAATTTTGGAAGCAATAAAATCGGCCTCAGCAACTTCAGATTCGGCTTCAAAAATTTTAATTTTATCTTCTGATTTTTTATTGGTAAATAATTTTAAAATTGGATGAGATTTATCTTTAGAAATAACAGAATTAGCAGCATCAAGAATAATTTGAGTTGATCGATAGTTTTGTTCAAGATTAATAATCTTGGCATCTTTAAAATCGGTAGTGAAATTTACTAAATTTCGATAATCGGCACCACGCCAACCATAAATTGCTTGAGAAGCATCTCCAACAACAGTGATTTGTTTATATTTTTGGGCTAAAAGTTTGGTTAAAAGATATTGAATTTGATTAGTGTCTTGATATTCATCAACCATAATAAATTTATAAATTTCTTGATATTTAGCCAATACTTCCGGATATTGAGAAAACAATTCAGCAGTTTTGAATAAAAGATCATTAAAATCAAGAGCATGAAAATCAGATAATTTTTCTTGATAACGAGTATAAATTTTGCAAGCGTAATCTTGCCAAAAACCACTGCTCTGAGCAGACATTTCTTTTGGTGTTTGAAAGGAATTTTTGGCAGATTCAATAAAATAAAGAACACTGGACGGTTTAAATTCTTGAGTGGTTAAACCGAGTTCATGAAGAATATTTTTGACTAAGTTTTCTTGATCATTGGAATCATAAATGACAAATTTAGGTGGAACACCAATGTTTTCACCATCGGCGCGCAAAACTCGGCAACAAAAAGAATGAAATGTACCAGCAAAAAAGGCATTAGGTCGAAGATCTTTGATTGTAGATAAAAGTTTATTGGTACGCTGTCTCATTTCTTCGGCAGCTTTGTTGGTAAAAGTGAGAAGTAAAATTTCTGATGATTTAGCAATCTTTTTTTGAATAAAATAGGCTACTCGATGAGTTAAAACTCGAGTTTTACCAGAACCAGCTCCAGCTAATAATAGTAAAGGTGAACCTGTGTGAATAACAGCCTCTTTTTGATTTGGGTTTAAGCCTTCTAAAATATCTTCCATGGACAGTTAACTATAGTTGGTAAACTTTAGTTTTACCAGACTGAAAAATAATTTGCCCACCAATTTCTTTAAAATTACTTTCATTTAAATTAGGATATTTTTCGTATTCTTTATCGCCGATAAAAATATATTTAATATTATATTTTTGAATTAGTTGTTTTAATTGATCAGTGTTTTCACTCTCATAAATGGATTGAACATCATCTTGGCGAGCTTTGGGTTTATCATAGCCACCACGCCAAAGCCATTCATGGACAATCCAACCTTCAACAGTTGGTAAACCAGTAGAAACAGAAACTTGATTAAAAGTGGTGTAACTATCACCAACTGCCTCAAGCATAACTGGTTGACCAGAAATGTTTTGATTAATCCAATTAATGGCAGCAAAATTATCAGGATAATCATTTTTTAAATAATTTAATCCCCACAGACCTTTATAACTCTTTAAAGAACCATAAAAAGATTTAATGGCAAAATAAGGATAAATCATGTGAATTGAAAAAATTAAGGCAAACAATAAACCGTATAAAATATTAAGCCATTTAGATTTTAATAAAATTCTAACTTTATAAAAAACATAACCAGAAACCAAAGAATACATAATAAAAGCTTGATAAACCAACTTAAACATAGTATTGGCACGACGATATTCATCAATATAAATATCTTTTAAATAAACTAATTCAGGAATGATAATTAAAAGAGTGGCAGTTAAAATTGTTGTTAGTACAAAAATGTCTGAAGTTTTTAAATAAAGTTTTTTGCTTTTCATTTTTTTTATTAAAAATAAAAGCAATAAAGGTAAAATAATTAACCAAAAACCACCATATAAAATAAATAATTGATAAAAAGGACTATGTGTATCAGAAATTTTAAGACCATTACCCATAGGAATAAATTTTAAAGAAAATGGAATAGAAAAAATAAACCAACAACAAATGGTTAAAATTCCATTAGTTAAAGTTTTTTTAAGAGAGTTTTTAGAATTATTTTTTAAATTTAAAAAGAAAGTAAAAATAGCAAATAAAAGACCGTAAATGGCAAAATCCCAAGCATTAGTCATATAAGCAATTGACAGAGTAAAGCCAGAAATAATGATCAAAAGAATTGGTGATAAATAAAAACAGGAGACTAATAAAAAAGCCATAAAAAACAAAACAATAGGAATATCATTCATGTGACCATGAAGGTCAGAAACAACAAAACTGTAAACTGGGAATTCGTGAATAGTTTTATCTTGTACATCTGGATCGTAACCAATAAAACGAGTAGCATCTGGATACCAATAACTATCTATAGCTTTATTAATTTCTGTTTTATTTAAAACTAATTTATTATTGTTATTTTTAATATCTAGTTTGACAATTTTAAAAACTGAGTGAAAATTACCACCAAAAGTTAAAAGAAGAGCAGAAATTAATCCGGCGGCAATAATTTTTTGAAAACTGATTTTTTTGAGTGAAAGAAAAACTAAATTGGAAGCGATAGAAAAAGATGAGACAAAAGTTAAAGCACAAATAGTGGCAATAGCTAAATTGTAAGTAATAGCAGAACTAATAGTACTTATTTTAGTCAAAACAGCAAACATCAAATGACCAAAATAATAATAATTTATTGTTTCACCAGAAAACCACATATCTTGAGGGGGAAGATATTTCGATCTTAAGGCAGAATTTATAAATCCCCAATCCATATATTTTTCTAAACCTTCGATGTTGGGAGTAAAACCACGAACAAAAGACCAGACAATTAAAATTAAAAGAAAAATAATTTCTTCAAAAATAAAAATTTTATAATTCTCTTTAAAAGTTTTTATAAAAATTGAAAAATTATTTTTTTGTTTTAGGATTAAAAAATTAAAAAATAAAATTAATAGAATGAGTAAAAATAAATTTAAATTAGTAAAAGTTAAAATTTTTAAAACACCACCAAGAAAAATTAAATAAGTCAAAATAATAATGGAAATAGTTTTAGAAAAAATATAACCTTTGTCCCAAAATTTTTTAAATAAAATTGTGGTTAATGGTAAAAAAATGATTCCTAAAATAAAAATTAAAAACCACCAAGTAAGAATAAAAACTAAATCTGACAGCATAGTTATTTAATAAAAAAGACAAAATTAAAAATAGTATTAATTAGATTATTGAATGTTGCTGGAAAAATTAAATCTTTAGTTAAAAACCAAAGAATAATTCCAAAAATAATTCCACCAATGATATCAATTGGATAATGAAATCCAACTAAAACTCTGAAAGTGAGGAGTGGAATGACAATAGCCAAAAAAACAGGTAAGGATAAGACACCAGTGGAAATTATAAAAATAAGAAAATAAGTGGCTTTCATGGTGTGACCAGACGGGAACGAACCACTATAGTACCAATTATTAACTAACCCTTTTGGGGCAACTTTATGTTTATTAAACATAGGTCTAATCCAAATACGTTTTTTTTTAAGAAATCTTTCTACAAGTTCAGCAATAACGGTAGCAATAAAAAGACGACCAAAAAAATTAATATCAAAACAAATTAATTTAAATGAAAGAAAAAAGAAGAAAATCCAAATGAAATAATTTAAAAAAATTAAAATAATTTCTTTTAAAAAACCATCTTCAAAAAAAGCAAGAAAATCTGTTTTTGGTTGCCAAAAAAGAAAATTATTGGTTTTTGGTTTAATTGATTGGTTCATTAATTTCCCCTATATAAAAAGCTGGCTCATTGCTTGGATATTTAATTATATCTAAAACTAAGAATTTGAGCTGGTATCTTAATTTATCATAAGTTTCCCTAGAAATGGCAAAAAGCTGTTTCTTATTAGGATTAAACATATGATAATCGCAAATTTGGCACTTATCTAGACACTTATTTTCTGGATCATAAAACTTTATAAAAATTCCAGGAGCATTAAATTGTCCTTCAATACAAAGCTGTTGATATAAAGATTGGTTTTTAATAAAATAATTTATAATTTGATGGGGTCCAGATTGCCAACCCCAAAAATCGGATGAATATTGGGGATATTGTTTAAATAATGAAAAAAAACGAAAGACTGAAATAACTACAATAATAGTAAAAATAAGGCAAAAAATAATTTTTTGATAATAATTTGAAAAAGTTTTTATTAAAAATACAAGACCTAAAGCCGATATAATTTGAAAAGGAATAACACCAATAATCGACCTGGTAGCATAGGGGCTAGTTTGAGCAGTCAATAAATCTGGAATTGGATAAAAAAATAACCAAAATAAAACAGTAAAAAAAATTAAATGCGATTTTCGATGTTTAAATATTTCAATTAAACCAAAAAATAATAAAGGCAATTGAAAAAGAAAAAGTTGTCCTATGCCTCGAATAGAATGTCGAGTAATAAGCTGACCATTAAAATCAATATCTCCTTTTGAAAAAAGATAATCATATGAAAAATACAAAGGATATTTATTAAGAATTGAATTTATATTACCGTTACCCTTAGTCAATTCCCATCTTGATAATCCTGGACCAAAAAACATATGATAAAAAAGTGGAAATATTAAAACAAGAGTGGTTATTATTAAAATAAATAAATGGCGTTTTTTATTTAAAATTGATTTAATCGAAAGTAATAACATAATTATTCCGAGTATCGGCACAAAAACTCTGGCAGGAAAATAAGAATAAGTTGCCAGAACTAAAAATATAGATGATAAAATTCCAAATTTTAAATCAAAATATTTAACATAAAGAACCCAAAATGTAACTCCAAAGATAGTGAAACAAAGATAAGGCATAAGGCCTTCGAGAGAAACCCGACTTAAATGAATATGCCATGGTGATATGGCTAAAAATAAAGAAGAAAATAATCCAATTTTTTTATTGAAAAAGGTTGTAGCTAAAAAATAAATAGCATAAATGCTAATTATTCCCCAAAAAGCAGAAGCTAGACGAACAGAAAACTCGTTTAAACCAAAAACCGCTACAAAAGGAATAGTGGAATAAGTTAAAATAGGACTTTTGTATTCACCAAAAGCTTGAAAAAATAAAGGCCAACTTTTACCCCATTCATCTTGACCTGTTTTTAATAAAGAATAAGCATTATAACCAATTGAAGCTTCGTCACAAAAAAAACCATAAGGATTATTGCCAAGTTGGTAGGTTCTAAAAAAAATACCGATAATTAAAATTAATATTAATAAAATATTTTTTTTAAAAAAAATCATTTTACTTTTGCAAATATATTAATTTGAGGATGGTCATAAACAGTAAAAGACTCTTCAGCAGAATCATCTCTAAAATAGATTCCAGGCGAGTTACAAAGATTATCGACTTCAAAAAAATTATTTTTAGTTGTTTTGTAGGGATAAACAGATGGCCCAATTAAAATACATTTATTCATAAATGGCAAACTAAAACCGGGATATGAATAAATTCTTTTTATTAATTTAAAATCACTGTTTCCATCAAAAAGATCTTTATAAAAAGAAGAAGAAATAGGGTAACGTTCGGAAAATTTAGGGATAGATCCCCATAAGCGATTCGAAGAAAGAATAATATAATCAATTTTATCCAATTGTTTTGTTGTTTTTTCCCATTTTTGAGGAGAATCGGTATCGTAAAGTGATAGCTCTTGGCGAAGATATGATTTATTAATACAGGATGGTGAATTTAAAGGGAGAGAGTCGTCCCAAAGTTCACTAGAAAGCGTGGAATTGTCATCAATATTTTTACAAATCCATTCTGATGATTGATAACGACTGTGCGGTTTGGTGTAGATGTTGAGAAAAGTAATTATAATAAAAATATTTATTAAAAAACACAATTTTAATAATCTGTGATTTAAAAGAGAAAGACCGTACCCGGTAAAAACACTAAAAATTGGATAGATTGGATAAAAATAACGCATATATTTTGCTAATTGGAGGGAATGATAAAAAAAGATGGTGGAGCAAATTAGTAAGAGAAATAATATTTTTGGTTGCTTAATTAATTGACGATTTCTAAAGATTTTGATCAATCCAAAAATTAATAATAGAAAAGTTACCGGGCCAAGACCAACAAAAAATAAATTTAACAATGGATGAATAATAGGGATGGTTTTTTTCCACTGAACATTGGGCGGATAGTCGATTTGGCCAGTAATCATTTGACTAGCCTCTTTGATATTGGAAATGAAATTGGGTGATAATTTTATAAAACCATTAAAAGCATATGGTTGAAAAATTCTAAAACCGATAAACATAAAAAATAAAAATAGACAGCAACTTAAAAATCCATTAGTTATTTTTTTTCTAAAAACTTTAATATTATTGAACGATGGATTTTTATTTTTAATAAAAATAAAAAGTAGTAAAACAGGAAGAGTTATTCCAACTGATGTTTTATTGGCCAAAGTAATTCCAAAAATTAATCCAGACAATAAAGATTTATTTGAAATTATTAACAAGATGGTAAGAGTGAAGAAAAAAACAGTGAAAGAATCGACGGTAAAAAAATGTGATTGTTGAATTGGAAAAATACAAATGGAATAAAGAAAAGCCCCAAATATGGCAATATTATTTTTTTTAAATATTTTTAAGGATATTAAAAATATTAATAAAACAGTGAAACTATCAAAAATGGCCGAGAGTACCCTGCCGACTAAAAATATTTGATCATATGATGTTAAATCTAAAATTTCAGCCACAGTTCTACTTATAAGTAAAGGAAAAGTTCCATAGACAAAAAAATCATAATTATTATTGGCGGGATTTAGTGGTGAATTTTTAGTATCAAAATATTGAAAAATATTTTGAGGAATTTTGATGTCAGTAGACACCATGGTTAAAAATCTTTCATCTGGGTGGAGGTGATTTCCTTGATCCCAATTTAGTCCAAAAACTCTTAAAGAAAAAGCCATTAACAAAATAATTATGAGTAATAAAATGACTTTTAGATGGTTAATTTTGGTTAATAATTTTTTGATAGTCATCTGCAGTTAAATTAGTAACTTTTTTATAAATTTGAATTGTAGGAGAATCAAAAACAGACCAAGTTTCTTCGGCATTTTCAGAATTTAAAAATAAATCTTTTTTATTACTAATAATTTTTATTTCTTCAAAACCAAGATTTCCAGAAAATAAATTTTGATAATATTTTTGAGAAATAGGATAGTTAGTATTATTTTGATTTTTAAAAACTCGACATGAAGGAATAAAAATATAATCGGCTGAAGTTAAATATTGAGATAATTCTTTGGAAGAAGATGGATTTGTATCTAATTGGTAGAAATCAAAATTATTAACTTTAAGATCACTATTTAATGGCAAATTTTCGACGTTACCAGATTCAGACAAAACAAAAGAATCAGAAGGAATATTTAATTTAATCCAATTTGAAGCATTAACCCGAATATCGGGTGAAAAATATTTGGAGAAAAAATAAATTCCTGGACTAACCATAATTATTAATAAAATCAGAGTTGCAAATTTATTTTTAATTTTCTGAAAAATAAAAAGACAAAAAAATGGAGCCAGAAAAAAAAGAGGGGACATAAATCGAGACCATTTAGTAAAAAGCTGACCAGTGTAAAGAAAATAAATTATTGAAGGAATTAAAACTAAAGCAATCTCCTTTTGAACTTTATTTTTTAAAAAAATTAAAAAACCAATGATAGAGAAAATAAAAATAAAAATTCCATTAGCATAGGGAAAAACTTTTTTAATTTGAAAAATGTAAGGTAATGAATTCTTAAATTGACGAGTATAAAAGACTAAATTTTTACCAGTAGCAACTGATGTTTCATAAATCATTGATGATTTAAAATCAGAAAATTTAATGATATTAAAAGGAGAAAAAAGAAATGATAAAAGCAAGAGTAAAAAAGTAAAAAGAAATGAATTAAAAATAAAGTTTAAGATTTTCTTGTCTTTTAAAAAAAATAAGAAAAGACAAAGATAGATTGGTAAAACAAAAAAAATAGCAGTTATTTTGGTGCCAAGACCGATAGCACTAACTAAAATAGAAAACAAAAAAAAATGTTTTTTTTGAGTTTGATAATATTTTAAAGATAAAAAAATATTAGACGAAAACACAAAAATTAAAATTGATTCAGTGGTACCAAAATGAGCAGATTGAATTAAACCGGGGGTAAAAATTAATAACAATGTAAAAATATAATTTAATTTTTTAGAGTAGAAAATTTTTTGAGAAATTAAATAAAAAAATAAAATTGATAAAGAAGAAAAAATGGCAGACCAAAAACGAAGAGTTAGAATAATACTAAAAAAAGTATGGATGGGTGTAGTAAAAAAAGTTAAAAAAAGAGGAAATTGACCATAGGCAAAAAAATTGGGATTAAGATTTGATGGAGACATTTGAAAAATGGCAGTCGCCATATTATTTTCATCTGGATTAAAGAAAAAACTATTACCCCAATCAAGGCAATAAAAACGAGTAAAAACAGTAAGAAAAATTAATAAAAATGGAATCAAAAAATTTTTTATTTTATTAGAGTACATATATGACACCAATTATCATCAGTCCCCAAATTAAAACTGAAAGTAAAATTGGCATGTCTCGAGCAATTATTCTCTCTGGTCTTTCCCCTTCTTGCATTTCAAAAATTATTTGACCATAACGCATAATGCCAAAAATTACAGGTAAAAGAGTAATCATGTACCATTTTCGATTGATAGCATTTGGAAAATATTCCAAAAGGAATTGATGTAATAGTCCAGAGCCATCAAACGAAACTGATTCTTCAAAAAAAGTAAATAATGCATAACAAACTAAAGTACAAACACCAAACATAGTCGTGTAAAAATTTAAAAGAGTTTTGCCATAACCAGAAAGAGATGATCTGGTTTTAGTGCCACTATTAACCAATTCGCTACGACGTTTACCACTAGCAATAAACAATGAAAGAAAAATAACTGTTAGCATAATCCAAATTGGAAGATGATAACCAGAAACAATTTCACCAGCAAAAGCGCGAATAATAAAGAACATTGCAATTCCCATTATGTCGATAATGGCTTTCTTTTTCAAAAACAAAGAATAAGAGTATTGAAGTAAAACAAATACTAGAGAAAAAATAAAAAATCCATAACTAATAAAAATTGTTATTCCCAATCCAAAGAAAAGAAGAATGAAGGCTATAAAAATGCCACTTGACTCTGAAATGTCACCACTAGCAATGGGACGATTTTTTTTAACTGGATGTAATCGATCTTTTTTAACATCAATCAAATCATTGATGATATATGAAGAAGAAGATAAAAAACAAAAAGCAATAAAAGCAAAAAAAGTTTTCCAAAAAAGTATTGGGTTGAAAAGCTGACCATTTAAAATGGTGGCAGAAAAAATGCTTAAATTTTTTATCCACTGAGAAACACGTATTTCTCTTAAAATGGCATTACTATTTTTTATTCCTAGCATTAGAGTAATAATACCATCAAAAACAGTTGACTTAAAATGAAGTATTATTTTTTCTTAAAAGAGATAAACGACAAGAAGATAAAAGATGTTGAAATTAATATTAAAACAATGGTTGGTAATAAACTGCCTGTTTTAGGAATACCTGAACTTGTACTTGAACTAGCACTTGAAGTGCTAACCTTAATAGTAGGACTTGGAGTATTTATAGTAGTTGGAGTTGGTGTATTTGTAGTAGTAATTTTAGAGGTTGTAGGTGTTGGAGTTGGAGTGGTGGTGACAGCAGATGAAGAAGCAGTGTATGTGAGACCATTATCGGTAGCAAGAACGGTAAAATTTCTAGTTATAATTTGCTCAACACCATCAATAATGGCAGTTGCAGTAATAGTATGTTCTCCTGGATCCAAATCAGCAGGTGGAGACCAGTTCCATGAGCCATCACTGTTTACAGTGACCTCATCACTATAAACGGTCGAAGAATGAACTTCAATTTTGATAGTAGAATTACCAGGTCCAGTTCCAAAAAAATCTGGTTTTTGAGTAGAAATAGATTCACTATTTTTTGGATTTAAAATATCAAGATCTTTTGAATCGGAAGCAGGAACAACAGATGATAATGAACCAGTATCAGTTTTAGTATCATAGATAATACTGGCAGAAGAAAATTGGTTTTGACCCAAAATAATATCGGGAATTGGATCATTATTAGAAGTGTTACCAGTGATTTGAGTGGCCTGATTATCTTGATCAGTTACTATAATTTCTTCAGCCGTGTTGTTGATTGAAGTAAATCTTCCACTTTTTGATTCGTTAAAACTATTAGCTAAAGAAATATTCCAATTACCAGAAGAAGTTACAAGCGCAGATAATGGGTAAGAACCGGGAATATTAAGAAAAACAATAACTTTATTTGCAGCTTTTAATTCTGGAGTAAAAACTCGACCCCAAGCTAAATTTGAAGATGGTATTGAACCATTTGGATTGTCAGCTGTTTCCAATTTATATGATGACTCTCCATATGTTTTTCCATCAACAATAAAAGAAAAAACATATTCATTAGAAGCAGATAGATTATTAATATTAAAATAATGAATTTTACTTTTTTTATCAGTATTGATTACAGCTTCATTTTCAATTGTTTGATTATTTATTGATAGAGATGACAAACAAGATGATTCTGTGATAAAAGAGATAGATGCAGAATTGTTGGTAATATTGGTTATTTGTGGATTTTTAGGTTGGCAGCTACTGCTAGCTTTAGAAGTAAAAATAGTCTGTTGGTTAGTTAAAAAAACTCCACCAACAACTCCACCGAGAAGAAGTAAAAGGCCAAGAATAGAAGGAATTCTTTTTTCTTTAAACATTTAAAATGTCTCCTCCTCTAAGCTTTGATCAGAACTATCAATTTCATTGGCCATATCAGTGATGACATCTGTACTTTCAGTAGTTACACTAGTCGGAATTGGAGTTGGGGTAATAGTTACTTCTTTAGGTTGATTTGATTTTATGGTTGAAAAATCAAAAGATTCATCTGTGTTTTTATTTTTAGATTCAATGATAGAAAGAATGGTTAGATCAAGATTGGGATTAAAATTACTTAAAAGAGCATCGTTTTCAACTGATTGTTGAGGAGTAATAAAACTAAAATAACTTTTTTGAACAATAGAAAAAAATACAGTTAAAAAAGTAAGTAAAGAAATAAATATAAAGTAGAAAGATATTTTATTTTTTTTCATTAATTGTCAGGTAAAAAATATAAATCATTAGACAGATTAACATTAACTTTATTTGACTCTGTTTCATCTTCTAAAAGATTAATTTGAATAGTGGAAGTGTTAATCAAACGTCGATTATTAAGTGTACTTTTAATCATATTTATGATGTCAGAATATTGCCCTTCACCACTTATGTTGACTTGATAAGATTCAAAACTATTATCATTATCCTTACTTTTAATGGAACTATTGTTTAAATTGAAACTTATTTGGTTTATATCCAATAATGAATCTCTAAAGAGAGTCGCAAGATTAGCTGCACCGTCATAATATTGTGGTTGCGAAGGAAAACTTTCTTCAACTAGGGAATATTTTTCCTGAGCTTGAGCGTATTCATCTTGGGCTTTGATTATATTACTTATTTTAGTGTTAACTTTATCAATATAAGTTTCTTTTGACTTTATTTCACCCAAAAGAGAAAAAATCGTGGTCATAGTTGGCATAATAGCAAAAAACAAAAAAATAGCGATTAAAGTAAATGTTCCACCTATTTCAAGATATTTTAAAAATTTTTGATTTTCACCTTGCTTACGAATGTAGCTATACATGGGTCGAAGTTGAAACCAATTTTTAGTGTTGATCATGTTTTATTGGTGGTTGAAACCTTTTTAAAATTTAAAGTGAGTGAAATAGAATATTTACTTTCCTGTTCTTTCTTTTCGATTTTAGTTATATTCACCTGATCAATATCAGGATTAAGCATGAGATTCGTAATGAAAATAACAATACTTTCTTCTTTATAGGCTGATAGAGAGGTGGTAATAATGGTTGCTTTAGTTTTTTCATCAGTGGAAACAGAAATTTTCTTATAAAAAAGATCAGAAGGAGTACTAGATATTAAAGAATTAATTTGCTGATTATATTCTGGTTGGTTAGAATAAAAATCTTTTATATAAGATAACCTGGTCTGAAGTCCAGTAAACTCGGTAATGAAAGGAGAAGCACTTTCTAAAATTGCCTGTTTTTGGCGAACAACTTCTGATAAATCTGAATTTTTACGATCTAACCAAAAACGAGAAATAAAAACAGAAATGACAATTAATTCAGTCACAATAATTGCCGTTCTTCCAGTTGAAGTTAGCCATTTAAAAAAACGAGCGCCAAAAGACCTTGGATTTTCGGATTCAGGTAAAAGAGAAAGCTCTTTTTTAATAGCCATACATTCAGTATATATGACTATTTGCGGAAAATAAAATCCTTAAATTTACAATAGTAATTTTGATAGTCTTTAATCTCGTCCATTTTCAAAAAAATAACAGAAAAAACATAGACAATTAGGCCAATAGTTGAAGAAATTACAGTTAAAGTTAAAACGGGAAGAACGTGAGTAGTGTCCAAAATGAAAAGATCTAAAAATTTTATAGACAACCAAGAAACAATACCCATAAAAGTCGAGGAAATCAATATTTTATAAAATTTACTGAACATTAGAGGCCAATCAAAACCATCAACAATTTTGATAAACATAATTAATAATCCAAAAAGTTGAATTAAATTACCAATGGAGGCACTGATGGCTAAACCAATAACACCAAGATTAGTAAAATGAATAAACAAGAAACTAGCGATAACATCTATGATGAGTGAAATGGCAGATATTAAAAAAGGAACTTTAGTGTTGTGGAGGGCATAAAAAGCTCGAATTAAAATTTGAATTATAGCTTGACAGGCAATTCCAGGAACCAAAAAAGCTAAAATTCTGGCAGTTAAAATGGTGGCTGACCAAGGAAATTCTTGAGATCCGTAAAGAAGTCTGACAATAGAAACTCTTTCAACTAAAATTAAAATACTGATAGGAATGGCAATAAATAAACTTTGAATTATTATTTTATTAACGGTATTTCTAAATTTACCTAATTCATTTCTGGCAATATTTTTAGAAAGAGTTGGTAAAGAAGCTTGCCCAACTGTGGTTCCAAATATACGACTTGGTAAATACATAAATTGCAAAGCGAGGTTTAAAAGAGAGATTGAACCAGAAGTCAATGAACTCGCAAAAAAAAGAGTAACAGTACTTTCAATTTCACCTAATCCAAGAGATAAAATTCTAGGAATCATGAGTCGAAAAATTTCTTTAACACCAGTTAGTTTTAAGTTAATTTTACGAGAGTAGATAAAACCTTGGTGATAAAGTACTGGTATTTGAATGGCAAGATGGAAAAAGGCACCAACAACAGCACCAATAGCAACACCATAAACGCCTAAAATTGGAGATAACGTAAAAATACTAATAATAATAAAAAGGTTGTAAATAATAGGGGAGAGAGCAGAAATAATAAAAATTTGATTAACTTGTAAAATAGCGGCGACAAAATTACTAAGAAGAAAAAATATTTGAGCAAAAAGTAAAATTCGACTAAGGTTAGCCATTAAAATTAACTGATCCGCTGAAAATCCAGAAGCAATTAAACCAGAAATTGGTTTTATAAAAATAAAAGCAATTGAAGAGATAATAATAAAAACAATTAAAAGAATATTAATAACACTAGAAGCAATTTCATCGGCAACTTTTTTATTTTTATGCAGATAACTGGAAAAAACAGGTATAAATGACGCCGATAAAACTCCGGTAACTAAAAGTTTAAAAATTAAATCTGGAACACGAAAAGCAGCATTATAAACATCAAGATCAGCAACACAACAAGAAAAAAACCTGGCGTACAAAAAACGATTTCTTAAAAGACCTAGGATTGAAGAAATAGCAAAAGTTATAGCTAAAACTAAAGAGGCAGATAAAATAGTATTCTGTTTTTTTTGACTTATAATTCTAATTCTTTCTCTGAAGGTCATAATTTAAATTATATCTGATTATTGATAGTTATATATAGTTGTAAAAAAGTAATTGTTGGGATAAAATATTGCCTATGCCAATTAGTTCATCTGCAAAAAAATCACTTAGAAAGTCTTTAAAAAATCACAAAGAAAATGTTTCTTTTAAAGATCAGTTGAAAGCTACTGTTAAAAAATTTTTAGCTAAACCAACTGATGAAGCTTTAAAAGGAGTTTATTCTGTTTTAGATAAAGCCGTTAAAAACAATATTTTTCATAAAAATAAGGCTGATAGACTTAAATCGAATTATTCGAAAAAAGTTGGAACTGAAGGTGTTAAGAAAATTGTGACTAAAAAAGAAACTGCTAAGAAAGTTGTTAAAAAAGCAACTCCAAAAACTTCTAAAAAAATGTAATAGCCACAAAAGTTTGGATTTATCCAAATAATGTGGCAAAATAAAGAGTATCGAAAGATACTCTTTTTGTTTTTTAATATTTAAACTTTAAAAATGAATTCTAAAAAATTTTATATAACAACACCAATTTATTATATTAACGATATTCCTCATATCGGGCACACATGTACCACAGTGGCGGCTGATGTTGTAGCAAGAATGCACCGAATCAAAGGTGAAAATGTTTTCTTTTTAACAGGAACAGATGAGCATGGTCAAAAAGTGGCTGAATCTGCAGAAAAAGTTAATTTAACTCCAAAAGAATATTGTGATAGTATTTCACCTCGATTTGAAGAATCATGGAAAAATTTAAATATAAGTAATGATTTTTTTATTAGAACTACAGACCCAAGACATGAAAAGGTGGTAACTGAAGTTTTACAAAAAATTTTTGATAATGGCGATGTCTATAAAGACAAATATGAAGGATTATATTGTATTGGTTGTGAAAAATTTTTAACTGAAACTGATTTGGTTAATGGACATTGTGGATTGCATCCACCAGAAAAAACAGTTTTTAAAAGTGAAGAAAATTGGTTTTTTAGGTTGAGTAAATATGTTCCAGAAATTATTAAATTAATTGAAAACGATGAAACTAATTATATTAATCCACCGGGTAAAAGAGCCGAAATATTGGCCAAACTTAAAGCAGGAGTAAGAGATGTATCAATTTCAAGAGAAAATGTAGAGTGGGGAATTCCGACACCTTGGGATCAAAAACAAACAATTTATGTCTGGTTTGATGCTTTAATTAATTATTATAGTGCAACTCAATTTTTGGAAGGTAAAAAAGATTTTTGGCCAGCTGGTCTACATTTGTTAGGAAAAGAAATTTTATGGTTTCATACTGTAATTTGGCAAGCGATGTTGATGTCGGCAAAAATTGAATTACCAAAAAAAACTTATACACACAGTTTTTATATGATTGATGGACAAAAAATGTCCAAATCTTTAGGTAATGTAATTAGTCCAGGACAATTAGTAGAAACTTTTGGAGTAGATGGAACTAGGTATTTGATCGCCAGATCTTTTCCAACTGAAAATGATAGTGACGTGGGTATGGTTAGATTTAAAGAAAAATTTAATGCTGATTTAGCCAATAATTTAGGCAATTTAATATCAAGAATAGTAAAATTAGCCGAAGGTCAAAAAACCGAAAAAAATAAAATTGGGTTTGATAGTGAGTTTGAAAATTTGATTGATGGTTTAAAATTAGATGAAGCTTTTCAATTGGTTTTTAATAAATGGATTGATGCTTCAAATTTAAAATTAAATCAAACTACTCCATGGAAATTAGAAAAAGAAAATTCTGAAAGAATTGCTGTTTTAAATGAATGTATCAAAAATATTCAGACTGCAGCATATCACCTGCAAATTTTAATGCCAGAAGTGGCTCAAAAAATTGAAAATTGCTTTAAAAATGAAGTTAAACCACTGACCGAATCGTTATTTCCAAGGATAAAATAAGATGATTGATACACATGCTCACCTTGAAATATTGTGCGACATTGATGAGGGGATTAGTAAAATTATTTTAGCAGCAGCAAATATTAGTACTAGTCGAAATAACCTTATTTTAGGTAAAAAATATCCTGAAAAATTGTTGGTTAGTGTCGGTATTCATCCACAAGAAATACAAGACTCCCCTGTTGAACTTAAAAAAATAGTTGAGGAAAATTATGAAAAAATTATGGCAATTGGGGAATGTGGTTTAGATTTTTCGAGTGAATATATCCTGGAATGGCAAGAAAATACTTTTAGATCTCAAATTGAATTAGCTCAAAAATATAATAAACCTTTGATAATTCATGCTAGAAAAGCAGTTGATGAAACGGTGGAAATTTTAAAAGAATATAAAAATTTAACTGGAGTATTTCATTGTTATGCTGGTGGAATTAAAAGAATTAAAAAAGTTTTGGATTTAGGAGAAAATTGGTACTTTGGAATTGATGGAAATTTGACTTATGAAATTGGTTTGGAAGAAGTTGTTAAAAATATACCTAAAAATAGGATTGTTTTAGAAACTGACTCTCCTTATTTGACACCAGAACCATTTAGAAGACAAGAAAATAATCCAAATAATGTGAAATATATTTATAAAAAAGTGTCTGAAATTTGGGAAATGAGTTTTGAAGAAACAGAAAAAATAATTGATGGAAATGCAAAAAAACTATTTAAGTTTTAATTATCTTTGAAAGTCGGAAATGATGATTTCTAATTCTTTTACTGAAGGATATTTATCCATAAAAGCGACTTCGTTATCAATGATTAAAATGGTTTTTCCTTGAAGACCCATACTAATGACCCGAGACATGTCTTTTATGTATTCCGGGTCAAAATCAATTTGAAGTCTTTTACAAACAGTTTCCAAATTTGAAAATAATTGTTTACCTTGTGGAGTACCACGATCAAAAAGTTGAATACGCATAATGAGATTATAACAAAATATTTTGTTTGGCGATTTGAACTGTGTTAAATAAAAGTGAAGTGATGGTCATGGGGCCAACACCACCAGGAACTGGAGTGATAAAACTACATTTTGGAGAAACTTTGTCAAAATTAAAATCTCCAGTGGTTTTGCCAGTGAGAGGATTGGTCACAAAACCAACATCGATTATTACAGCACTATCTTTTACAAAAGTTTCATCAAAAAAATTTGGTTTACCAATTGAAGAAATTAGAATATCGGCTTGAGAACAAATTTCTTTTAAATTTTGAGTGGAAGTATGACAAATGGTAACTGTGGAATTTTTAGACATAAGTAAGGCAAATAATGGAATTGAAACTTCTGAACTACGACCAACTATTACCGTATTTTTACCGCTAATATCAATTTTATATTCCTCTAATAATTTAATAATTCCCAAAGCAGTGGCGGAAGGAATTCCCGTGGATTTTTTCTGAAATAAAAGACCTAAATTAAAAGGATTAAGACCATCAGCATCTTTTTTGGGATCAATGGTTGATAAAACCTTTTCAGTGTTAATTTGAGAAGGCAACGGAAGTTGAACCATAAAAGCATTTATATTATTGTCTTGATTTAATTTTTGAACTAAAAATAAAACTTCTTCGGTAGTAGAATCTTGATTAAGTTGGTGAATTGATCCGCCAATACCGATTGATTGAGCCTTTTCTTGTTTCATAGAAACATATTTTTGGCTTGAAGGATCGTCACCGACAATAATTATGTCTAGGGTTGGTTTTAACTCTAAATCATTAATTTCAGCTTTTAAAGAATTAATTATTTTTTGAGAAGTAGTTTTTCCATCAAGAATGATCATATTGTTAGTATTTCATAACCAGTTTTAGTAATTAAAATTGTATGTTCAAATTGAGCTGAATTACAACCATCAGCAGTACGAATAGTCCAACCATCATGGCGATCAAGGGTAATTTCAGAATTTTTTGAGGCATTTATCATTGGTTCAATAGTAAAAATCATACCAGGTTTTAATATTGTTTTTTTTTGTTTAGTGTCAAAATGAAAAACAAAAGGATCTTCATGAAATTTAACACCGACACCATGACCACCAAGTTCACGAACAATACTATAACCATTTTTTTTAGCGAGCGGCTCGATAATTTTACCGACACAATCATTTAAATATTTACCTGGTTTAAGACTTTTTATGGAATCATTTAGACATTTTTTGGTAATATCAATTAGTTTTTGAGATTCTTGACTAATTTTTCCGACAGAAACCATAGTAGAAGTATCACCGTAATATCCATCTAAAATAGTAGTTACATCAAGATTGACAATGTCCCCTTCCTTTAAAATTTGATTTTTGGAAGAAATGCCATGGCAAACAACATTATTAACAGAAATACAAACACTTTTAGGAAAACCTTCATAGTTTAGAGGAGCCGGAATGGCACCATGATCGGTAATGTATTTATGACAAACCTGGTTTAAAACTTCAGTAGAAATGCCTGGTTTAACAAAAGTAGAAAGATATCTTAAAGTCTCTGCCGCTAAATGAGACGATTTTCTGATGCCTTCGATTTGGGCTGGAGTTTTTATAATAATCACTCATTAATTATACCCCAAGCTACAGAAAATGCTAAAATTCAGTCATGCAAAATAGTTCTTGGCAAAAAGTGAGTAAATGGTACAACAAAACGGTTGGTGATGAAGGCCATTATTACCATCAACACATAATAATGCCAAATTTAAAAAGAATTCTAAAGCTAAAAGAAAATGAGTCTATTTTGGATTTAGCCTGTGGACAGGGAATTTTAGAAAGAAATTTAGAAAAAAATGTTGAATATTTTGGAATTGATTTAGCTGGTAATTTAATTAAAGAAGCTGAAAGTAAAAAGATTAATCCAAATCATCGATTTTACGTGGCAGATGTTGGCAAAGACTTACCAATTTTAAAAACAAATTTTGATAATGGAGCTATTGTTTTGGCATTACAAAATATTAAAAAACCATTTGGAGCAATTAGAAATTTTGCTAAACATTTAAAAAAAGGTGGTAAATTGGTAATAGTTTTAAATCATCCAATTTTTAGAATTCCCCAACACAGTTCTTGGGGTGAAGATTCAAATAAAAAAATTCAATATCGCAGAATTGATAATTATATGACTCCACAAGAAATACCAATTGTGGCTCATCCGGGAAAAAAAGAAAGTGCAGAAACTTGGTCATTTCATTATCCCCTGTCAGCTTATTGTGAAATGCTTTTTGATAATGGATTTTTGATTGAAAATATTGAAGAATGGATTAGTGATAAAAAAAGTACTGGTTCTAAGGCTTATATGGAAGACAAGGCCAGAAAAGAGTTTCCCTTATTTATGGCTATAATCGCAAGAAAAAATTAACTTTATTTTAATTTAACAAAAACTTGGCAATGCCAAATTTCAGGGACTGACTTAGTTGCCTCTGAATTTTCAAACCAAAAATATGATTGTGAAGGAAATTTTTGTTTAATTTCTAGATCAATTTCTTCATCAGATAATTTACCATTTTTAGACCAGAGACAATATTGTTTTACATCAGGTAAATTTTGCAAAAGACGAGTATATGGAAATATATTTTTAATAAGACAAATATCACTAACCAATTGTCTTTTGAGTATTTCTAACCTTGTTTCTTTAGAAACTAATTCCTGATATAAAAGATAAAATTTTAGATCTTCAGGATGTCTGTCTATTTCTGCAGGAAAAGTTGACAAAAACGGTTTTAATTTAATTAACTCTTCCCAACTATTTGGTATCTTAAATGGTGAAATTAAAGTCATATTTGTTTAACTTTTCAATTGCTTACCAAAGGCAACACATTCTTGTCGAGTTTCAACAATTGAAAAACCTTTAAATTGGAGAGCTTCGGTAAAATCTTTAGTGACTTGTTGAATGTCTTTAGCATCAACTGATCGAACAAAAACGTTTGGATTGATAGATTTCATTAATTTAAGAAGGTCAATTGGCTCATTTAAATTACCTAAGGGAGTTGATTTGGTTCTGGCATCTTTAGGAGTAGTTGGACTGGTTTGACCAGTAGTTAAACTGTAAAGATAATTATTAGAAACAAAAACAGTAATATTAGTATTGGCTCTGGCTGCAGCAATTAAATGGTTTAAACCTTCACCGTAAATTCCACCATCACCACCAACAGCAACAACAGTAAGTTTAGGGTTGGCTAATTTTTCACCCATAGCAGTAGCAATTGATCGACCATGAAGAGTGTGAACACCATAAGTTTTGAAAAAATCAGCCATATTACCAACACAACCAATATCAAAATTAATGACAAGATCGGATGTTTTTATATTTAAAGAATTGAAAGCCGATTGCATAGCTGCATAAACTAAAAAATTATGACAACCTGGACAAAAAGTGGGAGCTATATTTGAACGATAATTAATCATAGTTTTAATTTTTGGCTTTTAATAAATCAATAATTTCTTCTGGGAAGAAAGGACGACCATTATTTTTATTAATGGTTTTGCTTGGATTAAAATCAAATTGGGATTTAAGAAGAGTGACTAATTGATTGGTACCATTATTTTCAATAACAATAACGTCTTTGAAAGCATTAATGATTGTTTTGATTTCGAAATTAATTGGCCAAAGAGTTTTTAACTGTAAAACAGCAAAACCTTCCTTATTGTCCATTAATTTTAAAGCTTCTAAGATAGCACCTTTGGGTGATCCCCAAGTTAAAATTAATTTTTTAGCTTTTTTAGAACCAAAAAAATTAGCTTTGGGACAAATTTTTAGGGCGGTTTCTAATTTAAGCATTCTTTTATTGGCCATTTTTGCAGAAAGAACAGCATCTTCGGTAGAAAAACCAAATTCATCATGTTCATAACTGTTACACAAAAATTCACCACCAGGAGTTCCTGGTAAAGAAAGTGGGGAAATCCCATCTTTAGTAAAAGCATATCTTTTAAAATTATCTTCTTTGATTTCAGTTTTTATCTTACCTTCATCTATTTTAACGTCAATATCGGGATAATATTGGGTACTGGAGCTGGATTCCCCAATTAATTTGTCACTAACCACTAAAATTGGGGTTTGAAGTTGAGAAGCTAAATCTAGAGAAAGATGACCTAATTCGAATGATTCATCAATATCACCAGGAGCGAGCACAACTTTAGGGAATTCACCATGACCAGAATAAATGGCATGAAGAAGATCACTTTGACCTGTCCAGGTTGGGAGACCAGTGGCTGGACCAGGACGAGAAACTAGATAATAAACCATACCAATTTCGGTAATACCACAAAAACTGACAGCCTCATTCATAAGAGCAAAACCACCACCTGATGTACCAGTAGCACTACGAGCACCAGTGAAAGCAGCACCGGCAGCCATATTAGCAGCAGCAATCTCATCTTCTGGGTGAACAACTGTTAATTTAAACTCCGCTTGTTTATTGGCTAAAAAATGAAGAGTACCAGTAGCTGGAGTCATTGGATAAGCAGCATAAAATTTACCACCACCTTTGATGAATCCCCAACCAAAAGCTTCGTTGCCTTCATTAAAGCCCATTTTATTTTTTTTAGCTGGTTTTTTAATTTTAATTTGAAATTTAGATAAATTATTTTTAGCGTATGAATAGGCAATATCAAAAGCATTAGCATTCATTTCAGCATATTTACCATAGGTTTCACAAATGAATTCTTTGGCTTTTTTAGCATCTAAATCGTAAAGATAAGTGGCAATGCCTAAACAAAGAGTATTAATTACCAATAAACTTCCAGCCTGATTGGCCATTTCTTTTAAAGGTAAGTTGATGAAAGTAGCTTTAGATTTAATATCAGAAAATTCTTCTTCAGAAAATACCAAAGTTGATTTAGTAAATTCATCTTGATGTTGTTGCCAGTGACCTGGGTAAACAGAAAAAAATAAATCAACGTTAAAATGAGTGGAAAAAACTTTTTCATCAGAAAAAGTAATTTGATAAGTATTATGGCCACCTCGAACAAGAGATGGATATTCACTGTAATCAACTAAATTGAAACCATGATCAATTAAAATCTTAGAAAAAAGTTGACCAGCAGATTTAATTCCAGAACCGGCTGGACCAGCTATTTTTATGGTTGATAAATTTAAGGTCATAGTTCCATTTTACTACATTATTTGAAGGCTAGATTTAGTTAAAAAAAACAGCTATCTTTAAGGAAGAAAATGAATAAATTTAAAAAATTTTTTAAAAAATTTGGTCCAGGGTTTATTACCGGAGCAGCTGACGATGATCCTTCAGGAGTAGCGACTTATTCAATTGCTGGGGCTCAGTATGGTTACAGAATGAATTGGCTAACTATTTTTTTAATACCAGCCATGATTGCAATTCAAGAAATGTGTGGTCGAATTGGAATGGTTTCAGGGAAAGGATTAGCGGGAATAATTAAAAAATATCACTCAAAAAAACTTTTATTTTTAGCAGTAACTCTTTTGACTGTGGCAAATGTTATTAATATTGGGGCTGATTTAGGAATAATTGCAGCTTCCCTCCAAATGGTTTTTGGTTTTTATTTTTATTATTGGTTGGCAATAGTGGCCATTGTAATAATAATAATGGAAATAGCGGTTCCATATAAAAAATATTCGGGATATTTAAAATGGTTAGGATTAACTTTATGTGTTTATATTATTACCGCTTTTATGGTTAAACAAGATTGGAAAGTAATTATTGTTGATGCTTTAATCCCACATATAAAATTTGATCTTGGTTATTTAATGACAATGATAGGATTTTTAGGAACAACAATTTCACCATATTTATTTTTTTGGCAAGCGGGTGATGAAATCGAAGAAGAAATTAGTGATGGTAAAGTAAAAGATTTTGGAGGTAAGCCAAAAGTAATGCCAAAAGATATTAAAAGAATGGGATTTGACACTAAAGCAGGAATGATATTTTCTATGACGATAACATTTTTTATTTTATTAACAACAGCTGCTACTTTACATGTAAATGGAATTTATAATATCGAAACACCCCAACAAGTAGCTTTAGCACTAAAACCTTTAGCAGGAGATTTTGCTTATATTTTATTTGCAGTTGGAATTATCGGAATTGGATTACAATCAATTCCAGTTTTAGCCGGGTCTTTAGGCTATGCTTTATCAGAAACATTTAATTTTAAAGAAGGGTTATCAAAAAAATTTAGTAAAGCAAAAGCTTTTTATTTAATAATTGTTATATCAACAGCAATAGGGGTAGTAATTAATGCTTTGCAAATTAATATAATACAGGCTTTATATTATTCAGCGGTAATAAACGGTATTGCGGCAGTTCCTTTAATTGCTATTATTATCAAATTAGGTGATGATGAAAGAATAGTTGGTAAATTTAAAACTAAGAAAAAAAATAAAGTAATAGCCTGGATAACTTTTGGATTTATGTTAATTTCAGTGTTGGTTATGTTGTGGCAAATATTACCAATGGATAAATTTGCTATTTTAAAGTGATGTGGTAGACTACAGACTGATTTGAGCAAATTGGTGCATTAATATTTTGTGGGCACCGCAAGTTTCTAGGTTACGGCCGAAAAACAGTGTTTGGGTCAACAAAAATTATGTATCAGAATAAATTCACCAATAATTTTGGTGGTAAAACTCAACAAAGACCAAATAGTGGTCGAACTAAATTCGGTGGTAGAAGTAATGCTGGAAATGGTGGAAATAGATTTATTGGTAATAGAAACGGTGGTCGAAAAAATCGCAGTTTTGAAAGCCAGATTGACACTTCAATGTTTATCCGAAAAGCTTGTCCAATTATTAAAATTGAAGATGCTCCAGTAAAAAATAATTTTGAAGATTTTCATTTTAATGAAATTTTAATCAAAAATATTAAGGATAAAGGTTATATTAAACCAACTCCAATTCAAGATCAAATTATTCCTCATATTTTAGATGGTCGTGATGTTTTAGGAATTTCAAATACGGGAACTGGGAAAACTGCTGCCTTTGCGTTACCTTTAATTAATCAAATTTTAAAAAATCCAAATAAAAGAATTATTATTCTTTCTCCTACTAGAGAATTAGCCCAACAAACAAAACAAGAAATTAGATCTTTTACTTTTGATATGAGAGTTTTTGTAGCATTAGCCATTGGTGGTGCTTACATTAGAGAACAGATCTTAGATGTGAAGCGAGACCCACATATTATTGTCGGAACCCCTGGTAGAATTCAAGATTTAGCTAAAAGACGAGTTATACGTTTTGATAAATTTGACACTATCGTTTTGGATGAAGTCGACCGAATGTTAGACATGGGATTTGTTGAAGATATTAAACAAATTGTGGCTCAAATTCCGACTCCTCACCAAACATTATTTTTCTCAGCAACCGTAAATAGAAAAATTGAACCTTTAATTAATTCATTTTTGGTCAATCCAGCTAAAGTTTCTGTGGTAACACAAGAAAGTTCTAAAAATGTGGAACAAGATGTGGTTAGAGTCAAACGTGAAGATAAAGAAAGAGTTTTAATTGATTTATTAAAACAAGAAGAACTTAAAAAAGTATTAATTTTTGGTGGGACCAAATTAGTGGTAGAAAAATTGTCAAAAGATTTATATGAACAAGGATTTAAAGTTGGTTCACTTCATGGAAATAAGGCTCAACATCAAAGACAAACCACTTTAAAAGCATTTAAAGAAAATACTATTAATGTTTTAGTGGCTACAGATGTGGCAGCTAGAGGTTTAGATGTGGCTGACATCACTCATGTAATTAACTATGATAAACCCAATAATTACGATGATTATGTCCATCGAATTGGAAGAACTGGAAGAGCAAATGCTAAAGGTTTTGCTTTGACTTTTGTGGAATCAAGATATTAAAAACCCACCTGCTCTTCGGGCACCCTCCCTTGAAAATGGAGGGCTTAAAAAATGTTTTTAAATAAAAATCCCTCCGAAATTTCGGAGGGTTTTTGTTGGTAATCAGTTGTTGGGACCGAATACTATTTTTAGATTTTATCTAGATAAACTGAAGTGAAGCTTAAAGGGAAAGCATCCAATCTTTAACATTTTTCATTAATTCTCGACATTCGGTTTGCAAAACACCACCGATTACTTCCATCTTTTTACCATTTGGCAATATAAGTTTTTTAGCATGATCGATGGCATGATAATCTGAAATTTCATATTTATTTTGGGGAATATCTTCTTGATAAGCACCAAAAACAATACGATCTAAACCAGCCCAAGCGGCACAAGCGAGACACATTGAACAGGTTTCAACTGTGGAATACATAGTGTATCCAGAAAGATCAAAAGTTTTTAATTTTTTAGTAGCATTATTTATGGCATTGATGTCGTTATGGCCAGACATTTCGTAATTTCCAACACTGTTGTGACCTTCAGAAATAATTTTATCATCCTTAACAATTATGGAAATATTTGGAGAAATTTTACTCTCTAATCTTTGTTTACCTTTGTTAACAACTATTTTCATGAAATCTTGGTCTGTCATAGTCTCATTCTACCATTTTAATTTCAATCTCCCTTAACCCCTCTTTGATCCGGATAAATCGGGAAAGGCTAAGAGGTGGGATAATTATTTTCTCTTTTTGGAGATTTTTTTGCCACCGATATATAAAGGAATTATAAGTAAAAGTAGTGATAACCACCACCAATTAAATCCTTTTTCAGTGGAAATACCTAAAACATTTCCAACATCTATTTTATCTTCAGTTGAAGATTTTTTTTCTGGATTAATTTCTTCAGTGGTAGCTCCTAAAACTTCAGGAGTAAAACCTTCGGCTGGTTGGCCTGGTGTGGTACCAACGGCTCCAGTGATTGTTCCAGTGTTAATTTCGTTACTATCAGCACTTTGGTTTTGAGCTTCATCTACAGCCTTAATAATGAAGTAGTAATTGCCAGCTCCTAAACCTTTGACAGTGTAAGAAGTCACATTACCAACTCGGGCACCAAATTGATGAACTCCTTGGACTGAACCATACCAAATAATGTAGTCTTTGGCATCATCGATAGCGTTCCAAGAAAGAGTGGCTGTCCCTGTTCCAGTGCCAGTTAGTGTAAGAACTGGAGCGGTTGGACCGGTTTGATCAACAATTACATCAATAGAATTATCTTTAGTTTTACCACTTTGATCAAAAGCAATAACTTTAACAGTCCAACGACCTTCGGTTAAATTATCAATTTCAACTTCAGTAGTGCCAGCACCAACGGTTTTAGAATAATAGGTATTGTCATTCAACTTCCATTGGATTTCATATTTATCAATGCCAGTATTATCTTTGGCAAATTCCCATTTAATTTTGGAAGTGCTACCACTGGTTGGATTTGGATTAGCAGTAATATTTTGAGGACCATATTCTAAATCTGTTTGATCCCAATTAATATTTTTAATACCAACTTCCGTTTTGTTACCAGCTTTATCCCATGCCTGATAGTAAAGAACATGAACGCCTTCAGTTGATGGTTTGGTTGAAAGTGTAGTACTTGTTGAAGTAATCCAAGTTCCTATTTGTGAATCCCACTGATAGTCAATTTTTTGGTAATTATCATCAGTAATAGTAAGAGTGGCTTCTGGTTGAGTTTTATACCAACCATTTGAAGCATCCCCTACTGTTGGATTTAAAGAGATTGAAACCTGAGGAAGAGTTTTATCAAAAACAATGTTTTTAACTATGGCCGAATGTTCAGCATTTCCAGCAACATCAGTTCCGGCAGCTTTTAGACAATAGTTCCCTTCTGTAGTTGGAGTCCAACCATAAGACCAAGAGAATGATTTTGAAGAATCACCAGTAATTGTGGTTATTGGAGAATAAGTGTCACTGCAAACTCCATTAACGTATGGTGCGGATGAAAGATTGACACTGGCGACACCATTAAGATCGGTAGTGTTCCCATTAATATTGATAGATTTATTGAAGTATGAAGAATCGATAGGGGTGGTAATAGTGCTTACTGGAGCAATAGAATCATAAGTGATGCTACATAAATTGGTCCAATCTGAAACATTGCCTGCGGCATCTTTGGCACGAACTTTGATGTAATGAATACCTTCATTTAAAGATCCTGTGTATTGAGATTGAGTAAATGATGTATTCCAAACTCCTCGAGTAGTTCCATTTGGATAATCTACAGAGTAATCATAGCCAACAACTCCGACATTATCACTGGAATCTGACCAATCAATGGTAATTGTTTTTTGATTAGTAATTGATCCGCATGATAAATTTGGATTTTTAAAATCAATAGATGCTGGTATTGTTGGCTTTTCTTTATCAATATTATTGATAGTTACGGTTTTAGTAGTGACATTTCCGGCCGAATCTGTGGCAACAAAATCAAATGAGCCATTGGCAGTGAAAGTGGTGGAACCAACATTTAGGGTTCCCTTGTTGGTGGTGGCAGTAACTGTAATATTTTGATTAGTTGGATCGGTTGAATAAGGGTTAATTGTAATTTCAGGGGCGGTCCAATCAACGACATATTTACAACTATTGGCAGAATTTTGAGATCCACCAAACCAATCTGATTTATTTCCTGCCTTATCTACGGCTCTTATTTGGACACCATAAGTCCCTTCTGATGGAATAGTCCACCAAGAGGCATTAAAATAATTATCAGTAAAGGTTCTGATTGGACCAGTAGATCCATCGGCATTGTATGAAATGTATTCATAATGATCAAAATCTGGCTCAGTATTGGCATTCCAATAAACATCTAAATGTTTAGTGTTGGTTTTATCTCCACAGTTAACAATTTTATTATTAACAGTGTCTTTATAATAAATGCCGGTTGGAGTTGAAGGAGCGATTTGATCGATATTAATTTGCCATGGGGTTGTCCAAGCGCTTTTGTTGCCAGCGGCATCGACTGCACGTACTTGCCAATACCAGGTACCATTGGCACCAACTGAGCGAGCAGTGGAAGCAATTGGTTGGATTTTTTGATAATCTCCAGTCCACATAACATTTACAAATGAACCATTACTATCAATGGCTGAATTTGTAGAATTCTGCATTTCATAACTTACAGCATCGCCAACATCTGTCCAGTCAAACCAAAAATCATTGTAATTAATAAAAGCATTATTACTTGGAGAGAGTAATTGCGGAACATTTGGAGCAGTTTTATCAATATTAGTTATAGTTACAGTTTTAGAGGCACTATTTCCAGCAGAGTCGGTAGCGGTAAAAGTGAATGAGCCATTAGAAGTAAAAGTGGTAGAGCCGACATTTAAAGTACCCTTGTCAGTAATGGCAGTGACGGTAATATTTTGATTAGTTGGAGCAGTAGTATAAGCACCAAGAGTAATTACTGGAACAATAGTATCGACAGTAACTTTATAAATAACACTCCAAGCGCCTGCATTGCCATCTGCATCAATTGCCCTAACTTGCCAATAATAAGTGGCATTAGGAGTCCCACTATTAGTTCTAGTAACAGTACTTCCAGTAAGATTATATCGACCTGGCAAAGTGGCACTACTATCAGAATAAATTATGGTACCAAGACTACTGCCATTGGATGAATAAGAAGTTTGATATTCATAACCAACTGCATCAGTAACTGCAGTCCAAGTGTTATTAAAAGAAGTATTACTTGTATAAGTATTATTTGCAGGAGTTAAATTAGTTGGAGCCGATAAAGCAAAAATACAACTACTGTTTGTACACCAAGGTTTGTAATCTACATAAGAAGTGACTTTTGTCCCTTGTCCTGTTGAATTATTATAATTTGGTGTTTCGGGTAAAGTTTTTGAATCATTAGGACCAGTGCTGTGATTCCACCAATTTTTGGTAGCATCAATTAAATTAGTAGAACTATTCCAAACACCATATAAATCACCTTTTAAACTATTATTATTAATCTTTATTCCCGTACCGTGGTTAGTACTTAAAACACCTATATCATAGGCATATTGTGGAATGTTAGGACTGGTAATTCCATTAATGGCATTCCCGGTTATTTCAACTCCTGGGGTATTTCCGGATAATTGAATACCATAAGCAAAACCACCAGTAATATTGGTAATAGTGTTGTCTTTAATAACAGCATTACTAAGCCCACCAGTACTTTTCCACCCTGCACCAATATAAATACCAGAAGAAGTAATGTTTCCAACATCACCATATGTACCATCAGGCGTTTTTTGATTTAGATTTGAATAAACATTTGTAATAGTGTTTCTTTCAATATGTACATTGGTTACCATGCCAGTAGCATTGCTTTGCCCAAACCAAATAGCAGCACTACTTCCTTTCCCGTTACTACTGAGATTTGTATTTAATATATTTTCAATATAATTGTCAGTAATGACAACATTATCAGCAGAACCTGCTACTCTATAATTAATTGCATAAACATTTTGTGATCCTCTTTCTGTGCCGATATTATGGATATAGTTATATTTAATAGTAAGATTACTAGCCCCTGAATTACCACACATAATAGCATTTTCTGATCCAGTAGCTGTGATTTCAAATCCATTTATAGTAACGTTTGTTGTTCCTATTCCTGTTCCTAGACTAATTGGGGCGACTCCGTCTGTTTTTGGGATTATTTTACTCTCATTAATTCTGTTAGTTGATCCGTATGATATATCAGCATTTGCTCCAAGTAGAATAACTGATTTATTAATCACCACATCTTCTTTATATATTCCTGGAGCAACTTTAATGGTGTCGCCAATATTTGCAGCATTAATGGCATCCTGAATAGTTAAATAACAAGTATCACCTGTCGAAGTAGTTATTGACGCTCCTGCACAAGAAGGTGCTGTTACACCGGCAACCACAAAAATTGTGAAATGGTCGAGGTTGGCGGCGGAAATTGTGGAACTAGTTTCAGTAGTATTCCCAGCAGTTTCGGCAGAATCGATTTGAGAAATTTCTTCGGCAAATTTTATATCGACATTTTGGCCTTTTGAAGATTCAGGAATTGGAAGAGAAAGATTATAAGCAAAAGTGCCATCAACCATGTCAGAAGTAATATCATAGGCCTTGTCAGATAAAGATCCAGATTGTTCAATTTGTTCCTTACTTAATGTAATTTCTTGAATTTTAATATTTCCAGAATTTTCAGGGAGTTTAGTAAAAGTTAATTTAACTCCATTATTTTGTGGAGCAACATATTCTTTGTTTAATTCAACATTTTTAAAAGTCCACTCAGTGGTAGCTCCTAAAATTGAATCATTTAAAAAATCATTTTCTTCTTTAGTTAGATCTGATTGTGATGATTCTGATTCTTTAGTAATAGTCAAAACATTATTTTCGAGAGTGAAAAATTGGGAATAAAATTTAGAATTTGATTCGGTTTTTAAAATACCACGGCTGATATTTTGAGGAAGACAAGAATTAGAAGAACAAGTACCTAAATAAAAATCAGCCTGAGTTAAATCATTACCAGCAATGGCATCGATTTTGTCGGTTTTATAAAATAATTGGTAAGCAACTTTTTCAGAAGTATTTACAATAGTATTAAGTTTATTAGTGGATTGACTATATTCGATGGTAGGCACAACCATTTCCGAACTTTGAGCGTAGGCAGGTTGGGCAACTAGCAAAAAAGGCACGAAAGAATTAAAGAGAAGAGAAACATTTGCAAGGATGGCAATCGCTTTTCTTGCTGTATTAAATTTAATCATAATAAAGTCAGGGCAGACTAAATAATTAAGTTAAAACTACGTGAAGTATATTACTTTTTTTAAAAAAGTGTAAAAGTCAATCTGAAAATTTGCTTAAAAAGTGTAAATTATCTTTTTAAAAAACTTATTATTTTTGATTAGCGATGACAATTAGACGATTGAGAGTAGTGCCTGGTGGCCAACAGGTCATTAAGGTTAATTGTTTTTGATTAGAGAAACTTAACATATAAGATGATTCACTACCTTTAATTTTTTTTGTCTCTTTAACAATGTAATTGTATTTCTGAGACTGATAAAAAACAATGATTTCGTCCCCTATTTCTAACTTATTTAAAAGATAAAAAACAGCATTAAATTGATTAGCTTGATACCAATTGCCGGCAGAATGGGCAAAAATGAAAGTATTTCCAAATTGATCAGGAGTAGCAGTATTTTTGGCGTGAGCAACACCTTGAGTTAAAGCCTGCTGATAAATTTTTGAATCAAAAGGATCGACATTTTTAATAACTTTGGCATTGGCGTTGATTTTGGGGATAACTATGGAAAATTCTGGATCAACCGGAACGATTTCTAACGGCTTTTCAGTTTTTTTGTTTAATTGATAATTAACTTCGGCTTTAAAAACTGGAGCAAAAGTAGAGATAGGAATGGCCAGAGAAATTATTATTAAAACAATTCCAACGAGAATAGAATAATTTCGATTGATTTTATTTTCTTTTGCCTCTGACTTTTTTGACACCATAGTTAATTATAGCCAAAAAAGAAATGGCAATAAGAATAGAAAAGAATTTGTGGTTATTAATATATTCTCGGAATTGAGTGATAAAACTTTTTGATTCGGTTTTTTCGGTTCCCAAAACTGTTCCTTGTTGCTCAGATTCAGTACCACTTTCTTGTCCAAGTTCATCAGTTGTCTCTCCTGGAATATCATTACTACCGACTAAAGGAATGGCGCCAGAAACACTACCGATAGTGTTTGAGGTAGTATTTGAGGTAGTATTTGTAGTAGTGGTGTCAAAAACAGTTTTAACTGTAACACGATCACCGACGGTGCCAGAACCATTACCAGCATCATCAAAAGCACGAAGGACATAGTAATATTCTTTATCACAATTTGGAACACTATTGGCGAGGTCATATTCTTGATCAGAACCAATGTTTATACTGGCAATTTTAGAACCATCGTCTAAAATAAAATTGGTAATATCGGCTCGATAAACTTCAACTTTGACAGTTTTTCCACTATCATTTCCAGTTTTAAAATGGATATTATAATCACAATTGTTTATTTTTTCTTTGCGATAATCGTAGGGAGTGTCTGGAGTTGAGTTCTTATAATCAAGATTGACGGTATTACTGGCAATTGAATTGGCGATGACATAAAATTGATAAGAGCCAGTGTCATTAATTACCGAAGATAAGGCACAACTAGAACTATTTCCACCGGCGGTTAAAATAATGTCAGCTCCAAATTGACTAAAAGCAGAATCATTTGGACCTTTTTTGAAACATTTGGCAGTAATGGATCCACCGGAAATATCCAGAGTGACAAATTTTAAATCGACTTCTTTAAAATTAGTTGGAGAGCTTGGTTCTTCAATTCGAACGACAAGATTATCGACAGCTTTAATTGGATTAACTAATAATCCGAAACTTAAGAGAGTTAATAAAATAGTTAGCATAGTTTTTTTACTAATTTTTAAAAGGCTAAATCCGGCGATACCCAAGAGACCACTGATAGCTAACCAAATTGTGGCAGCACCAGTTGAAGGCATTTCGGTGGAAGCGCCTAAAACCTGACCGATAGTTTCGGTTCTTTCAACTCCAGCTGAAATTGAATTTTGATTACTTTTAACAACTAGAACTTCAGTGCCAACAAAGTTGGTATCGACATAGCCAGTAGGTTGAGCCATAGCTAAAACTGTTTTAGCTGGATCATAGGCATAATTTGCAATAGACCAAGCTAAATCTTTATAAGTTCCAGCTTGTTGATCAGTGGAAATGTCGGCAGTATAAACAAGCTTAATGTTATTACTTGGAGTTAACTCGCCTAAAGTGGTTAGATCCCAAACACCTGGGGAATGATATGGTGGTTCAGTAACTAAAGCAGTAACATCAGCACCATCTTTGTAAACTTTATAAGAACCTAAACGATATTTAAAACCATCGCTTAAAAGATCAGTGACTTTTAAGTTATTAACATTATTATCAGCAATAGTTAAATCAATAGTATATTCAACTGAATTTCCTGGGCTTAAGTCTCCAGTAACATTGTTAGTTTTAGAAATAGTCGTAACGGGTTCGAGACGTTGATTACCAATATAACAATTCCAAGTATCACCAGGGTTAACAGTAATTTCTTTTAAATTTTCAGGAATATCTTCCTCAACTTGAGCATTAACTGGTTTTACAAATTTAAAAGTAGTTGGAAAACTGGTTGGAGTTGGAGTAACTGTTGGAGTTGTACCACATCTTCCCGCAATGCATTCATAACCAACCGCACAATCAGCATTGTTTGCGCAAATTACACCACCACAATCAGCAGGACAGTCTTCCCAAAATTCGCAAACTCCATCACCGCAAGTAGAATCCTCGCACACATTACCGATCCCATCACCGTCAGTATCTGCTTGATCGGGGTTTGCAGTACTTGGACAATTGTCAATATTATCGCAAATTCCATCATCATCTCCATCACTACATTCAACTGAAGGATTGGTTGATTGACTTCCAAGGGTACAGGTAATATTTGTTTGAGTCCAACCTGGTTGTGAATCTAAATCTTCACTTAAACCATAAGTTCCTGGAGTTAAATTGTTGAAATTAACTTGACCATTTTCGTCTGTAGAAACTGAAGTTTGACCAGTGAGATTAATAGTCCAACCAGATAGATTTGCTTCACCATCATCTTGGTAACCATTACCATCTAAATCATTGAATTTAGTAACATTAATACTGCCAAGGTGACGATTGGCAAAATTTAAAATATCAATATCTCCACCATCATTATTGATGGTAGTGGTTTGACAATTAGTTTGACTAGTTGGATACCAACCAGTTTGAGTTTCTTCACAGACTTGATAAGTACCTGGCATCAGATTATTAAAAGAATAGATACCTAAATCATACCAACCAAAGAACCAATATTGACCATTAGTAGTATCGAATTTTTCGCCAGAATCATAAATTCCATTATGATTGTCATCAATAAATATTTTCCAGCTGTTCAAATTTAGTTCACCAAAATCGTCATGACTATTACCATTTTGATCATTGAATTTTTTACCTTCGATTTTACCTAATTTGGAATTATAAAAAGTACAAGTGGTATTTAGACCAGCAGTAACATTGATAGTAGCAGTTCGGTTTTCAATCGAAACAGAACCATGATTACAAATTAAATCTTTTAAATACCAGCCATTTTCAGGATCTTCAGTAATAGTATAAGTTCCGATTTTGAGGTCATCATAACGATCAACGTCATTGTTGTAAAAAGTATGATTAATGGAATTGAATTTATAATTGAATGTTTCAAAACTGTTTGGGCTGGTATATTTTTTAACAGTAATTGAACCAAGACGGTAATTACCAAAGTTTAAAGTACTAGTGTTATTAGTGGTAACGGTGACGTTTTGACAAAGAGAAGTAGTATTTTTCCAACCTGATTTTAAAGTTTCTTTAATAGAATAATCACCAGTAGATAAATTGCCAAAATTAGCATCACCGGAACTATTAGTATCGACGTCTCTAAGATAAGTTCCATTACAATTACTACCACGATAGAGATTCATATCCCAATCTTTTAAACTGTTTTCACCAGAATCTTGAGTTTGATTATTGTTATTGTCTTCAAATTTGTGAGCGATTAAAGACCCGGTGTTACGGGTATTGGTTATGGTACAAGTGCCACCTTCAGTATTAACATTTAAAGTAATAACTTTGGTTGATGGATCCATTGAACAAACACCAGAAGCTCCAGTTAAAGTATAATTTGAGACACCTGATTCAGTGACAGTATAAGAACCAGTATCAAATGTTTTAGTATTACCATCTTTGGCGGTTCCCTGATCGGAAATGGTAAAAGTCCAATCAGAGTCTTGGGCACTACCACCAACAACAACTTTATCAAATTTAATATCGCCTGTTTTTCGGGTATTAGTGTAATTACAAACAATGTGTTGATCTTTAGCAACTGAAACACTGTCGTTGGCACCAACAGAAGCTACTGGTTCATTGTCATTTGTGCCATTATTGTTTAAATCATTAAAACAAGAAAGTGGAGTGGTGGTGTAATTTTCTAAACCGTTAGCTTCTGATAAGAAATAAGTACCAGTAGTAACGGTATTTTGACCAGTTGATAATGGTATAGCTCCATTATCTCCGGTTTGTTGGGAATCAATATCACTTCCACCAGAAATTGTCCCGATCTTAAGAGTTGTTTGCCCACCGTTACCAGACCAAGATTTCATTAATTCAATAGTGCCAGTATCGCGGGTGTTAGTAAAAACACACTCTAAGTTTTGGCCTGATACTACTTCTACACTTTGACTTTCAACCGCACCGTAATAATTTGAATCAACTATGTCATTGTTACATTTAAAAGATGTAACGTGATAACCAGGCTCCTGATTTTCTGAAATTGTACGATAGCCAGCGAGAATATTAGAAGCAGTTGTCCCAGTTTGTAAATTATTTAAGTTATCGATATTCCAAGTCCAGTCATGAGAATTTGTGATATCTACATCACCATCACCATCGGTATCAACTTCTTTATAAACAGTGACAGTAGCATATTGAGCATTGAAAAAATTATTACCGGTATCATTTTCGCCAGGATCAAGGGTAACATTGATGGATTCAGAAGAAATTGCATACCAACCAGGTGCAGTTGACAATACTTCCTTAACTACATAGTTTCCTGGTTCTAAGTTAGTAAAATTATAAAAACCCACGGGCAAAGAAGAAGTGGTTGTAGAACTTTTTAAAACATTATCTTTCCAAAGTTGGATAGTCCAATCTCCTACGCCATACTGACCTGGAGTATTTAAATTCCCGTCATAGTCTTCGTATTTCATCCCACTAATCGTACCTAATTTGGTATTAGTAAAAGTACAAACCAAATCCTCACCAGCACTTAATGTTTTCATGAAAGCATGCGAACCAACTTCTCCAGGAACACCATTACAAAGAATGTTAACAACATAATCAGAGTTTATTGTTTCAAAAATGTTATAAGTACCAGGCATTAAATCAGTAAAGATTTGAGCCTCACCATTACCTAAAGGCGTAGGTGTACTAGCCGTGTATCCTAATTCAGTTGATGTTACCGTAAAGTTGAATTTATCAGTACTGGTTGAAGGATCGACTATTTTATTAATTGTAATTGTTGCTTTCTCGGAATTACCAAACTGACAAGTTCCCTCATTTTCTGTAACAATTAAATTAGCAATCCCTGGTATTACACCTGCACTACATGCTGAACCTCCAATACTATCCAAGAAATATGAACCAAGACCATGCTCAACAACGGTGTATGAACCAGTATCAAATGTTACAGATTCTGAATGATTGTATGTGCCTATTGACTGTCCATCTTTAAAGACTTCAAAAGTCCAACTACTTGGCAAAGCATTTCCAATGGTAACGTTTTTGATAAAAGTTATTCCACCAGTTTTTCTTGTGTTAGTAATAGTACATTCCTTAACATCTCCAATATTTAGAGTTATAGATCCATTACTTGCGCAATCTCCACTTATTACAGTTGTATAATCACTATCAGGAGTTTCATTAACTGTATATGTTCCAACATTAAATCCGTTTTGAACACCACTTGTTATTGATGTAGAGCCAACGAATATAGGAAAAGCTCCAGCTAATTTTGTACCACCACTTACTATTTTTGTAACTGTAAGCTTAGGTTGAATATCGTTATTTGTAATAGTACAAGTTTCTATTTCACCTGGATCTATTTGGATATTACTACAATTATCATACGTAGGCAGATACCCTGTTTTACTATTCTCAACAACCGAATATGTTCCAGTATTAACTTCTATATCGTTCTGACCATCAGATTCAAACGAGATATCGTTCCCATTATTTATCTTAAACGAGAAAGCAGAGGAAAGGAGTGTACCTCCATACATATTGTTAACAACTTTTTTAACAATAAGAGTTCCAGTATCTTTTGTGTTTGTAATAGTACAGGTCTTTGTTTCTCCAATACCTACAACAACATCTTGACAAGTATCACCCGTCTTTTGCCAACCTGTAGGAACAGTTTCAGTGATAGAGTATGTACCAGCAGAAACAGTATAGTCATAATCTGTTGAATCGGAAATTGTACCATTTACATTTTCAAATACAGTTCCATTACTTGTAGAAATTGAGATCCCAAAATTGGTAGATTCTTGAGAAGGTACTGTTGTTTTTTGAACTATCAAATGACTCTTATTAATACCTGTGTACCAACTTGTATCATTTGCAGTAACAGTTCCAGTACTATGTGTACCAATAACTGTAGCGATATTAGTATACAGACCAGCACTTACTGTACCACTTGCGGTACATGTCATATCAGCACCGGAAGCTAGAGTTGTTTGACCATTACAATCAATAGTTACTCCTTGGTCGTCAACAATAGAAATATTGGTAAGATCAACATTACCAGAGTTTTGTATTATATATTTCCATTCAACAGTATCTCCTATGTAAAGGTTTTCTCCAGGTGCAGTGGTTATATCTTGATCATTGGTTTTCTTTGTAAGACGAATTTCTGGTTTTTCAACTAATACAGAAGAAAGATGACCAACTAAAAAGGCAGAACTGTTTTTTTGCTCTTCTGTGATAAATTCAGAAACCGGTGATCCGCTAGGAAAGGCATTAACAAAACCATCTATAACTAACGTATATTGAATGTCTCCAATTGTAAATACTTGGGTACCATAACTATTTGGAAAAGTAATTTTATCATCACATGGCGTTGAACTTTGTTGCCATGACGGACAACTTCCAGATGTATTTGAAGTTTCATCTATAACAAAATCATAAGTAAACTCAGGATTTGAAGAAATGCCTGGTTTGGAAAAAGCTAGAGTGATGTTTAACTTTGCCCCTGAAGCTGCATTAGTAATTGGCCAATTTAAATGAGTTAACATGCCAAGGTAAAAGTTACTTCCTTGATTAAATGATTGTGCTCCACTACCATCAAATCTCAAACCGCTCTGACCGTATCCAGTTGAATTTCCCCATCTTACCTCATTAGTATTAAGTCCAGTAATATTTGATCCGCCGGATGTTTGAGTCCAAACTCCAGTGACTGAAGTCAAAACATAATCGTCGGAGGGATTAACTACAAAAGTTGGTGGAGTGAGAGAAGAAGGAGTAGAAGTTACGATAATACCATCGGTCAAAGTAAAAATATTACTAACACCAGTACTTCCACAACTACCGTCGCGATGGGCTCTAAAACTTACATCAAAAGTCCCAACAGTATTAGGAGCCGTGATGTTAAAAGATTCAGAATCTGTACTTTGTCCACTTGTATTATCAGGCGTATTGACACAGTTCCATGATCCACTATCGATTCTCCAAGAAGTTGATACCCAGTCATTATTACTACTACTTCCACTTCTTTGAACGGTTAAATCAGCTTCAATTGATGTGTTTGGAGTAACCGTAACTTGAGTTACACCATTAAAACTACCCGAAACTGATAGAACTGCTCCACTAGAAACAATAAAAAGAGTGAAGTGGTCAAGATTAACGGCTTTGACAGTGTCGTTTTGCTGCTCGGTTTTAGAACTTTCAATTTTATTAATATCAAAAACTGTTAGATTTGATTTTGCTTGTTCTACGGATTTTTCGATATAAGAAATTTCAGCTGTAGAATTTTCTGGTTTTGGTAAAGTAATATCATAAGCAAAATCACCATCTTTTATACCAGTGGTAATGTCATAAGCATATTCTCCAACATTATTAGTATTTGGAAGATTTAAATCGGAAGTTTTAACTTTTTCAATTTTTAGAGAAGTGCGAAGATTTTCATCTTTTGGAAGACATTTAAAAGTAACTGTAACTTTATTTTCCCCTGGGAAAATATATTTAACACCAATTTTAACTTTTTCTTTAGTTTCAAAAATTTCTGGAGATGGATTATTCCAATCTTCACTAGAACTATCGATTATTGGCTGATCGACAGCAATGCATTCTTTTTCAAAATAAGTTAAAGGTTGAATAGGAGTGGGAGTAATTTCTGTAGTTGGTTCGGGGGTAGTTGTATCTGTTGTAATAATAGGTGGATTTTGATTTTCATTAGAAGTAGATTCTGAGGTGACAGTTGGGGTGGTTGAGATTTCAGGTGTTAGATCTCTGATCTCAGTTGGAGTTGTTTCTGGAGAAGGATTGGATTCGATAAGGATGGGAGTTTCAGTGATTATTGGTTCTGGAGTAATGGTTAGTTCTGGAGTTGGTGTTTCAACAAGTGGAGTAAGAGCACCAATTTGAACATTAACTGGTTCAATACTTGGAGTGGGTTCGACAAGATCACCATTAATAATTAATTCAGGGGTAGGTTCTGAAGATGGACTGTTTTCAATAATGACGGGAGTTTCAACAGGAGTGGCTTCTTGAGCATAAGCAGGAGTAACAGCCAACAAAAAAGGGACAAAAGAATTGAAAAAAAGTGAAAAATTCGCTAATAGAGCGACAAACTTTTTTGCAGTAGCCAATTTAATCATAGAGTTTACTCTGGGCAGACTAAACAACTAATCATAACTGATATAGATTATAGTACTTTTTTAATGTAATGCAAATCACCCTTAAAATAAGCTTAAAAGTCTTTTATTTATTGGTGTTAATTCCAAATATTTTATAGAGTAAACAGAATCCAGTTAATCCAGTAAAGATTGCTAAAACAGAAATTATTAGAGCGATGGTTTGAATAATTCCAGAAAATACAAATGTACCCAGGAATAGAGCAATAACTCCAACAGCTAATCTAATGTTTTTATCTAATTTATTTTCGTTTTGTTTAAACATAATTTTATTTGATTAATTGATAAATTCTTCAAGTTCTTCTGAAAAAATAGATTCGGTTCTGTATCCAATAAAGTCTTGAATAACTTCTCCTTTTTTGAATAGTTTCATATTAGGAATGCTTTGGATTCGATAATCCATAGCAGCTTGAATATTTTCTTGATTATCAGTATCGACTTTAACTATTTTTAATTTTCCATCGAATTTTTCAGATAAGGCTTCCAAAACTGGAGCCATCATTTGACAAGGACCACACCATGGTGCCCAAAAATCGACGAGAACTGGTAATTTTGAATTCAATACTTCTTCTTTAAAATTTTGTTGTCCGACAACATTAATTGGTTTTGACATAGTTTTTAATTTTAATTAATAATTTTTTATCGTTTTCTTTAAGTGATTTAATACAAGTGTCGAATTGATCTTCAACAACTGAATCCATAACACTAGCAACAGCTGATTTAACAGCTTTTAATTGAGTTAATACTTGAACACAATCAACTTTATTATCAACCATTTTTTTAATGCCATTAATTTGTCCATTGATATTATTTAATCGCTGTTGAATTGACTTCATGTAAATATAATACAATACACCCCTATGGGGTGTCAAGAGGATAGTTTTTATTAATAAGTGTTATGCTTAATTAAGTTAAAAGTTAAATTTATTAAATGAAAAAATATTTATTATTGTCTTTCTTATTTTTATTATGTATTAGTCCAGTAATGGCAAAAAATGAAACTGTCTCTAGCAATAAAGCAGAAGCTACAGCTGCTGTTAAACCGGTAACTAGTCAAAAAGTATCTGTTACTCCAACTGAAACTCAAGTAAAAAATCAAAATCAAGTTCAAACAAAAAATGAGGGTGAAGATTCACAATTGAGTGTTAAAACTCAAGAATTTGAGATGATGAACAATGAAGTTAATGAGAGTTTCGAAAAAGTATCTAATCAAGTTCATATGTTAATTGAAACTACTGGAGCTAAAGATGGACTTGGACAAGAGGTTAAAGATATTGCTCAAAATCAAATTAAATTACAAGATGAAGTTAAAATGGATCTTGAAGAATTAAATTCTCGTGGAAAATTAACTAAAGCTTTAATTGGTTCTGATAAAAAATTAATTAAATCCATGGAACAAAAAATGGAACAAAATCAATTAATGATTCAACAACTAGAACAATTAAAATTGGAAACTAAAAATGAGGAAGATTTTCAACAACTAGAAGAAACTATTCAGTTAATGACTGACCAAAATACTTCATTGCAAACAAAAGTTAATGAAGAAAGTAAGATAAATGGAATGTTTGGTTGGTTATTAAATTTGTTTAATAAATAAAAATTAAAAAGAATAGATTATTTTTTCAAAATTAATTATTTTATTATTCTTGTCGACTTTTATCCCCTCTTTTTTGTAAAGCTGATTACGCCATTTATTGTGTTCTGGATCGAACCAAATTTTTCCATTTGAATAAACAATTCTATGAAATGGAATTTTATCAACTTGATCTGATTTGCCTAAAATATGGGTAATCATGCGAGAAAGCATGGGGTGACCACCAGCAGCAGCACATAATAAACCATAAGTTGTAACTCGCCCTTCAGGAATTGTTAAAGCTAATGTAATTACTTTTTTGGAAAACTCGCCAGGGTTTTGGGTCATTGTTTTAATAAATTTAATTTATCTTGACGAGATAATTTTTTGATACGAGATTCTTCTTTTGAAGCTTCAGATCTATTTTCAAATTCCTTTGAATAAACTAATTTTACTGGTCGCCTAATTTTAGTATATTTGGCCCCTAATTTAGAACTGTTATGCTCTTTAATTCGCCGATCTAAATTGGTGGTGATACCGGTGTAAAGAGTTTGATCAACACATTGAAGAATGTAAAGAAAATACATGGTTATTAATTTATTATTTGTAAGGTTGACATTTTTCTGCTTTTTTATTATTTAATAAATGTTAATATTTAATATATAACAATTAATTGTATATCAATAATTATGATGGTTAATAGAAAAAAAATACTTTCTTTTGGTTTATGTCTTACTTTATTAATAGGGATATCTTTTTTTGTGGTCTCTGGAATAGTTAAAGCTTCGATTGATTTTAGTAATCCAGTTCAAATAATTGAAAACATAGGAATCGTTAAACATGGTCCATATTTTAGTAGACCTGAAGGTGTATCTGTTGATAGTCATGGCAATATTTATGTGACAGATACTCTTAATGATCGAATCCAAAAATACAATATTGGGACGACAACTTGGGAAATAATAGGGAGCGGAGGAACAGCTCCAGGACAATTTGATTATCCTAACGATATAGTTGTTGACGCGAGTGACAATATTTATGTAGTAGATTCTGGTAATAGTCAAATCCAAAAATATAATATTGGAACAACGACTTGGGAAATAATGGCGAGTGGAGGGTCAGGAGTGGGACAGTTTGATAGTCCTAGTGGAATTACGATTGATGCTGATGGCAACATTTATGTGACTGATTCTTATAATTACCGAATTCAAAAATATGACGTGGGGACTTCGACTTGGGAAGCAATGGGGACTGAAGGTTACGAAAATCCAGGAGAGTTTGAAGATCCTGAAGGAATTGCAGTTGATTCTAGCGGTAATATTTACGTAACAGATAATAATAATGCTCAAGTTCAAAAATATAATATTGGGACGTCGACTTGGGAAATAATAGCGACTCAAGGATCGGGACTAGGAGAATTTGATTATCCTGAAGGAATTGTGGTTGATGCTGATGATAATATTTACGTGTCAGATTCTTATAACTATCGAATTCAAAAATATAATATTGGAACGACGACTTGGGAAGCAACTGGAAGTGAAGGAGCAGCTCTAGGACAATTTGATATCCCTGATGGAATTTCACTTGATATTGATGGTAATATTTATGTGGCAGATTCTTATAATGATAGAATTCAAAAATATAATATCGGGACTTCGACTTGGGAAGTAGTGGGTGGTATGATAGGTTCGGCTCTGGGTCAATTTAGCACTCCCTACGGTATTGCCAGCGACACTAATGACAATATCTATGTGGCAGATTCAGGGAATAATCGAATCCAAAAATATAATGTTGAAACTGATACTTGGGAAGCAATAGGGAGTGAAGGAACAGCTCTGGGGCAATTTGATTCTCCATATGGGATTACAGTTGATTCTAATAATAATATTTATGTAGCGGATGTAATCAACGACCGAATTCAAAAATATAATATTGGAACGACGACTTGGGAAGCTATGGGGAGTGCAGGAACAGCTGTAGGACAATTTAATGGACCTAACGATATTGCTATTGATACTAGTGGCAATATTTATGTGACAGACAGTATGAATAATCGAATTCAAAAATATAATATTGGGACTTCAACTTGGGAAATAATAGGGAGTGTAGGTTCGGCTCTGGGGCAATTTAAAAGACCTGAAAGTATTGCCTTTGATACTAGTGGTAATATTTATGTGGCAGATAGTAGTAATAACCGAATCCAAAAATATAATATTGGGACAACGACTTGGGAAGCAATAGGGAGTGCAGGAACAGCTCTGGGGCAATTTAATGGAGCTGGGGGTCTTACGATTGATGCTAGTGGTAATATGTATTTGACAGATTACGGTAATGCTCGGATTCAAAAATATGATATTGGAACTTCGACTTGGGAAGCAATAGGGAGTGAAGGAACAGCTCTGGGGCAATTTTTGGGTCCTTCTGATATGACTATTGATACTAGTGGCAATATTTATGTATTAGAAACTGAAAACAACCGAATTCAAAAATTAATTTATTCCATTGATGCTTCAAATCATACTATAAATTATTTAGCCTTAAACCATGGTTCTTTGTCAGGAGAGACACATCAAACTTTACCTGTTGGGGAAACGGGGGCACCAGTGGTGGCAATCGGAGATAGTGGTTACGCCTTCTTAGATTGGAGTGATGGATCGATTACTAATCCTAGATTTGATGTGGGTAAAACTGGAGATTTTGAGGTGACTGCTTCCTTTACTAACACTAGAACTATTACTGATGTTAATGTTTCGGCGATGCAGTCAGAAACAGCAAGAAATTTTATCTCTGTTGGTTCGTCTGATCCGACTATTGCTCCTAATTTTACTTTTAATGTTAATTATACTTTCTTGTCAGATGGAGCTTCAATAGTATTTCCAGCTTTAACGGTGGGGACTCCAGTTGGAACTAGTATGGTTGACTTAACTCAATTTACAACTGTTGATAATACTGATTTAGTTCAAGCTTCCCTCGACCGAACCATTAAATCATTCCAGTTCGGGATTCCAGATTCTAACTTATCATTCTCTAATCCGGTTACAATAACTATTCCGGTGGGAACTAACTACGATAATCAAACTCTTGAAATCGTTTACCAAAAAGAAGGTGAAACTGACTGGAATCAAGAAACTACTTGTTTAATTATCAACGGTAATTGTACTTTCCAAACCACTCATGCTACTACTTTTACTGTTTTAGAAAATACAACTCAATCGTCAAGCAACAATAATAATTCCTCTCCGTCAGTCTATATCCCTGATCATAATTGTCATTCTAATAAACCCATAACTATCTCCGATCTCTTTCAAATTGAGGCGTCATCTACAAGTGCCAAAATATATTTTACTCCTCAACCAGATACTAACGATTACTTCGTTAGTTTTTCGTCAATTAATAAAAATGCTGAAGAACATGGTGAAAAAATTAGTCTACTCAGGGAAGGAGTTCAGTCGCATACTATTTACCAACTTAAACCTAATACCACTTATTATATTAAAGTTAGAGGACAAAATGGTTGCATGCCTGGAGATTGGAGTACTGTTATGAAATTTAAAACAAATTCTAAAAATTCAAAGAATATTATTAAATATTATAAATATCTAAAAGGAATGAAGTTGTCGACTTGGGCGGTATGACAATAATAATTGAATTGACATTAATAATCTGTAAATCATAATGCTTTTGATTCCTGAATTTTGATAAATATTTAATAAATTTATTTTTTCTTTTCAATAAAATATTTTTTGTCTTTTAATTTGTCGGGTAAGAGGGATTCCTTAGTGTACTTGTCGTAACCTTGTCCATAACCTAATTCTTCCATTAATTTGGTCTCGGGGTTGCGGAGATTAAGCGGTATTGGAAGATTACCAAAAGTTTGAACGTCGGCCAAGGCACTTAAATAGCCTTCATAAGCTGATCGATCTTTAGGACTTTTAGAGAGATAAACTACACCATGAGCAAGGTTTTCCCGACATTCGGGATAACCAATAGTTTCAACACTTCTAAAAACTTCATTTGCTAACATTAATGCCGAAGAATTGGCAATTCCGATATCTTCACTGGCAAAAATGACCATACGTCGAGCGATAAATTTTGGATCTTCACCAGCATCAATCATGCGGGCTAAATAGTAAAGAGAGGCATCAATATTTGAAGCTCTCATACTTTTTATAAATGCGGAAATTGTGTTGTAGTGATCCTCTCCTTTTTTATCAAAGCGCAAGAAGGAATTTTGCAGAGATTGTTTAAGGCTTTCGATTTTTAAATTGCCATAAAGAGTAAAAGCGTTATCAATCATGGTTAAACATTGACGAGCGTCACCATTAGCCATTTGAATTAACCAATCTTTAGCATCTTTAGAAATTTTTGTTTCAATTTTTTTGGTGGCGCGATTAATGATTTCACCAATATCGTCATCGGTTAATTCTTTTAAAGTGAAAACTCGACAACGAGAAAGAAGTGGAGAAATGACTTCGAAACTGGGGTTTTCAGTGGTAGCACCAATTAAAGTTAAAAGACCACTTTCAACCGAGGGGAGTAAAAAATCTTGTTGAGCTTTGTTAAAACGGTGAATTTCGTCAAGGAAAAGAACTGTTTTTTCCATCGGACGAGAATCGGCAATAATTTTTTTGATGTCATCTTTACTGGCAGAAACGGCTGATAATTCATGAATATCCGCTTGAGCTTCGCTGGCTATAATTCTGGCCAAAGTAGTCTTACCAACTCCTGGAGGACCCCAAAAGATCATGGAAAAAATTTGATGATTTTCAATTGCTAGACGAAGAGGTTTTTGAGGACCGACTAAGTGAGTTTGACCGACAAAATCGGATAAATTTTTAGGGCGAAGTAATGAAGCTAAAGGTTGAGAAAGGGTCATATATGCTTGATGGTCAATTCGGAAATGATAGTATCTTTATCGAGAGATAAAATAAAATCGATAGTCTTGACAACTTGATGAGGTTCAAGAGCGTTGGATAAATCACAACTAAAATTACTAGTAAATTTGGTTTTCATAATTCCAGGATGAATATCGACAATTTTAATGCCAAAACTAGCTAGTTCCTCTTGAGTTGATTGAGAAAAACCAGTTAAGGCCCATTTGGATGAATGATAGACAGCATTAAAAGCTTTAGGATGAAGACCGGCAGTAGAATTAATATTAATTATTGTTCCAAATTTTTGTTTCTTTAAAATTGGAACTAAAACTTTAGTGGTAAAAATTGGACCTAAACTGTTAACTTCAAAAACTTTTTTAATTAATTCTGATTTGTTAGATTCAATTTCACCATCAATAAAAATACCAGCACAATTAATGAAACAATCAATTCGATGATATTTTTTAAAAACTTGTTTAATAGAAATAGAAACAGATTTAAAATCTGAAACATCGCAAATTTGAAAATCACAATCAAATTTTTTAGCGACAGTTTCTAAAATTTTTCCATCAATGTCAAAAATAATAACTTGGGCTTCACGAGAAAAAAATGCGGCCAGTTCACGACCAAGTCCGTTAGCTCCACCAGTAATGCAAATAACTCGTTTCATTAATTTAGTTTACAATAAATTAGATGCAAATAGTAATTATTTTAATTTTAGCTTTTGGATTAAGGCTGGTTGGAATTAATCAATCATTATGGTTAGATGAAGCGATTTCAGCCAATGTGGCAAAATTACCAATTGAAGAAATTCTAAAAAATTTTTCTATTGGAGATTTTCACCCACCATTTTATTATTGGTTTTTAAATGTTTGGATAAAAATTGGTGGCAATAATGTAATTTGGCTAAGACTTAGTTCGATTCTTTTTTCCATAGTAACTATTTATTTTATTTATTTGATTGGGAAGAAAATTAAAAATAAAAAAATAGGAATTTTGGCGGCATTGTTTTTAGCAGTAAATCCATTGTTTATCTATTATTCTCAAGAATTAAGAATGTATTCAATGGTGACAATGTGGCTAATAATTGGATTTTATTTTTTTATTAAGATTAAAAATAAAAAATATAAAATAATTGATTTGATAATTTTTAATCTAATGATGGCTTTATCATTTGGAACTTTTTATGGATCAATTTTTTTGATTGCTAGTTTTGCTATTTATTTTTTAATTAAAAAAGAGTGGAAACTGTTTTGGTTAACAAATATTGGAATTGGGTTATCAATAATTGTTTTAACTCCCCTGCTTTTAACTCAAATCAAAAATTCACAAATAATGTTAGTGCAAGTGACAAACTGGGTGTTAGTTTTAGGAAAAGTAAATTTGAAAAATTTATTATTAATTCCGGTAAAATTTGGTATAGGTAGAATTAGTTTTTATCCTAAAGTTTGGTATTATCTAATTAGTGGAGTTTGGAGTGTAGTTATTTTATTGATGATTTTAAAAAGTAAAAAAGAAAGTAATTGGTTAAAATTATTTTTGATTTTACCAATTATCTTAGCAATCGTATTTTCGATAAAATCACCTTTGTTACAATATTTTAGATTTCTGTATTTAGTGCCAATTATGGTTTTAATTTTGGCAATAAATGGAGATAAAAAATGGCAAAAGATATTGATTAGTGGAGGATTTTTGGTTTTTAGTTTGATTTACCTTTTAAATTCTAATTATTATCGAGAAGATTGGAAAAGTGTGGCTCAAGAATTAAATAATCAAAAAAGTGTCTATATGGTTGAGTCGTTTGGTGATCCGCTTAAATTTTATAATCAAAATATTAAAATTAATGATATTAGAGAAGAAATTAATGGTGATGAAATTTATGTGATTCCTTATGGAGAAATAATTCATGGAGTTGACCATCAAAAAATATTGGAAAATTTAGGTTATAAAATGGTAAGTCAAAAAGATTTTCGAGAAGTAGAATTAGAAAAATGGAGAAAATGAGGGCGATCACTTTGATTAAACCATTGATTTAAAAAAAAAGAAATGGGTTTAAATTTTAAAATGATTATCTATATAATGGGATTATGAAATATATTTTTATAACTGGTGGGGTGGTTAGTGGTTTGGGTAAAGGGATAGTTTCAGCATCAATTGGGATGTTGCTAAAAGCTTCTGGTTTTAAAGTTAATCATATTAAAATTGATCCTTATTTGAATATTGATGCTGGAACCATGAGACCAATGGAGCATGGAGAAACTTTTGTGACCGCTGATGGTGGTGAAATTGATCAAGATTTAGGTAATTATGAAAGATTTTTAAATCAGGATTTCTCGAAAAAAAATAATATTACTTCTGGAAAAATTTATAAAACAATTATTGAAAATGAAAGAGCTTTTAAATATGAAGGACGAGATGTAGAAATGATTCCAGATGTTCCAAATGAAGTAAAGAGAAGATTTTATGAGTTAGAAAAAGGTTATGATTTTGTTATAGTTGAAATTGGTGGAACTACTGGTGATATTGAGAATTTACCATTTTTATATGCAGCTCGCGAAGTGGGAAGAGAAAGAGAAGCAATGTATGTGATGGTGTCTTACGTCCCCTTTTTGCGAAATGTTGGTGAACTAAAAACTAAACCAACTCAACATGCCATTTCAGAATTAAGATCGACAGGAATAATGCCAGATATTTTAATTACCAGAAGTGAAACTGGGTTAGATGAACCAAGATTAGAAACTTTAGCCAAAAGATGTTTTATGGATAATGATGCTATTTTTGATGATCGAGATTGCGAATCAATTTATGATGTGCCATTAATCTTAGAAAAACAAGGATTGGTTAAAAAGATTAAAAAACATTTTAAAATAAAAAATCATAAAACAGATTTGAAAGATTGGAAAGAAATGGTGGTTAAAATGAAGAAAAATAAAGAAGAAGTGACGATTGCTTTAGTAGGAAAATATGTAAGATCGGGAAGTGGTAATCACAAGGATGTTTATGTGTCAGTATTGGAAGCATTAAAACATGGAGCAATTGCGAATGGTGTAAAAATAAAAATTAAGCCAGTTGATTCAAACGATTTTAAAATTGATGATCTAAAAGGTTGTAGTGGAATAGTGGCACCACAAGGATGGGGAACTCGAGGAACTGAAGGAATTATTAAAGCAATAAAATTTGCTAGAGAAAATAAAATTCCATTTTTAGGTCTTTGTTTTGGAATGCAAATGGCTGTAGTTGAAATTGCTCGTGATTTGGCTAAATTAGATGAAGCTAATTCGACAGAAGTAAACCCCAACACTAAATACCCAGTCATTCATTTAATGCCTGAACAAGAAGAATATTTAAAAAAACACCAATATGGAGGAACTATTAGATTAGGGAATTGGCCATGTAAGATTAAGAAAGGAACAAAATTAGCAGAAATTTATAAAGAAGGTTTAATTGAGGAAAGACACAGACATCGATATGAATTTAATAATGATTTTAAAGAAAAATTAGAAAGTGTAGGATTAATAGTTTCAGGAACTTCGCCAGATGGAAAGTTGGTTGAAGCAATTGAACTAAAAGATCATCCATTTTTTGTAGCAACTCAATTTCATCCAGAATATAAATCGAGACCACTTGATCCACATCCAATTTTTAAGATGTTTATTGAAGCAACAAAAAAATAGAAATATTCGATTTTTTAGTGGGATATTTTAATAATATATTAAAAATTTATTAAAAGATATTACTTTATTTTTGACTATAAAAAAAGTTAAAAATAAAGTAGATATGAGTGAAAAAGTTTGTTCAATAATTATAGAAATACCTAATCTAAAACGAAATTATTTAAAACAAGAAACTAGCGAAATTTGCAAAAGGAACAATTTAAAAAGAAAAGAATGTTCGCATATAAGTATTGAACCATCATTTAGATGTACTTCTGAAAAATTCAGAATATCCTTAAATAGTTTATTAATGATGCAGGAAACTTTTGATATAAATTTAGATACAATAGGTTTTTTTGAAAAAACTAAAGAAAAATCAGGTTTGGCTTATTTAACAACTAGTAATAAGGGTCAGATTGAAAAATTAACCGATCTTTATAATAAAGTTGAAAAAATAATTGATGCTAAAGGTAGACCTTTTATTCCGCATGTTGCACTAATAGACTGGGCACCAATTAATGATGTAATTGATGCTGGATACATGTTACAAACAAGAATTAATTCCATGGGACTAACTGTGAATGAATTGGTATTAAAAAAAAGAGAGACTTTACAACATTGGAAAGATTATGGGCGATTTAGTTTTGGTGAATCTAATTTTCATGTTAATGATTTTTTACAACAAAGAGCAAATATTAATCAGTTTTTTTAATTTTATCGAGTTTATTGAGACCTAAAATTTTGACACCAAAATATACAATAAAAGCAATAATAATAAAATCAATAAGACTACTGACAAATCCGCCCCACATAATTCTAGCATTAGCAATTTGAATATAGGAATTTTCGAGGTTGGCAGCACCAAGAAAAATACCTACAATTGGGTTAACAATATCAGTAACAAAGGCAGTAATTAATTTGGTAATTGATCCACCCATAATGAAACCGACAGCTAAACCAACAACTCCTTGAGATTGGATAAATTCAATAAAACCTTTAAAAGGGTTATTTATTTTTTCTTTGATAGTTTTGATTTTTTTAAATTCTGTTTCTTCCATATAATGATTATATATTATTAAAAAATAAACATGGCATCACCAAAACTGAAAAAACGATATTCTTCCTTTATGGCCTCTTGATAAGCATCAAATATTTTTTCTTTATCAGCAAAGGCAGAGACCAACATTAATAAGCTAGATTCGGGTAAATGGAAATTAGTAATAAGGGCATCAATAAATTTAAATTTATAAGGTGGATAAATAAAAATTTGAGTGGAACTTTGACCTGGAATTAACTGATTATTTTTATAAGCGCTTTCTAGTGTTCTAACCGAAGTGGTGCCAACAGCAATAATTCTTTTACCTTGTTTTTTAGCTAAATTTAAACGTTCGGTAACTTCTGGAGTAATTTCATAAAATTCTTGATGAAGAGTTTTAGTGGTGATATTTTCAGAACGAAGATTTTGAAAAGTACCAAGACCAACGTGAAGAGTAACATATTCAATTTGAACTCCCCTTTTTTTTAAATCAGCTAATAATTTTTTAGTGAAGTGGAGACCGGCAGTCGGAGCGGCAGCAGACCCAAGTTCTTTAGCATAAACTGTTTGATATTCTTCTCTAATATCTTTTTCGGTTTCAGTATTATTAATGTAAGGAGGAAGTGGGGTGTGACCAATTTTATCTAAAGTTTGTAAAAACTCTTGGTGTTTTTGGTTAAACTTAATTTCAATTTGACCATTAATCTTTTCACTGAACAAAATTTGGCCTTCAAGACCATGATCAAAAATTAATTTTTGTCCAACAGTTAATCGAGGTTTAGAAATAATTAACCAAGAATCAGAACTAAGTTGACGAATTAATAAAATTTCAAATTTACCACCAGTTTTCTTTCGACCAAAAAGACGAGCTGGAAAAACTTTACTTTGATTTAGAACTAAAACATCATTTGGACCTAAAATTTCTTTTAAATCATAAAATTGATGATGATTAATTTGACCTGTTATTCGGTTTAAAGTTAATAATCGACAATGATCACGTTTAGATGCTGGTTTGTTGGCAATTAAATTTTCTGGCAGATTATAAGAATAATCTTCTATTTTTAAAGACATGGAGTATTTTATCAAAGCTTAGTTAAGACGGGCGATGGAAAAATTGAGAAAAGCAGCAAAAGAAACCCAAGCTAAATATGGTAAAAGCAAAATACCAGCTTTTTTATTGAAAGAATAGGCTTCAATAATAGCTTTAACAATGGCAAACCAAAGAATAATTATTTCAATGAAGGCAAACCAAGGTAAATGAAGACCAAAAAATAGGATTGACCAAAGAATATTTAAAACTAATTGAATCCAAAACCAAGTAATTTTATTTTTTTTAGACCAAATTAGATAAAGAGCGACACCCATAAGAAAAAAAAGAATTGTCCAAACAGGAGCAAAAAGCCAAGATGGTGGATTAAAGGAAGGTTTATTAAGTAAAGGATACCAAGATTTAACTGAAGAAACAGTAGAAAAACTGCCTAATATTCCAGCACTTTCTGTTATTATTATACAAAAAATAAATTTAGCTAAGTTAAATTTAAACTTTGATTTTAATTTCATTAGTTAAGTTTATCACAAGAAATAAAAACTAATTTGCTTTTAATTAATAAATTAGGTACAATGTAAACCGTAGATCAATGATCTACAAGTTTATTATATTTTTCAGACAATGATCAAAAAATTGTATGTTGGTGGGTTGAATTTCAACACTACTGACGAGACCTTAGGTGCATCGTTTGCACAGGCTGGAACTGTTGTTTCAGCTGTTGTTATTAAAGATAAATTCTCCGGCAGATCCAAAGGTTTTGGATTTGTGGAAATGAACAGTGACGAAGAAGCTCAAGCTGCTATCGACATGTGGAATGATAAAGAATTGGATGGACGAAATGTTAAAGTCAATGAAGCCAGACCAATGGAAGATCGACCTCCACGAAGAGATAATTTCTCTCGAGGCGGAAACGGTGGATTTGGTGGTGGAAACAGATACTAAATCTCTTTTTCTTTAAACAATAAAAACAGGGTGTCTTTGACACCCTGTTTTCGTATAGTTTTTAAAGTTAGATTTCCCCAACCGAGATATTGATAACAACTACTGTTTGACCATTAACATTAACTTTATCTAATTTTTTCTTACCAAGGAGAGCCTCTCCAATTGGACTTTGAATCGAAATCCAGTTTGGTTTTAAACCAAAATCATTTTTACCAACTAATGTAATAGTTAAATTTCTTTTATCTTCTTCAAAAAATATTGAAACTTGATGACCAAAAGAAATAGTTTCACATTGATTCGGAATTTCTTGAATAACGGCTTCTTTTAAATCATTAATGATCTCTTCAATTTGAGACTGAAGAACACCAGCTCTTTCGCCCATAAATATATAGGTTGAATTTTCTGATAAATCGCCTTCAGCAGCGGCTAGTTGACGCTCATCATAAGTTCTTTCTAGTTCTTTTTGTAAATCTTTAAGTTGTTGTTCAAGATGTTGTTTCCCTAATTTTGTAATCATAGACGTTTATGTTAGCAAATTACCAGAACGGTTACAATTAATAATTAATAGTCTAAAATTTAAGTATGAATAACTTGGAATTAATAGCCGAAAAATTAACAGCTTTAGTTGGAACACCAATTTCAATTTTAATCCACACATTTTTGTTTATAGGGATTTTTTCTTTAAAATTTTTTGGGGTTAAAATTGATCAAATTTTATTAATATTAACAACAGCAGTTTCTTTGGAAGCAATTTATTTATCAATTTTTATTCAAATGACAGTGAATAAAACAACCAAAAGTTTGGCTGGAGTTGAAAAAGATATTGATGAAATCCAAGAGGATGTGGAAGATATCCAAGAAGATGTTGACGATTTAAGTGAAGACGAGGATGGTGAAGTAATTAAAACAATAAAAGATATTGAAAAAAGATTAATTCTTTTACATAAAGAAATAGTTGATGTTAAAAATAAAAAGTAAAATAACTAAATATTAGCTTTCCAAAGTCCGTGTAAATTACAATATTCGTAAACAGCAATAGGTTTATCGTCTTTAATAACAAAAGAAGCTTTTGGTTCAACACCAGGAATAAGTTTTTTTAATTGACCACCATTTTCAGTAACTAAATAAATCCATTGAATAAAATGTTCAGGAAGCATTGGATGAGCAATACTGCCAACAACAACGTCGATAATATCATCAGTAATGGTGACAACTGGAACATGTTTTTCGGTAGCACCATCAGACGTATTGGCAATAAGTTCTACCATTGGTTCTCCACAACAAATAGTTGGAGTATCAGCATCAACTACCATAGTTATAACTTTTCCACAATGTTTACAATAAAAGAATTTTTGGTTCATTTTTTTAATTTTTAAAAAATTTAAATAATGGTTTTACTGCAAAGAATACAAAACCTAAAAACAAAATCCAAGGGTTTATTGATAAAACAAAATTTCTAAATCCTCCCCAAACAGAAAATAAAAACATAACAAAAATCATTACAGCTATTTTTATACAACCTATATCCCACATGTCTAATTTTTTGATATTTTTATTTAATTCTTTAATCATAAATATCATTTCTTTATTATAAATAGAATATCATTTTAAAAAATTTTAGTCCAGTTGGGTGGCTAAAAATTAGAACTATGTTTGGATTCAAGGCTAAAAAAACTATTAGCTGGACAATCCGTTTACGTTTGGTTTAATTTATTAGTTAAAATTTAAGGTTTAATAAAAACTGAAGCAGATACTATTAGAAAAATTCCGATTGAATTTAAGGCAAAAGAAATAAAAATAAATTTAATTTTATTCATTTTTGAGAGACCTATTAGACTTATTCCTAATTCATCTGGAAAAGGTGAAGCAATAATAGCTGCCCCAATAATTGGTAATGTCCAATTAAAATATTTGGAATAAAAAAGTTTTTTAAGATGATTTTTCTTATCTATATTTTTATAAATATATTTAATTTCTTTAGACAAATTATCTTTAATTAAATGAAAAATTAGTAAATCACCAACGACAGCACCGAGCCCAGCAATCAAACTAATTTCAATAGGAGATAATGTTTCTGCTAAAGTAAAAAGGATGAGTCCACTGGTAGCAACGGTGAACATAGAAACAAAAAAAATTCCAGCAATAAAAGCTCCAATATATCCAAAATTACCAAGATGTAAAAGAAAAGAATGAAAAGATTCAATTTTGGAAAGAAAAATAACTAAAATAACACTAAAAAAAACTATGGTTAGATTTTTATATTTCCAATGATAATTACTAATAGGAGTCATTATCAATGATACTTTATATGTATCAATCAATCCAGCAACGCGTCATTATTTTGTTTTTGATGTTATAAATAATAAATGATACTTAATGAAGTTGGCAAAGGTGAATTACCAAAACCACCTCTTTTTAAAAAAATGGTTGGGCCAAGTTTTGTTTTATTGGGAATGGGTTTGGGTAGCGGAGAATTAATAATGTGGCCTTATTTGACAGCTAATTTTGGATTAGGAATAATCTGGGCAGCGGTAATTGGAATTACTTTTCAATTTTTTATAAATATGGAAATTGAAAGATATACTCTCGTTACTGGAGAAAGTGTTTTTGTTGGTTTAGCAAGAAAATTAAAGATAATTTCCCCTATTTGGTTTATATTATCAACCATAATTCCTTGGATGTGGCCAGGAATAATTTTGTCTTCAGCAATAGTAATTGCTAGTATTTTTGGTTTTAAAAATGCTAACTTAATAGCCATGATAATGTTGATAATAATAGGTTTACTTTTAAGCTTAAGTAAAATTGCCTATAAAACACAGGAAAGATTCCAAAAAATTTTAATTTTTTTTGGAGTACCTTTTATTTTTTTACTAACATTTTTCTTGGCCAAAGGAAGTGATTGGCAAAGTTTAGCCCAAGGATTAATTGGTCAAGGAAATAATTTTTGGTTAATTCCAGTAGCATTACCTTTAATAACTTTTTTTGGAGCATTCGCTTATTCTGGAGCCGGTGGAAATTTAAATTTAGCTCAATCTTTTTATATAAGAGAAAAAGAATATGGAATGGGTAAATATGGAGGGAAAATTACCGGTTTGCTTAAAAAAAATGATGAAAATTTTAGTTTAGAAGGAAAAACTTTTTTAATTAATAAAGATAATTTAAAAATATTTAAAGAGTGGTGGAAAAAAATAAATTTGGAACATTTATTAGTTTTTTGGTTAACTGGAGCAGCGACAATACTTTTACTTAGTTTATTGGCATTTACTACTGTTTATCAAAAAACTGATGGATTGACGGGGATTAACTTTCTATTTAAAGAGGCACAGGCTATTTCAATAAAAACGATACCAACAATTGGATCATTCTTTTTGATATTAGTGGCAATGATGTTGTTTTCAACTCAATTATCGGTGATGGATGCAACTAGTAGAATTACTTCAGAAAATTTAGTTATTATAAATAAAAATAAATTTAAACCAAAAAATTTACCTTATTTTTACTTTGCTTTTTTATGGACACAAATAATTTTAGGAATAATAATTTTATTAGTTGGTTTTAAAGAACCATTACAATTAGTAGTAATTAGTGCTTTTTTAAATGCAATAACAATGCTTATTTACAGTGTAGCTGTTTTATGGTTAAACCAAAAAACTTTAGTCAAAGAATTAAGACCATCCTGGTGGAGAAAAATAATTTTATTAATAGTAATTTTGTTTTTTGGAATTTTTAGCTGGATTGTTATTAATGGAAATTAACCATATTAAAGAAAAATATTTTTATTTTAAAATAAAATTAAATAAAAATCCGGTAAACATAATACCAATACTAACAATTCCGGCAAAAATTAAGATGAGTTTTGGTTTTATAATTTTTTTAAGGATCATAAATTCTGGTAAAGACAAAGCAGTAACTGACATCATAAAAGCAAGAGTGGTTCCCACAGAAACTCCTTTTTCTGTTAAAACAGATACTAGTGGAATGACTCCAGCAGCATTGGAATAAAGTGGAATGCCAATAATTATAGCCAATGGCACCGCGTACCATTTATCAGGTCCAGCATATTGAGCAAGAAAATTTACTGGTAGATAACCATGAATCCACGCTCCAATACCAATACCAATTAAAATATATGGCCAAACTTTTTTAATAATATCCTTGGTGTAATCTAGAGCATAACTAATTCTTTCATTACGGGACATACTAGGTAAATCAACGTTACTATTTACTGAAGTTTGATAGACAAATGGTTCGACTAAATCCTCAACTTTCAATTTGCCAATTAATATTCCAGAAAAAATAGCAATGAATAAACCACTTAATATATAAATAAGAGCTATTTTCCAACCAAATAATCCGATGAGTAAAACTAATGCAACTTCGTTAATCATTGGTGAAGCGACTAAGAAAGAAAAGGTTGTACCAAGTGGCACTCCAGCTTGAACAAATCCTAAGAATAAAGGAATAGCTGAACATGAACAAAATGGGGTGATAATACCAAGAAGTGAGGCTAAAATATTTCCAATATATTTATTTTTGTGAGATAAAATTGATCGTATCTTTTCGGGAGGTAAAAAAGATCTTATTATTGAGACAATAAAAATAATGACCGAAAGCAAAATAAAAATTTTAGTAGTGTCGTAAATGAAAAAATTTATAGCTTGTCCAAGAAGTGTTTTAAATCCTAAATGAAAAACACTGTATGTAAGCCAATCAGTTATTAATTTTATTGGGTAAAAAATGTCCATAAATTATTCTTGAAATTTTTTGATAACTTCTTTAATTTTGTTTAGATTACCTGACCCAAGCATGGCAACTTTACTGTCAATAGTAAGAACTGGTGATTGCATCACACCGAGCTCAATAATTTTTGAGATGTCGGTTATATATTCAATTTCTGCAGCTATTCCCAATTCTTTAACAGCAGTTTTGGTTAATTCATAAAGATTTTTGCAGGTTGGACAACCTGAACCTAGTACTTGGATTTTCATAGTTTTATTTTAAAAATTAAATTAGTAATTTTTTGACCTTTTGGAGATAAAGAATAATGAGACCACTTACCCTCAATTCTTTTGGAAACTAAATCAACATCTCTTAAATCTTTAAGATGATGAGAAATGAGACTTTGGGGTAATTTAGTTTCTTCTATTAATTTGCAAACACAATATTCCCCTTTTTGAAGAAGACATAAAATTTGAAGACGACTATTATCAGAAATTAATTTGAGTAGAGTAGATAATTCTTTTATATCATATGAATTCATGTTCATATGATATAACAATGACAATTAAAGAACAACACATTGACACCCCTATGGGGTGTGTTGTATAATTCGTAATGAAATCAATTCAACAAAGATTAAACAATGTCGGTGGACAAATTGAAGGTGTAAAGAAAATGGTAGATGATAATAAGGATTGTGTTCAAGTGTTGACTCAGCTGAAAGCAATTAAATCGGCAATAGGGAGTTTAATGGACGTTATTGTTGAAGAAAAATTTGATACCTGTATAAAATCTGTAAAAGAAGAAGATAAAAAATTATTAATTAAAATTAAAGACTATGTCAAATCTAATTAATGTTGTAGGACAAGAGAATTTTAATAATGAGGTATTAGCCTCTAAACTACCAATTTTGGTTGATTTTTGGGCACCGTGGTGTGGACCTTGTCAAATGATGATTCCAGTTCTTGAAGGTTTAGCTAAAAGTTTTGACGGAAAAATAAAAATAGTCAAAATTGATACTGAACAATCAGAAAATCAAATTTTGGCTATGGATTATCAAATTCAAACTATTCCTAATATGAAATTTTTTAAAAAAGGAGAAATGGTTAAAGAATTTATCGGATTTATACCAGAAGAAGATTTCGAAATAGAATTAAAATCATTAGTTGAATAAATATGGAATTAAATTTACTAAAAACAGTGGCTATAATTGGTTTGTCTGATAACCCAGACAGACCAAGTTATGAAGTTGGTTTATATTTAAAAAATCAGGGTTTTAATATTATTCCGGTGAACCCAAATGTGGAAGAAGTATTTGGAATTAAATCTTATCCGTCAATTTTGGAAATACCAGAATCGATAAAAATTGACGTTGTTGATATTTTTCGTAAACCAGATCAAGTTGCTCCGATAATTGAAGAGGTTGTTAAAAGTAGAAGAAAGCCGGTAATTTGGATGCAAGAAGGAGTTGGCTCTGTTGAAACTAAAGAGTTAGCTGAAAAAAATGGACTAGAGGTAGTGATGGATATGTGTATGATGAAAGTGCATAAAGTTAAATAATTATTTTTTAATTACTTTACCAAAACCCTCAAAAGCTTTTAATAGTTCAATTGGCACCATATAAACAACAGTATTAGATTGGTCTGAAGACATGTCATTTATAGATTGAAGAGTTCGTAAATGAAGAGCACCGGGAACAGCACTGAGGGCTTCGGCGGCTTTAGATATATTTTCTGAAGCAGCAAGTTCGCCTTCAGAATTGATAATAACAGCTCTTTTTTCTCTTTCGGCTTCGGCTTGTTTACCGATAGTTCTTTCCATTTCAACTGGTAAACTAACATCTTTTAATTCAACATTATTAACTTTTAAACCCCAAGCATCTGTTTCTTTATCAACAATTTCTCTTATTCTGTCGGCAATTTTATCTCTACTTGAAAGTAATTCATCGAGGGTAACTTCACCGACTATATTTCTCATAGTTGTTTGAGCATACTGAGAAATAGCATATCTAAAATCTTCAACTTCAATAATAGCTTTTGGAGCATCGGCAACTTTGTAATAAATGACAGCGTTAACTTTTACAGAAACATTGTCTCGGGTAATTGCATTTTGATCTGGCACATCGACTGCCTTGACTCTAACATCTACTTTGGTAGAACTCTGAATAATAGGAAAAACAAGTCTCCATCCAGGTTCCATTATGGAAGTAAATTTACCAAAAGTAAATTTGAGACCTTTTTCATATTGATTAACTTGACGAATAGAAATTAAAAGAATGACAACAATAACAATTAAAATAGTAATTAACATATTAAATTTAAATTAAGTAATAATATTAATTATACTTCACAAAACTAATTGAGATTTGTTTTGTGTAAGAAATAAATTAAATCTTAATTAATTTTATGATCTTATTTATTAACGGCAATGGTAAAAATTACACTTCCGCCATAAGAACGAACACATCCTAAGCCATAGTTTTCCATTAAGAGTGTCTCTTTTGAAGAATCTTTTTCCATCCATTGTTTTAATATTCTTTCTGGAAAATGTTCAGTTACGCCGTAACTTTCATCCCCTTTGCACGATAAAGCTGATTTACTATTTGCTTCACTGCATAAGTCAGGACGAAGAACTATATAGCTTAATTCACCAATATAGTTATCCTCTAGTTTTTTATCGTCCATAAAAATACATTCTGGACACATCTTTTTAGCATCATCTAAGGTTATCCCTAAACCATTATTTTCTTCTTCTTTATAACTACCACTTGTAGAATCCCACCTGCTTATATTTTTTTTGAAATTAATCTCAGCTCTCTTTTGAGCTAACTGACAAACACCAATTGATTCAATAAAAGCAGGTTTTCCATTCGCTTGTCTAAATGTGTTAATTTGTTCAAGCATTGTTGATGTAGAAATAGAAATTTCGTCCTCGGAAAAAAGTTTTTTAGTATATTGCTGAGCACCAGTAATTTGACCTACATTATTACCAATTAAATATCCAACAAAGAGAACAATAATTAAGATTATTAAAGAACCTACAATTGCTAATATTTTCTTCATAATTACATTTTACCAGTTCCAAAAATAATGCAAGTAGAAGTGTTCCTAATCCCGATTCCAACATGATCCCATTTAGTATCTAGCTGATTTTTATCATGCGGTTCATCTCCTCCATAAACCCACTCTATTAAATGAACCCCGTTAAGTTTATAACCGTAACTAGCGTTTTCACCTAGCCAATTAAATCCTAATTTATTAAATCCATCTTGATTATTCAAAAAATCGTTGAAACCACTATGTCCGTCCAATCCCTTATTTGAATTGAAAAAATCAGCACGGGTTTGGGCGTAAACAGTTAAATTAGAATCTGGTGTGAGTTTTTGAGAACCATGATTATTCCGATATTCATTGAGAGCGGCTAGAATTTCATTTGAGGTTGCCATTGTGGAATCTTCCCCTACTTTCATACTCCAAGTGTGTTCATCAAGTTGTTTAGCAATACCCCAGGGCTCACCGTTATCAACGGTATTATTAACCGCGTTGTCAACCTTATCACTAGTTTTATTTTTAATTGGTATTTTTATTGGAGTGATAATGACAGTAGGTAAAACAAATTCCCAATTTAATTTTTGTTGGGTAGTTTTATTTTCGTTAATATACAAAAATGCAACAATTGCGATTAAAACTAAAAATAAAATCCCAGTAATGATAAAAATTTTGAAGAAATTAGTTTTTTGTTTTCTTTGAAAACTACCACAATACTTACAAAATTTACTTATTTTAGATATTTTTTTACCACAAGATAAACAAAACATGGTTAATTACATTATATTACATTTTCAGAAAAAATCAGTTTATATGTTTATATTAAATCCCTAAGGTTTGGTGTTATTTTTATATTCTCGATGAGAGGAATGGATTTAGAACTTATTTCTTTTATAAAGATATAATAAATAATGAAAATATCGGTCATAGTCCATCCAAATTCAAAAAATCCAAGAATCGAGAAGGATCTAATAGAAACATTACATGTTTATGTAAACCAACCACCATTGGAAGGAAAGGCTAATAAAGCGGTGATTGAATCATTGGTCAATTTTTTGAAAATTAAAAAATCGGAAATAGTTTTAATACGAGGAGAAAAATCAAAGAATAAAGTGTTTAAAATTAGTTAAATTATAAATTATGTTAATTCCCTATCGATTAAGTTTGTTTCTGAAGAAGAGAAACTAATGGAAGTGCTAGATGAATAAAATTTTGAATAATACCGAGATATTTTTATTTTAGACTACCAACACCACCAAAGAAAACATGATTTTTTTTGTTTAGAATCATTATTAGATTCTAACCCAGGAGAAGGAGTTGGACTAAGTTCTACCTCATCAATTAATTTAGGAGTTAATGAAGAGACTCTATTGCTGTTTTTAGTATTCGAAATTATTTCAGGATAATAATAATAAAAAGATTTTACCAGAGTTTGATTTATTGGTCCTGTTTTAACTTTCATAATTTGAGACCAATCACCGGTGGCACAGCCATTTTGACCTCTAACTTTAAAATAATATATTGTGTTTGGTGAAAGGAGTTCTACTGTGAAGTTTTGGACACCTTCTCTGGCTAAATCAATTTCAGCTCCATGTTGTTCGGCATTTTCATTTGTTGAAAAACTTATTAAAAATCTGCTTGTGTTGGATATAGGGGTAAAAAATAGTTTAGCAGTGCTTGAAGTTACATCAATTTGAAAAAGATCAGGAGTACTAACTGGTTTAGCATCATTGCAAGATGGTGCAGATGGACTTGAAGAAGATGAATTATTATCTTTAGTTGGGGCAACAGTTGGAGTTGTGGTTGGGGCAACAGTTGGAGTTGTGGTTGGGGCAACAGTTGGAGTTGCAGTTGGGGCAACGGTTGGAGTTGCAGTTGGTTCAACGGTAGGAGTTGCAGTTGGTTCAACGGTAGGAGTTGCGGTTGGTTCAACGGTAGGAGTTGCGGTTGGTTCAACGGTAGGAGTTGCAGTTGGTTCAACGGTAGGAGTTGCGGTTGGTTCAACGGTAGGAGTTGCGGTTGGTTCAACGGTTGAATTGTTTCCTATATATAATCGGCCATTAAGTGCTCCAGCTATAATAGTCTGACCATCATTAGTAATAGCAGAAATCCAAGATTGAGTACTATCTGCTACAGGTTGAGACATTTCAGACCAAGTACCTCCGGCATCTGTTGAAATATAAAAACTACCATTATTTGTTCCAGCAACAATAGTTTGTCCATCATTACTAATACTAGACGAATTCCAATTTTTATTAACATCTTCTCCTAACGGCTTTTTTTCTATCCAATTTAATCCTTTGTCTGTTGAAAGGTATAGTCGGCCATCATACGCTCCAGCTATAAATGTCTTACCATCATTACTAACGCAAGAAGTTTTCCATTTTTGATTATTATCTCCTATTGAAGGTATACTCCAGTTTGTTCCACCATCTGTTGAAAAGTATAATCGATATTCACTTATACCAGCTATAATAGTTTGGCCATCATCGCTAATACTAGAGGTATTCCATTTTTGATTACTGTGTCCTGCAGGTTCTGTTTCAGACCAAGTAACTCCTTTGTCTTTTGAAAGATAAAGTTGACCATCATACACTCCAGCTATAATAGTCTGACCATTGTTGCTGATATCTATGGTGCGCCAGTTTAAACCAGTATTTGATCCGGGTTGCACCTCAGACCAACCTTCTCCACTATTTACTGAAAGATACAGACGACCACCATTTACTCCAGCCATAATAGTTTGGCCATCACTACTAATACCCGAGGTGTACCAACTTTGGGTAATATCTCCGGCAGGTTGTGTTTCAGACCAATTAACTCCTTTGTCTTTTGAAAGATATAATCGGCCGAAATTTACTCCAGCTATAATAGTTTTGCCATCACCGCTAATACTAGAGGTATTCCAACTTTGGGTAATATCTCCGGCAGGTCGTGTTTCAGACCAAGCAATTGCCGCATAAACATTTAATATGTTTAAAAATAGAGCTGAAAAAGAAAAAGCCAAAATAAAAAAAGTGGTAAAAATTTTTTAGATAATTTCATGGAGGTATAATATATCAAAAACTATCAAATTAATAGTAGATAATTCTTTTCAAAAATAAATATATCAATAATTTTTGAGATATTTTTTATATGAAGTGAAATTCTTCAATAGAAGTCCCTTGTAGCTACTCAACTCAATAATTATTTTATATAAAGATGAGTTTATGACCATAAACCGGTTGAAATTTTAACACCTCTTGAATCATTGATTTTATTTCTTCATCAATTATTGGTCTTTTATATTGATAGTAAATCAATGATCGACTAATACCTAGTTTACGAGCTAAAGTAGATTTATTACTTTTTTGTTGTTTAATCAGTCGAATTTTTTTCCCGTTTTTTTCCAGCATTAATTCTTCAATCATTTGTTTTAATTGAAGATTCTCTTTTTTTAGTCGATTATTTTCTAACCAGCCACTTTTTCCACCATCGATACCCTTGCTTAACCAGGTATAAATGGTTTTAGCACTGATACAATGCTGTTCGGCTATAACTGATATTATTTCTTTACCTTCCTTTAATCGAGTAAGTGTCTGACTCTAGATATCTTTTGAAATTGATTTATATATAATGTGAGTTTGCAGACTCACTGTCTAATTTACAGAGTACCGGTCAAAAATTGCTCCCCCATCCGGAAATTATTATACAGGTATTTGAACCTATTATTCATATATTCCAAAACGCAGTAATAATGTCACAGGTTAAACAACGATGGGAAGAGATAAAAAGAATTAACGCAGGGTTACAGAGAGGAGAAAAATTAGAAATGATACCAAATCTATATTAGGTATTAACAAAATATAATAAAAACAAACACTTTTTGACTTTTTATTTTTCTTTTAATATTGGTTTTTTGTACCTTTTCAAGGTTTCAATAATTTCCTCAGGTGAAGCAAATTGTGAGCTAAAAGATGACAATAATTTTTCTACTTTATTTAAGTTCTCAAGATCTTTAAAAATTAAAAACATATTTTTTAGACCTAACAGGATATTTACAACTAAACTTTCTAATAGATGTAAATATTGTTTTGTATAGTGAAAACCAGAATAATCGTCATAGTCAAAATCTTCGTAAAAAATATCAATCATATCAAGCATAGAACCATAACCACTATGAGTAAATAAAGAATATGTCCAATAAATATCTCTTTTTGCATCCTTTACTAACACTGGATCTTTTGACATTGATAAAAGCATTTCGTTTGTTGACTTGTCTATTATTTCACGAGCGTCTCCATTAGTGATGATTTGTCCTTTAAACCATCTTTCTAAATGTTTTTGACCTTTTGTATCTAAAAAAACAAATACCAAATCAAGTGCTTCTTGTGCTGATCTACATAACTCAACAAAACTTGAAACTTTACCATTTTTAGCTGACAAAATTACACCTTGTAAGTTTTTGTATGCCTTTCCTAAAAGTAAATATGAAGCAACTATATTATTTTGATCCCAAATATTGGTGAAATATTTTTTAATATTTTTTATTAAAATTAAAATTTCAGGTAGTAATTCTTCAATTATAGAGATCTCTTGATCGATGAAAAAAATATCATTAGCTCTTTGTCTTTCTGGGTAAGAAGAGTCTGATAATAATTTGTTTTTTGCTTTACCAGATTTAATTAAATCTATCCTTTCTTTTATTCTTTCATCAACATTATCTTTTAGCATTTTAATTAAACCTCTCGTATAAAACCATTGATGGTATTTTGTCTAATTTCTCATATCTAAACATCATGTAATTCGCTCTCTGTGCTTTCTCTGATAATTTATATTTCTTGATATTTCCTTTGGCTACAAATGGATAAAAGATTATCCTCTGATGAAAAATACCATCGATAGTCCAACGAAAATTAACTATTAATGGTGGGGATAAATAACCTGCCTTTAAGACTTTTTCATAGATATCATAACCGGCTCCAAGAATTACATTTTTTGGTTTGCAGTTATTAGTCTTGATTTGGGCCCTAAAAGTACAACGAGTACATTGAACGTCATACATTGGAAAACTTGGTGGTAATAACATCAATTTGTTTTGACAATTTGGACAAGGAATTAAATCAACTATTTCTTGTTCTCCTATATCTCCATGTTTTTTATTATCCATAAAGTTTTTACTTACTAAATTAAACTGTTTTTAGTCCTCTTGTACTCAAGTTTTCATTAAAAAACCATAGAGAATGATTAATAAAATTAAATTAAAGATAAAACGAAAATGACTTACATATTTTTTTTGTTTAGAAATCATATATATATTATTGATTAATAAAACCACAAATAATAAAGCTGAACCACCATTTAAAATTTTAATAATATCATTAATCTGATTTGGTGAAGGTGTTTTTGTAACAATATCTAACCATCCAAAAACCATCATTCCTACAACACAATAAATTACCTTTGATGGTTTAAAATCTTGTATTGTTACATTCATTCCAAATATTTTTTTAACACCAAGGTTTTGATTATTAAAATCTGCTTTAATGTTTTTTGTTTTTGTTTCTTTAGTTTCTAAATTTAAATCACATTTTTTTTCATGTTCATCAGCTTCTTTCTTAGTTTCAAATTCTTTATTGCAATAATCACAAGTCCAAACTTCTTTTATTGTTTTTGTTTTGTTTTTCATAGTTTTTTAATTATTATTATTTATCTTTTTCCTCTTTATAAGCATCCTTAATAAAAAGATAAATTCTTTTAGGTAAAGTAACTATCCAAATTAAAAAAATAGTTAAAGTTCCCTTTTTAGCTTTCTTTTGTTCTTTGTAAAAACTTATAAAGTTAATAACTGTAAAAAAAAGAAAAATAACCAATAAAATTAGAAAAATTGTGTAACCATTTAAAGGTTCACAGAGAGAAGAATTTTCATTATTACCACATACACCTTTAAGTATTGTTCTTGAAATAATATATGTTGTAGCATCCATTTTTTTTAATTAACTAATAATTTAATTACAACCTCCAAATAAAGGATCTCTTTCACACTCATAACTACTATCACTATTGGTAGGGCTATTCATGAGTTTAGGAAAAACAAAAGATAACAGAGTTATAAAAGTCATCCATACAAGCGTTATCCCCACCACACAACCAACAAAAGCTGACAAGCTCTTAATTGCTTGTAATTTCCAATCTTTGTTTTCTTCTTTTATTGAGCAAAATAAAATGAAACTAACGGCTGTAATAATAAAAGAACCTAACCAAATTTTTAATTCCATAAATTAACTTATTCTCTAATTAATGAAATGATACCACTTTAATAACTCTTGAGTTTGAATTACAGGGAAAAAACAGATGATTTAGTTTATCTAAACTAAATTATTTCATATCTTCTGAATATTTCTTGGTCATTATTTCTGACTCTATCCAATTCTGTGTTAGTTTAATTAAATCTTTTAAATTGGAAATATCCTTATCCTCCCATTTTCTTAAAAAATGAATTTCGTCATTTCCTAACCAAGCTGCTCTTTTTGCGCAAGTTTGTATTTTGCCCTCCGTCATCTTATCTATTAAATCACCAAGTTGTGCTGATTTAATATATTCTTTTCTTTCTGGGTTTTCCTTTATTAGATATTCTTTTAATAAAAATTCCAATGATTTCCTGTAACCACCACCGCAAATTTGCTTTAAACCCATATCTTCAGCAATTTTTGATTGATTAAAAATCTCAGAAAAACTAGGAGATACATTGTTAATCTCTTCACTTGGTGAGAATGGTTCTAAAAAGCAAGGTATTCTACAACAGTTAAGGACAAAGTAATCACTAGTTCTATCTACTTTTTTATAATAGGCAATAAAATATCTACCACAATCATTATTTGGACATTTAAAAATGTATTCTACTATTTCATCATAGTCCCACAAGTTACCAAGAGAATGACCTACAACAGTTTTTGGTTGTATTCCTTTTTCACACCAAGGACATACATCTGGATAATTATTAATTTTAATTTGGAGTCTATTACCTCCACCATCAATAGGAATTGAAGTTATGCTCATAATTGTAATGTAACATATTTAATTTTTAAAGTTAGATTAAACAATAAGAAAAGCAGGAGTTTGGTACAATCTGTCTATATATAAATATGAGGATAAAAAATAAATATAGTTCAGAGGTCGCAAAAAATTTGAAAAAAATTCTTTCTTATATTGAGAAAAGGAATGATAAAGAAATTGAAAATCAAACAGAGGTGCTTTTGAGTATATTGAGACTTATAACTGATGATGATTTTTATGAACAGATAAACAAAACCAAAACATCATCTAAAAACATAATATTCAATTTGAAGGATGGTAGTTATGCTGCCACATCTTTGAGCTCAATTAAATATGCAAGTAAAGAAAAATATAATGAGCTAAGTAAGAAAGTAGAAAATAATATTACTGATGGAATATATAAAATATGTGAAAGAAATAATTTAGATCGAAGTATTTATGAAAAGATTGTTGAGAGTTATATCCAAAAAAATAAGCTAATAATTCCATCTAAGATAGTTGATTTAAAGAGTTCTGAATACAGGAGTAAAGTAAGGTTGATTGTTGGAAAACCTAAGCCAGTGAGGTCTAGTGAGCCAATATATTTGCAAATATTTTCTAATACTACTCAAAGCTCTGTTAGAAAGTTTTTTAGAGAAAACGATTTAGAGATTTCAAGACTTACAAAGAAAACTACCCCCTACCCTTTTGGTAAAAAATTTCGAAATATTAAAAAAGAATTACTCTGTTATATAAGTAATTTACTTGGAAAAACTAATGGAGAAATTATTAAATATATTTCTAATATATATAATGATGAGATTAATTTGGACGAAACTAATATACACAAAAATATAAGAGAATGTAAGAAAATGGTTGATTTAGGCACAAAAAAGTGACCAATTTTGGACCACTTTTTTACTGCGAGATACTTCTCTGTCTTTAATAAACTTAGCTATCACTTAAAAGTGATGGCTTATGAAAATAAATATTAAAAACGAGGAAACTCTAATAACTCCACAAAACCTAACTCTTGACGGTCTTGCTGATCAATGGACCTCGTTGGTATTGGCACATATCCAAGCAAACAGAAACAAAGAAAAATATAACGATTATAAGTTTCCTAATGAAATTAAGAAATATGAAAAATGATATTTTTGAAACCGATAGTTTTCAGCTAGCAGCATTTTTATTAAGTAAATCTTGTCGATTACTCCGTCTTGATAAGATTAACCCTAGAAGAGCAATGTTTGTTTTTGAAGAAAGTTATGAAAGACAAGAGCTTACAACCACTTTTCTATCTCACGAGGCTACCGTTGAGCCTCATTGTTATTTTAGTGCCCAGAAAGACTTAAAACAACTGCTTTATCAATAAAAATTTTTTGAAAAATAAATATGAGTATAAGTACCTTAACGAAAAATTACACTAAAATTCCAAACGAAATTCTTGAGGAAAATCAAATATCTTTAACTGGAAGACTTTTATATATACTCTTAGTTAAATATCTTGGGAACAAAGATATTTGTTACCCAAGTGAAAAAACATTATCTAGACATTTAGATATATCTGTAAGACAAATAAGAAATAAAATTCAAGAATTAAGGGATGCTGGTTTAATTTATTATTATAGAAAAGGGTTTAATAGAGCAAATACATACAAAATATCAACCAACTTATCCAGAGACTTTGATAAGAAAACTAGTTCCTATCATATAGGAAGTATATTTCCTCTCCATACTAGTCAATTAGTTCCTCCTAATAGTACTTATCTAAAAGAAACAGAGAAAAGTAGTGTTGATAATCTTGAATTGAAAAGAAAAGAATTATTTAAAAAAATATGGGTAGGTAAGCATTTATCTAATAATCAACATTCCTAATTATTAACTATTTATTATAAGATAAATTATGAAAAAAGCATTTATATACGTAAGAGTATCAACGGAAGAACAGGCAAAAGAAGGCTTCTCAATTGACAACCAGGTGAGAGTTTGTAAAGACTTTGCTAATAATTCTGGTTATGAGGTTTATAAAGTTTTCTCTGATGATGGAAAAAGTGGTCGAACTATGAATAGACCAGCTTTCCAAGAGATGTTAAGTATGGCAAAAGATGGGAATGTTGAGGCTGTAATTATTAATAAAATTGACAGATTTGCTAGAAACGTTGGAGACTTTGCTAATGTCAAAAAACAATTAGAAAACCTTGATATAAAAATGATCTCTGTAAATGAAGGCGATTTATCAGCAAATGGTGGTTTAATAGCTAATATTTTTGCTAGTGTGGCTCAATGGGAAAGTGATGTTAATGGACAAAGAACTAGAGACGCTATGATGCAGAAATTTAGAGAGGGTTGGCAACCAATTCCCCCACCTATTGGATATAGAAGTGTTGGTGGTGATAGAGAAAGAAAAACGTGTGAACCGGATCCTTATTCCGCTCCAGTTATCAAAGAATTGTTTAATCTATACTCAACCGGCAATTATTCAATTTATAGCCTACAGCAATGGCTAAGCACTCAAAATTTAACCTCAAGAACCGGAAAACCATTAGGTTGTAGCACTATTGATAATATATTATTAAACCCTTTTTACTACGGTTTAATTAGGTGGCATGGGGAAGAAAAAATGGGTAAACAAGAACCATTAATTAGTAAGTCAATATATGATACTTGCCAATATGTATTAGCAAAACATAGAAGTTTTTTAACTAGAAGAAGAACTAGAAATTTTCTATTAAGAGGTTTTATTTATTGCTCAATGTGTGGCAATAGATATACTGCTGAATGGCACAAGAAAGAAAGTCTAAAAAAAAGAGGAGGAACAATTGCTTATTATCACTGTATTAAAAACGGTCGAAATAATTGTCCTTCAAAATATGTAGAAATGAAGTGTTTAGAAGAACAAGTTGAAAATTTAATAAAGTCACTTCAATTTTCCCAAGAGTTTATTGATAAGGTAATTGAAAAAACTAAAGAAAAACTAAATATTACTAGAAAAGATATGTCTACACAAAAAAAAGAAATCTCTAATATTAGATTAGGCTTTGAAACTAAAAGGAGTAACCTTGAAGATGTTCTAATTGATGGCGCAATGGACAGAGAAACTTATAAAAGAAAACATGATGAAATTCAATCTCAAATAGATAACCTTGATGAACAAGCTAGACAGATAGAAAATAACGCCTCTTTAGATATGGGTTTAATTGAAGAAGTATTATTTTTTACTAGAGACATTTATAAGACTTATACTGAAGCACCGGAATTTTTGAAAAGATATTATTTACGATTTTTTTATGAAAAAATCTATGTAAATGATAAGAAAATATGTAAGGTTACGCCAACTCCAATATTTGAAGAATTAATTAAGACCCGTTTGGTTATAGTAAGGAGTAATGAGCTCGCCCTTCTGGATTCGAACCAAAAACCTTTCCGTTAACAGCGGATTGCTCTACCGTTGAGCTAAGGGCGAATGTGAAGTTATTATATGACATTTTTGCTTTAAAGACTAGAGGAAAATGTCAAAATAAATAAATTACGGTATAATATCTGACATGAAATTAATTTTAATTAGACATGGTGAAACAGAAGAAAATGCTAATAATATTATTAGTGGAATAGATGAAAGTAAATTAAACCAAAGAGGGATTGATCAAGCTAAAATAATTGGCAAAGAATTAAAAGAAAAATATAAAATTGATATGGTTTTTTGCTCACCTTTAGGCAGATGTGTGGAAACTTTAAACAATATTCTGGATGAATACCCAATAGATGGACAAATATTCATGTCGAAATTAATTGAAGAAAGAGATTTTGGTGAATATACTGGGGTGGAAGATGTTTTGGTTGATTGGGAAGAAATAGATCAAGATAATAAAATAAATAAAGAAATGGGAGTAGAAAGTTTGATGGATATGACAAAAAGAGTAAATCTTTTTTTAGAAGATTTAAAATTAGAAGATGAAAATTCGACAATCCTAGTAATCAGCCATGAAGGACCGATTAAAATAATGACAGCAAAAATCACTGGAAAAAAGTTTGATGAAATTAATGTTGAGAACGCGAAAATAAAAGAATTTGATTTACTCTAGATAATCTTGTAATTTCTTACGTCGGGAAGGATGTCTTAATTTTCTTAAAGCTTTGGCTTCGATTTGACGAATACGTTCACGAGTGACATTGAAAATTTTACCTACTTCTTCAAGAGTTTTTGGCGTTTCCCCCATTAATCCAAAACGAAGACTCAAAACTTTAGTTTCTCTTTCATCTAAAGAACCAAGAACTTCATTGATTGATTCTCTTAATAATTCTTTGCTGGTTTCTTCATAAGGAGACATCTGAGTAGTATCCTCAATAAAATCACCTAAAAATGAATCTTCATCATCACCAACTGGGGTAGAAAGTGAAGTGGTGTCTTGAGAAATGCGATAAATTTCTTCAACTTTTTCAACAGTTATACCCACTTCTTCGGCAATTTGTTCAATCTCTGGCTCGTGACCAAGTCTTTGAGTTAAAGCACGAGTGGCTTTATAAACTTTATTAATAGTTTCAACCATGTGAACTGGAATACGAATGGTTTTAGCTTGATCGGCAATAGCACGAGTGATGGCTTGACGAATCCACCAGGTAGCATAAGTAGAAAATTTAAAACCACGGTGCCAATCAAATTTTTCAACGGCACGCATTAAACCTTGATTCCCTTCTTGAACTAAATCTAAAAAAGTTAATCCACGACCAATATATTTTTTAGCAATAGAAACAACAAGACGTAAATTAGCATTAATAAGAGCTTCACGGGCAGAAAGTGAACCTTTTTCAATTTGTTGAGCCAAATCAACTTCTTCTTCAAAAGTCAAAAGATTAATTTTCCCAATTTCCTTAAGATACATTCTGACTGAATCAACATTACCTTTTTGTGACAAAAGATTTAGAAGGTCAGCAGAATTATTTTTTTGTTTTTCAATTTCAACAACTTCTTTAGATTCAACTTTATCAAAAACATCAACACCATGCTCAAAGAGATAGTCAAAAACATCATCTACTTCTTGAATATATTTTTCTGGCTCTGGGATTTGATTTAATATCTCATCATTGGTAAGATAATGGAGCTTCTTAGCTTGAGTGAGTAACGCCTGCTTGACTTTGGATATGTTTAACGTGGCTGCCATGCGGATATTGTATAGGAAAAGTTGGGGAAAATCTAGTTCTTGGTGGTTTGGAGTTGATGAAGCTCTTCCATAATTTGTTTTTGTTCTAGAAATAATTTACTAAATTCTTCATCGTTTTCTTCTACCTCTAAATTAGCAATTTGATTACTTATCTGATTTAACCTATCTTTCAATAATATTTGATTTATTTTATTGGTAGCTTTTTTAATTTCAGACAAACGGGTTTGAGAATCAATTGGATTTTTTTGAGATTCAAAATAGAGAGTTTCAAAAAAAGGTTTAATCTCAGCTGGAAGAGAACCTAATACTTCTTTAAGACTTTTATCCCCATTGTCTAAAAGATATTTAGAAATAGTTTTAAGACGATTAACTGTAAATTTATTAAGGTATTTTTTAAGTTTTTGAGATAATTTAGCTGGATTTTTAGCACCAATAATGAGAATTAACAATAATTCTTCAAGTTTTTCGGTTTTGCTTTCTGACTCTTCAATTTCAACTTCTTTTTTTTGAGGAATTATGTTGAAATTAGTTGGATTGGGATTATTAACTTTTTTAGCTTCTTCATAAATTGATTCTTCGGAAGAATTAATTTCGTTAGCTAATTTTTTAAAATAATCTGATTTAGTGACGGAGTTTTTAATTTTTACTAAAAAAGGTAGAACTACAGATAAGATCTCTTTTTTACCTTTGACTGAATTAGAATCGTGGAGTTTTAATTGGGATTTAATAATAAAATCCCAAACATCAGTGGCTTTAGTTAATTGAGATTTAAAAAATTCAGGATCAGCCTTAATGGCTTCATCAGGATCTTTATATTTATCACCCAAACTTAAAACCTTAATATCAAATTCCATAGAATCGGCCAACTCAATACTTTTACGAGCAGCATTATTACCAGCAAAATCAGAATCAAGAGCCAAAATCAAAGTGTCAGTGTAACGACGAAGAAGTTGAAGTTGATCTTGAGTAAAAGCAGTGCCTTTGAGAGCAACAAAATTTTTAAAACCAGATTGGTAAGGAGAAATCATGTCGAATTCACCTTCAACTACAACAACAGAATTTTCTTGACGAATAGCTTCTTTAGCTAAATTTAAACCAAAAAGCATTTGACTTTTATGATAAATTTCAGTTTCGGGAGAGTTAATATATTTGGCTAAATTAGGATTTTTACTGGAAGGTAAAATTCGACCGGAAAACCCAACAATGTGACCACGATAATCGGGAAGTGGAAAAGTTAAACGACCATTAAAACGATCATAAAGACCAGAACCATAGTGGCTTTTACCAAAAGTGCCAGTATCGACTAAATCATCAATTTTGTAACCTTTTTTTAAAATAAAATTACTTAAATATTTTGAATCGTCTGGAGAAAAACCAATATTAAAAATTTTAATAGTTTCTAGAGTAATTCCCCTTTTAGTGACATAATCAAGAGCATTTTTACCCAGTGAATGGGATAAAAGAATATAATTATAAAACTTGGCAACTTGAGAATTAATTTCAATTAATAATTTCTTTTTAGATTCTTGGTGATCAACTAGACTACTTTTAATTAAAGTTACTCCAGCTAATTTAGCTAGCTCTTCAAGAGCTTCACGAAAATCGATGCGTTCATATTCTTGTAAAAAAGTAAAAACATCACCGGCTTTACCGCAGCCAAAACATTTAAAAATTTGCATTTCTTCAGAGACGGTAAATGAAGGAGTTTTTTCACCATGAAAAGGACAACAAGCCACGTGATGACGGCCGCGCTTTTTTAGAGGAACATAGCGATTAATTACATCGACAATGTTGAGCTTTTGTTTGATTTCATCAACTTGATTGTCCACTGAGCTATTCTAACATTAATGATCTCGGGTGAGGATAAAATCAAAAATTGATTGAAGCTCGGATCTAAATGGTTCTTGGGATAAAAATTTTAAATCATTATCAAAAATTTGTTGAGCTTCGATGGCAAATTTTTTAGCTAAATTTTTGCCATATTCTAAACTGTCATATTCTTTCATTTTTTCGATTACCCAAATAATTTCTTTTGGTGATTTTTGATCGCGAGACTTGGATAAAATTTCTTTTAATTTTTGTTGATCTTCTGGCGAAGAATTATTTAATAAATGAATCAACATAATAGTTCGCTTGCCTTCGTAGATATCATTACCTTGTTGTTTTTTTTGACCAGCAAAATCAGAAGTTAAATCGAGGAGATCATCAATAATTTGAAAAGAACGACCAAGTAGAATACCAAATTTATAAATTGATTCTAATTGTTTATCTGAAGCGCCGGCTAAAATTGCACCCAAACGCATTGGGCCAGCAATGGTGTAATAGCCAGTTTTACTTTCGAGAATTAGTAAAATATCTTCTTCAGTTAAATCAAAACGATTATCTTGTGTCCATTTAATTTCGATGGTCTGACCTAAAATAGTGCGATTTAACATCATAAAAAATTCGTCTTCAATTTTTTGAGCAATATTTTTATCCAAAATTAAATAATTTTTAGACAAGATTTGCCACATTAAAATATGAAGAGCATCTCCGGCATTAAGAGCCAATTCATTGCCATAAATTTTTTGAATGGCTGGTTGACCACGGCGTTCTTCTGATTGGTCTTCAATATCATCGTGATTTAAAATCCAATCTTCAGAAATTTGCATGGCAGCAGCGGTTGGTAAAGATTTATTTAAATCAAAACCAAGAGATTGAGCAGTTATTATTAATAGTGTGGGACGAAGATATTTCCCTTTTCTCTTGGGATAATCGGAAACCATTTGAAAATGTAAGTCTAAAAGATTTTGATATGGCAATTTTATTTGACAAAATTCAGGATAGTCTTTAATTAAATTGAGATATTTGGCAATTTCAGGCCATAAAATGTTTTTATTTCTAGTTAAAACTTCGATAGCATTTATTTTATTCATGATATTTTTTCCAATGGAATTGCTGATGGCTCAACCGTAGCCAATTGATCATTTTTTTTGATTAATAATCCAAAAGTATAAGGATAAATCATATACATGATTTCAAAAGTGGTAACTGATAATTCAAAAGCAGAAGGAATATTGTTGGTAACAAAGAAAGCACCAGCTCCAAGAATAAGAGCATTTTTAAAACTTTCACGCATTTTATCTTTAAAAACTTTCTCAATAACCTCTCTGGGTATTTGATGTCTTTCGGCTTTTTTAGCAACTTCAGAATTATTTTTATAACCAGCATGAATGGTCACTAAAAATGTACCAACAGCAGTGGTGAAATTCATTGGTGTATTTTGATGACTAAGATTGGCAATAAAAACAAAACCTTCAAACGCTGTAGGAATATGACGTAAGAAAATAACGATTAAAATAAGAGCAAGACCACCAAAACCACTAATAGTAAAAAGTAATCGATTGTATTTAATACGCGCAGAAAGAATTTGTTTGTTGTGACTTAAAAAAAGGCGGAAAAATTTCCATAAAAGCTGAAGAACAAGAAAAAATAAAAAGAAGGCACCAATGACCATAAAAATGGTTGGCCAATTTAAGGCCATGGTTTGGGTAATTTTAAAAAGAGGAAGGCGGAAATCAACACCCTGAAGTGGATAATTTGGATAAGGGATAAATTTATATAAAAGATTCATGTGTTCAAGTTTGAGAGGATCAGAATAGAAATCAATTAAAAAAATACGACCAGCAGAACAAAAACAAACAGCATTTAATAAGAAATTAAAAATATAAAAAACTAAAGAAGTGTCTCCTTCTTTAACTTTTTTATTAAAAACTAAATATTGCTGATCTTCTTTCATTTTTCCTAATTCTTCTTCAAAATCGTTAAGAGAACTATTGAAATGATTTCCAATCATACGGAGAGGTAGAAAGAGAATATTTTGGAGAATACCCATTAAAATAACGGAAATCCAAACCTGTTGAGTTATGGAATAAACAAAAAAGAAAAGACTAGCATAAAGGCGGAAACTACCCCCTTTAAAAAACCAAACTAAAAGAATAATTATAAAGATTAAAAGTGAGGTAGTCCAAAATGGCATCCATTTACGGCTGTTGTCAATTTCTTTTATTCCAGTATTTTTTTTATTTTCAACCATTGTGCTAATTATACAATTTAACTTATACTGTATACATGGCTGAAAATAAAGAAGTAATAAATAATCAAGATAGTTTGAATATTGAACAACAAAGTGAAAAACCAGTTCAAATAATGAGAGATTTGCAGAAAGATCGTGAAATTATTGTTCCACGAGAAGTTAAGAGTTGGATGGAAAAAGTGGAAGAGGAAACTAATTTAAATGACGATACTCAGAATAACAATATTAATGATGATCCAGTATTACAGCCAATTGCAAAAACACCAAAAATTATTTTACCTACAGATAAGAAAATTTTTTCTGAAGGTTTTAAAAAAACTATGAGTGATAGTGGAAGATGGTTGTCAGAATTTGTTTTTAGATTGATTAAAAAGAACAAAGGTAATGTAAAATTTAAAGAGGAATGAATGATTTTATAGTTCAACAATTAATAAATGTTTTACTAACACTATTGATAGTGCTAATGGTTTTGGCGGTATTAACAGTGTTGGGTTTTGTAGCTTTTATGTGGTTTAAATGGAAAGATAGGGAAGAGAGTTCACTAAAATTAATAACACTATTAGTGGCCGTTCCTCAAGATAATGAAGTTAAAATTGACGCAACTGAACAAATTATTAATTCAATTGCTAGTTTATATAAATCAACTAAGATTAAAATATTTCAAAAATTAATTGCTCAACCAAATATTTCACTGGAAATAGTGGGAACACATGATGATATTAAATTTTATATTTCGGTTCCGGAAAAATATCAAGATTTAATTGAAAAACAAGTTTATAGTGTTTACGCTGGAGCTGATATCCAGATAGTAGAAGAACCAAATATTTATTCTAATGATGGTAAAGTGGAATATTTGTGGTTAGCTTTAAAGAAAGCAGTTTATTCCCCTCTTAAAACATACAAAGAAATTACTACTGATCCTTTAGCTTCTTTAACTTCAACATTATCTAAATTAAATGAAAACGAAACAGTATCAATTCAATTAGTATTATTACCAACTGGTGGAGAATGGTCTAAAATAGGCAGAAGTTTTATTAGCAACACTAAAAAAAATGAATCTAATCCTGAAAAAGCATCTTACAAAGTTGATGCTAAACAACTAGAAGCAATTGAACAAAAAACCAGTAAACCAGGTTTTGAAACGGCAATAAGAATAGTAGCGGTGGCTCCAACTAAAGAAATAGCTAAAATGAATATTTCTAACATTAAGGCATGTTTTGGTCAATTTGAGTCACCTTGGAACAAACTTACGAGTAAAAAAATAAAATCTAAATCAATGTTTATGGAGGATTTTATTTATAAATATCCAGCTTTAATATGGCTAAAAAATAAAACGATTTTATCATCAGATGAAATTGCAGGAATTTTCCATTTTCCAAATAAATCGATTGAGACACCAAATATTTATTGGTTAAAAGCGAAAAAAGCATCAGCACCAGTAAATTCACCTCAAGAAGGACTGTATATTGGTGATAATTTGTATCGTGGAGTGACGAAAAAATTTTGTATGACACCGAGTGATCGTCAACGACATTTTTATATTGTAGGACAAACTGGTGTGGGTAAATCTTGGTTATTGGCTGATATGGCTTTACAGGATATTAAAGCTGGAAAAGGAGTTTGTTTTATTGACCCACATGATACTTATGAAAGCATTTTAGAAAGAATTCCACCAGAGAGAATTGAAGATGTGATTTATTTTGATCCCTCACAAACTGATCGACCAATGGGTTTTAATGTGATGGAATGTGAACGGGAAGATCAGAAAGATTTTGTCACCAGTTCAATTATTAATTTAATGTATAAACTTTACGATCCTTATAAAACTGGTATTGTGGGACCTAGATTTGAACACGCCATTCGAAATATTATGTTGACAGTCATGATTGAACCAGGAGCAACATTTATTGAAATTGTCCGTTGTTTAACTGATCAAAGTTATGTTCAAGAATTGTTACCAAAGCTAACTGACCCAATGGTACGACGTTACTGGACTGATCAAATTGCTCAAACATCAGATTTTCATAAATCAGAAGTGTTAGATTACATTGTGTCGAAATTCGGCCGATTTATTACTAACACAATGATGAGAAATATTATTGGTCAAAGTACTTCGTCATTTAATTTTAGAACAGCCATGGATGAAGGAAAAATTTTAATTATTAATTTGGCTAAGGGTACAATTGGAGAAGAAAATTCGGCATTTTTAGGATTAATTTTAATTCCAAAAATTTTAGCTGCTGCTATGAGCAGACAGGATACTCCAGAAGAAAAAAGACGCGATTTTTATTTATATGTGGATGAATTTCAAAATTTTGCCACTCAAGATTTTGCTGTGATTTTATCTGAAGCAAGAAAATATCATTTAAATTTAACTGTAGCCAATCAATTTATTTCTCAAATGGATGATGAAGTCAAAAACGCTGTGTTTGGAAATGTTGGTACAATTTGTAGTTTTAGATTGGGTATTTCTGATGCAGGATTTTTAACTAAACAATTTCAACCAGAATTTGGAGAACATGATTTGTTGAATTTGGGAACAGGAGAAGTTTATATGAAAACAATGATTGATGGAATTCCAAAACAACCATTTTCGTTAAAAGTGGCGGCAGTAGAAAAGAAAAAACCAGGAGATCCAAAAAAAGCAGAAATGATCAAAAAATTATCAGCACTTAAATATGGCCGGCCAAGAGACTTAGTGGAAGCAGAGATTGCAAAACGAGCAAGATTATAATTCTTTGAGTTTGATGCCTTTGGATTCTTCTTTATTGTCGATTAATTCCAAATATTTTTCAGTGGTAGAAATTCTTTTATGACCAACAATTTGAGAAACAATATCGATTGGAACACCAGATTTAAGTTGAAAGACAATGAAAGTGTTACGAAGATCATTAACTTTAATATTTTTAATATCAGCTTTGTTAAAATAACGATTTAAAAGACTACGAATATTTCTGGCCAAAAGACAATGACCAGTTTTGGTAACAAAAACATTTTTAGCTTTACCTGGATAACGACCATCGTCTAAATATTTCTTAAGAGCAGTTTTGGCTGAATTATTTAAAGGAACAACACGAGAAGAATGAGATTCATAAATTTCAATTATAATTTCATTGTCTTTAATATTATCTAATTTTAAATTTTCGATTTCTTTAATTCTTAGACCGGATTGAAGCATTAGTTCAACAATAGCAGTAGCACGACTGTCATTACGACAAGCATCACGAAGAGATCTATATTCGATTGGTTTTAAAATTTTAGGTAAATCATTTTCATATTTTGGATGTTTTACATCAGAAGAAGGATCGTTAGTAATGATGCCTTCGTTTTTTAGAAAAGAAAAGAAATTTTTAATAGAATTGAGTTTACGAGAAATTGATTTAGCAGTATATTCATTTTGAGTTAAATCTTTCTTAAAAGATTCAATAGAACTTTCAGTAACTAATTGAATATCAATGATTTGTTCTTTGTTTTTAATAAAAGAAAAAAGTTGATTTAAATCGCCTTTGTAAGCTACAATAGTATTAATTGACTTGCCATTTTTGGTAAGCGCGTCTACAAAAAGACCTAAGGCGTTTTCAGGTGTTGAATCGACCATAAATTGAAATATTAATAATAAATATGGCTTATAATAACACTAATTAGGATTAATTACAAATGTATGAAAAGAATTTTATTAATTATTTTTGGGGTAATAATATCGATTTCAATAATTGGGAATATAAAAACCCAATATAGTACTTTAGTTGAAGCAAAAAGACAAAATATAAAAATAGAAAACGAGATAAACGAGTTAAATCAGGAAAACCAAATTTTAAATCAAAAAATAGAATATGCCACTAGTAGCGCATTTTTAGAACAAGAAGCGCATGATAAATTAGCTTTAGGAAAAGAAAATGATAGTTGGTTGAATATAGGTGAAGAAGAAAATATTGATTTATTTCCTAAAATTAATGAAAAAGAAGAAATACCTAAAATTAAACAATGGATTAACATGTTTACTCGATAATTTTATCGTGATAGAATATCGAACAAGTCTTTTGTGGCGTCAAGCTTCGGAAGATTATATACATGCGGGGTAGTGTACGGCTGCACGTGAGGCTCATAATCTCACAGGCTAGGTTCAACTCCTAGCCCCGCAACAAACAAAGAGGCCATCATTAATTTGACGGCTTTTTTGTTTTTTAAAAACCCTCCGCCCTTCGGGCACCTCCCTTGACAGGGAGGCTTTTTCTAAAATTTTTGGTATAATTCCCAGTACCTAGCAGGGTAGCTCAGCTGGTTAGAGCGTAGCATTCATAACGCTAAGGTCGCGGGTTCGAGCCCCGCTCCTGCTACATTTAAACCTACCCGCCTTGCGGGCACCCTCCCTTGAAGAAAGGAGGGTAAAAAAGTTTATATAAATTTAGGGTATGTAGCTCAGTTGGTTAGAGCACCGATCTTATAAGTCGGGGGTCCATGGTCCGAGTCCATGCATACCCACCTATTAAATTAAATTTAATTTAATTTAATAATTTAAAAACATCTTCTCTTTGACTTGCCTTAGGGTTTCGGCGGCAACAGCACGAGCCTTGGCGGTGCCTTCCATGATTATTTTATCGACTATTTCTGGATGAGATTCGTAATAATGACGTTTTTCTTGAATTGGAGTCAAAAATTTAATGATATTGTCGGCTAATTGATTTTTACAAACAACACACCCTCTACTGCCAGCTTTACATTCTGTTTCAATAATTTTTAAATCTTTTGAATCAGTGAACATTTGGTGATAATAATAAACCATACAATTATCTGGATGACCTGGATCAGTGAGACGAATTTTTAAAGGATCAGTGTAGGCCATTTTAACTTTTTGACGAATAACTTCTGGAGAGTCACCTAGATAAATAGCATTATTTAAACTTTTACCCATTTTGGAATTACCATCGAGACCTTTGACTCGAGGAAAATTGCTGACTTTTGCCTTGGGTTCGACTAAAACTTCACCATAAATTTCATTGAATTTTCGAACAATTTCTCTAGTCAATTCAATATGAGGAAGTTGATCTTCACCAACTGGAACTAATTCAGCTTTAAAAGCAGTGATATCGGCGGCCTGACTAACTGGATAACCTAGAAATCCATAAGTAACGTTATTTTTGAACAATTTTTCTTTTTGTTTAAATTCTTCTTTGGTGGTTGGGTTGCGTTCAAGACGGGCAACGGTGACTAAATTTGAATAAAAGACGGTTAATTCGGCAATTTCTGGAATCATGGACTGAATAAAAATAGTCGATTTTTGAGGATCAATGCCAACTGCTAAATTATCCACTACAACTTCTCTGACATTGTCTCTGACTTTTTGAGGAGTAAGAAAATTATCAGTTAATGCTTGGACATCGGCAATAATTACAAAAGTATCATATTTGTCTTGGAGTTCGACACGATCTTTTAAAGCACCAAAATAATGACCGATATGAAGCGGACCAGTTGGACGATCGCCAGTAAGAATTCGTGGTTTTATAGACATAAAAGATTTTATCATTAAATAGACCTTTTTATGTTATAATCGTTCCTAGTTTATTAAAGCCGAAGTCAGGTAGAACCGAAAGGAACAAAGGGACATTAGGCAAAAAGAAAAAATGACAAAAGAAAAAAAACAAATTAAAGCAGAGTTAAGAACAATTTTAGGTAAAAAAGTTAAACATCTAAGAAAAGAAGGCTTAACCCCAGCTTCTGTTTATGGACATAATTTTGAACCAAAATCAATTCAATTTAAAACTATAGAATTGGAAAGGCTTTTTGATGAAGCTGGAGAATCTGGTTTGATTGAACTATTAGTCGAGAGTGAAAAATTACCAATTTTGTTTAAAAATCCTCAATATAGCCCAGTTGAAGGCAATATTATTCATATTGATTGTTACAAAGTTAACATGAAAGAAAAAATTACAGCTACTGTTCCAATTGAATTTATTGGAGAATCTCAAGCTGTTAAAGATGGAAATATGTTAGTAGAAGTCAGTAACGAAGTTGAAGTTGAAGCTTTACCAATTGACTTACCAGAAAATATTATTGTTGATATTTCAATACTAAATGTAATTGGTGACATGATTACTGTCGGTGATATTAAATTAGACAGCAAAGTTGAAATGATGACATCACCTGATCAAGTTATAGTTAAAATTGAAGAACCAAGAGCTGAAGAAGAAGCTCCAGTTGAAGCAACAGAAGTTGTGGTTGCAGAAGCAATGAACCAAAAAACTGAAGAAGAAAAAGCGGCTAAAGAAGCTGAAAAAGCTAAAGATAAAGAGGAATAAATTATTTCGACAGCGAATAATAAAGCCTGTCAACATCATCCCTAATTGGATCGAGTTGGCGGGCTTTTTGGATGGAATCAATGGCGTTTTGTTTTTGGTTTAAGAGAATATAAGTACGAGATAATTCAATATAATCTTCAACTGATTTTTTGGTTTTTGAGTCTAAAGAATCAGCTTTTTTTTGGAGTTCTGATGGTTGATAATTAAATTTATAATCACTTATTTCTGTCGAATTTAATTTTGATTCCAATTTGGCGGCATTAACCCAATCGTTATTTTGGACTAGAAGACGCCACAAATTTAAACGTCCAGAATAACCATCTCCTTGATTTAGACTAAATAATTGTTTCTTGGATACGGTAAAAATATCAGGGATACTAGTTAAAACAAAAAAATTAAGAACAATAGTAAAAATTAAAATAAAAATTATAAAAATTTTTAAACCCCCTGTTGCTAAAGCAACATCTTCTTTGACATGGCGATTTTTGTTATTTGGTTTTTGTTTCATTGGTGGGCCAGGAAGAAGAAATTAACAATTCAGATTTTAAACCAAATTTATTAATTAAATCTTGATAGACAGTTTCGGTGACAAAGGGAATAAATGGATGAAGAAGTTTTAAACTGGTTTGCAACACAGTGAGTAAAATTGGAATTGTTTCTTCTCCCCTATCTTTGGCACTTTCGATATAGATATCACAAAATTCGTGCCAAAAAAATTGATACAAATCTTCACTGGCTTGGCCAAAATGATAAGTTTCTAAATTTTTAGTGGTAGAAATAATAATTTTATTTAATTTATCTAAAATATCTTTGTCAACATCGGTTAATTTTTCTTTATTTATTTCTAGAGAAATTTTTGAAGGATTAAGACGATCAATTAACATCTCTATAAAACGAGAAGCATTCCAAATTTTATTAACAAAATTGCGTTGAGCCCGAATTTTATCTTCGGAAACTGGGAAATCACTGGCTGGGGCAATGCCATAAACTAAGGACATACGAAGAGCATCAGTGCCATATTTTTCAGTCATGTCTAAGGGATTAATAACATTACCTTTTGATTTAGACATTTTTTGACCTTTACTATCAACTACACGAGAGTGAAGATGAACAGTTTTGAAAGGAACGTCACCAGTAAGGTAAAGACCAAACATAGTCATACGAGCCACCCAAAAAAACAAAATATCCCAAAGAGTGTCCATGACAGTAGTTGGATAAAAATAATCAAAATCAGGGGAAGATTTAGATGGATCGTCAGTATTAAAACCAAGAGTATTTAAAGGCCATTGACCACTTAAAAACCAAGTATCGAAAGTATCGGTTTCTTGAATTAAATTTTTAGATTTACAACTTGGACAAGAATCGAGATGATCGACATAAAAATTAGTATTGACTGGGGCAACTAGAGATTGAAGACCATTGTTAATTTCATCGATAGAATATTTATCTTTAATATTTTTATAAAAATCAGAAACAATATTTTTATTTTTATCTAAGAAATTTAATTTAATATCAGGATTACAATCGAGACAATACCAAGCAGGAATGCGTGGACCCCAGACAATTTGGCGAGAGATGTTCCAATCACGAATGTTTTCCATCCATGTGATGTAAGTTTTTTTAAAACGAGTGGGAAAAAATTTTAATTTACCAGTTTTAGCAGCTCCAATGGCTGGTTTGGCTAACTTATCGATTTTAATATACCACTGAGGTGCAGTAATTGGCTCAATTGGACGACCGCAACGATAACAATGTCCAACTTCATGAGAGTAATCTTCAATTTTTTCCATTAGACCAACTGCAGTCAAATCATCAATGACCATTTGTCGAACTTGGTTTGGATAAAATCCTTGATATTTTTCGGGGACATTTTTATTGGATTTACCGTCATAATCAAAAATACGAACGAATTCTAAATTGTGTTTTTTGGCCATGTCGTAATCTTCCGGAGAATGACTTGGAGTAACTTTAACAGCACCAGTACCGAATTCCATATCAATTGAATCTTCCCCTATTACAGGGATTTCTCTGTTGACTAAAGGTAAAGTAATAGTTTTGCCAATTAAGTTTTTATATCTTTTATCTTTGGGATTGACAGCAACAGCAGTATCACCAAGCATAGTTTCAGGACGAGTGGTGGCGACGGTTAAAGGACCATAGTTGATATACCAAAGGTGAGAAGCAACGGTTTTGTGATTAACCTCTAGGTTAGAAAAAGCAGTGCCACAAAAAGTACAATAATTGACGATTTTTTCATCACGATAAACAAATCCATCATTGTAAAGTTTTTTAAAAGTGGCGAGAACATTATCAACAATAGTTGGCTCTAGACTGTAATGATAACGAGTCCAATCCATGGAAAAACCAAGTTTTTTCATTTGGAATTGATTTAATTTTCGATTGTCTTCAACAAAATCCCAAATCATTTGATAAAGAGTTTGACGATCATAATCAAAACGACTTTTACCTTCTTTGGCTAATTTCTTTTCAAAAACAAATTGGGTTTCAATACCGGCATGATCACCACCAGGTAACCAAAGAGTTGGTTGACCAAGCATACGGTGATAACGAATTAAAATATCTTGAATAGTGAATAAGGCGTGGCCCATGTGCATGGGGTCGTTGGCATTGGGGAGAGGAAGAATAATTGAATAAGGATTATCTTTAATTTTGGCAACTTTAGGATTTTTTGGGACTTTGGGAGTGAAGGCACCAGAATTTTGCCAAAGTTCATAAATTTGGCCTTCAGATGAAGAATTGTAAGCTTTATCCATGGGAGTATTTTAGCACAAAACCCACCCTACCCTCCCTTGAAAAAGGAGGGTAAAATAGGGCATGAAACAAAGTGATATTTATAAACTGCATCAAAAATATGCTCATGGAAAATATAAAAAAGAAATGTTGGAGATTGGTTGGACTCATAGTTTGATTGTTAAAAATATTGCCATGCAAATTGCCGACAAATTAGAAAAAGATTATGGAATTAAAACTGATAAAAAACTGATTGAAATTGGAGCGTTAATCCATGATATTGGTTTTTATCAATATTTCGATGACGATTATAAAATTAAGAAAAATTATGTGGATCATGGAAAAACAGGTTATGAAATTTTGATTAAAGAAGGTGCTTCTCAAAAAAGAGCCAGATTTGCGTTGACTCATGTTGGAGTAGGAATAGGGAAAAACATTCCGATTAGTTTAGAAGAAGAAATTGTTTGTTATGCTGACAATTTTCATTCAAAAGGACATCCAGGATTTAATAATTTTGAAAATTCTTTGGAAGAAATGAATAAATTTGGAATTGAAAATGGAATAAATTTTAGAAGATTTAAGGATAAATTTGGAATTCCAGATTTAAAAGAATTAAGAGAAAAATATGAAAAATGGCATAAAGAAATTAACGAATGGGTAGAGGGGGTAAGATGAAAATATTGGAGATTAAGGGAAATTATCAAAAAACCATTGAGGAAACAGTTAAAATATTAAAAGATGACGGATTAGTAGTGTTTCCATCTGACACAGTTTATATTTTGGCAGTTGATCCAACTAATGAAAAAGCAGTAGAAAAATTATTAGCTTTTAAAAATAGATGGGTGGGTAAAGCAATTTCAATTGCAGTATTTGATAAAAAAATGGCCATTGATTATGTTGAAATTAATGAAAATGGCGAAAATATTTATACTAATTTGTTACCTGGTCCATTTACAATTGTCAGTAATGGTAAACATCAAGTAGCGAAAGGGATTGAGGCTGAAAATGGAACACTGGGTATTAGAATTCCAGACAATAAGTATATTCATGATTTAGTTAAGGCTTTTGGAAAACCAATAACAGCAACATCAGCAAATTTATCGGGGCGAACTCCAAATTATTCGATTGCTAGTTTTTTAAGACCATTATCAAATAAGAAAAAAGAGATGATTGATCTGATTGTGGATGCCGGAAAATTGTCAAGAAATAAACCATCAACAGTAATTGATGCCACGGAAGCAGAATTAAAAATTCTACGACGAGGAGATTTGATTACGAGTAGTAGTCAAACGTTGATTTCAAAATCGGAAAAAGAGACGGAAAAGATTGCAGAATTTATTTTATCTAAATCTCTCTCGGCTTTCGCCGCATCTCCCTTTGACAAAAGGGAGAAATCTCTGATTTTTGCATTAACGGGAGATTTGGGATGCGGGAAGACGGTTTTTAGCCGAAAAATAGGACATTTACTAGGGGTTAAAGAAAAGATTACATCCCCTACTTTTGTAATTTATAATGAATATGAAACCGGAAAAAATAAATTTTTACATTTTGATTTGTATAGAATTAGTGCTGATTATGAATTGGAAGAAATAAAATTTTTTGAATTATTTAAAAATAATATTGCTTGTATTGAATGGCCGGAAAATATGGGTGAGAAAAATTTTGAAAAATTAAAAAAAGAAAATAAAGTAGTGACGATTCAATTTAAATATATTGACGAAAATACTAGAGAAATAAAGTATTAATTTTTTAAGTAAATCTTTGTCGCAAATTTATATTATAAAAGTTGAAATGATTTAATAAAAGCCTCACATTCAGCCTTAATAGTGGTGTTATTATTGTGAACACATTGGATAGTGTAATTTTTAGTGCTGGATTGAAGATCGACAATAGTTTGAGTGGAAATGTCATAACGATAAGTATTTTGTCCAGAAACAATTAAAGTAGAATTGAAGTTGCGGTCGGGATTACTCCAAGACCAAGTTCCACTTGGCGAAACGTGGACAGCAAAATTGCCAGATGAAAGATAAAAAGTATAACGATTACCAGTAGATTCAGAATCTTGATAGAACTTTCTTGATGAACTGTAATCTATTGAAAAACCATCAGCGACGCTTTTAAAATTTAAAATACTGGAAATCGGAGTTGGTGTTGGATTTATGGTTGTTTTAAGAGTGGAAGTGGGAGTAGTTGTTAGTGTAGGAGTAATAGTAATTTTAGCCGAAATGGTAGCAGTAGGAGTGGCAGTTATTTTGGCGGACGAGGTGGCAGTTGGAGTTACGATTGTGGTTGGTTTAGCGGTGGGGATAGAAGTGGGAATATTCACAATATCTGTCGTTTTTGTAGAAGAGAGAATAAGATCTAAAGGTGCACTATTTGTTTTAAAAATAGAAAAAATGCTTAAACCTGATAAAATCAACAAAATTATGGATATAGTAAGATATTTGATATTTTTTGAATCCATACATTTATAATACAGTAATTATGAAAATATTAGCAATAGAAACTAGTTGTGATGATACTTGCGCAGCCGTTTTAAATAACGATTGTTTAATTTCAAGTGTGATTTCTTCACAAATTGACTTACATGCCAAATGGGGTGGTGTGGTGCCGGATATTGCTAAAAGAGCTCATATGGAAAAAATTGATCCAGTGATTAAAACATCCTTAAAAAGGGCAAAAGTTATGATAGAAGATATTGACGTAATTACAGTAACTCAAGGACCTGGTTTAGCAATTGCATTAGGGGTGGGAGTAAATAAAGCCAAAGAATTGGCAATAAAATATAATAAAAAATTAATTGGAGTGAATCATATTGAAGGTCATATTTTAGCTAATTTAATTAAAAACAAATTGGGAAAACCAGACAGAAAAATTGAATTCCCCGCTTTGGCTTTAACAGTTTCTGGTGGACATACAAAATTAGTGTTGGTAAAGAATATTGGTGATTATGAAGTAATTGGAGAGACATTGGATGATGCGGCTGGAGAAGCATTAGATAAAGCAGCAAAAATGATGGGGTTAGGATATCCAGGTGGACCAATTATTGAAAGACTAGCAGAAACTGGCAATAAAAATTATCTAAAACTCCCCCGTCCATTGTCACTTCAGAAAAATTTTGATTATTCTTTTTCTGGTTTAAAAACTTCATTTTATTATCAAATTAAAGATTGGTCAAAAGAAAAAATTGGTGAAAATTTAACTAATTTATCGGCTAGTTTTCAAGATGCAGTTTTTGATAGTTTGTTAATAAAATTTAAAAAAGCAATTGAATTTTATAATCCAAAAACTTTGATGGCCAGCGGCGGAGTAATGGCAAATTTGGAATTGAGAAAAAGAATTAGAAAATTGGCAAAACAATTTAATACGCCAGTCTTAATGCCAGTAAAAAAACAATTTAATACTGATAACGCGGCGATGATTGGATTAGTTGGATATTACAAAGCACTTAGAGGTGAATTTGTGGAAAATAGAGAAGAATTGGACAGAAACCCAAGGTTAGAATTTTAATTAGTTTTAGTACCGCGGCGGTAGGAATTAGCCCAAGGAACAAAAACAGATTTGAAAGTTTTTTGGTGAAGAATGGTACCGTCTGATTTAGTAACAGTCCAGTCAAAAGAAGTGCTTAAACCAGAAACTTTATGTTCGGTTTGAATAATTTTTCCGGCTTCTAAAGTTGGGTCATCGATATAAATATCGTCAGGTGCAGTGATATATCCCCATTGTTTATAATTAGAAATTTCAGCTTTGCGTCCATCATTAGTACCATAAATTTCATAGGTAAGTTTTTTATTATCGCCATCATAAACACTACGAACTAAAACATAGTTGCTAGTATCGTTAATAAATTTAAGGTCAGGACTGGGAATAAAAACAGTGGCATCAAAACCTGGCTTAGAATCTTCTTCATAATAACTAACACGATAAGCATGAGCCTGTCTTTCGGTGATATTTAAACCAGCATCTAACATGGCTCGAAAAAGGGTGGTGGAAACCTGACAAATTCCGCCACCAACGTCAAGTTCTGTTTTGCCTTCTCGAATAACATAGGCGTTGGTGTACCCATTTTTGAGACTAACTTCACCTAAATTTTTAATAAAAGAAAAAGTATCACCAGGAGCAACTAAAATATTATTAATAATAAAAGACCCTTTTTCAATATTGACATTACGAGTGGCACTTGAGTGATTAAATGTGGAAACACCCTTGCCTAAAAGTTCTTTGATACCTAAATCATTAGTATCCTCATTTTTAATTTTTGGCTCAGTAATAGTAATCGGAATATTAATTTCTTGAGACAAATCTTCATAATTAATTAATTTGTCTAACGATTCAGCGATTAAACTAGATAATTCATCGAATTTAATTTCAATACCATTTTGAGTAGGAATAAATTCCGTAACTTTATTATTTTCCATTTTAAAAACAGCATCAGTGCCATCTTTTTTAAAAGTAGAATTTAATTTTTGAATATAATCATTAATTTTGTCAGTTTGATAATCAGAATTAAAACTAATCCACGAAACTAAGGTGACATCATCAATGGTGGTTTTATTGCCATCCTGATTTAGAACCAAAGATTTTTTAACTAATTTTTGAGCACGTGATTTAGCATTATTAATTTGATCTGTATTGGGAATAAAACCAAGGGTTTGAGACTCTAAATTAATTTTTTGATTAAAGTTTCCATTTACAAGTAAAAAGTAAAGATTATTTTCAAAAGAATCTTTATTAAATTCCACTCCAGTAGAACCAACTGTAACTGAAATTATTTTATTTTTATAACTAATTTCAGTGGGAATAAAAGGTTTGTTAATTTTAGTGACTATTAAATCAGTTTGTTGATTTAACTGATTGTTATCCAATGTAATTTCTAGATTAAAATTTTTTGGTTGGAAAAAATATTTAACATAAGCAATTAAACCTTGATTAAGTCGACGATAAAGCATAGTGTTTGCAATTTTTTCTTTATCAATTTTAGCGGAAATTGTGGCTAAATCTAAATTTATTTCTGATTGATCTGGTAAAACTAAAATAATTTTATCGGGTAAGACAAAATCTTGATCAATTTTAGATAATATTTGATCATGAGTGAGATAAGAGTAATCTTTATTTAAGAGAGTGGCATTATTGCCAGTTTTATTAAAATTGGCAATAATTGGACCAAAAAGAAGAGTTAAAGAAATAAAAACAATGATTAAAATTAAATAAGGAATTGATTTTTTATTCATGAATTGTGCTTTTTATCCATAGCTTCGTTGGCTAATTGATCTGCAAATTTATTAAAATCTCGACGAATGTCTTTAAAAAAAATCGGTGACGAAATTGTTTTAATAAAATCTTGAGCTTGATTAAAAATAGGGATTAAGTTTGGCGATTTAACTTTGTAAATTTTTTGCATTTGACGAATCATTAATTGAGAGTCTGCATAGAAATTAATTTGAGAGATGTCTAATGATTTTTGATTATCATTAATCCAACTTAAAGCACCAATTAATCCAGAGTATTCAGCTTCATTATTGGTTTTGATGCCAAGATATTTTGACTCTTGAAATAAAATTTTTTGGTCATCATCATAAATAACCAAACCATAACCAGAATGTCCTGGATTTCCACGAGAACCACCATCAGTATAGACATTTATATTCATGTTGAAATTATACAGGAAACAGATTGTAGATTGATTAATTAATTTTAGGTATGATATTAAGTGTGAGTTTAGAAGATATAAAATCGCCACTACCAGCCAGAAGAGTTTTATTTAAAGATGAAAGTGGTGAAGTGCCTGAACAATTAACAACAAATCAACAACCACTAACTTCTGGTCAACCAACAGCAAATACATCGATAATCGTACCAAAAAAAAAGGATAAAAAAAAATTAATTTTTATTATATTAGGAATAGTTATTTTATTTGTGGTAGGAATATTCATACTTTTTTCTGTTTTAAAAAAAAATACAGCTACAAGTCAAGTAACATTAACTTATTGGGGATTATGGGAAGATGAAAATGTAATGAATGGAATAATTGCTGATTTTGAAAAAGAAAATCCAAACATAAAAATTAACTACAAAAAGAAAACTAAGGATGGTTATCGTGGATTATTGGCTGGAAGATTGGCAAAAAGTGGAAGTGATGTTGAAGTGCCAGATGTTTTTAGGATTCACAATACTTGGATTCCAATGTTTAGAAATTATTTAGCATCAGTACCAAGTAAAACAGTAACGGATATTGGTTTGGATACTGATTTTTTTGATGTTTATAAAAATGATTTAAAAGAAAATGGAAATTGGTTGTCGGTGCCGTTGATGTATGATGGTTTGGTAATGTTTTATAATCCAGAACTTTTGACTAAGGCTGAAGTTGAAATTCCAAAAGATTGGTGGAGTTTAAAAAAGGCAGCAATAAAAATAACCGAAAAGGATGAAAAGGGGGAAATTAAAACAGCTGGAGCAGCTCTAGGTTCAGTGGATAATGTTGACCAATGGAGTGACATTATTGGATTAATGACGAAACAAAATGGAGTTAATTTTAAAAATATTGGAACAACTGAAAGTACGGCTAAATTAGAAGATGTTTTGAATTTTTACACTTTATTTGAAACTAGTGATAAGGTGTGGGATAACACCCTACCAAATTCAACTCAATTTTTTGCGAGTGGTAATTTAGGTTTTTATTTTGGTCCATCATGGAGAATATTTGATATCCAAGCATTAAATCCAGATTTAAAGTTTGAAATAACAAGTATGCCTCAATTACCAACGACAACTTCAACATCGTCGGATGAAATTGATGCTGGAGCTGAATTAACAAATATTTACTGGGCTAGTTATTGGACTGAAGGAGTAAATAATAAAAGTAAATATCAAGAAGAAGCTTGGGGATTTTTAAAATATTTATCATCGACTGATGTTTTGGAAAAAATGTACCAGGCTGATTCTCAAACAAGAAGTTTTGGTCAAATTTATCCAAGAAAAAGTATGGTCGATAAAATTAGTAGTAATTCAAAATTAAAACCTTTCGTTGAATCAGCCAATAACGCTAATAGTTGGTATTTAGCATCAAATACTAGCGATGACGGGTTAAATACTCAAATGCAAAAATATTTTAGTGATGCTATAAATACAATTTTAAATAACAGTAGTCAAAGTGATGATGCTATGACAACATTAATAAAAGGAATAATTCAGTTACAACAAAAATACGGTTTAATAAAATAAATGATATTAGTAAATTTTAAGTTATATAAAGAAACATTTGGAGACGGAGCTTTAAAATTAGCAGAAATTTGCAAAAAAGTGAGCCAAGAAAGTGGTGTCAAGATTATTCCAGTGGTTTCGGCATTAGATGCCGTTAGAATTAAAGAAAAATTGGATATGGAAGTTTATCTCCAAACAGTTGACGAATTTGATGAGGGTGCTAAAACAGGGTTTATTTCCTCTAATCAAGCAGAATCTTTAAAAATAGAGGGATCGATTTTGAATCATTCAGAACACCAAATTAAACCAGGAACAATTAAAAAATTATTAAAGAATTGGCCAAAAAATTTTAAATCGGTAGTCTGTATTAGTAGTTTGGGACAAACTGAAAGATGGGCAAAAAATATTAAGCCAAATATGATTGCTTATGAACCAAAAGAATTAATTGGGAATAAAGATAAATCAGTGGCAAGTGAAAAACCAGAAATAATTAAAAAAATAGTTGAAAAATATCCAGAAATACCAATTTTGGTTGGAGCGGGAATACACTCGAAAGAAGACGTAAGAGTATCTTTGAAATTGGGAGCTAAAGGAGTTTTAATTTCTTCATTTATTGTTAAGGCAAAAGATCCAGAAAAAGAGTTGGCTGAAATAGCTTCTGCATTTTAATGATATAATTTGACTACAAATATGGCATCAATAGATAATTTATTAGTATCACTCTTGGTTGACGAAGTGGTGGGTGGGTTTATTGTGATGATACCCCCGGGTCATGTTGGTTGTATTTATAGTGTTTTTCGAGGAGTTTTAAAAAACGTGTGGTATCCAGGGATGCATTTTAAATTACCAATAGTTCATAGAGCTAAACTTTTTAATGCTCAATTAATTGAATACACAATATCGAAAGATGTGGTTTTGAAAGATAATAAAGAGATTATGGGTGACGAAGTAATTAATGCGGTAACATCGGACAATAAATTTGTGGCGGTTGAAGCCACAGTTTTAATAAAATTAGACACCGAAAGATTACCTGAAATTTGGCAAAACGTTGGAGAAAATTTTATCTCAAAAGTAGTTAGACCAGTAACTAGAAGTCGGATTAGAAAAGTTTTAACTAATCATACTTTGATAAACGCATTATCTACAGACAGAAGTATGATTGAAGATGAAGTTAAACAAGAATTAAAAGATTCCCTGACTCAACATGGATTATTAGTGGATAATATTTATTTGAGTTCTTTGACACCAATTGAAGGTGGACAATTAGCAGAAAACCCAACTGAAATTATCCAGCCAATAGAGTCAAAAACCAGCACTGATTTAGGGGTAAGGTTCTAAGAGTTTTTTGAGCTGAAACTAGAGTGGAATTGGTAGTACTAACATCATCAAACAAAATAACATTTTTGTTTTTAAATTGGTCTGAATTTTTAGTTAAAGAAAAGATATTGTCGACATTTTTAGTTCGATCTTTAACATTCTTAATTCTGGCTTGGATAGCAGTATTTTGATGACGAATTAAAATTTGATTAGAAAATTCCAAAGAAAGCTTGGAAGCAATTTTTCGGCTAAGGATTTCAGATTGATTAAAACCGCGCCAGTTTTGACGTAGAAAATGAAGAGGAATAGGAGTTAAAATAAAGTTATTTTGATGCCAATAATTGAGTAAATTTGGAAAATTTGATTTTAAAGTTTTAACACAAAAACAGGCTAAATCTTCAGTATTGTCGGTAATAAAATTATATTTTAAATCAACAATAGCTGATTTTAAAATAGATTGATACTTAAAAAGACTAAGACCTCCATTGAAACCATTTTGAGGCGGTTGAGTGTTTAAAACATGAATATTTTTTTGACATTTAGAACAAAGATATTCCCCTTTTTTTTCACAACCATAGCATTTTTTTGGAAAAATTAGATCTAAAATTAAAGACATATTTGTTAATTATAAAACAAAATGTTATAATATTTATCTCTGGAGATGTATTGCATTGACGGAGTTTGAACTTTAAAAAACTGCAAGCCGACTTTGATCCATTGAGTCGTTAAACAGGGTTAAAACAAAACATGCCAAAAATACTTTTGGTGTCAAATTAACTGAAGTTGCAAACGCCTTCACTGGTGCTTTCGCTCCTAAAGTTAATGCTTACGCTTTAGCATAAGCACGACCATTTTTTAGTTTTCTTTTCTGAGGGGAATTAAAAAGTGTTAACTAAATCAGAACGCTATTATTAAAATCTCGATTTTTTAATAATTTAAGAGAGGGGTAATGCCCTCACTAATCGACATTTCAACACTTTTCGATTACTTTAGTTGTTGAAAGTGTAGGAGAAAGTAATTTAAGCTTGTAGACGTTTTTTACAGTCGACTTTCGGACCTGGGTTCATTACCTGGCATCTCCGCAAATCCCTCTCCCCGCTGTTGCGGGGTTTCTCCCTTTGACAAAAGGGAGATTTTAAATTAATCCGTTATTTAAGGGTTTTTTTAATTTCCTTGGCTTTGATTTTTTCGCGTTTTTCGTACTTGCGCATTTTACGCCCAACACCAATTTCTACTTTAAACCATTTTCCTTGTAAAAAAATGGAAATGGGAACCAACATATATTTTTGATTACGATAGCTGATTAATTTAGCAATTTCTTTTTGAGATAATAGTAATTTTCGCTCTTGAGTGGTGTCGATAATTTGGCCTTGAGAATATTTATATAGAGGAATTTTTAAATTGGAAATAATAGGTTGTCCATTTTCAATTTCAACTTTAGAATTGGCAAATTGAGGCGTTTGAGTTCGTAACGATTTAGCATCGGAACCAGTTAAAGCAATGCCGGCTTCATATTTGGCGATAAATTCATAATCTCGTGATTCTTTATTGAAATGTTTCACATGTGTATTCTATCAAATTAAATCCCTCTGTCCTTCGGACATCTCCCCTTAACAAAGGGAGAAGTCTCAATTAAAATTGGATGGAATAAATTTTTTGATCGGAACAAAGAGCATAAATAATATTACTGGCTTCATTGAAAGTAATGTCATTGATTTTCAAACTGCCAAAATTAAATTTTTTAAGTAATTCCCCCGACTTCTGATAGAGATAAACAACATTATTGTTATCAACAAAAGATAGAAGTTCTTTTTCTTGAGTAATATCAAGATTATCGGTTTTAGTAAATTGAGCGGTTTGACTAGGAGTGAATTCTTGTTTAACACCACTTAAAAATGGAGTGACTGAACCACTTTGGTATAGTACCCAAATATTACCATTAATAGAAAGCGAGGCGGCACCTAAATCAAGTTTGACATCATTTTTTAACCAATTCTGGGCTTTAGAAAAACCGGTAGAGTTGGGAGTAAATTTCCAAATAATTTGATTTTCAGAATCGAGAACATAGGCTGATCCATTCCAAAATTTAAAATCGGTGGCTTTAACCTCAATAAGATTAATTTTTGAAGTAATACTGTTTTTATCGACAAGATAGATATTTTCTTTATCCATTAAATATAAAGTTGTTTTATCGAGAGTAAAATTAATAGTTGATTTAATTTTGTCGGAAATTAAGACTGACTTGGTTGACTTTGAATCAACATCAAAATAATCGATGCGGCCATTAATTGGATCAAGAAGATAAATTTTATCGTCATTAAAGATAATTTTTTGAAATTGAGAATTAGAAATAATTTGACTAGTATCGTAAAGGAAATCAGGAGTATAACTTTCAGAGGAACCCGTTTGAGAAAGAATAGTTTTTAATTGAGAACTATAATTTTCAACTTCATCTTGATGAATTTTTAAGGCGGCCATTTTTTCAATAGTAGATTGAGTAATAGTGGCTGCCTCTCGAGCACTATCGAGACTTAAACTTTTAGTTTTATTAATGTTTTCAATTTGAGATTCTATTTCAGTTTTTAAAGTTTGATATTGTTTTTCAATTCTTTGAGTTTTAGTCTTTTGATAACCAAAATAAATACTAAATGAAAGAATAATAATTAAAATTATTCCTAGCAATAGGCCAATTTTTTTTCTTTTACTAACTTCCCGACTTTCATGATGTGGGACAAAAACAGATTTATCTTTCTGATGAATATTAATTATTTGAGAAATTTTAGAAAAATTAAAAATTGGTTTAGGAAAATTGTCAGGTGAGTCTAAAGTGGTTGGTACTGGATCAATTTGAACATTTGATAAATTTTGTTCATCTTGTTCAACTTCAATAAGAGCGGCGGCTAGATCAGATTGTTGGGTATCAGCCGTATTTGGTAAAGAAAAAATAGCAGATAAAAAATTTTCTTCGACATTTTGGATTTTAGAATCAGATAAAAATAATTTTATTTTTTGCCAAGTTATTTTTTCATAAAAATAATTAGTGAGGAGAAAAAGACGATCTTGGTTTTCAATTGGACCAATGATAGTTTCGATTTTGTTTCCAGGAGTATTTAATAAGATACTGATTTGATCTTGACGTTTTAAAATAATTTTAGTGTTGCCAAAAGCAGCTAAATAAAATTGATTATTAAGTACGACAGCAACTGAAAAATCAATTTGATAATTGGCATAAAGAGGATTTTTAATAACAGAATTGATAGATTGTTTAAGATTATTAATAATATCTAAATCACTCTCCAAATTGTAATAATTTTGATTAAATTCAAAATTAATGTCATGACCAATGGAATTTAATTCTTTGTCTTCATTGGAATTAATATTAATCAGAGCAAAAAGATGACCTTTGGTTGATTTTAAAAAAGGATCGTCAGGATCATTTTCCCAATAACGAGACCACGATTTGGATTCCGAATTACCGCTAAATGATCTACAAATAAAATGCATCAATTAATGATACTACAATCCAAACATAGTTAAGATTAGAAGAATGGAAAAGCCGAGATGTATGAAAGAAAAAAGAATAAGAACTACATTAAATTTATCAATAACACTTTTTGACATCGAGGTAACTTGTTTAACAACAATCAAAGCAAAAATGAAATAAAGAAAAGAACAGGCAATAAAGAAAATTTGAGTAATACCAAAAAAATAACTCTCTAAACCGTTGAAAGTTAAAAAATTATTCATTGTTGTTACCTCCATTATTTTTTTCTTCTTCTAAATCTCGTAATTCTTTTAAGAGTTTAATAATTTTTTCAGGATTAGGAACTTTTTCAAAATTTATTTGATTGATTTCAGAGGCAGTTTGAATTAAAACATCACCAAAATTAAAGAAAGTACCAAAAACTCCTCTAACAGAAGAAGAAACATCTTGAATCATGGAAAGATCCGCTTCGGCAAAATGTTTGTTTAAAAGATTATTAAAATCAATATCAATAACTCTTTCGTTGGTGACCAAAAAAAGATTAAAATACCAAGACAAAAATTTTTCAAAAACATAAATAAAGGTGATTAAATACCAAAAAAGAACAGCTGCGAATTGATATTGAGTAGGGAAAAAATTAAGAAAAGTAATATATTTAAAAAACAAGGGAATAAAAAGCATTAAAATGGAGACGATAATCCAAGAAAGATTATTAATCCAATGAGGACGAACAGCTAAATAAATTTCTTCATTTTCATCACGTTCAGCAAAAGTTAAAATTTTAGGACGAATTAAAAAAGCAGAAAAAGGACTTTTGGTGTGGCCTAAAATATCATAAATTGTTTGACTAAAGTTGGATTTTTTATCTGATGATTCAGATTTTTTCGGGGAGGTTTCTTTTGGTGATTCTTTGATTGGGGCGGAGACAACAATTTCGTCATCAGGAGCAATATTATCTAAATCTTTTGAGCGATTCATTAAGTTATTTTAACATGGAACAAACCCTTATCGTTTTTCGACGTTATATAATTTACCGACAATGGAAATATTAGCGGGAGCGCGAATATTAAAGATACTTTTAAAAGTAGAACCACTAATGGAAACAGTATCAGCATCGCCTGAAAAAGAGAGAGTATTGGTGACACCCTCGGTTTTATTCCAATCAGTAACAGAGGCAGAAGTAATAGTATTAAAAGGAGTAATTCCATGATTTTTAAGTTCAGATTTAACTTTGTCAGAATCCCACGTGTCAGAGCAACCACTAGAATTATTTTGATAACAAAGATGATTTTGAGTAGAAGAATCACTTTGATAAAGTAAAACAGTGTTGACAATATCGGCAACTTCAGATGGTTTTAACCAAGCAGATTTATTATATTCGGTTCGATATCCTTGGGCAGCATAAAAACAAGGAGAATCTTTATCATATGCATTATTTTTTAAATCATCAAAAGAATTTACATCACCTGAAGTATCTCGAGTGTTTTTAGTCCAACCAGTAGAACTCCAACCAACATCACCTGAAGAGTGAGTATAACCACCAGCAGTGGAAGCAAACCAAGCAGTGATAACTTGACCATTTTGAGTAAGAACTTCACCTTCAGTAGCTTTAACAGCTTGTTCCCATTGACCGCCTTTATTGCCACCTTTATAAACCTGACAGGCTTGAGTAGTACAAATTTCCTTGGCACCATTATTGGTGTAATTTAAAGCGTAAGAACGAGCAGCAACGACTTGAGCTTTGAGTGCTTCGATGGGCCAAGATTCAGGAACTTCATAAATACCAAGCAAATAAGTTTCTAATGACATAGAACCATAACCTTTTACAGTAATGTTAATATTAGATTTTTTTTCAAAAGTAACATTGTTGAAATAAGCAGTTAAAATGGTTTTGTAATCTTGTCCAGCTTTAGCACGGCCATAAGCACCGTATTGATTTAAACCAACATGGTGAGGAATTCCAAAGGTAAAAAAGGCAAAACCAGCACCAAAACCTGGATCAATGGTTCGATCATCAACACAAGCTATGCCAGAACCAACAGTGGTTGGTAAATTTAAATTAGCAATTCTTTGAGTTTCAAGATTAGCTAATTGAGTGCTTAATTGACTTTTATAAGTTTCAGCTTTTTTAATTTCTCCAGCTAAAAAATTAGAACGGGTTTCAAGATCTTTTTTAGCTTGATCTAGTTTGTTTTTTTGAGCCTCTAATTTGATTTTATTATCATTTAAGGTGGTGATGTCGGTGGTGTATTGAGTGATTGTGTTTTTGTCTTGGGAAATAATGGATTGATACCAAGCATATTGTTGAAAAACAGAACCATTTTTATTGTCAGAGGTAGAAAATAATATTAAAAAGAAATTATAACTTTTACTATTTTTATAGTAGCGTTTAACTCGTTCTGATAATAAAAGCTTTTGAACTTCCAAATCTGATTCTTTATCAACTAGTTTTTGACCAAGATTATCAACTTGAGCGGTAATTGAGGTAATTTGACTTTTTGCAGAAGTAATTTTTGCCGAAAGACCAGTTGATTCTTTTTGAAGAGGAGCAATAGAAGCTTCTAAATCAGAAATTTGTTTAGTAATAGCAGCAATGTCATCATTAATATCAGCAAAAATTGGCTGGACCACTAAAAAAGCGGAGAATAAAAACAAAATAAGGATTAATATTTTTTTGAACTTTAGATGCACAGATTAATTCTAACATTTGATATACTGTAAATATGTTGAAGAGAAAAATTTGGTTAGTTTTGTGTCTGTTAATGATGGTTTTTGTTTTTTCATCAAAAAATGTTTATGCAGGGACATGTAGTTGTGAAGCTAATGGTGGAACTAGAATGTGGTTTATAGGAACAAATAATTGCGATACTGATGAATATGCATCTGGATGTGAGGGTTCATTGTCGTCCGATCCAAGGGCAACTTGTGAGTGTATAAAAAAAGCCACCACTGGTAACACTGCCAATACTTGCACATGTAGTGGTTCTGGGGTAGTAACGGCAGATAATTGTGTAGATTCTAAACCATATTGTAATACTCGGGAGAGTGTTATATGTATCTGCACGGGAGATGGAACACTTGATACTGTAGGAAAGAATACCTCAGATCTCACTGAATCTTCTTCTTATGATCCTTTTGGTAATTGTTCAAATAATGAAATTGACACGGCTTTAGGGTGTATTCCAACAGAAATGAATAGTTTTGTACCATGGTTAATGAGTTGGTTATTTGGAGTAGCTGGCGGAATTGCCTTTTTATTAATGGTTTATGGCTTTATTTTAATCGCAACTTCAAGTGGTGATGAAAAGAAAGTTCAAGGAGCAAAAGAAACCATAACTTCGGCAATAGTTGGACTATTGGTTTGTATTTTTGCCGTGTTTATTTTAAAATTGATCGCAGTTAATATTTTAAAAATTCCAGGAATAAATTAATATGGCTTTAATGGATGCTTATACTTATGAAGGTAAAACTGATTTTAAATTTGTAAATGGAAATGTTGGGGATATAGTTAGTGGATTGTTACCTTATGTTTATGTGTTAGCAGGTTTAATTTTATTATTAATGTTAATTTCGGGCGGAATTGGATTAATGACCTCGGCAGGAAATCCAGATAAATCAAAAGCAGCTATGGGAAAAATTACCGGAGGATTAATTGGATTTCTAATTATCTTTGTGTCTTATTTTATTGCCCAAATAGTAGAAGTTTTATTAGGTGTGAGTTTTATGTAATTATTTTCCTAAACGACGATCGCGATCTTGATACCAAATAATAGCTTTATCTAATTCTTCATTATTAAAATCTGGCCATAATATAGGTGAAAAATAAAGTTCAGAATAAGAAGATTGCCATAAAAGAAAATTAGAAAGACGAAATTCTCCCCCTGGACGAATAATGAGTTCTGGTTCAGGTTGACCATAAGTATAAAGATTTTGAGAAATTAGTTCTTCAGAAATTTTATTTACAGGTGTTTCGTCTGTGATAATCTTTTTAAAAGCTGAAATTAATTCATCACGTCCACCATAATTCAAAGCAATATTCATAACTAGTTTAGGATTTTTGATCCTAATAGAAAGAGCTTTATTAATAGCAGTAATGACATAATCTGGAAAAACAGTAAAATTACCAAGAATATTTAGTTGAATACCAGCTTTAGAATATTTTTGAAAGTTATTGGTGACAAGATAAACTAATAAATCAAAAATTCCTTTGACTTCTTCTGGTGAACGTTTTTTCCAATTTTCGGTTGATAAAGCATAGACAGTTAAATATTTAATCCCAACATCAAGACAATGATTCATTATTAATTCAAGATTTTTAGCACCAGCTTTATGACCTTCACCGGCAACAAGATTATTTTTTTTAGCCCAACGACGATTGCCATCCATAATAATAGCAATATGTTGTGGTAAATTTTGAGGATTAAAACTCATATTTATTTAGTCGTAGTTTAACAAAAAAACCTCCGAAAATGATCGGAGGTTTTTAAGATTTAAATTAAGATTCACATTGTTTAGAGCCGAACTGTTAGTACCAGAAAGCCACTTTTAAGTCTTTCGACTCTCAAATGGTTGAGATGGTTCTGACTTATGGTCAGAACATAAACCTCAAAGGAGGTGATCCATCCGCACCTTCCAGTACGGATACCTTGTTACGACTTAACCCTCATCGCTGGATTCACCTTGGTCCTACAAAATGTAAGACTTCAGGTACCCCCAACTTTGTTGATTTGACGGGCAGTGTGTGCAAGAGGCGAGAACGTATTCACCGCAATCTGCTGATTTGCGATTACTACCAATTCCAAGTTCGTGCAGGCGAATTTCAGCCTGCAGTCCCAACTGAGGATTGTTTTAGGGATTAGCTCCACCTCGCGGTATTGCGACCCTCTGTACAATCCATTGTAGGATGTGTGTAGCCCCGGATATAAGCATCATGATGACTTGACGTCGTCCCCTCCTTCCTCCCAACAAAATAATGCTGGGCAGTCTCGTATGATACAGTAACATACGATAGGGGTTGCGCTCGTTACCTCACTTAAGAGAACAACTCACGTCACGAGCTGACGACAGCCATGCAACAGCTGTGTACCACCTTCGAAAGATTCCTCCGTTTCTGGAGGTTTGCAGGTACATTTCAAACCCGGGTAAGGTTTATCGCTTCATATCGAATTAAACCACATGCTCCACTGGTTGTGCGCCTCCCCGCCAATTCGTTTGAGTTTCGGCCTTGCGGCTATACTCCCCAGGCGGTCTGTTTAACGCGTTAGCTTACATCTCCCAGGATAAATCCCGAAAAATTAACAGACAATGTTTACGGCTAGGACTACTCAGGTCTCTAATCTGATTTGCTACCCTAGCTTTCGTCTCTCAGTGTCAGT
>Ga0172378_10000007_pt1 | contig 173968 bp, 171 predicted proteins | sample GrowelOW332metaG_FD_119755 | JGI IMG/M metagenome (GOLD analysis project Ga0172378, IMG submission 119755) | Groundwater microbial communities from an aquifer near a municipal landfill in Southern Ontario, Canada - Pumphouse #3_1 metaG | ecosystem: Environmental > Aquatic > Deep subsurface >... | reverse complement strand
TATTAATCTATTTCTAAATGTTAATATATCCATTAATCTATGTTCATTAGTAATATGTTTATAATCTTCATAAGCTTCAAATAAACCTGCTATACCTTTAGTAAGATTAGATATTATTTCATCTCTATTATTAATATCACGGTATTAAAGAAATACAATTAATTTTAAAATGTGCTTCATTATATAAACCGATAATTTGAATTAATTTTTTGTCTTTTGTTACTAAAGTAGTGTCATTACGATACTGAAATGCAAAGTAAGTTATATAAATATCAATAGCATCATTAGGTTCCATTCTTTTTACTTTTTGTAATATCTGGTTTTTAATGTAAACATTTGTAATTTCATTAACATAATCGTATTTCCCCTTTGACAAAGCTCGTTCAAATATCTCATCAAGATGATTGTCAGTTTCCATAGAAACTAAGCTAGAAAGAGAATTAAAAGCTTCTTTTGATGGAATTTCGCTATTCGCTATTGTTGTAATTATTTTGTTATCCATTATTTCTGGGCATAAAGTTCTGGACTTTGTGACAAACATTTTAATTATTTTAGAAGAAACCGAATCTAAATCTTTTCTAAGATCTATATCACCACATAATAATGAATTTGATGTATATCTTATTGAAATTTGCTTATTATCTTGGTGGATTAAAGTATAAGTTTTAAAAAGTTTTGTTATTAATTTGCCTTCATCTTCGCCAATTTTATCAAAATCACTTAAAAGCACAATAATAATCACAGTATAAGTAAATTTAGAATAAAAATCATAAATAACTTTACTTATAGAATCGGCAACTTTTCTTTTAAAATGATTTATTTCATAAAGTTGTTTGCTTGAACTATATGTAGAAAGTCCGTTAAACCAAGCGTTATTATATTTATCAAAACCTTTTATTGTTTCAATTTCAATTGAAAATTTATTAATTATTAATTTATAATCATTATAATTTTTTATAATTAAATCAGCATTTCCTTTTAATATTTCATATATAGTAAATAAGGAAATAAAATAATTATCATTATTTTTCTTTGTTTTTTTGTTTTTCATTCCTATTAGAATATTGGTATCAAGCAAATAATTCATTTTTTATATACCTCGAATTTTTCTTTATTCAAAAATAGAATTTGCTTTACAATACAATCAGCTAAAATAACAAGTTCTTTATAATTTGTACATTCAAATTCCTTTTTTTTATAATTAACAGAATTATGACAAATGCCATTTCTTGATTGAAAAAAAATATTAAAAACAAAATTAAAAAGTTTGTCTCTACTGGATTCTTTAAGAATTTTGTTTTCATCAAATTCTTTCTTTAATTCAATATATTCCTTTTTTCCTTTCATCTTTATTGGAATTAAATTAATCCATTCTTTATAAGTTGTTTTAAGAAGCAAGCTTTTAAAAGAATCTTTACCTTTTTTATAAAATGATTGAAGATGTTCCAATATTTTATAAAGTTCTAAGAAACGATAGTCATCATCAAAATAATCGTTTTGAGATCTTGCGTATAAACTATAACATGTAGAAATAATTTCATAAAAATTTTCTACATTAGAACCTTTTTTGATTTCATTATAATTTGTCAGAATTTTATATGTGCTAAAAGAATGCTTATTTTCTATGCTATATTGGCATATTATGTAATCTATTATTTTTAAAACAGTCTTATACGATAACTTTATAACATTTGTCACAGCAATTAAAACAAGTCTTTTCCAATAATATCCAAGCAAATAAATCGAACTCCCATAATAATCCAAACAAAAAAGAAGTTCAATTGAATTTGTCGTTATATATGACCTACATATATTTATTCCGAACTTAAATTCTGGAGCATATTTATTAAAATACTCCAATGAATCATCATCAGGATAAAATTTATATTCATCGTGAATATCAATACCGAATATAAAACTGTTTTTCGAAATTATAATGCCATTTTTTAATGCACTGCTTTTTGCAAATTTCATCATTTCAACAATTTCTTTAAAACCAAGCTCAAATTCTATTTCTTCATATTTTCCAATACAAAAACATACATTGTTATTAATACCATTTTTATATTTATCAAATGCTTCATTAAAATTAGTATTATTTTTTAAAATGTAATAAAAATAATTTTTGTTTTTTTCAATATAATTAATAATTGATTTATTATTCATAATTTATCTTATTATCAATTTATACAAGTTCTTATAAATATTAAGAGTAAATACTATTCAATCCCACTTACGGTTTTATTTATGTATCTTACAAAACTCTAATATATACAAAAACTATTTATAGTAATACCACAATAAATGATCTAGCCCTTGTAAACTCACACCGTTTTTTGTAGCTAGAGCTTTCATGCTATCATAGTAATTTTTGTAATAATTAAAATCCTTGCTTTTTCTATATAATTTATCATATTTCCCTAAATTATCACTAGTAATACTATCAAAGATTACATATGTATCCGAATCAATATTTTTAGAATATAAACAAAGATAATGGCAAAACTTTGTAGCAAATGCATAATTACTACGTTCATTGATTTTCCTAGAAAGTTCAGTAACTAAAGAAAAAGTTCCTTTTTTATTTTCTAAATCAATAAAAAAACTACCACTTTTTATAATATTAATTATTTTAATTGTTATCTCTATCCTTCCGTTTTTAGCATTTAAATGTGTTGAGTTTTCTCTATCTATTGCTGAAACCAATAAATATGTTATATTTTCAAGATCTGTTTTAAATAAGTGAATATCCATTTTTTCAAAAACACTGTTTACATTATCCGCATCAAACGTTGTTAATTTAGATTTTGATGCAGCCAAAGAAAAGAATAAACCTGCCCAATAAGAAGATGAACCATAATAATCACCTTTAGGATACGCTTTTGTATTTGTTGATTTTTTATATGAACTATTATGTATAATCATCGATTCCGCTAAAGCAACATTTAAAGGATTTATATCAACTATCCCCTTGCATGTGCACTTAAAAGAAAAATATTTGCTGACTAGACTGCCTTCATATATTATATTATTGTTTTTCATAAATCTCCCCCCCAATATGAGATAAATATCATTTTTATTTTAAACTTTGTTTTACTTTTAATAAAGAGAAATTTAATCTCTAATAATTAGCCATAGTTCCATTTTAAAAACAGCAAAATTAATTTCCTTTAATGATCCTTTTAATACCATCAAGAAAGCAAGTTTTCTTTTTAAATCCTGTGTCTTTAATTAAATCCTGAATGTTTGCAACAACAAACATAGGTTGCCCTTTATTATATTGGTAATAACCGTATTCAACATTAGCTTCTTTAAATGAGGAACGAATAATTTCTACATAATACTCTAATTTATGTGCTTCTCCAGAACCAATTGAATAAGGATGGCAACATTTCCCTTTATCACAAATATCTACTATTGCATCAATACAATCATCAATATAGATATAATCCCAAACCTGTTCACATTTAGTTAAGTTTACTTTCTCATTTTTTTTGAAAGAGTTAATTATAGTCATAATAAGAGTATTAGGATTGTCACCTATTCCATAACAAGAAAAAATTCTTCCATGTTTATAATTGACTTTGTATTTTTTGCTTTCCTCACATAATTGTTCAAATAGTTTTAATTTATAAATTCCATAAGCATTTGTAGGTTTTGGTTTTAATAAATAATTTGCTGGCTCATTAAAATCCCCAAATTCAGCTTGTGAGCCAATAGTCATAATTGTTTTAATATTCATTTTGCAAAGAATTTTAAATAATGCTAAGTTATTTTCAAAATTTTCTCTTTGCACGTTCTCGTCATTACAAAGACTACCATGAACTCCTCTCCAAGATAATAAATACGCAATATCAGCCTTATCTTTATAAAAAGAATCAAATCTATAATATTCATCCATATCACAATATATTTTTTGAATGTTTTTAAATGAATCTAATTTGTTGTCGTTTTCTGAATTTTTTCTTAAAACGGCAATTATTTGATTATTTATGTATAGTTTTTTGACAAGATTAATTCCAATAAAACTTGTTGCACCAAATATAAGTATCTTACTCATACATTACATCTTTCGAATCTTTGAAAGAACATCACTTTCTAAATATGGTATTTGATTATCATTACTTTCTTTAAATTTTAATTTTGGATTTATATATGTAGGATATTTTATACCAATTTCAATCAAAACAGGTTTACTTATCTCAAATAAAGATTTATCTAAAGATGTAAAAGATTCTTTATAAAAATATTGCATATTATATGCTTCAGCAATTTTTTCAAAATTTGGGTTTGAAAAACCACTATCTTTTGTAGTCATATAAGAACTTTTGAAATAAATTTCTTGAAATACTCTTATCATGCCCAACGCTTCATTATTAAAAACAATAACAACGATTGGCAATTGATCTCTTGCAATCATGCCTAACTCTTGTATATTCATTTGTATTCCACCATCACCATTAAAACAAATAATCTTCTTTTTACCACAACACCCATAATAAGCACCTATAGCAGCAGGCAAAGAATATCCCATTGAACCAAAGCCAGAAGAAGTAAGAAAAACATTGTTTCTAAAATTAAATGATTGAGCAACCCAAATTTGATTTTGCCCTACATCAGTTGTAATGACTGAGTTCTCTGGAATGAGTAAACTAATATCCTTAACTATTTTATTTGTTGGCAAACAGTCATCACTATTTTCTTCAATTATTTTTTTAATTTTAAAGCAAGTACTTAACCATTCTTTTTTGTTAAATAAGTTTTTATTTATATATCTAATAGATTCAAAAGCATCAAAATTAATGCATAAATCATCGTTATGTATATGATAATCAAACTCATTGTTATCAATATCAATTCTAATTATCTTCGCATTAGGAGCAAACTTATTTCTTTCTCCCCCCACTTGCCTAACATCCAGCCTTGAACCAATAGAAATAACAAGATCGGCTTTTGATAAAATAATATTACCAATTCTATTTCCATAGGCACCAATTAAACCAAAATTATTTTTTTCTTCGGTAGGTAATAAATCAATTGCAGGTAAGGTTAAAACAACAGGTATGCTATCATTAAAAAAATATCTCACTTCATTAATGGAATAATTAGAGCTCTTTTTAATTCCATTACCTAAAATAATTACAGGTCTTTTAGCTTTGCTAAGCATTAAATTCAATTTTGTAAATTTATCTATATCAAAAGAAGTTTTTTTAATTTTTAGTTCAAATTCATTAATGCCAATACTTGCCTTTTGTATATCCATTGGAATGTCAATAAGAACAGGACCTTTTCTTCCGCTAATTGCCATTAAAAAAGTTTTCTTTAAATTATCAATAAGGGACTCTTTATTTTTAACATAAATAGCAGATTTTGTAATTTTTTTAACAATTTCACTAATAGGAGTCTCTTGAAATCCAATTTGCCTTAAATTTGTTTCATTAGAAGACTCATTAGTGTTTACTTGTCCAGTTATTAATAACATTGGAACAGAATCATAATAAGCATTTGCAATGCCTGTAATTAAGTTTGTTGCACCAGGGCCACTCGTAGCAATAGCAACTCCAACTTTACCTGTTACTTGAGCCCAAGAACAAGCTTCAAAAGCAGCGCCTTGTTCATTAAATGACAAATGAAAACTTATCTTAGATTGATATTTTTTTAAAGAGTTGAGCAGCAAAACTACCATTCCTCCTGGATAACCAAAAACATCCGTAATTCCTCTTGAAATTAGAAATTCAACAATTGCATCGCTTACTAAAATATTTTCTTTTGTCATACTTTACCAAAAAATCCTTTTATTTTATTGCTCATATAATCAATCATTTCATCAGTCATTCCAGGATACACACCAATCCAAAAAGAATTATTCATTACGTCATCAGTGACTTTTAAATCGCCGACAATTCTATACCCAATTTTCTTTTCTCTTAATTGATCAAAACAAGGATGTTTGATAAGATTACCAGCAAATAAATTTCTAGTTTGAATACCTTTTGATTCAAGATATTTTGTTAAATCTGAACGATTAAAAGGCTCTTTAACGGTTATTAAAAATCCAAACCATGAAGGCTTTGAATTTTCAACTGCTTTAGGCAATATTAATTTATCTTCTAAATCTATTAAATTGTTCTTAAGTCTTTCCCAATTATGAATTCTTTTTTCTATGAATAAAGGTAGTTTCTTTAGTTGTGCACAACCAATTGCAGCTTGCATTTCTGTTATTTTAAGATTGTAACCAAAATGTGAATAAACGTATTTATGATCATATCCATATGGTAATTCGCCATATTGACCAGTAAATCTATGACCACAAGAATTATCTTGACCTGAAGAGCATACACAATCTCTTCCCCAATCTCTCATTGACTTACATATTTTATATAGTAATGGATTATTTGTATAAACTGCTCCACCCTCACCCATCGTTATATGATGAGCTGGGTAAAATGAAGATGTTCCTATATCACCAATTGTTCCAGTATAATATTCTTTTCCATTTAAAGTATATTTTGAACCTAATGCATCACAATTATCTTCAATTAACCATAAATTATGTTTGTCACAAAAATCTTTAACACTTTTAATATCAAAAGGATTACCAAGAGTATGTGCAATCATTACTGCTTTTGTTTTTTTTGATAATGCACTTTCTAATTTACTAACATCAATATTATATTGAGGAATAGTTACATCAACAAATACTGGAATAGCTCCATAATTAATAATAGGAGTTACAGTAGTAGGAAATCCACATGCAACTGTAATAACTTCATCTCCTCTTTTAATTTGTCTATCCTTTAATAAAGGTGAAGTTAATGTCATAAAAGCTAATAAATTTGCTGATGAACCTGAAGTAGTAGCTAATGCTTTATTAACACCTAAAAACTTAGCAAATTCTTTTTCAAATTCGTCACAATATTTTCCATTTGTAAGCCAAAAATCAAGGATACTATCAACACCATTAACTAATTCTTCATCATCAAAAATTCTTCCAGCATAATGAATATAATCACCTTCTTTATAATCTTTTTGCTTAAAGTTATCTTTATAATACTCTTTAACTAACTTGTTAATATCCTCTTTTGTTACTGACATATTCTGCTCCCCTAAAAACATTAATTTCTTTTTTCATTTCATTAGAAATATCACCATTGCTTAAATATACTTTAGTCCAATCAATAATAAATTTAATAGCTTCATTAATATGACAATGTGGTTTCCAATTAAATACTTCTTTTATTTTTTGATTATCAAGTTTTAAAAAAGAAGCTTCATGTGGTCCACTATCAGATTTATTAATCCATTTTAAATTGTTACCATATTCCTTGCAAAAAAGTGATACTAAATCACCAGTATTAATGCAATCTTGATTGTCTGGTCCAACATTATAATATCCTTCATACTTTTTATTGTTATATTGTTTTTCACAAATCTCTAAATATACAAATAAAGGTTCTAAAACAAATTGATAAGGCCTAGTAGAATATGGATTTCTAACTACAATATCTTTTTTATTTTCAATTGCTCTTACACAATCAGGAATTATTCTATCAATAGAGAAATCTCCTCCACCAATCACATTACCTGCTCTTGCAGTAGATATTGAACAATCTCTATCACTAAAGAATGATTTCTTATAACTATGAGTAACTAATTCACTACATGATTTAGAATTACTATATGGATCAAATCCATCTAAAGGTTCATCTTCTTTAAAAGCATGATCTTTTAATTCATCATTCTTATATACCTTATCTGTAGTAACATTTAAAAATGATTTTACAGATGAAGTTAATCTAACGCACTCTAAAACATTACAAGTTCCCATAACATTAACTTCATATGTATACCTTGGTTCTTTATATGATTCTCTTACAATTGGTTGAGCAGCTAAATGTAAAACAATTTCTGGTTTATATTTAGTAAATGTTTCTTTAAGTTTATCAAAATCTCTTATATCACCAATCACTGAAGTAATTTTAGAATCTATTTTAGATAGTTCATATAAACTAGGATTAGTTGGTGGATTAAGTGAATAACCAATTACTTTTGCTCCTACAAGTAAAAGAATCTTGCAAAGCCAAGTTCCTTTAAAACCAGTATGCCCTGTAACTAAAACAGTTTTTCCTTTATAAAAAGATAAATCAACCATAAAGATTAGTCCTTCCAAACCTTCCAAGGTGCTTTTCCACTAGCCCATAAATCTTCTAATTTATCTTTCTCTCTCATAGTATCCATACATTGCCAGAAACCACGATGTGTATATGAATTTAATTCTTTATTTTTAACTAATTCATGTAAAGGCTCTTTTTCAAATACAGTAGAATCATCTTTAATATAATTAAATATTTCAGGTTTAAATACCATAAAACCAATATTTATTAAATCTCCATCAACATCAGATTTCTCTCTAAATGAAGTTACTAAACCATCTTTATTTTTTTCTACTATACCTTTTAATTGACCAAAATTATAAACAGATATTGTTCCTATTTTATTTGATTTTTTATGTTCTTCTACTAATTTCTTAATATCTATATCACCTACTGCATCACCATATGTAAGCATAAAGTCTTCATCACCAATATATTTTTTAATTCTTTTGATTCTTCCACCAGTCATAGTATTAAGACCAGTATCTACTACTGTTACTTTCCAATTCTCTTTACATGGATTATGAATTATCTTTTTATTAGAAGTCATATCAAAAGTAATATCACTATTATAAATATAGTAATGTGCAAAATATTCTTTTATTATTTGTTGTTTATATCCAGCACAAATAATAAAATCATTAAATCCATATGAAGAATATATTTTCATAATATGTACTAAGATTGGTATACCACCAATCTCTATCATTGGTTTTGGTTTTAAGTGTGATTCTTCACTTATTCTTGTACCTAATCCACCAGCTAAAATTACTACTTTCATAAAATACCCCCTTTAATAATAAACTATTCCTTTTTTTTATGAAATTTTTTTGTTACATTCTTAATAAATGTTAATAAATACTCTTCTTTTAAAACGATTAAGCATAAAAAATATTCAATACCACCAATTAAAACAATTACACAAAAACTCCAAATCTCATTTGGTAACACTTTTTGAATAAAATATATAGTTACAAACATAATTATAGAAGAAAGTAAATATTTCCAAAGACATTTTATAAAATCAAATTTTAATATTAACTTTTCTTTAATGGACAAAATAATCAATATTAAAGCAACAACGCATTCACAAATTGCCGTAGAAATAGCTGCACCGATTGCGCCCCACCATGTAATGAAAAAATAATTTAAAATACAATTCAAAAAAGCTGCAAAAAAAGTTGCTATTGTAACAGATTTTTCTTTTCCTATAGCAATAAATAGTTGGTTCCCACAAAGTTCTGAAAACCCAGAAGAAACAAACCTAATTGACATTATTTTTAATAAAAGAGGGACTTCATCATAACCACTGCCAAGATACCAAGTACAAAGATTGCCAGCTAAAACATAAAATCCGGCAATTAATGGCAATCCAATCATCCATGTATAATGAATAGAAAAATTTAAATGTCTTTTTAATTGATCCATATTTTTATGCTCATAATCATAAGCGTTTCGTGGAGCAAAAACTGGGGAAATAACAGTAACAAGCAAAAGAGCAGCACTATTAATCTTATAAGCTTGTTCATAACACCCATTATCATAATCAGAGTTTGAAGAAAACCATCCTATCATTGATTTATCGAGAGTTGAAAATATAACAACTGCTAGTTGAGGCAAGAATATTCTTAGTGCAGGCACAAAATGTCTTTTAAGAGAAAGCTCTTTAAAAGGTATAAAAGATATCTTGTTCTTCAATGAAGGCCACATTATTAAATAAGAAAACAATAACGACAATGACAAGCATAATGCATAAATCCAAGTATCGTTTTCTGTTTTTACAAAGCAAAATATTAAAATTAAACCCAATAGTTTAAACAATATTGTGCGTATAGCTAAAGATTTAAAATTCTCTTCCCCATAAAAGAGAAAAGTTATATCGAATATATTACTAAAAATTTCTATTGAAAAAATCAAAATAAGATAATCACACTTTTTAAAACCAATAGTAAAATAGAAGCAAAAGAAAACACATGCAGAAAGAATTGTAGTAAAGAATTTTGAAATAACTATTTCCCAAAAAACTTTGCTCTTAAGAGTTTTATCATCTCTAACTTTCGCAATTTCTCTTTGCCCATAGGTAGTAAAACCAAGAGAAGAAAACAAAACAAAAATTGTAATAATAGATAATGAATAACTTATCTGCCCATTTCCTTCTTCGTGTAATACCCTTGATAAATATGGGGTCGTAATTAAAGGAATTATCAAAGTAAGAACTTGTGATAAAAAATTAAAAAGAACATTTACTTTTAGATTCTTTGACTTCATAAGTTAAATCATTTTCCTTTTTTATATATATTTCTAATAAGTCTTAAAAAACATTTAGGAAATATTAAAGACAAATATAAACGATATGGTTTTCTTATAACTTTTTTTATATAAAACCAATTTTTTTTAATCTTTTTTAATGTTATTGAACCTGTAGCTCTTAAACCTAAAATCCCTTTAAAACTAAACATTAGGGAAGGTTCGTGCTCTAGATATTTTTTAATGCTATCAAAACTATTATACATTTTTTCAACACATAAATAATATTCACGACAATAAACATCTATAGTAGTCCCATTTCTCTTCCACCCAGACAACACTTTAAATTGATTCACACTGTAAATCTCTTTTTGAGATAAACACAACAGCATCTTTTCTTTTTCTAAAGAAATAGAATCAAATAGTGAGCATATATAAAGAAAGTTAGTAGTATCATAATACTTATTGCATATATTGTTATCAATAATATTTCTTATAATTTTTTTTGAGATAATTGTAGAACCATATAAAGTATCATTCCAAAAGAAATGTTTACAATATTCAAGAAGATCGTCGGTAATATAATTATCATCATTCATATCACAATACTTTTTAAAAATTTTATCATTACAAAAACTAATTAAGATATATTTATCAAAATTATTTTCAATTAACTTTCTTTCCATAGCATTAAAATCAACTAACACTCCATCGCCCAGCAAAAAACAAAAATCTGTTGTAGCCTTTTTTAATGCATTTATTGTTTTTATATCTCCATTAATACCTGAGTCGTATTTAAAATAATTTATCTTTACTTGCTTGTTCTTTTTTTGAAATTCAGAAATTAAATCTTTTGTAATATTATCAACACTACTATCATGAATTTCAAAAGTAAATAAATTACCTTTATACCCATCTAAACACTTTTCAAGAAAAAGCTTTATGCAAGAACTCCTATTAAAAGTTGGGATAACAACTGTAATTAAACTCATATTTTCTCCTTGTAATAAGTTTTAGAATACTTATTTTTTTGTTCTTTTGTCATTGGACCATCAACATATATTGGTAATTCTTTATTTTCAAGCAATGACTCACAAATCTTACAAAAGCGATTTGCAGCTACTTTATAATTCCAAAGATTATCAATAGTCCTTTTAGCTTTATCTGACATTTCTATAAATTTTTCACTATTTTTAATCTCTATACAAGAATCGATAGCTTTTAATAATTCTTTTTTTGAAGAATATACAAAACCATTTTCTTTATTTTCAACTAAGAAATTAGTACTTCCTGCTTCGTTATTTGCTATAGGTATACATCCATATGACATACTTTCATTTAATACTGCTCCCCATCCTTCTCTTCTATCAGATAAAAATAAGAAAAAATCATCTTTTAAATAATATTCTGATACTTTATTAAAAGGCAATGAACCAATTAAATGAATACTATTATTAAGGTTATAATTATTAATTAAATCATTAAGTTTTTCACTTTCTTCTCCAGTACCAACTATATCAATTCTAAAATCTATTCCTTTTTTAACTAAATATAACCCAATATCTATTATTTGTAATGGATGTTTCCAATCAATTAATCTACCAACAAAAAGAAAAGAAATCTTGCTGTCTCGTATTCTTTTAGTATTAGAAAAAACATTAGGAAAGTAACCCCATTTAAAACAATGATTATTAAATGTTTTATTATGAAATTTCTCTATATCGCTATATCCATAAGAAGAAGCACATAAGAAATAAGTGTTTTTATTATATATAAAATATAATCTGTATATTTCTCTAAAAAATTTAGCTATTGTTTTTAATAAATTATAATCTTTATACAATCTTTCGTAATACCAGAAAACAATCTTTTTCTTTTTATTGGCTTCTTTTATAAATTTACTACCTAAACATGCAGTATTAATAATAATATCCGCTTTTAATATAATATCTTTACTTTTTTCTTTTTCTAAGTAACCTTTAATACAAAAAGATTCATCAAAGAGTTCTTTATATCCCAATTTAATTCTTTCTAAAGTAATCTCCTCTTCACAAATAAAACAAAAATTATTAATACCAACATATTTTATAACTTCCTTACATAAAGCTAATTGATGATGATTCATATAATTGCTAATAAAACAAATTTTCATATTTTGCACCACTAATAATCCCTTTTATATGTTAAAACTTTAGTATTGTTTATTTTTTTATTAAAACTAAAAAGATGCGAACATATTAGCGCAAATATAAAAGCTAGAATTATCCAATAAGAATGTGAAACAGTAGGTAGGAAAGCTCCACGTAAAATAAAAATTAATAAACCCGTTATCAAACAATACAATCCTCTTCCAAAAATACCATGATTAGAATTCTTTTCAATTAATCTAAAAAATAATCCAGTAAGTACTGAGCCAATAGCTACACCAAAATAAGAGAATGCATAATAAAATTCTGCTATTAATGGGCAACTAATATTTGTAAATGATGAGCCAAAATATGAAGTCACAATAGCTCCAGACATAATGGCTTTACTCGTCCAAATAGATCTAGGTATAAATGAGAATAGACCAGAAAATAAATTCCATCCATAACAGAACCCATTTAAATCACAATATTTAATGGTCATCATAATCATTTGAAATGCATCAAAATCAACTGAATTAAAAGCAGTTGTTGAATTAAATGAAAAAGATAAAATATCAGAAAAATCATTTGCTTTGAAAAAATTAAATGCAGAAAATATGTAAAAGAAACCTATAATAAAGATAAGAAAAACAATTGATTTATAACGAGATTTTGCAAATATTAAGGTAAATAAGGAAAGGTAGCAACCAAATAATAACCATCTACCAATTTCTCCTGAAAATGGGAAAAATATTATTATAATTTCAATAATAAATAATAAATTATGCTTCTTGATATATAAGCCTTTTGCATCATTATTAATATAATCAACCATATATAAAGATACAGGCACGAAACCACAAAACATTTCGACCATTGAAGAAATTTCTAAAGCTTTAAAACTCTCACTCTTTTCTAAAAAGAAAAATAGTAGAGTGAATATAATAGATATTATGTATAACAAAGGATAATTCATGTTAATTTTCTTAGATTGTTTCTTATTTTCTTTATAATTTATTAATGCAAATAAATTAACAACTAAAGAAAAAATAAACACTAATATATTAGTAGTAAAATAATCATTAGAAGTATATGTAACAATAGATCCCGTACTATTCCACAATACAACATTAGATAAGTATTGACTTAAAGGAGCTATAAACATAAAAAAGAAAGAAAATATATTAAATATTCTTATTGGAGAAAAGTTCTTTTTTGTATATATAATAAAAAACGAAAATAAAATACCATTTATAAGAAAGGAAAAGACAACTTCAAATTTGCTTTTACTATAATCAAAAGAAAAAAGTAATAATAAGACCATAGCAAAACAGAATAGATAAATAACTACATCAACAATAAAATGTTTTCTATCCGTTCTAACCATATTTTACCCCTTTCAATAATATAATAATTTCTTATTTAAAACTTATTATTTTCAGAAAATTAATAGATAAATTATATTAATTTTCAAAACTTAAACAGCTTTCATTAACAACTATACTCTCCAATTTTTATTTTCTTTAATAAATCCATTTCCAACTAAAACATTTTCATTTATTTTTTTATTTCCAATTACTGTTCCAGCACTAATAATACAATTCTTTGAAGTCTCCAATCCTTTCATTATTATACATCTTGCACAAATCCAATTATGCTCACCAATTAATATTGGTAATGTATTATTCTTTGTAGTTTCTATACCTTCTCTTAAATCAATAATAAAATGATGATCAGAATCCATAAACATAGTATCAAAACCTACAGTTGTATTGCTTCCAAATGAAATACTCTTATGACATTCAATAGAAACATTTTGTGATAGATGTACATTTTTACCAAACTTCAACTCTGCACCACTATCAACAACAATAGAGTCTCCTTCAGAAATAACAAAATGTTCATCAACTATAACCCCCCCCCAAATTGCAAATAACTGTTTTCATTTTTTTACCCAAATATTGTGGGTTTGTAGAAAAACCAATGTGACTAAGATGGTGATGATTAATGTTATTAATTATAAAAGAACCTTTTAATTTTAATAACTTAACATTTCTAGCAATTAAAACCAATGGGCGAAATAAAGTTTTTAATCCAAAATAATGAACATTAAACTTAATAGTTTTAAATAATGATATCTTTAATAATAATTTGAATCTTTTCATAAAAATATCTCCATATAAATTGATATCAACTTAGTCTCATTTGAAGTGTTGCTTTCAAAAACAAAATCATGTATTGAATCTATACTCTTTAAATACTTTAAAAGTTCGCTAATAGATGATGCTTTATATACAAATCCATTAAGGCCATCAACTATATGTTCTTTAGCAGCACAACAATCAGACACTATACAAGGAATATGAGAACTTAACATTTCAGGAACTGTTAACGGAGAAACCTCATACCATATTGATGGAAATACAAGAGCTTTTACTTTTGGTAAAATTTCTTCTATTTGATCTTTTTCTAACCACCCTAAAAACTCAATATTAGGATATTTCTTTTCTAATTCCTGTCTTTGTTCTCCATCTCCAATTACTATACCTTTATAACGACCTAATGTTATTGCTTCACAAAAATCTACTACCCCTTTTTCTTTAGTTATTCTACCCATATACAAAAAATATTCTTTATTACTAATACCATTAGATATATATTTAAATTTATCTATTTCATTAGGATAATAATAATAATTGGCATTTGGATAATATTTTGATATAACATCCTTACTAAGTTTAGATAAATAAATAAAGTTTTCATTATCTTTTAAGTATTTTTTTAACCTATTAGTTCTTATTACACGCCATACTTTTTGTAGATAATTTCTTTTATCACAATTACAGAATTTACATTTAACACTTAAAGCTTTATATTTACAAATTTCATATTTCTTATAATTTAAGAACCCACCATTAGGACAACATGTAAAATAATCATGTAAAGTAATAACACGTTTAAAACCTAATTCATTAATGGCTTTAAATATAGAACAAGATAAAGAATGGCTCCATCCTTGAATATGAATCATTGTATCTTTATTTGAAAAATCCTTTAAAAATAACTTAAGATTTTTATAAACTTTTTTATTAAAAATTCCTGAAAAGAATGTATCTATCATTGTTCTATGATTTATATCATTAAGATTTAAACATTTAATATTTACTTTGGATTTAATAAGTTCTTCACATATAGGACCACTACCACAATAATAAAAAACATTCAAATTATCTATTTTAGATAAACTAATAGCATTATTAATAGCAACTTTAGCAGCTCCGCCATTAATATAACCATAATCATAGATAATTATTATATTTTTTATATTATTCATAAAATTATTTGTCTCCAACTACATTCATTTTGTTATAAATACTTATAACATTTTCATTAAATTCCTTTTCAGAAAAAAGTTTTTCACTTCTTTCTTTAGCACCCTTTGATAATTTATTATATAACTCTTCATCATTTACTAATTTCATTATATATTCACCATATTGTTTACTGTTTTTATTTTGTGCTTCTAATCCTGTTTCATTATTAATTGATACCCAATTAACTCCAGATCCTAAAATAGTAAATGTTACGGTAGGTTTTGCAAAATACATAGCTTCTGCTAAAGATATACCAAATGCTTCATTTCTTGTAATTGAAGGGAAAGTAAAAATATCACATGCTAATAAATATGAATTAATATCATCTTCACTTAATTTACCTACAAAATAAATATTATTATATTTACTAGCTTGTTTTTTAAGTTCATCTGTTAATGGACCACTTCCACCAATAATAATATCTACTTTATCTCTATCAATATATTCATTAGATTCAATTAAATATTTAAGTCCTTTATATTCAACATGTCTTCCAAAGAAGAAACATATTTTTTTATTTTTATGTTCTTCTTTTATTTCGTTAGATTTCTTTATAATGTCTTCAGTCAATATAGTTCTTTCTTTACCAATACAAGAAGGTAATATTTCTATATTTCCTTTATAGTATGGTAAATAATCAGTATCTTTTAAATAAGAAGGAGAAGTAGCAATAACTATATCTGCTCTATTTAACAAATCTTTATTTTGTTTAACAAATAATTGTTTTAGTAACTTTTGTTTAATTATATCAGCATGCCAATGTAATATAAATTTTCCCTTATAATGTAATTTCTTTAAATATTTTAAAACATAATTTGCTGCATATGGATCAGGATAATGAAAATGAATAATATCAGGATTAAAATCTACTAATATCTTCTTTAAAATCTTCCCATAATTCTTTGCTAAAGGTTGAGAAGCAACTATTTTTTGTACACCTACTCTATAAACAGTAACTCCATCAATAATTTCTTTTACATCCTTTTTAGTAGAATTAAAAGCTATTACTTCTACATCATATTTATTAGTAGATTCTAAAAAAGATGAAATATCACAACATGTAGTTTCTATTCCACCAATATAAGGGGGATATCTTTTAGATATTTGTAATACTTTAATCTTGTTACCCATAAAACTAAAAGAACCTTTCTTCAAGCATTAAACATAAACAATGATATATTGGTAAATGATATTCTTGTACTATAAAAGTTTCACTACTAGGAGCTTTAATAGTAATATCAGAAAGAGCAGATAATTTACTATCCTTTTCTCCAGTTAAACCTATTACTTTCATTCCTTTAGCTTTTGCTACTATTGCAGCATTAATAATATTTTTAGAATTTCCTGAAGTTGAAATTCCTAAAAATACATCACTCTTATTACCTAATATACTTAATTGTTGAGCAAAAGTATATAATCCACCATCTTTAACATCATTAATAAAAGCAGTATTTAATCCTTGATGTGAATCTAACGCTATAACAGGGAATCCTTTTTGTAATTTGGTAGCTATTTCACTACCTAATTCCTTATTAGTTTTAATTAAATCTTCTTCAAATTCCTTATCAATAGGTCTTCTTTTTTTAAAGCCTTTCATTAATTCACCTACTATATGTTCACTATCACTACAAGATCCACCATTACCAGCTATTAATAATTTATTACCATTAGTAAAACAATCTACTAATATAGTAAATGCTTTATTAATATCATCTTTACAACACTTTAAAGCAGGATATCTTTTTATAAGAGTTTCTACATTATATATAAAGTTTTCATCTTCCATATTAGTTATCTCCTTTTAGTATTATATCTACTGCTTCATTTAAATCTTTAGCATAATAAGTAGGTTTATTTTTACAATCTTTTTTATCACCTAAAAATATTGTATTACATCCACCATTAATTCCACATAAAATATCATTATTACCATCTCCAATAAACCAAGATTTCTTTAAATCAATATTAAAATCATTTTGAGCTTTTATTAACATTCCAATTTTAGGTTTTCGACATTCACAATCAATTTTAAGTTCAGGTATTTCTCCTTTAAATCCTTTATCAGGATGATGTGGACAATAATATATTTTATCTAAATATGCTCCACTATTTCCAAGTAAAGTTTCCATTTTGTTATGGATATTTTTAAGTTCAGTAAAACTTACTTCACCTCGAGCTACTACTGGTTGATTAGTTACTACTATTGCTAAATATCTACTTCTATTAATCTTCGAGATAGCTTCACTTACTCCATCAATTAAATTAAAATCATCTATATTAGTTAAGAAACCTACATATTTATTAATAGTACCATCTCTATCTAAGAAGATAGCTCTTTGTTTATTTCTCAAACTCTTATCTTTTACTATTCCATTACTAAAATCATTAGAAACACTATTATATCTTTCTGGAGTACCCATATCTTTAATGTATTCAGAAGATTGATAAGCATACATTTTATCCGTGTTTGCTAATGGTTTTAAAATATCTTTATCTAAATCTACTATTGGGTTAGTAGTATTAATATTATCTAATACTAATGGAGATACTATATGTAATCCAGCATTCACTTTATTTTGATACCATGTAGGATGTATATCATTTTTACCAATCCAAGATAATACTTCATCATCATTATTAGTAATTATGATACTGCTATCAAATGGATGAGAATTAGGATGAGTAAATAAGGTTACTAATCCTTTCTTTTCTTGATGAAATTTTACAAACTTATTTAAATCTACATCAAATATAGAATCAGCATTAATTAGTAAGAAATCTTCTTTTAATTGATCTTTAATTTTAAATAATGCTCCAGCATTACCTAATGGTTCATTTTCTTCATAGTAAGATATATGAACTCCAAAAGGTTTATTAGTAATTGGAGATACTTTACTGCCATCTCCAAAATAATTAATTATAATATCTTTTAAATAGTTAACAGTAATAATAAGGTCAACAAAACCTTGTTCTTTTAAACAATATATTTCTCTTTCTAAAACAGGCATACCATCAATTTGTATCATTGGTTTTGGTATATCTTTATTTATAGAAGAGATTCTAGTTCCTTTTCCTCCAGCCATTATTACTGTAATCATATTTATATTAACCTTCTACACTTGAATCGTAATCAAAGTTCTCTGGAGTATAATAAATAACTCTTGTTCCACTTCTTTCAAATTTAAAAGGAACTTCCATTAAATTACTTAAAGCCTTTCTTACATTATCTTGCTTATCTTTAGTTACATAAAATAAGAGGAATCCACCTCCACCAGCCCCAAGAAGTTTTCCTCCTAAGGCACCTGCTTTAATAGCTTTAGTATATAAACTATCAATTGAATCAGTAGTAATTTCACTACCTGTTTGACGTTTTAATTTCCATGTTTCATCAAGTAATCTACCAAAATCATCTAAATCAATTGTTTTATCTTCTAATACTAATTGAGCTTTATCTACTAACTCTAACATCTTATCTAATTCTTTTTTCTTTTCTTCTAATGTTGATTCAGTTGATTTTTGTATTTCAGCTGAAAATCTAGTAAATCCTGTAAAGAATAACATTAAATTATCATTTAATTGATTCTTTCTTTCAGGAGAAATAATAATAGGATTAACATGATATCCATTGGCATCAAAATCAATTCTATTTAATCCACCAAAAGAAGCAGCTATTTGATCTTGCCATCCTCCAGCTTCATTACATAATGTTCTTTCTAAATATATTGCATCATTTGCTAATTGTTTTTTAGATGCATATTTACCTTTTAAACAATAAAAAGCATTTAATAAACCTACAGCAAAAGTAGAAGATGTACCTAAACCTGTTCTCGCAGGTAAATCTGCATCATAAGAAATATGTAATTCTTTCATATCTAACATCTTCATAGCGTTTCTAACCATTGGATGTTCTATTTGATCTACAGCACTAACTCTTTCCATCTTAGAATATGTAATTTCAGTAGTATAATTAAAAAACCTTGGTAAATGTCTCACAGTAACATAAACATATTTATCAAATGTAGTAGAGATAACAGCACCTCTACCTTGTTTAAAATATAATGGTAAATCAGTACCACCACCAAAGAAACTCATTCTAAAAGGTGTTTTTGTAATAATCATATCTATTCCCCACTTCTATCGGTTAATACAAACCAAAAACCTTTAAATATAATCTTTAAATCTAAACCTACTGATCTAGTTTCAATATATTTAAGATCTAAATCAATCCACTCCTCAAATGTAAGTTTATTTCTATGAGGAGTAATTTGCCATAAACAAAGTAATCCTCCCTTTACATCAAGACGATGTAATTCTTTAGGATTATAATCTTTTACTTCACTAGCTAAAGGTGGACGAGGACCTACTACAGACATATTACCAACGAATATATCCCATATTTGAGGTAGTTCATCTAAAGATGTTTTTCTTAAGAATTTTCCAAATTTAGTAATACGAGGATCATCTTTAAGTTTAAATGCAGGTGCATCTGCTTCATTAATACCATATTTTAATAAGGTAGCTTTCATAGCTTCTGCTCCAGGACACATACTTCTTATTTTATGAAATACAAAGGTTTTACCATTCTTACCTACTCTTATACTTCTATAGATAGCACCTTTAACAGTTTTAACTTTAATACCATCTTTATCTTTACTAACTTTACAATTATATCTTTTACCATTCTTAGAAAGATATTTACCATTACTATCTTCTACTATATCTAATTTATATGATTTAGAACCTATATCTTCTAAATATTTAATTAGCATTAAAATTAATATTAACCACCAAACAAGTAATATTACTAAAAAAGAAGAAACTATATCAAATAGTCTCTTAAAGAATGCATAACATCTACCACCTTTAATTACTATATTTTCGTTATTTGTACTGTTAGAAAGATTGTTACTAGTAGTATTCTTACTACTATCAGTATCACTATCTTCCTTTACAGTATTCATAACAAACATTCCTTCACTTTCTACTTTCATATTTAGCCCCTCTTTCTAAATTGAAATTACTATTTTATTTTAAAATTAAATAATTCATCATCTTTAAACATCTTACTAGCTTCTAACATAGTAGAACTTCTAAAACTATGTATATCACTACTTACTACATCAATTAATTTTAATTTATGTAGTTTCTTTACTAGTCGTTTTTGTTTAAATCCATCCTTACCTACAATAGTAGAACTATTAACTTGTATTAATGCTCCTATTGATTTTAAAGAAGTAATTAAATCAATATCCATCCATGTATAACGTTCAACATGAGCAATAATAGGTAGATAGTTATTATCAAGGAAACTATAAATTACTTCTTTAACATCTTCTATAGGTTCATGATAATTAAACTCTATTAAAACATATTTTGAGTTATTAAGTGTAAGTAATTTTCCTTCTTTTAATAGAGAAATAATATCTAATTCATTGGTATAATATATCTCTTCTCCTAAAGATAGTTTTATATTAAGTTTTAATCTATTTACTTCATTAAGTAAGAGATTATAATTTGTTAATATTTCTTCTTTAGTAGGTGTAAATTGTCTATATCTATAATGTGGTGTAAGTATTATAGTATCTACTCCATTAACAATCTCTTCTTTAATCATATTAATAGAAGTAGTTAGAGAATTAGATCCATCATCAATATTAGGAATAATATGAGTATGGATATCAATCATATTACTTACTTACTTCCCTTGTAGTATTACTACTTTTTTTATTTTTAGGAGATTCATCATAATGTTTATAATAATGATCATATTGATAATAGTAAGAAGTATAATCACTATTCTTTCTAGTAACATTAGTAAATACTGCTCCTAAGACATTAACATGATTGTTCTTTAAATATTTAACAGCATCTATACTACTCTTACGATCACTGAATATTTGTGAAACTACAAATATACAACTATCACTAAATCTAGATACTATTAATGCATCACTTACTACGAGTATTGGTGGGCAATCAATAAAGATATAATCATATTTGTCTCTTAATACTTTCATTAAATCTTTTAATTTAGTAGAATTTAACATCTTTAATGGATATGGTACTTTACTACCACTATTAATAAAATCTATATTCTTATTTTTAGAATGTTTAATAAGAGTAGATAAAGGTAAATCATTACCTAAATAATCTGTTAATCCATCTTTATTAACTGCTTTAAAAGCATGATGTATTTCAGGTCTACGTAAATCCATATCTATTATTAATACTTTCTTATCATCTTCAGCAAAGGTAACTGCAATATTTAATAATGTTAATGTTTTACCTTCTCCTTGATTAGAAGAAGTAATTTGTATAACTTTATTAATATTATCTACACTTGAAAATTCAATACCTACTTTAATTCTTCTATAAGCTTCACTTATATGAGAAGAAGGATCAAGTAGCGTAATAACATCATGATTAGGATTAGCTTTTTCTTGTTGAATAGCTTTAGCTTTATTCATAATTATTTGTTCTCCTTTTTATTTTTAGTATCAATATCATAGAAAGGAATAACTCCAAGTACTGAAATACCTAAAGCTTTTTCTACTTCATCACTAGATTTAAATTTAGTATTAGTAGCTTCTCTAATACAGGTATAAATAATAGCAAGTACTACTCCTATTGCTAAACCAATACCAATATTACGTAAAGTATGAGATACTTCTACTCCTACTTTAGCATCACTTAATATTGCTATATTATCATATAGTAATTTATATTTAGGAGAATCATCTTCATTTTTTCGATTTGCAATTTCTACTGCTTTTTTAGCTACTAAATTAGCAACAAATTTAGTTTCATTTTTATCGGTCGAAGTATAAGATACACTAACTACTAGGGTAGCATCTACTAGGGATACTCCTAAATTTTTACTTAATTCTTTTTCATCTATTTCATAATTAGAATCTTTATCTATTAAAGATAATACTTCATCTAAAACTACATCTTGTTTTATAAAAGCAACATAGGTTTTAGAAATATAAGAAGAATATTGATAATCACTTACTGTAGAAGAATCTCCTGTACTTGTAGATGATTCAGGAGAAACAATTAATGTCGCATCAGAAGAATAAGTATTTGGTTCTACTAAATTATAAATTTCTCCTCCTACTCCACCTACTATTATAAATAATAAAATAGCTAATAAATGTTTCCTTAAAATAAAAAGAATGTCTTTAAAACTTAGACCTTCTTTTTCATTATCATCATCACTATTATTGTGGGTAGTTAAAATATCTGTATCACTAGATACAGGTTTATTTACTTCGTTTAAGTTATCCTTTTTGTTCTTTGTATTCATATTAACCCCTTTTGTATTCAATTAATTTTACCTTTATTAATTATATATTACAACCATAAAAATTAACTAATAAAGTTGATGTCTTAATATTTTACTTAAAATTTTAAAAAAGTTATTTTTTGTCTCCATAATAACGTTTCTTATAAGAATAATAGTTATAATCATGAGAATAATTACTATTTTTCTTAGTAACATTAGTAAAGACTACTCCTAAGATAGGAACATCATTATCTTTTAAATATTTCATTGCTAATATAGCATCATTCTTATTACAAAACATTTGGGATACTATAAATAATGCTGCATCAGCATAAGTAGCAATAATTAAAGCATCACTAACTGCTAATATTGGTGGACAATCAAGTAAAATATAATCATATTGATCTCTAAATGAATCTATTAATTTTTTAATAGATGGATCATCAAGTACTGTTAAAGGATAAGGTACTTTACTACCTCTAACAATATAATCTATATATGGAGATGAAGAATGTTTTACTAATTTAGATAATGGTATATCACCTACTAAATAATCATCTAATCCATTCTCATTTTTACTTTTAAAAGCATGATGGATTTTAGGTCTACGTAAATCCATATCTATTATTAATACTTTCTTCTTATCTTCAATAAATGTAGCAGCTAAATTAAGTAGAGTAATAGTTTTACCATCATTTTGATTTGGTGAAGTAACCTCTATTACTTGTACTTTACGGTTTATGCTAGAAAATTTAATCCCAACCTTAATACGTCTATAACATTCACTAATACTTCCATTAGGATTTTGTAAGGTAATAATGTTATAGTCTTTATTTTTATGCTCTCTTTTTAAAATGCTTTTTCTATTCATCGACTTTACCCCCAACATCCTCATCTTTAACATCATCTATATCATAAAAGGGGATAACGCCAATAACGGAAGCACCAAGAATACTTTCAACTTCTTCTGGGGATTTAAATTTAGTATTCAATGCTTCTCTAACGCATACATATATGATAGCAATTACAAAGCCAATTGCAAATCCAATACCTATATTTCTAACAGTATGAGATACTTTTTTACCTTCTTTAGCTTCACTTAAAACTGCTATATTATCATATAGTAATTTATATTTAGGTTCTTTATTAGTAGTAGTAGCATTTGCTACTTCTACTACTTTATTTACCAAAATATTTACAATATATTGAGCTTCTTTAGAATCAGTACTCGTATAACCTACACTAATAACTAAAGAAGAATTAACTAAGGTTGCACTTATATGATTTCTTAAGATATCACTAGTAAGTTCTAATCCTTTAGCTTCATTAATAGTATTACTTACTTCATCTAAAACTACATCTTCACTAATAAAAGTAACATAGGTTTTAGAAATATAAGAAGAATATTGATAATCATCTACACTAGTAGAATCACCTACTAAAGTTTCATCAGGAGACACAATCATTGTAGCAGTAGCTTCATAATTTTTGACTTCTAAAAAATGTTTTTAGGTGAAAATTTAACATTAACTTTACATGATTAAAAGTAATAATCTGATTTTTTAACATTCTAAATATTAATAATATCTATAGTAAATAAACTAAATAATAAGGTAATGTAAGAACTTGATTGTCTCTACCAATATTATAATTACCTAACTTTATAGCACTATGAACATCATATTTATCTTTATTCTTTAAGATCGTATTAGTAGATTTAATATTCCCGCTATTTGATTTAACTTCAATTAAAGTTAATTCATTATTTATTCTTTTAACAAAGTCTACTTCTAAACCAGAATTCTTATGGAAATAATATAATTTTTCATTATTCTTAATAAATGCATCCGCTACAATATTTTCATATATTGCACCTTTATACGTAAGAATGTTATTAGAAAGAATGCTAGAAGCTGTACCATCTTCTAACATAGAAATAAATAACCCTGTATCAGTTAAATATAATTTAAAAGATTCTTCATCTTTATTACCTTCTAAAGGAAGTTCTAATTGATGTAGATTGTTACATTTCTTTACTAAACCATAATCTACTAACCATTCTATTGCAGAGTAATATTCTCTTCCTTTACCACCTTTTTTAACTAATGAATATTGAAATCTTTTATTTTCTTTAGCAAGTTGGTTAGGTATAGAAGTAAATACTTCTTCAATTCTAGTAAGTAAAGTATAATCTATTCTTTCATTTTCATTATCATCAAGATGTTTACCAAAATCATCTTTATATTCATTAACTAAATCTCTTTGGCTTTCTAATATGGCATTCATATCATTTGTTTTTAAAAATGTTTCTACTACCGAAGGCATACCACCAACTACTAAATATTCTTTAAAATATCTAAGCATAGAATTATGAATTGTATCTGGAATCTTCTTTTCTTTTTGATAACATTCCTTTAAAGAATCTATAACTTCTTGATTAATGCCTTTAGCCCATAAAAATTCTATAAAATTTAATGGATACATATCGATAATATGTTCAAAACCTACTGGAACATCTTGATTAAGTTTACGGTTATAATTTCTTAAACCAAGTAATGAACCAGAACCTATTACATCATATCTTCCATCTTTAATAAAAAACTTAATTGATGATCTTGCTCTTGTACAATCTTGTATTTCATCAAAAAAGATTATAGTTTTCTTTGGAACAAATCTTATATTACTCATAGCAGCTGATAACTCTAAAGTAATTCTATTAATATCAAAGTCTCCATCAAATATTTTCTTTATATTTTCATTTTCTTTAAAATTTATTTCTACAACATTTTCATATTTTTGGTGAACAAAATATTCGATAAGATAAGTTTTACCTACTTGTCTTAATCCTCTTACAATTAAAGCTTTCTTACGGTCGCCATTATACCAACTTAATAACTCTTTATAGATGCTTCTTTGTAACATATTTATCTACCTCCATTTATAATTTACACCTTTTTCAAGGGAGTTTTCAATATACTTTACACCTTTTTCAAGGGAGTTTTTTATATACTTTACACCTTTTTCAAGGGACTTTTGTTATTATCAGTCTTTAAAAACTTAAATAACTTCGATTAAATCATGTTTATTTTATTTTTATACTTAAAAATTAATTTTAAGTATTCTTAAATTTTTAAACATTAACAAAAATAATAAAGATAACATTAATAAACACCTAGTTTTTTCTTAACAGTTTGCAATATTGAACAACTGAATATAATATTAATGTTATGAAGAAGTGCTTAATTATCATTAATGAGTTAAGTGGCTCTATTAAAAGAATGAACTTAGAAGAAATTAAAAGTGTCTTCTGTTTTAACTATGAACCAGAAGTATTAAAACTATATTCTAAAAAACAAAAGTATTCTCCTAATGGATTTGATAGAGTAGTCATATGTGGAGGAGATGGAACCTTCTCTAAATATTTTAATAATGCTAAAGATTGTAGAGATCCAAATAGAGAGATAATCTATATCCCTTTTGGCACTTTAAATGAAAAAGCTAAAGGTAATAAGAGTTTAGCTAAATTAGAACCAGTATTATTAAATAATTTAGGAAGTATAGCAGATTATTACTTCTCTTATGTAGCAGCTACAGGTAGTTTTACTCCTTTAGGTTATGTAGTAAACGATAAAAAGAAAAAGAAAAGAAAAGTATTCTCCTATATTAGTAAAGTATTAAAAGAATATAAAGTACATCATGTTGATGCCACTATCTCAAGTATTTCTAATACTAATATTTATATTAAAGATACTTTTGCTATAGTAATGATTTTAAAATCTAAAGAATGTTTTGGTTTAAAATTTAATCATTTATATCGAGAAGATAATGAAACATTATATTTACTTACTATTAAAGCACCTAAACATAAGAATGTATGGGGAAAAATAAAATTATTTTTCCCACTATTTAGAGCATTCTTTATAGGTTTTAATAAAGAATATAGAAGTAAATATATAAACTTTATACCATTTAAAGAACAATTAAATATTAATCTTAAAAAAGATGAACCATTCTGTGTAGATGGAGAATTAGTAAATATTAATAAAGAGAATAACTTAATAGAAAATATAAACGTAGTTAATAGAATTGCTATCTATAAAAGAAAAGATGTTGATAAGATGTATGCTGAACATAAGCATATTGATGAAAGAATCTAACACATTAATAAATTAAATATAATTTTTAATATGAATATGCAATAATTGCATATTTTAAAACAATATAATATGCAACATACTAAATAAAAATCTATCGATATATACGATAGATTTTAATATTTACAACTAAATTAATATTTACTTTTGATAAAGTTTTAAAGAATTTATTTCAAAATGAGAATATTTATATACATTAGAATTACCAGTGGTATCTTTTTTAAAGTAAGATGCTCCAGTTACTACTTCTCCACTAGTAGGAGTACTTTCACTATAAAAAGTACCATCTAAATTAGAGAATTCTATACTAATAAAATATATTTGTTTTATTCCTGTAGCAAAGGTAGTAGATATTAATTCAGTATTTGTATCATCATATAATATCTCTCCTGTAGTAGATCCATCTACTACTGTACCCTTATTATCAGTAGTATTAGTTTTAGTATCAGTATCTAATTTATCAGTATAATTAATAACGCCAGTTCCTGTTCTACCACTACTAGGATAAGTAACAAAATCATTAGCTACTACAGTACTTGTAGTAGTTGTATCACTAGTGTCATAACTAGTAACATATAAATTTATAGCATCACTTAATTCTACTCTACGAGTAGTAACAGTATCATCATTACCACTAAGAACATAATTTAAATTAGTAGTAATATTATCAAAATAATTAGAGAAAGAAGCTAAAGATAAAGCTACATCTATATCATTAAAAGTAGTAGTTACTTCTAAAGCAAAAGTATATCTTGCTCCTGGTACCATATTTGATAAATCTGTATGAGTATTACTAGCACTTAAAAAATCTGTATCATAATCAGTTACTGTTTTAATATTAGTAGAATTTTCTTCATATTGCCCTGGTTCAATATAACCATGATATTCATTACTACTATTATAATTATTTTTATAATATTTTAAGTTATAGGTAATTTCATTAGAGGTAGCAATAATATTACTTACTGTAACACTAGCTTTATTAGTAGAAGTAAACCAAGCATAGGTAGAACTTATAGTAGCTAAAAAAACAAAGCCTATTTGAACTAAAGCTAATGCAATAATTTTAGATTGTTTTTTAACGCTCTTCATATAGATCCTCCTATAAAATAAAAATACCAGCAGCTAAAATTTCTTTTAGGCAACTGGCAACCAATACATATTTATATAGGCCCTATAGCTTTGCGTCACTAAGTTTCCCTAGTTTTGCTTGTAGTTATTATATTACGAAAGTATTTCGCAAACAAGTAAAATTTTATGTAATCGATTTCGTGAATTGTGTTGTATACATCGTATCTTTTAAAGATTATTTTTATATAGAAAATTCAAACTAAATTATGTAGTTTTTATCAATGAAATTTCTATTTTTAATACTAAAAAGTAATATAAAACCACACCAAATATTTTCGAAAAGTGTTAGTTTTTACATTTTTCGAAAGTTTTAAAGACTATTTTATATATTTTTATTAATTATATTGTCCAGAAAGCAGGTAAATTATTAGTGTCATAATACCAATATCTTCTACTTTCAAGTAAGGTATCACTTGGTTTAGTAGCTGAATAATATGCTGTTGCTTTAGCCCCGCTATTCCAAGAAGTAGTCCAAGCATGGGTACCACCTTCTTTATGCATATTATAAAATGTATCATAACTTTCAGAGACATATATATAAGCATTAGAAGCGGCAAATGAATTAGCGTTTACTGTTAAATTAGTAGTGTCACTAGGAAGAATAAATCCTGTTAAAGAAGTACATCCACTAAATGCACTATCACCTATATAAAGGATGCTACCTGTTTTATCAGTATTTGTAGCAAAATTAACTATAGTAGCATTATCTACTACGCTACCAGTATTCTCATCATTAGCATATCTAGTTTTCATATTAGTAATACCACTACAACCACTAAATATAGAATTACCTAAATATTTAATAGTAGATGGTAAAGTTATAGTAGCTAAATTAACACATGGATTGAATGCCCATCCATACATACTTTCTAGTCCATAATTTAAATCTAAGGAAGTTAAAGCAGTATCTCCTTTAAGCATATCCATACCTGTTATGTCACAAGTAGAAATAGTTTTTAAAGTAGTTAAAGTACGAGGTACACACATTAAGACTTGTCCATTACCTCCAGCTGTAACGTTTCTAGCAGCATTAATATAGAAACAACTATTATAAGAAGATAAATAAGTACCTACTACTTCATCAGTATTAGATATAGTACCTAAAGAATACCCATTACAACCACTAACATTATAAAAGACATTTAAACGAGCATTTGGTGAGTTATCTGGAGTAGTAGTTGCTTTATATCCACTTGGGAAATATATATCTACTGTAGTAGGTAATACTACATATGTTAACTTAGTTCCCATACATCCATTTTGCCCTATATAACCTAAAGAAGTAGGAAATACATAATTATTATTATAAGTAGTACCACTATACCCTACTACTTGAGCTAAATTATTACATGCATATAGTCCAGCATAACCGATAGTTACTATAGTATTTGGTAACTCTAATTTATTCATATAAGAATTACCTGCAAAAGCACCTTGACCAATTTCAGTAACATTGAAGGTTCCTTCATCTACTGTTTCAGTAGCATTAACTTTTAATGTTTTATTTGAATAGGTAGTACTTTTAATATATCCAGTAATAGTAATATGAGCGGTAGTAGGTTCATGAGTAGTTCCAGAGACATGTCCTCCTGTATCATAACTATCTACCGTACCGCTATCATAAATATAATAATATCCTTGATCAGTATTAGAGTGGATATTAGTTTCTGCACCAATGCCAAAATATATACCATTAACATCAGCGTTAAATCCTGCATTATTATAACCAGTACCATTACCTTCAGCACTAGTAGATAATTTATAATTTGTGGCACTATAATTAGTTTTAGTACCTTCTAAATAGATTGATAATTTACTACCGATAGCAATATTAGAATTTACCTTTTTAATTCTTAAAGGAATATATAAATATGGAAGTTTGGTACAATAAGAAAATACATTATTATATAATTCATTAATCCAATTACCCCAATTTATAGTAGTTAAATTAGAACAACTACTAAAACAACTATCACCAATATTAGTTAATGAACTTGTAGGTGATAAAGCATCTGGAGCAGTAACAAAAGTTAAAGTTGTAATAAACTTACAATTATTAAAAGCTTGATTACCAATATGAGTAGTATAAGTAGAACTAGATGTATCTAATAATGAATAAGGTATTTTAAGTTCAAATCCATCAGCATTAGTGGCTCCATTACCATCATTAATCTTAAAAGCACCTTCAGCTATTGTAGTTAAACTACATGTTCCATCTTCAGCTCCAGCAAAATATAATTCTTTTAAAGCATATAAGTTATTAAAAGCCCATTTACTTATTGTAGTAACGCTAGAAGGTATCGTTAAAGTAGTTACTTTTTTATTATTATAGAAAGCAGTTTCTCCAATAGTAAGTAAACCTTCATTTAAGGTTATAGCAGTCATATTTGTACAACCACTAAAAGCATCTTTTTCAATAAATGTTAAATCAGTATTAGTAGTAATAGAAGTTATATTAGTATTATTATAGAATGCTTTTTCATATATACCTTGTACTACATATCCTCCTAAAGTATTAGGAATAGTAACTGCTCCACCATTTCCATTATACCCATAGATATATGAATAAGTAGTATCTCCATCATTTTTAGACATATATAAACAACTATTTTCAATACCAATATCAACGTATCCATAATCAATTTGAATATAAATATTAGAATCAGTAGCACTACCTGTAGAATTACCTATTCTATTCCAATCAGTAGTATATGTATCAGGCACTGCATCATCTTGCATATATATAGTAGCGGATTTAATACCTCTAAAAGCCCATTTTTCAACAGTAGTTACACTACTTGGAAGATGGATAAGGTTTACACTAGTACAATTAAAGAAAGCATTTTCTCTTATTATTTTAGTAGTAATAGGCATTAATAATCTATTTAGATATTTACAATAAGCAAAAGCACTTGCTCCTACTTCAATTAAACCAGTAGGAAGAGCAAAAAAGTTTTTAGCATCTGCAGCATATATTAAAGTAGTACATCCACTAAAAGCATGATCCCAAATTTTAGTATATGTAGCATCAGTTTCGTAATATAAATATGTTAAATTAGAGCAATTCTCAAATGTTCCAGGAAATATTTGATTCTTATCATTAGTATAATCACTGTCAGAATCTACTACTAATTTTGGTAATATAAAAGTTACCATTTTATTATTATTAGCGAATGCTTGTTTACCTATAGTAGTTAAATAATCAGGCCAGTCTGAAATATTAGTTATATCTGCACCATTAAAACCATTATTAGCAATCGAAGTAATTGTATAAGTTGTACCATTACTAACATAATAATTAGGTAAGTCTATATATCCATTAGTAGCATTATCTAAAGATGTACCTTTAGCGACCGCACAAGTTCCATCGCTAGCAGTTATATATTCTAAGCCTTCAGTATAAGTATCACCTGTATAGTCATTATTATATCTAGATACTCCATATTTAGTGAATTTACGATTAGGATCACCATCTTTAGATACTTTATCAAGTTCTTCCATAGTTTCATCGGTATCAGTATTTATATTATTGTTACAAGAACTTGTTAAAGATACTATACCTAATATAGTTAATATACATAAGAATCTTTTTAAGTTAATATTAAATAATTTCATAGATGTTATCCTTTCTTTTAAGCTTTAGTATAGAAATAGAATTGTTTCTTTTCTATAAGAGTATTATTAAAATAATAATCATAAGTAGCATTAGTATAATTCTTATTTAATATAACAGCTTTAGTCAAATTAGTATCTTGTTCAATATATAATTTATGAGTATCAGAATCAGTATATATTTCATAAGTAGTAACACTATTATTAAAATATAATTCAGTATATATAAATGCTCGATATGTATCACCTACTACTTTTTTAGTTTTACCATCTTTAGGATCAGTATAAGTAGAAGTATAAATATCTAAAGTAGAAGGATTATATAATAAGAAATCTATATAATCTACTACATCATAAGGAGTATAAACAATTTCAGTTTCTCCAGCATTACCTTCTGTTTGTCCTTGGGCTGCAACATAATAAATATATATTGATCCATTAGGTGAACTTATTAAATAATCTCCTTTTGGTAAAGAGAAGGTATGAGCAAATAATCTTGGAGTACTACTAGAATCTACTATGGTAGCTCGTGTATCAGTCGTACCATCAAGATTATAGTTAAAATATTTAAAATCATTATTTGAAGGGATATATGTAGTATATAAAGGATAATCTACTGCATTAGTAAGTTTAGAGTCACCTATAGTTTGAGTTTTATCATATACTGATAAATATTGCCCACTTCCAGAGACATTACTAGCCATAACTGTAACATTAGCTCCTGTATCATTAGAGATTTTAAAAGATATAGCACTTGTAGCATAAGTTACATCATTACTTGTCAAAGTAGAGAAAGTAGAACTACTTTTTTGAATAGTTAAATAAGAATTTAAAGAAGTAATATTAGTTTCTATTCCTGTAGCACTGACATCTTTTACCATGACTCCAAATTCTTTACTACCAGGATCTATTTTATCTCCTCTTTTATCATGTAATTTATAGGTAAAATATTCTTTTAATAAATCTGAATCAGTATTATAGAAATAATATCCATTCATTGAAGAAGAAAAAGGACAACGAATTATATAATTACTTCTTCTTTCATATCTTTGATTCCAAGTAGATGAATCGACATATGTAGGCATATCTACCATATTATTTAATCGATAAGAATTTCCACCATATTCACCCCAATTACTATAATTTGGAGTATTAGAAGTAGTATTATCAGGTACATATTCTCCCGTTGTATAATAAAATTCACTAAAGGCATTAGTAGTATCTTGGGTTACTGAATAACTACCAAATCCATCAAGAAAGTGTTCATCATAAGGAGTAACATTATTATCTTTTTCACCTGTCGTAAGAGTAAATATACCTAATCCTCGATCAGTATCATCAGTATCTGCAATAACTTTTAATCCACTAAAATCTATCTTATTAGTAGATGGAGTAATTTATCTAATAGTTCCATCACTGTTACGATGATCTTCTCTTAAGAATTCCATAAAGACATTACCTGTTACTGGAGTATAAGCATAAACATTAACTCCATTAGGACCATCTTCAATTTGAGCAATAGTATTATCACCAAGAATAGTATTATAAATATTAGTAAAATTAACTACACCAGTATCACCTGAATTATCAAACATTTCAGATGGGTTAAATCCATTATTAATATTAACTCCTATTTCTCCTATTAATCCTGTTTCAGATTCACTATTAATATAACTATATGTAGTAGAATCACTACTATTTAAATATATTCCACCCTTATTCTGTTCATTATATACATATGAATTTAATACTGTTCCATCAGTATGGCCTACTAAATACCCTACATTATTCTTATGTGAATAATTAGTATATTTCTCATCTTCATCACTACTTAAATAATCTAAATATACTTTCATAGTTATAGTAGGAGTATCATTACTAATATTATTAAAGAATTTAACTAAATATGTAGATAATACTTTAGCATACGATATTGAATTAATAGATTTAGATGCAATTAAAGATATTCTAAAATCTAATTCTCCTTTATCGGTAGTAATAAAAGTATTGTTATTATCTGTATTATCTATTAAAGCATTGTAATCTATATCAATTGTATTATTAGTTTTATCTACTAATAAAATATTACTCGAAGTACTCTTAATATAAAATTTAGTAGAAGTATCAAAAGAAGTAGGGAAGGTAGCAGTAAAAGTTCCATCACTAATTTCCGTAGCATTAAAAGTATATGTCGAAGTACTCGTTAAATCATTATATAAGGTAGTATTATTAAATTTTAATATAGCATCATTTGCATAAATAGAATCAGTAACATCTTTACTTCCATCCGTTAATTCAGGATATAATTCTGCTAATGAACTAGTATTATATCCATCGTTATATACTTTTAAATTAGAAAATAAACAATTCTCTACTTTAGCTCCTGAATCTACATAACCAAATACTCCTACATCTTCTGGAGAAGAATGGATTGTTAAACCTTTAATATTAATATTACTTCCATCATAGGTACCATAAAATGGAGTAGCTTCGTTACCAATAGATAATAATGTTTTAGAATAATCACTCATATCTAGAGTAGTAGTATAAGAATTAGCAAGTACTCCATCATCAACTGTAGAATCACTTTTAAATACATATAAATTAGTATCAGTAGAATCATTTTTAGTATTTAAAGGATATCCGATTTGGAAATGAGCTTTGCTGGAATCACTAAATAATCCTAAATTTTGTAATCTAGTAAGATTATAAAAATGAATTGGTCTAGTAATAATATAAGGTTTAGTAGATGTACCATCACCAATATATCCATCACAATTATAGAAATATTCTCTTAATCCTATATCTCCACCTAAATCTAAATTCTCTTCTTTTGTTATTGAAGTATAGTAAGCATAAGTAACACTAGTTAATAAAGTAGTTAACGTTATTACAGGGAATAATCCTTTTAATAATATATGTCTTAAAGTTAATATCTTCTTCATATTAATTAACCTGTTCTGCTTCTATTATAAAAGCATAATCCATATATAATTTTAAAGGAGTAAATAAATCATCATCTATATAAGAAGCTAAAGTAGTTTCGTTATATTCAATATTAAAATATATTTCAAAACTAGTAGTTTTATTCTTATTAAAGGAAGATATCTTCTCAGTTGGTGAATATATTATTACTTTATCAACTGGATCGGTATCAGTATAAAAATGAGTTTTAGTAGTACCCGATTTTTCCATACTTTTTAACTTTATAGAAAGTAGTTTCTTTAGTAGTATCATAAGTTGTATCTAAAGTTATATTTGCTAAATCAGTAGAAGTAATACTACAAAAATCTAAATAATTTGCAATACCAGCAGTATATCCAGTAGGAATAGTAGAGGTTTTTCTATAGGTAGCAATATCAAAAGTATAATCACAATCTGCGGTAATAGAAAAAGACATTTTTAAGACTAAATTAGTCATTAAATCAGTTAAATTAACAGAATCATTAATATATAAATATACTGGATCATATCTATTCATTTTTAAGGTATATCCATCTGTAGCATTTAAAGAATATTCATTAACACTTCCACTATTATAATCATAATATAATCCACTATCATCTAAAGCGACAAAATCATATTTATATCCAGTAGTAGTTAAAGTATTTATTTTAATATTCCCACTATCAGCATTAACTGTTTCATCTATTGTTTTTTAGATATAAACGAGGCATAAGTAGTAACTCCAAGGGAGACACTAACAAAACAAACATTCAAAAGAAGTATTAAGCCATTCCTTAATATTTTGTTTTTAAAAATCTCGCTAAGTACCTCTTTTAAATTCACAATACTCCTTAAAAAATAATTGTTTTTCTTTTTCTCCCAAAATAAAAAAACAATCAACGAAATAATTATAAATTATTTTTTGTGCTGTGTATATAAATTATGTCTTTTATAGACATAAAAAATAAACAAATATCTATGATATGTTTAAAAATTAACTTAATTATTTAGTAAATACTTAAATATCTTTTTCTATTTTAATGATATTTAAGGCTGCAGTACAAGCTGGACAATCGCAATACTTATTTCCTTTAGCAAGTAATTCATTAGCATGTTTTTTAAATTTATTGGCTTCTTCTTCTCCAAACATAGTTAAACATTCTTTAGAATTAGCAAATTTTAAAAGATCTTCTATAGGTTCAACATCTTCTTTTAATTCCTTTATAAGTTCTTTAGCAATTTCATCTTCTTCTTTACTACCTTCATGAATAAGCCATCTTTTACAAACATCTTTAGCTTCATTACATGCAAAACTTACTTTTAATAATTCTTTACATTCTTTTTCTATATATTTTCTTGTTTCTACTTTCATAAATAACTCCTAGTAATATTATTATAACTTTCTAAATGATAATAAAAAAGAAAAGAGGAATTTAAGGGCCCTCTTTTCCTAGTAATAATATCAATGCCGGAGAGGCATATGGATTATCTTTTTTTATACTACATTATTGTATATAAATGCTACAAAAATAAATTTACTTAATAATTTAGTTCGATACCATCGAAACTTTCATTTCCTGTTTCGCTATATCCTACTAAACATTTCTTTTTAAAGAACTCTAAAACATCAACATCTTTACTTTCATCATCAAAATATTTTCCTAATAATTCTTTATATTCTTGCATATCTATTGTTTTAACTAAAATTAAACATTTACAATTTTTTAATAAATAACTATTAGCAGCTATCAAAGCTGCTACATCGTTATTTTTAGAAAATATCTTACTACGGGCAAAATATAATATTAAATCTACTGCTCTTTCAAAAGGTGGTTTATTCTCTCTATATATTAAATTAACTATACCTTCAGTATTAGGAGCGTATGGTTTAGGTGGAACATAATGAGAATTTGGTAAAATACCGATATTTTCTTCTCTTTCTTTATCAGAATTAGTATCTATTCCTTCTCCTAATAGAGTTGTTAAATAAGAAACAAATACATAATCTGGTTTAGTATATGTAATATCTACATCAAATATAAAATCATATGCTAAAAAGGTATTAAATACTCTTCTTTTTTCAAGAGGCACTTTTATAGTCTTATCTCTTGGAGTATAAATAATATCTTCAATCTCTTTAATAGAATAATCTAAACCCATATAACATAAAGAACTTTGAACAAATTCAAAAATAAGATTTAAAGAATATTCAACATTTCTAAATATATTATTATTATAAGGTTTTTCCTGAACACCATAATCTTTCAGTTCCATATTAATCATATCTAAATCTTTAGAAAGAGCTTCATATAGTTCACTTTGATCAACTACTTCTTTATATAATTCTTTAGTGTAAGGACCAGCTAAAGTTAGATACTTCTTCTTATCTACTACATTCTGTAAATAGATATTCTTTATCTTTTTTTCTCTTTTAATAACAGGCTTGCCAAAATATTTAATTCTTGAAATATAATCTAAAACAAAACTTTTATCTCTTAAACAACGAAATATTGGTTCTAGTGTGTCCACGGGTAGTTCTCCTAAAAATATGTAAGTCAGTATATATAATTAAGCCATAAAAAAATTATTAAAGATACTACTTTTTAAAATATTTTACGAAATTATTTCTTAAATTATGAAATTTGAGCGAAAGTTTTAGTATTAGAATCGAAAACAGAAATGAATTTATAGGAATTACCACCTATATCTCCACCACATAAATAAACACTCGTACCTACAGAAGCACAAGCTATACTATATCTTGGGCTAATTGTTAAATCAACTAAAGTAAGTCTATCATTTTGTGTATTAAAATCATATATTGTATCAACTACACCAGACCCATCATAACCACCAAAAATATAAATATGAGTCCCTACGACGGCATTACTATGATTATATAAACTTAAAGTAGGAGTAGTTAAAACTTCTTCAGTAACTACATCACTCACAAATGAATATACTTTGATTTCATTTATAATGCTACTTGCTCCATGACCACCAAAAACATAGAATTTACCATTAACAGCAGAACTTGACATTTGCTCTCCTGCTGTAGACATGACTGTATCATTAGTAACTTTTTCAATAGAAAAATCCTCGTTAACTTTAAAACGTTGTATTGTATTTAATTTTACAGAGCCATCATAACCACCAAATAATAATATATCAGTACCATAAATAGATGCAGTAGCATTATATGCAGCAACATTCATAGTAACTCCTGTATCACTTAATGTCTTAGTTTCAGTATTAAAGTCATATATTGTATTAAGACAAACAGAATCAGAATTACCGCCAAATATATAAATATGGGTTTTATAAGCAACACTAGAAGGCTTATACATTGGAACAGGAAGAGTTGCATCTAATTTAGTGAGAGTCCCTGTAATTGAGTTTATATCATATATTGTATCTAATTTATGTCCAAGACTATCTTTTTTTCCACCAAATACATAAACATGGTTTCCAACAGATTCACAAGCAGCCTTAGAAACTTTAGTTTCAAAGTCATCAACAATAGGTAAGACAGTAAAATTAGCTTGAACTATAAATCCATTTTCAATCATTGTTGTATTATATTCAAAATATTCATCTTCATTATAAGTAACTTTATCATCTCCAGTTACTCCATCATATTTTTCTACATTATTAATTAATACATTCTTTAAACTATATCCAGCATCTGGATAAAATTTAAAAGATATAGCGTCACCTACAAGGGCACTTCCTAAACTAGGAACTACATAACCATGTTCACTTGGAAGAATAGTAGAAGCATAGGCAGTTTTTCCATCTTCTCCATCTGTTCCATCGGCTCCAGGATTACCTTGAGGTCCTTGAGGACCAATAGGTCCTGTAAAACCAGTACCCCCTTTAAAGTTACCTTTATTTACCCAAGTATCACTTTCTTTTACATAATAATCCCATGTAGAAGTATTAATATAAGAATCTCCATTTTTACCTAATGTATCTGAAGGTATTGTAGTACCAGTTAAAACGCTAGATCCATCACTACCTTTAATATTACCTTTAGCAGTACCCCAAGTTCCACTTGCTTTTACATAATAATCCCAAGTTGAAGTATTTATATAAGAATCTCCATCTTTACCTAATGTATCTGAAGGTATTGTAGTACCTGTTAAAACACTAGCTCCATCAGCTCCTTTTAGATTAATAACTTTACTTCCCCAACCACTAGAAGTTTTAATATAAAAATCCCAGTTAGAAGTATCAATATAAGAATCACCTATATTACCTAAAGTTGAAGCAGGTATTCCACTTCCAGTTCTTAAAGAGAAACCATCAGCACCTTTAATTTTTCCTAAGCTGTCTCCCCAACCAGAACTTGTTTTAATATAGAAATCCCAAGTTGAAGTATCAACATATGAATCACCTATATTTCCTAACGTAGAAGCAGGTATTCCACTTCCAGTTAAGAAAGATTTTCCATCTTCTCCAGCAGCTCCAACAGCACCTACGGCTCCTGTGGCTCCTGTTGATCCATCACTTCCTGAACTTCCTTTAAAACTACCTTTATTAACCCATGTTCCATTTTCTTTAACATAATATACCCATTTTGTTAAATCAATATAGGAATCATTATCATTTCCTAAAGATGTATCTGGAGTGCCTTTACCTGTAAGAATAGAAGTTCCATTCTTACCAGCTTCACCAACACTACTATCACCTTTAATATTACCAACCTTAGTCCATACATCATCACCTTTAATATAAAAGTCCCAAGTAGAAATATTAATATAAGAATCTCCATTACTACCTAAACTTGTAAGTGGTACATCAGTACCTGTTAAAACTGAATAGCCGTTTAAACCATTAATGCCATCAGTTCCATCTACCCCATCAGTTCCATCAACACATTGATTTTCTGTGTTTCCACAAGAAATTAAACTAGTAGGAAGTACTAAGAGAATACTTAATAAACTTGCTGCTTTAAAAAAATTATGTTTTTTCATATGATATATCCCTCTTATTACATTATAGTTGTAAAAAATAAATATTAAAGAATTTAATTCCAGTCAGCTGACCTATAATCTTAAGTGTTCAGTTTAATTAGTGCGACAAAATAGTCGCCCTTTTCTTTTGGACTTTTTAAAAAGGGGTACAAAAGGGATATTTCACGGGGTACTTTTCGTTTCGATAATTAAAAAAATGAGCACTGTTTGCTCATTATTTCAATTTCTGGCGGAGAAGGAGGGAATTCCTTCTAATCAAACCAAACAAAAAGGATTGGTTTTCACCAATCCTATTTAGTACAAATGTAATTATTAGTCTGCTAAAGTTAATAATCTCATAGGAGCGTTGTCGCCCTTACGACTTTGAACTTTATAAACCTTTAAATAGCCACCATTTCTTTTTTCAAATCTCTTATTGAGTTCAGTAAATAACTTTTTAAAAGCATCTGGTTGACCCTCAATATTATAATTTCTTAAGACTGATAAAGCTAATCTCTTACTATGTAAGTCACCCTTCTTTGCTAAAGTAACAAGGTGATCAAATTCTTTAACGACGTCTTTGACCATACTTCTAGTAACAGTAACTTTTTCAAATATAACGAGTTCTGTAACTAAATTTCTTACTTGGGCTTTTTGTTTAGAAGAGGTATAAGGAGTTTTAAAACGAACACCACCCTTACCATGTACATTCTTTCTTCCGATTTGCATGTTACTTATCTCCTACTTTTATTCATCTTTAGTATCTTTGAAATGTAATCCCATTGAAGTTAATTTATCTTTAACTTCTTTTAAGGATTTCTTTCCAAGATTTCTAACTTTCATCATTTCGCCTTCACTCTTCTCAATTAATTCTCCAACGGTAGAAATACCAGCTCTCTTAAGACAGTTACTACTTCTAACACTGAAATCGAGTTCTTCAATTGATTTATCATCAAATGTCTTCTCTTTTTCAACTTCTGGAGCCTTGACAAGATCAAGGTTATTAAATTTATCTTCAAGATTCTCGAAATCATTAAAATAATTCATTAAGATACGAGCACTTAAAGAAATTGCGTCAATAGGTGCAATTGAACCATTTGTCCAAACCTCTAATGTTAATTTATCATAACGTGAATCATGACCAACACGGGTAGGTTCAACTTTATAATTAACTCTAACAACAGGAGAATAGTTACTATCGGTAGCAATACTATGAACAGGAAGTTCGTAGCCTTTGTTTTCTTCACTAGTAGCAAATCCTCTACCATTACGAATGTGTAATGTCATCTTAAGATGACCACCTTCGCTAATGTGAGCAATTACTAAATCTTTGTTGACAATAGAAATTCCAGTTGGAGTAATAATATCTCCACCCTTTAATTCATGTGGTCCTTTAACATCTACATCTACAACATAGTCTTGTTCACCAATATCGTCTGATTTAATTACTAAATCTTTAAGATTTAAGATAATTTGAGTTAAATCTTCTTCAACTCCATCAAGGGCGGTATATTCATGAACTGCGCCTTCTACTTCAACAGCATAAACGCTTGTTCCTGGTAATGCACTAAGAAGTACTCTTCTTAAAGCATTTCCTATAGTTAATCCAAATCCTCTTTCGAGTGGTTCGCAAACAACTTTAGCATAATTTTCAGTTTCACTTTCAAAAGCTAACTTATAATTACACTTCTCAAATGGGTGAGCAATTTTAACAGTTTCTTCGGCCATGTTTTATATCCTCCTAAATATTAACCACGAGGTCTCTTTGGTGGACGGCATCCATTATGTGGGACTGGTGTAGAATCAACAATTGAAGTAATCTTTAAACCGCTAGTTTCAAGTGCTCTAATAGCACCTTCTCTACCAGCTCCTGGACCTTTAACATCGACATCAACAGTCTTAATACCTTGTTCAACAGCAAGTTTTCCAGCAGCTTCTGCGGCTTGTTGAGCTGCATATGGAGTGGACTTCTTTGCTCCCTTATAACCTAATACTCCAGTAGAACTCCAAGCAATAACATTTCCTGCTTCATCAGTAATTGTGATGATAGTGTTATTAAATGTTGCATGAATGTGAGCAATACCTTTTGTAAAGGTTCTCTTAATTTTCTTTTTACGGGTAGTTTGTTTTTGTGCCATATTACTCTACCTCCTATTTGACAGCTTCCTTCTTATTTGCAATGGTCTTACGTGGACCTTTACAAGTACGAGCATTGGTCTTTGTTTTTTGGCCTCTGCATGGGAGCCCCTTTCTATGTCTAATACCACGATAACAACCAATTTCTTCTAATCGTTTAATATTAAGCATAACTTCTCTACGTAAATCACCTTCTACTTTATGATGAGTAATTTGTGATCTAATAGCAGATAATTCTTCTTCACTTAATTCTTTAACTCTTTTTTGTGGATCAACTTTAGCTTTAGCACAGATGTCCTTAGCTAAAGAGTTGCCAATTCCATAAATGTATGTAAGTGAAATTACAATACATTTCTCATTTGGAATATCAACACCTACAATACGTGCCATATTTTTAACTCCTTAAAATTAACCTTGTCTTTGCTTATGCTTTGGGTTGCTGCAAATAACATATAATTTACCATGTCTTTTGACAACTTTGCATTTATCGCAAATTGGTTTAACTGAAGATCTTACTTTCATCTTCTTTTCCTCCTAAATAATAGACAATTACTTATGTCTAAACACAATTCGGCCATTGTTTAAATCATAAGGTGAAAGTTCGATAGTAACTCTATCGCCTGGTAAAATGCGAATGTAGTGCATACGGATTTTACCAGAAACAGTGGCATGAATTACAACATCGTTCTCAAGTTTTACCTTAAAATTACAATTAGGTAAACTTTCAACAACTTCCGCCTCGACGGTAATAACATCTTGTTTCGCCATTCTTTACTCCTTTTTTAAAGTAATAATTTCGTTGCCTGTTTTGGTGACTACGACCGTATTTTCGTAGTGGCAACATAATTTGCCATCTTTTGTTTTCACAGTCCAACCATCATCTAGCGTAATTAAATCAACCTTACCACTATTGACCATTGGTTCGATAGCAATGCTCATACCTTCGCGTAAGATAATTCCAGTTCCTGCTTTACCTACATTAGGTACATAAGGATCTTCGTGGACTTCCTTACCAACTCCATGACCAGTATATAACTCCGTTAGAGTATATCCTTGATCTTTGGCAGTACGTTCTATTTCGTGAGAGATATCTCCTAAATGAACGCCAGGTTTAACAAGTTTAACAGCATTGAAGAAACATTCTTCGGTAGTATCAATTAATCTTTGAGCTTCTTCACTTATTTTACCTACGCCATAAGTTCTGGTGGCATCAGCAACATATCCGTGTTTTGTACACATACAATCGTAACTAACAATATCACCTTCTTTTAAGATAATCTTATTAGATCCAATCCCATGTATTAAAGTATCATTAACAGAGATACAAATACTACCTGGATAACCTTCATAACCTTTACTAGATGGATATCCTCCTTTAGAGAGAATAAATCTATTAGCAATTTTATCAAGTTCCTTAGTAGTTTTTCCTGGAACAGTATTTTCTTTTAAAACATCAAATAATTCGATTAATACTTCTCCAGCTTCCTTCATAAGAGCAATTTCTCGAGGAGATTTAACAATAATCATTAACTTATCCTACGATAGTTTTAATCTTATTTAGTAATTCTTCTAAACCGATTGTTCCATCTACCGTGTGTAACAAACCAAGTTTAGTATAGAAATCAATGAGTGGCATAGTTTGATGATGATACGCATCTAAACGTGTTTTTAAAGTTTCTTCATTGTCATCTTTTCTTTGAATCAACTCTCCTCCACATAAATCACATTTACCTTCTACTTTTGGTGGAAGATTTTTAACGTGATATGGAGCACCACACACTTTACAAACACGACGTCCACAGATTCTGTCTTTAAGGACAGATTCTGGAACATCAATATTTATAACAAATTTAACTGGACGATTAAGATCTTTACCAATTTCCTCTAAAGCTTCAGCTTGTGCTAAAGTTCTAGGAAAACCATCAAGAAGATAACCATCTTTACAATCGTCCTTATTAAGTCTTTCCTTAACAAGCCCAATTGTAACTGAATCAGGTACTAATTTTCCCTGTTCAATATAAGAAGAAGCTTCAACTCCTAATAGAGTCTTTTCTTTAATAGCTTCTCTAAACATGTCTCCGGTTGAGATATGAGGAATCTTATATAAAGCGACAATTCGCTTTGCATTAGTTCCTTTACCAGCTCCTGGAGCACCTAATAATATAATTGATTTCATAATTATTACATACCTCCAATAACTTCATCATAACTCTTACCAGCAACAAGACCATCAATTTGGTTCCCGATTTCAAGAGCAACACCGACAACAATGATTAAACCTGTTCCACCAATTGCAAGAGAAGTATCGTCTCCGAATGCTCCACTTAAAGTTAATACAGCAGGTAAAGCACAAATAAATGCTAAAGCCATTGCTCCGATAAAGGTTACTCTATTTAAAACCTTACGAACGTATCTTTCAGTCTCATTACCTGGACGAATTCCTGGTATATAACTTCCATTCTTCTGGAAGTCATCAGCCATTCTTTCAGGGTTAATTTGTAAATTAGCATAGAAATATGTGAAGGCTATAACAAGGGTAATATAGATTATAAGTCCCCAAGGGAAATATATTGCATTACCATTACTTGTTCCCATATACGTAAATTTAGAATATTGGAATATATTTAGCCATTCTGCATTAGCAGCATCAGTACTAATGAAAGAAGCAATAATAGAAGGAACCATCATAATAGAATTAGCGAAGATAACAGGAATAACTCCAGCGCTATTTACCTTAATAGGTAAGAAGCTTGCTTTTGATATTTTCTCACTACCACCACTTTTACTACTATGTTGAACAGGTATCTTTCTTTTACTTAATTCAACAAATACAACGAATGCGATAATTGCTGCAAACGCTAGTATATATAATATGAATCGGAATACACCTAAACTTGCTTCATTACTACCTAGATTCCAAGAATTTAAGATCCATTTTTGGAAAGCTGTAGTAATTTGATTTGGTAAACTAACAACAATACCAGCAAAGATAATAACAGATATACCATTACCAATACCTTTGGTAGTTATTTGATCTCCTAGCCACATAACAAGCATACTTCCACCAACCATGATCGTAACTAAATAAGCATAAGTTAAGAAATCATCTGGTAAAGTAATTGTAATCCAACTAGTATTTTTAGCAGTTTGAATAATTCCATAAGCTTGAACAGCTCCTAACATCAAAGCAAGATATCTAGTAGCCATTTCAATCTTTTTTCGACCGTATTGTCCTTGTTTATTTAATTCAGTTAAAGCAGGAAGAACATCCATACTTAATAATTGAATAATAATTTGGGACGTAATATAAGGTCCGACACCTAACGCAAATATCGAGAAATTTTGTAAGGCGCCACCACCTAGTAAGTTCATCATACTTAGGATGTTGTTGGAGGAATTAAGTTCATCTTGAAGTGAACTTGCATCGACTCCTGGAACAGTGATTGCTGCTCCTATTCTAAAGACAAATAAAATCATAATCGTAAAGAATATACGATTAACAACTTCTTTGTTTTTGAATGCCGCAATAAACTTTCTCATTAAAAATACACCTATCTTAAAAGTATAAAGTATTTCTAATATTATTCAATAACTTCTACTTTTCCGCCGGCTTTTTCAATGGCAGATTTAGCAGAAGCACTGAACTTATTTGCTTTAACGGTTAATTTCTTAGATAAAGTACCTTCACCTAATATTTTTAATCCGTCATATTCTTTTTTAACTAATCCTTTTTCAATTAAAGTTGTGATATCAATAACGCTCTCGTCTTTAAATGTATTTAAACTATCGATATTAACAATTGCGTATACGATATGTCCCTTATTGTGGAAACCTCTTTTTGGTAATCTACGATTAAATGGTAATTGTCCACCTTCAAATCCTAATCTGATCAAACCAGTTCCTCTAGACTTTTGTCCTTTGTTACCAGTTCCACCATTCTTACCAAGGCCGCTTCCAAGACCTCTACAACGTCTTCTTTTTTCGAATTTACTTCCAGAAGCAGGTTTTAAGTTATTTAACATCGCTATTTCCTCCTTCAAGTCCTCTTAAAGCTTTGACAGTTTGATAATCTTTTAAGCTATCAAGAGCAGCAGCTGTTGCTCTAATAACGTTAATAGCAGTTCTACTACCATAAACTTTACTACGGACATTTTTAATACCACTGAGTTCAAGAATTGCTCTAACTGGACCACCAGCAACAATTCCAGTTCCTTCAGGTGCTGGTTTTAAGAAGACTTTTGTAGCTCCAAAAATTCCAACAACTTCATGGGCAATTGATTCAGCTTTGACAACTTTAACGAACTTAATATTACGTTTAGCTCTTTCAACAGCTTTCTTAATTGCATCTGGGACTTCACCACTTTTACCAGTAGCAAAACCATATTTACCTTTATAATTACCAACAACGACAAGGGCAGCAAACTTCATTCTCTTACCACCTTTGACAACTTTGGTAACTCTATTGATAGTTACGACTTTTTCTTCATATTCTTTAACTTCAACTCTACGTGGACCGCGGAAATTACGTTTAAAATTCTTATTAAATGGACGTTTTCCACCTTTGTTATCATTATTTTCTACTGGAGCATCAGCTTTTGGGGCTGCTTCAACTTGTGTCTTTGTTTCTTCAACAACTTTATTTTCGTTTTCCATAAGTTACTCCTTAGAATTTGAGTCCATTTTTTCTTGCTTCATCAGCAAGAGCTTGGACTCTACCATGATATAAATACCCAGCACGATCAAATACTACAGTATCGATCTTCTTTGCTAAGCACTTTTTAGCAATATCAGCACCAACTAATTTAGCACCTTCAATATTGTTACCATTTTTAATTTTTAAACTTTCACTGCTTGATGAAACTAAAGTAACACCCTTAACATCGTCGATTACTTGAACAGCAATGTTCTTGTTGGATCTATAAACGCATAATCTTGGGCATTCAGGAGTTCCACTGATTTTAGCACGAACACGTAAATGTTTTCTTTCTCTAACTAAACTCTTAGATTCTTTTTTAATCATAGTTTACTCCTTTACTTAGCCTTTGTAGCAGCAGCTCTCTTACCTTCTTTACGTAAGATATGCTCGCCTTTATACTTAACACCTTTACCACCATATGGTTCAGGTTTTCTTTGGGCACGAATTAAAGCGGCAACTTCACCAACTTTAAATTTATCGTTTCCACTAATTTCAATATCAGTATCAGATGGGCACTTTAAGGTGACACCTTCTAATGGTGAAATTGTAATAGCATGAGAATAACCTAAATGAAGAACAATATCCTTACCCTTCATATTAGCTTTAAAACCAATACCAACGATTTCAAGTTTCTTTACATAACCCTTAGAAACACCAACAATTGCGTTATTAATAAGAGCACGTGTAGTTCCATGGAGTTGTTTAGTATGTTTTTCTTCGTTTGCACGAGTACAAATTAATACTCCATTTTCATTCTTTACAGCGATACCAGCTGGGATAATGACTTTATCATCACCTAACTTACCTTTAATATCAACAGTATTACCATTAATACTAATAGTAACTCCTTCAGGGATTTGAATATGTTTATTTCCGATTCTTGACATATTGTTCCTCCTTACCAGATGTAGCAAACTACTTCGCCACCGACATTATTTAATCTACAACCTTTATCAGTTAATAAACCTTTTGATGTAGAGATAATGGCAATGCCCATTCCACCTAAAACGTGTGGAAGATGTTTGCTATCAACTGTAATTCTTAGACCTGGCTTAGAAATTCTTCTTAATCCAGAAATAACTTTTTCACCATTTGGTCCGTATTTTAAGTTAACGACTAATTCTTTTTTATTGTTTTCATTTTTATTTTCCTTATATGAAGTAATAAAACCTTCACTAAGTAAAATCTTCGCAATACCAACCTTCATATTACTGGAAGGCATTTTTACTTCTACATAATGTAGAGCATTAGCATTACGAATTCTTGTAAGCATATCTGCTATTGGATCTTGATGCATAACTATTTACCTCCCTTAATTACCATGAAGATTTCTTCATACCTGGAATTTCACCCTTTAAGGCTAATTCTCTAAGGCATATTCTACAAAGTCCGAATTTTCCATAGTAGCCGCGAGGACGTCCACATCTTTTACATCTATGATATTCTCTGACTTTAAATTTTTGTGGTCTATCACATTTGACCTTTAAACTTGTTTTTGCCATAATGTTTCTCCTCCTTATCTACTAAATGGCATACCTAATTCTTTAAGTAATGCATAAGCCTCTTCATCAGACTTAGCAGTAGTTACGATTACGATATCCATTCCACGAACTTTACTAACTTTATCAAAGTTGATTTCTGGGAAAATTAATTGTTCCTTGATTCCAAGGGTATAATTTCCTCTTCCATCAAAAGCATTTTTATTAACACCTCTAAAGTCTCTGACTCTAGGAAGTGAAATAGAAACTAACTTATCCATGAACTCATACATTCTGAGTCCTCTTAAAGTTACTTTACAACCAATTGCTTGTCCTTCTCTTAATTTGAAAGTAGCAATTGATTTCTTTGCTTTTGTAATAACAGGATGTTGACCAGTTATAACAGCTAACTCTTCTACAGCTTCATCTAATCTCTTAGAATCAACAGTAGCATCACCAACACCAATGTTAATAACAATCTTCTCTAACTTTGGAACATTCATAATTGATTTGTATTCAAATTTCTTCATTAATGTTTCTTTAATCTCTTTATTGTATCTATCAAGTAAACGATTATGATTTACTGCATCTTTACTACCAGTACCTTTTGTTGTTTCAGCTTTCTTAGTAGCTTCAGCTTTTTTAGGAGCCTCTACTTTTTTAGGAGCTGCAACTTTTTTGGTTTCAACTGGAGTAGCTTCTTTCGAAGTTGCAACTTTTTTGGTTGTAGTTTTCTTTGCTTCTGCCATAATTTTCTCCTTTACTTAATTTCTTGTTTGCTTTTTTTAGCAACTCTAATCTTTTTACCAGTTTTAGTATCAACTTTATATCCTAATCTAGTTCCCTTTTTGGTTTTAGTATCATAGTACATAACCTTACAAGAAGCGATTGGAGCATAAATTTCTTGAATGCCACCTTCTGGGTTGTTTTGGGTTGGTTTTAAATGTTTCTTACGAATATTAACACCTTCCACAACAACTTTATTTAATTTAGGATAAACTCTTTGAACGATACCAGTTTTTCCTTTATCTTTTCCAGATATAACGATAACTTTATCACCTTTTAAAATTTTCATAGTTTATCTCCTTATAAAACTTCAGTAGCAAGAGAGATGATTTTCATATAGGTATCTCCCTTTTCACGTAACTCACGAGCAACAGGTCCAAAGACACGTGTTCCTACAGGAGTTTTATCTTCGTTGATAATAACGCAAGCATTATCATCAAACTTAATAACTGATCCATCTTTTCTTTGGATTGGATAAGCAGTACGAACTATAACTGCTTTTACAATATCACTCTTCTTTACTTTACCATTTGGCATAGCATCCTTGACGGCACAAAGAACAATATCACCAACTCCACAGCTTTTACGATGGCTTCCACCATATAATCTAAATACTCTAACAATACGAGCACCAGAGTTATCAGCAACTACAAGATTTGTTTCGGTTTGAACCATAATTACTTTTCCTCCTTGTGTTCTTCTTCTTTAACTTCAGGAGTTTCAGTTACTTCTACTTTAGCTTTAGCTTTTTTTTCTTCTTTATCTTCATGAAGAACTTCTTCTAAAACTTTTTCTTCAGCAACCTTAACTTCTTCAAGAGCTTTCTTATCAATACTAATTAATCTAAATCTCTTTAAGTGTGATAATGGTCTGCATTCTTCGATGGTAACTAAATCACCAACATTTGCTTCATTCTTATCATCTTGAGCATAGAATTTCTTACGATATTGAACTCTCTTTTGATATTTAGCGTGTTTCTTATAGGTTTCGTTAACGACAACAATAGTTTTATCGTTCTTATTTGATACGACTGTACCTTGAATTTGTTTCTTGTTATTCATACTTAACTACCTCCTATTTAATTCCCATTTCACGTTCTTTAAGAACGGTATACATTCTAGCGATATCTTTTCTAACTCTTTTGATTTCACTAGCTTGTTCTAATTGACCAACAGCTTTTTTTCTACGAAGATTGAATAATTGTTCCTTTAAGGAGTAAATATTCTTATTGATATCTTCAATAGATAATTTTCTAACTTCTTCTATCTTCATAATTACTTACCACCTTTCTCAGGAACTTTCTTGATGATTCTTGTTTTAACATCAAGCTTATATCCACATTGATGTAAGGCTTCCATCGCATCAGCTTCTGGAACTCCACCAATTTCAAATAAGACTCTATTCTTCTTAACAACTGCTACCCAGTATTCTGGATTTCCTTTACCAGAACCCATACGTACTTCAGCTGGTTTCTTAGTTTTTGCTAAGTGTGGGAAAACTCTAATCCAGACTTTTCCTTGTTTCTTGGTGTATCTACTTAAGACAACACGGCAAGCTTCGAGTTGACGATCACTTACCCAATTTCCTGTAGTGGCTTGGAGACCATATTCACCAAAGCTAATTTCATTACCAGCTTTGCTTAAGCCTTCATATTTAATAATATGAGGTCTTCTATATTTAACTCTTTTTGGTTGTAACATAGTTTATTCTCCTTCCTTAGCACCCTTAACTTCGTCATTTGCTTTAGGAGCAACATTAGCGTTGTTTCTATTGCCGCGTGGATTATAACTTCCATTACGACGATCATTACGGTGGAAATCTCTACGATCACCACGACGATCATTACGATTATCGTTAGTGCGTGGGTTATCTCTATCATCTTCTTTAAAATTACCAATTGCTTTCTCACCACGGCAAATCCAGACTTTAACGCCTAATCTACCATAAGTAGTACTTGCTTCACTACAAGCATAATCAATATCACTTACGAGAGTATTGATAGCCATAGTTCCTTCTTTATAGCCTTCAGCACGAGCAATTTCAGCTCCACCTAAACGACCACCAACTTTAGTTTTACAACCTTTTGCACCAGCTTTTCTAACGCCCATTAAAGCTTTCTTTTGAGCGATACGGAAACTTGCACGTTCCTCGAGTTGTTTAGCGATTTGTTCGCTGACAATCTTTGCATCGAGGTTTGGTTGTTTGACTTCGATAATGTTTAATTTAACTAAATCAGTCTTACATAATTTTTGTAAACCTTGAGTTAAAACTTTGACATTAGCGCCGTTCTCACCAAGTACCATACCTGGACGAGCAACGAAAGCCATAACAGTAATTACATAACCTTTATCAGATTTCTTTCTTTCGATTTCAATGTGAGAAAGGAATGCATTACGATCAATCTTAGTATTTAAATATTTACGAATTTTACCATCTTCATCAAGGAATTTAGCAAAATCTTTATTACCAGCAAACCATCTAGAATTCCAATCTTTATTGATACCAATTCTCATTCCAACTGGATTAACTTTTTGTGCCATATTTTGCTCCTTTCCTTAAATCTTTTCTTTAACAGTAACAAATACGTTACTGAATCTCTTAACCATTCCACTAGCACTACCTTTAGCACGTGGTAAGAATCTTCTCATTTTGACACTATCACCTACTTGGATATTACTAATGAATAATTTATCTTCATTCATATTGAAGTTATTTGTTGCATTTGCCATAGCACTCTTTATAACCTTCATAACGATTCTTCCAGCATTTTGATGGGAGACGTTAGATAAGATTCCAAGAGCTTCTGTGCAATTCTTGCCACGAACTAAATCAACAACTAATCTTAATTTACGTGGAGTAACTTTAACACTTAAAGATTTAGCACTTGCTTCAGTAACAGCTGGTTTAGCAGGTTTTGCTTCAACTTTTTTGCTGTCCTTTTTAGCAGGAACTTTAACTTCAGTAGTCTTTTCAACTTCTTTAACTTCTTTTTTAGGAGCTTCCTTAACGTCAGCTTTCTTGGTTACTTTCTTAGCAACAGTCTTTTTTGGAGCAACTTCTTTTGAAGTAGTCTCTTTCTTAGCTGGAGCTTTTTTAGTAACTTTCTTTATTTCTTCTGCCATAAGTATTCCTCCTATTTCTTTTCTTCAGCAGTAGCTGCAGGGGCAGCGGCTGGTTTTGCAGCGGCTGGAGCAGCACCGGATGATGGTTTTACACCAGCAGCAGTCATTGCGGCAGCTTTATCTTCTGCGTTATTTCCGAAGTGGCCATGGAAGGTTCTTGTTGGAGCAAATTCTCCTAACTTATGACCGACCATATCACTTGTAACATATACTGTAATAAAGGTATGTCCGTTATAAACAGCAAAGGTATGTTCTACAAATTCTGGGAAAATTGTACTTCTTCTAGACCATGTTTTGATAACTTGCTTTTTGCCAGATTTATCAACGGCTTGGACTTTCTTGACTAAATATTCATCAACGAATGGTCCCTTTTTTAAACTTCTTGACATATATTTTCTCCTTTCCCTTTACTATTTATCATTAACTCTTCTAATAATTAACTTAGAAGAAGCTTTCTTGTGTTTACGAGTTTTAACACCAATTGCTCGTTTACCCCATGGGGTACGTGGTGCATCTCTACCAACAGGACATTTACCTTCACCACCACCGTGTGGGTGATCTGGTGGGTTCATTGCAGAACCTCTGACTGTTGGACGAACACCTAACCATCTATTCTTTCCAGCTTTACCATAATTCATTAAGTTGAAATCTTCATTACCTACAACACCGATTGTGGCTTTGCAAGTTCCTAAGATCTTACGTGTTTCGCCAGATTGTAATCTAACAATTACATATTTTCCTTCTTTACCAAGGACTTGAGCGCTACATCCAGCAGCTCTACATAATTGTCCACCTTTATTTGGAGTTAATTCGACGTTATGAATTAATGTACCTTCAGGGATGTTAGAGAGTAACATACAATTACCAGTAACAACATCTGTAGTATCATTTGATATAATCTTATCGCCAACTTTTAATCCTTTTGGTTGAAGAATATAACGTTTTTCTCCATCTAAATAACTTATTAAAGCAATATAAGCATTTCTATTTGGATCGTACTCAATTGCAACGACTTTACCAACGACTCCATTTTTATCTCTTTTGAAATCGATGATTCTCCATTTTCTCTTGTTTCCTCCACCAATATGACGGCAAGTAATAACACCTTGGTTATTTCTTCCACCAGTTTTCTTAAGGGAAACTAATAAAGATTTTTCAGGAGTAGACTTAGTGACTTCTTCAAAAGAGGCAGTAATCATTTCTCTTCTTGAAGGAGTATAAGGTTTATAACTTTTAATAGACATATTTTTTCTCCTATAATATATAGATAATAGCTTATCTACTCTTTAAATAAGTCAACTACTTCACCTTTTGCTAAGGTAACAATAGCTTTCTTATATCCAGAAATTACTCCATGATATTTACTACCACGAGTAGTATTCTTGCTTATAACGTTAATAACAGAAACATTTATTACTTTTACGTTATATGCTCTACTAACAGCATTCTTAATTTGTGTTTTGTTAGCATTACTCTTAACTTTGAATGTAACTTTGTTATATTCAGTTTGTGCACTGGTTGATTTTTCAGTGATAAGAGGTTCGATAATGCAATCGAAATCACTAATTGTAGCTTTAACACCGACTTTTTCTGTCTCAACTACTTTTGTGTCTTTCTTTGTACTTTTTGTAGCCATTATTCAAGATCCTCCTCAATTTTCTTAACATCATCAACAGTTGTAATAACTTTCTTAACGTTTAATAAATCGTAAACACTAACATTGCCAACGCTACGAATGATTACGTTAGTTAAGTTACCACTTCCTTGAATTACTTTTTCATCGCTTGTGATTAATAATAATTTTTCACTTGCAGATTTAAGTGCTTCGAATACTTTAACCATTTCTTTAGTTTTTCCTGAAACTTTTAATGAATCAAGAACAACTAAATTCTTTACTTGAGTTGTATAGGCACTCTTAAGAGCTAAATCGTGTTCTTTCCTATTTTGTTTAATCTTATAGGATTGTTCACCAGTTGGTCCGAATACAATTCCACCACCAACCCAAATTGGTGAAGTATTGCTTCCGGCTCTAGCTCTGCCAGTTCCTTTTTGTCTCCATGGTTTTTTACCACCACCAGAAACTTCATGTCTTTTCTTAGTTTTTGCAGTAGCTTGTCTTAAGTTAGATTGGTAACAAAGGACAGCATTGTACATAACTGATTCGTTAACTTTTACTCCAAATACATCTTTAGAGACCTTAATAGTAGAAGTTTCAGAACCATCTTGTTTATATACTTTTAATGTTATATCAGCCATAATAATTCTCCTTTCTACTATTTATTTTCTGCTTTTGCTTCATCAGTTGGAGCAGCAGCTTCGGCTTCAGCCTTAGCTTTATCAGCTTCAGCTTGTTTTGCTTTTGCTTCTTCAGCAGCTTTTGCTTCTTCAGCAGCTTTAGCAGCTTTTTCAGCAGCTAATTGCTCTTCGGCAGCTCTTGCTTCAGCTTCAGCTTTTTCCATAGCTTCTTGTTCAGCTTTTGGAAGATTAACTAATGTCTTAATCTTTGTTGGATGTTTTAAACCTTTAATAGCGGTTCTAATTTCGACGATACCTTTCTTTGGTCCTGGGATTCCACCAAGAACAAGAATGTAGTTCTTCTCAACATTGACATCAACAATTCTTAAATTTAATACTGTAGCATTTTGATTACCCATGTGTCCTGACATATGTTTTCCAGGAATAACACGGTTGTTGCAACGTCCGTTATTAGCGAATGAACCTTGTTGTCTGTGATAACCAGATCCATGTCCTTTTGGTCCGATCTTTCCATTCCATCTCTTAATGGTTCCAGAAAAACCTCTACCTTTGCTAACACCTAAAACATCAACAACATCTCCAATTTGGAATAAATCAGCTTTGATTTCGTTTCCGATTTCATACTTCATCATTTCGTCGCCCTTAAGTTCATATAAACCAGCTTTAGTAGCAACATTGGCTTTCTTATAAATGCCTTGTAATGGTTTTGTTACGTTCTTTTCTTTCTTGTCTTCATATCCGACTTGAATTGATTCGTAACCATCATGTTCTTTACTCTTCTTTAATGTAACAACGTTTGGTAAGACTTCAACGACAGTAACAGCATACATAGTGCCATCAGTTGCGTAGACTTCAGTCATACCCATCTTACGTCCGATGATTGATTTCATAGTCCTACCTCCTATAACTTAATATCGATATCAACACCACTTGGAAGGTCTAATTTTCTTAGAGCCTCAATTGTGTTATTGTTTGGATTAGTGATATCGATAATTCTCTTATGTGTTCTAATCTCAAATTGTTCACGAGCGTCCTTATATTTGAAGACAGCTCTCAAAACTGTGTAGACTTGTTTTTCCGTTGGAAGTGGAATAGGTCCGACTACACTCGCACCTGTACTAGTAATTGCGCTAACAATCTTTGTGACAGCTAAGTCAAGGACTTGGTGATCATAAGCTTGTAAACGAACTCTAATCTTTTTTACTTTTGCCATGAATTTCTCCTTTCATCTTTTCAGGCTTCGATGCTCAATGCGAATTCCCTGATACCCTTCATGACAACGCCTGTTGGTGTATCAGCAATCTCGCACATCATTGCATGCGACAACTTCTAAATACTACCCTTTTATCTATATAAAAGTCAACAAAATATATCAAAAAAGACAATTTTTTTTCGAACTTTTTTCTTAATAACATAACTTTTCCTCTAAAAATACTTCAAAAAAATTGAAAAAAAGTCATTTTTTCTGCCCATAAAAACAACCCACTAAAAACCATAGAAAAATGTTGGCATAAAAATATCCATTTTATGACCTGATTCTATTCAAAAGTTTTCGGATTACATTACGAAAACTTCCTATTTTCATGTAGTTTTCGGATTACATTACGAAAACTTCCTATTTTCATGTAGTTTTCGGATTCTATTACGAAAACTTTTCATAAAGGTCGAACAAAATTATTGATTATGCCTAAAAATAAGAATTTTTTTCGTACAAACAAACCATTCCTCTTTCGTGATTTCATTTACAATTTATTAATTTAGTTTATTATATTTAGTGTTATGGATACAAAATTTGATATTCTCTCTATCAACGAGAGATTGAAACAAGATAAATCCGGATCAGTTATTAATGGTTGTATAGGTACTTTTCGTGACGATAATCATGAATTAATATCTTTTAAACCTGTAATTGAATATTTATCATTATATTCACATAGTTATTTACAATATCCAAATTTATATGGAAATAAAGACTTCCTTGATGGAGTCTTTAATTGGATATTTGAGAAAAATGCTGACACTATCCGCACTACTCATGATATTTGTAGTATTGCTACTTTAGGTGGTACTGGTGCTTTATGGAACGTATTTAAATATTATGCAGATCAAAAAGGTGCTGTTGTTATTAGTGATATATGTTGGCCAAATAATTTTACTATTGCTCATAATGTTGGTATTGATGTTTATAAATATCAAACATTTGATGGAATATATAATTTTAATGGCTTAAAGCTTGCTATTGAAGAAGCTTGTAAGACCCATGAAAAAGTTTTAGTTCTTATTAATGATCCATGCCAAAATCCTACTGGATATTGCATGAGTAAAGAAGAATATGATTTGTTATTTGATATGCTTAGTGATTTCTCTGTTGGAGAAAAAGAAGTAGATGTTTTATTTGATATAGCATATTTTAATTATTCTACAAATCAATTCCCATTAATTGAAAAATTAAAGGATTCATATAACTTTAATATTTATATTGCTTTTAGCGCCTCTAAATCTTTTGGAGTCTATGGAATTAGATGTGGCGCTTTATTTGGTTTAATGAAAAATAAAGATGAAGTAGAAAAATTAAGAAATAAATTACATGATCAAATTAGAGGAAGTTATTCCTGTCCTAATTATGAAGCCATTGGTCCTATTGGTAATTTATTAAATAATCCAGAAAAAATATTAGAAATGCGTAAAGAATTAACAATGCAAAGAGATTTCTTACATTCTCGTTCTTTAAAAGCACGTGAAATATTTAAATCAAGTGGCATAAAATTCTTACCATGTAATGATGGATTCTTTATTAGTATTATTACTAATCAAGACGCTATTGTTATATGTTCAAAACTTGAAAGAATGCATATATATGTTTCTCCAATGGGAGATAAATTAATAAGAATTGGTGTATGTTCTTTAACTACTAGCGAAACTGAAATATTAGCTAGAGCAATTAAAGCTTTTGATAATTAATTATTTTAAAATATCATTTCTCCAAATAGGAATTATAGAATCATAGGAATACTTTTTACTTTCTTCAAAAGCACTTCTTTTTAATAGTTTTAATTTATCTTTGTCAGCAAAGATTTCCATGATTTTATTTGCAAAATCTACTGCATTTCGCTTGTCGATTACAAATCCATCCATTCCTTCATTACATAATTCTTTAGCAGCAACACCCCAATTAGTAGATACAAAAGGCATTGAAAAAGCTGTTGCTTCTCCTCTAATTAATGGGCATCCTTCATATGTACTAGATATTAATAATAAATCATTTGATAAATAAGCTTTTTCAATATCTTTTGACATTGGATGTAAAACTACATTATTTTCTAAATGATGCTCATTAATATAAGATTTCATTTTATCTTCTAAAGAACCACTACCATACATATTTAAAGTGAATTCAAAATCTCTTTCATGTAAAACATTAGCAATACTTAAAGCAAATAAAGGATCTTTTTGTGGATGAAATCTACCACAAAACATTATTGAATTATTATGGTAATCTAAATTTAAAGTAGGTGGGAAACGAATAGGATTATAAATATATACTGAATTATCTTTTAGTTTTTTATGTTTTTTAATTACTTCATCATAACAACCTTTTGTTAAGAATATATATTTATCAGGTTTACGGAAATAACCTAAATATAATTGCATAGATTTAGAGTTGAAAATATCTTCATCAAAATGAAAATGGAAATATACATTTCTTCCTTTTGGAGCATAATCATAACTATCTAAACTAGAAGCAATATATAAATCATCTTTACACATTCTATTTTTATTTAATTTTCTATAATGATGACGATGGAATATAAAATAATATAGTGTTCTCCATATTAAACCTAATGTTTTAAAATATTGATGTTTTTCATTATATATTCTTTTATATTCATCAAATCGAGCAATATCATTAGGTACATTTAAACATACTACTTTTAATTTTGGATTTAATTCATATTGAATTGGCCCACTAATTTTAGAGGTACAAATAAGAGTAATATCATAATAATCACAAAGATGATTCATGATATCGATTGTAACCATTTCAGTACCACCAATCTTATCTAATTGTTGTACGCACCAAAAGATTTTTTTCATTCTTCTTTACCTCCTGAAAATTCACATCCACAATAATCTTGACGATAAACATTATATAAGTGTGAAATTGCTACACCTAAATCTTGTCCACCATTCTTTTTAAAGTCACTTACAAAATACTTTACATTACTATATTTCTTTTCTAATAATAACCCAATTTTATTTAAGTAATCAACATTCTTATTTCTTGAAATAGACATTACTGTGCTCACAAGAGGATAATTATGTTCTATTGCATATAAAAATAGTCTTTCCATACGTTTAGAAATACATATTTCGCATCTATTTTTACCTTCTTCTTGATCTTTATAAGGTAATAAATCTTTACGAAATTCATCATAGTTATAATTATCTTCAATAATAGGTATATTTACATTGAATTTATTTTCAACTATTAAAACATAACCTTTTAGGGCATCTAATCTTTTTTTATATTCTTCATATGGATATATATTTGAATTTGAAAAGAAAATAGTTATATCAAATAAATCTACTAAAAATACTAAAGGATAACAAGAACATGCTCCACAACAAACATGTAATAATAATTTTGGTTTTTTATTATTTTCTTTTCTTAATTCTCTATATTCAATTAATGACTCTTTAAAATAATTATCTTTACGGTCCATATTATTAAATCCATACGCTAAATGATAGGGTTTTTATTCATTTGGTTTACTAAAATCATACTTTCCATATATAAACATTGCATCACCAAATGAAAAGAAACGATATCTTTCTTCAATAGCATGATTATAACATTCAAGAGTAAATTTTCTTCCCATAAAGGCACTTACTAACATAATTAAAGTAGACTTTGGTAAATGAAAATTAGTAATTAATGCATCAACTACTTTATATTCATATCCTGGAGAAATAAATATATTTGTTGGTTCTTCAGTGGCTTTAATACAATGATATTTAGCATAACAAGCTTCTAATGTACGAACACTAGTTGTACCAATAGCAATTACTCTTCTACCTTCTTTTTTAGCAAGATTAATTCTACTAGCAGCATATTCATCAATCTTAAAAGTTTCACTATGCATTACATGATCTTTAGTATCTTTAACTTTTACTGGTCTAAAAGTACCTAAACCAATGTTTAAAGTTATATCTATAATTTCAACACCTTTTTCTTTTAATCTGGCTAATAAATCACTAGTAAAATGAAATCCAGCAGTAGGAGCTGCTGCACTGCCTTCTATCTTTGCATATACAGTTTGATAATCGTTATTATTCTTACATTGAGAATGAATATATGGAGGTAATGGCATTAAACCAATCTTATCTATTTCTTCAATAAATATACCTTTATAAGTAAAATGAATATGACGAATTCCTTCATCAAGAACATCTACACAATCACCAACTAAAATATCATCTTTGAAGTGGAGAATAGTACCTTTTTTGATTGTTTTTGCATTTCCACAAAGACACTCCCAAATATCATTTCCTAAATCTTTAAGTAATAATACTTCTACTTTTGCACCTGTTTTATCTTTAGTAGCAAACAATCTAGCAGGAATAACTTTTGTATTATTTCTAACCAAAACATCGCCTTTATTTAAATAATTATAAATATCAAAAAAGTGAGCATCTTTATAAGATTTATTTTCTCTATCTACAAGCATTAATCTACATTCATCTCTTTTATCAGATGGAGATTGAGCTATTAATTCTTCAGGTAAGTTATAATCAAATAATTCAATATCCATATTTAAAAACCTCTTTTGTCTCCATATTTTTCTAAAACTTCTTTTTTATATTCTAAGAATCTATCTTCTTTAATAGCAGTTCTTGCTCCTTCCATAATTGAGATTAAAAATCTTAAATTATGTAAAGAAAGTAATCTTTTCCCAAAACTTTCATCACTTACATAAAGATGACGTAAGTAGGCTTTGGTATAGTTTTTACAGGTATAGCAATCGCATTCACTATCTAATGGAGTAAAATCTTCCTTATATTTTTCATTCTTAATATTAACTCTTCCATTATGAGTCATTAGTGTACCATGTCGGGCAATTCTAGTAGGAAGGACGCAATCCATCATATCAACTCCCATCGCTACACTTTCAAGCATATAATCTAAAGAACCTACACCCATTAAATATCTTGGTTTATCTGTAGGAAGATATTTAACTGCATAATCTATCATTTTAAAACATACATCTTTTGGTTCTCCAATTGAAGTTCCGCCAATTGAATATCCATCAAAATCCATCTTTACTAGTTCTTTTGCACACATTTCGCGAAGATCTTCAAATTCTCCACCTTGTACGATTCCAAATAAAGCTTGATCTTTTCTTGTATGTACTTTTTTGCCTCTTTCAGCCCATCTAATAGTTCTTAAAGTAGAATATTTAGCATAATTATAAGTAACTGGATAAGATATACATTCATCAAAAGACATAATAATATCGGCACCAATTTTTTCTTCTATTTCAATTACTTTCTCAGGAGTAAACATAATTTTGTCACCATTTAAATGTGATTTAAACATGACTCCATCTTCTGTAATTCCTCGTTTACTTGCTAAAGAAAATACTTGATAACCACCACTATCCGTTAGCATTGGCCCATCATAATTCATAAATTTTTGTACGCCGCCTGCTTTAGCAACAATATCTTCACCAGGTCTAAGATGTAAATGATATGTATTTGCTAAAATAACTCCTGCACCAATACTTTTTACTTCTTCAGGAGATAATGTTTTAACGCAAGCTTCAGTTCCTACAGGCATAAACATTGGAACTTCTACATTTCCATGAGGAGTATGCAATATTCCATACCTTGCTCCACAGTTCTTGTCTACATGTAATATTTCTAAATAAAAATTTTCACTCATAAAATATATTCTACCATTTATATTCTAGGTTTTGTGTAGCATTAATCACTTTATAAAAACCTTTATATTTCTTAGTTAATAAAAGCATTAAAGGATATCCAACTGCTGTTACACAAATTAATTCTCCAAGCAAAACCCATCCAAAACTAACAAAATATAAAGTTGCTAAAGACATGCTTGTATCATATAAATAAACTACAAAAGGAACTACTACAGCATTAATTATTCCAGGAATTAAACTTGAAACAAATAGATTCTTTATAGTTTTACTAGTTAAAATAATTAATAAACAACTAATTAAGGTACCCAATGTACCAATAACTAAATCTGGCCAACCATAATTACTCATAAAGTTAGTAAGTAAACAACCTAAAGTAACACCTACACAATATGAAGGATTAAAGAAGACTAATAAATTTAATATTTCACTAAATCTAAGTTGTAATGATCCTCCAGCAAAAGCTAATGGACCACTTATTAAGGACATTACTACATATAAAGCAGCAATCATTGCATTCGTAGTTATATAACGAATACTAAAAAATCTTTTCACAATAAACATCCCCCTGTTTAATTTTACGAGTGGTTAATCATGGGTAGACACTCGAGCAATTAATTCTATAACAAATCGTTTATAAATAAAAGTTTTCTATAAACTATTACTTTATGATTTCATTTTTCCAAATATCTATAATTTTATTTGGAGCAAAATTTAAACTGCATTCATAACTGCTTTTTTTAAGATTTTTTAATTTTTCTCTATCATTTAGTAACTCTTTTATTTTTAAAGCAAATACTTTAGGGTCTCTAGAATCAATAATTATTCCATCTTTACCTTCGTGATTTAATTCATAACATGCATCGCCCCAATTTGTAGAAATATAAGGAACACTTAAAGAATTAGCTTCTCCTCTAACAAGGTGGAATCCTTCATATACTGATGTAATTAATAATAAATCGGTATGAAGTAATTCTTTATGCATGTCTAAAGTTTCTCCACCAATACTAACTATATTCTCTAAATTATTTCTTTTAATATAATGTTTCATTTTTCTTTCTAAAAATCCACTTCCAATAAAATTCATCTTAAAAGGAACATTCATTTTTGATAATTGTTTTGCAATTTTTAAAGCTAGCATTGGATCTTTTTGAGTAACAAATCTTCCACAAAACATAATGGTATTTTTGTGATTAGTTAAATGCAATTCTGGATCAAATCTAACTGGATTATAAACATACATCGATTTATCTTTTAAATTTTTATGCTTTTTAACTACATTTTCTAAAGTATCTTTTGTAATAAAAATATATTTATCAGGTTTACGTGCATAGTGCATTAAACATTGATTAATTCTTCCATTAAAATTCTTAGCATTAAAGTGAAAATGAAAATAACAATTTACGCCTTTAGGAGCAAAACAATAACTATCTAAACTTGAACATATTAATAAATCATCAGGTCCAACAATCTTTGTTATTTCTCTTCTATTTCTTTTTCTTTTAGAAATAAAAGTTTTAAGCAGATTAAAAGTTAAAGAGATATTTCTCCATGGCTTCCATTCTTTATTATTTTGAGTTATATATTCATCATATCTACAAACTTCTAAAGGTACACCTAAATATAAAATCTTAATTTTAGGATTTATTTTATAAACACATTTAGATTTTTCGCTTGTGCAAATAATAGTGATATCATATTTATCAACTAAATGATTCATTATATTAATTGAAACAAGTTCTGTTCCGCCAATTTTACTTAATTGCTGAATACCCCAAAAAATTTTTTTCATCTTTTTTATTATATCTAATTATCTATAATGATAAAAGTTTAATTAAAAAAATTGTTTAAGTAAAAAGTGGCCCAAAGGCCACTTGGATTTATAAAAACTACATCATTTATCCACTATTATATTTTTTTAAAATTAACTGCTTTATCAGAAATATGAACTTTAAAATATCTTTCTGGAGTATATGTCTCTTTTAAATATTTATCAAATTCTCCAGTAAATTCATTTTTAACAAAGGCTAAAGTAGTTCCTTTAAAACCTCCACCATGAATTCTAATAGCACCATTATCTTTTAAGAAGATAGTTGCTTTATCAATAATATCTTGTGGAGAATCATTATATTCTCCTTTTACAAACGTATTTTCTAGATTAGTTTTACTAGATTCTTGACTTGCTCTTATAGCATTTAAAAAATCTTCAACATTATTCTCTATTATTGCTTTTTTAGCGTTTTCTACATTTTTATTTTCTATAAAGAAATGAATAGCTTTTCTTTTAACTTTATCTTTAACTTTTAATTTATTAATTCGCTCAAAAATATTAGTGTCATCACAATCTCGTAAATATTTTTTACCTTCTAATAGTTCCGCTACTTTATTCATACTAGTAGGAATAGCAGCATATAAAGGTGTTAAATTACTGTGATTTCCAAGTGATTTAATTAAATATAATGTTACAGGTAAATTAAATGGAATTGTTTTAATAATAGGATTTTCAATATCTTTAAAATCAATATAGTTTGAAGAATCAAAAGAAGTTCCTATTTGATCTAATAATCCACATGGTTTATGAAAATATACATTCTCAGCAAATTGGCCTACTTTAGCGATAGTTAAAGGTGGTATAGATTCATTGTTATATAAATAAGAAATAATATATCCAAACAAAGATTCAACAGCTGCACTACTACTAACGCCACTTCCATTTGGTATATCACTATAAAAGAAAGCTTTAAATCCATCAATATGATAACCTAATTCTTTTAGTTTGAATAAAACACCTTTACATAAGCCCATTGTAGTTCCATATTCTTTTGGATTAACTTCTAAATCATTAACAGTAAATTCAATAAAAGGATATCCATCAGATAAGATAGATACTTTCCCAACTTGTTCACTAATTGCAGCACTAATTCTTAATGAACAATTAGCAACTAAACATAGTCCATGATTGTGGTCAGTATGATTTCCACATATTTCAAATCTTCCACCAGTATCAATAAGATATTTTGGTTCTGTTCGATATATCTTTTTAAAAGATTCAATTAATTTATCCATTATAAATTTAATCCTCCAATAAATTTATCAAAACCAGCATTTCCTTTTGTATCATCTTTAAAGACACCTGTATTTATTAATATATTTTTACATGTTGTATTGATATATTCTTTAATATTTTTATCTACAGTTGAAGGATTATAATCATTACTTAATTCATGAATCATAGGTAAAAAGTCTTCTAAATCTGGATACTTTTCAAGTATCGAATTATCATTAAAATTCTTCTCTAAAACATCTTTAATCTCATTAGATTGGCGTACTAATCGAGCTGGTAAAATAAATAATCCCATTGCTTCAATAATTCCAATACCTTCTTTTTTAATATGATGATATTCTTTATGGGCATGGAATATTCCATCAGGATACATATCATTACAGCGGTTATTTCTTAAAATTAAATACATATAATAAGTATCATTTACTTTTCTAACGGAAGGAGTAATTGTATTATGTCTACCCTTATCATCAAAACATACAATATCATTATCTAAATCTGTATATTTTCTCCATCCATCTAATATTTCAGTAGATAAATTAATTAATTCTTCTTTATTTTTAGATTCTATTAAAATACAAGAATTATACCAATCAAGTTTATATAATTTTGAGTCATGATATTTCTTCATTCCATATTCTTTTAATGGTTTACATCTCATAACAGGAAGGATATGTTCTCCTCCTTGAAAATGTTCATGATTTAATATTGATCCGCCAACAATAGGTAAATCAGCATTACTACCAATAAAGAAACAAGGAACTTGATCAACAAAATCTAACAATCTTTGAAATGTTTTTCTTTCGATGGTCATATTCTTATGATATTTAGAAAAACATATACAGTGCATATAATAATATCCATAAGGTGAATATTGTAAATACCATTCATCACCAGCTAAATTCATAGGAATTACACGAATATTTTCTCTTGCAGGTTGTTTATCATTTCCATAGAAACCAAGATTTTCTAAGCATAATAAACACTTTGGATATTTCTCTTCTAAATTTGCTTCTTTACTAATTAATTTCGCAATATCTTTGTTGTTCTTTTCTGGTTTAGAAAGATTAATTGAAATCTCTAAATTTTTAGAATTCCAATCAGTATCCCATACAATATTCTTATCAATTTTTGTTTTAGCAATATAATAATTTTTAATCGATAAATCATAAAGATAATCTACTGCTCTTCTAGTAGATTCTTTTTTGATTTCATTATATTTATCAACTACAACACTTGGATTTGGACTAATTAAACCCATAATCTTTATAGCTTCTAATTCTGCTTCTTTTACTGAAAAGCTCCTACTATTAACTAAATAACTCTCCATTTCATCGACAAAATAATCTGGAGTTTTCATATTCTTAATCTTATCTTCATCAACTGGATTTATAGAAGGAAATTTTAATCCTAATTCTCCTAAAACTACATTCTTAAAATATAAAGAATCAAAATCCTTCATTCCTAAATGTATTTTGGCATAACTTATTAATTCATTTACTACATCGTTAATCATAATTATTTTAATTCCTTAAATTTATATAAGATAAAGTGAGAATATTTATCACCTTTTCTAAGTTTTAAACTATCAATATCATAGTTATATAATTGAGGTTCTAAAGCAATAGCTCTTCTTGGTTCTTCAATATTTTTAATACCTACAAATTTAATAGGTACACGGAAATTATCAACAAAGATATTCATTGCTGGATAATCAGTATATAAAGATAATCTTACATCTTCATTTTTTAAAATACATTGAGGTTTATTTTTTAAGATATCTGTAAATATAAAGGTATTATCAATAGTTTTTAACCACGTTTTCTTTTCTAAATAATCTAAACGAGGATTTAATTTGGTAGCTCTATTAAAATCTAAATACCATGGAAGTTTATCAGTATCTCTAATAAAGGTAGTAGTATCAATGACACCATATTTTTCACTATTAACTTTTAATGTGTAATCATTAACATTTTTAGATAAATTGAAGTTCCAATAAATATGATTTGATAGATTTAATAATGATGCATTTGGAGTAGAGCCTTTAAAAATAATCTTAAAATCATTTTTATTAGCATATACTTCATAAATTACCTTTAAATTTAAAGAGCCTAAGAAACCATTTTCTTTATTCTTACATTTGATAGTAAAAATAACATCTAATCTATTCTTAAATTCTTTAATTACATAATTCCATGCCTTAAATGATAAGGATTTTTCATTTCCTCCATGAAGAGAATATCCTCCTAAAGTTTCATCAAGATGATATTTAACTCCATCAATATCTTGATCACAAAGAACTCTTCCAGCAACTCTGCCTAATGTCTTACCATAAAAATTAGGTGAATTTAAAAAGTATTCTTTATCTTCAATAGATAATATTATTGGTTTTTTATTAAGTAATAAATTATAGGTTGAGGCACCAAAATTACATAATGTAACTTCTAACCCATTCCCATTCTTAACATTAATAAAGACTACTTCATCATTATACTTCTCAATCTTGTACTCCATAACTAAACCTCTTTGTTTATATTTTATTATAAAATTCGTCTAATTTTAATATAGAAAACTACTATCTTTATTAATTTTTCTCTTTTTAAGTTAAAAATATCATTTAACTTCCATTTAAAAGAAGAAAAAAGTAATAAAAAACCATGTGAACAAGTCACATGGCTATTTTTAAAATTTAAAGAGCTAAGGTTCCCATTGGATCCCATGGATCAAGAACTGTTGGTTTTTCTTTTAATGCAGCAATTTCTTTATCGTTTAAATATTTCTTTAAGATAACTGCTTGATAAACATAAGAATCAAACCATGATGGTGACATTATGAAGTAACCTTTATTACCTCTTTCGTCTCCCCATGAATTTTCAATCTTCCATTTAGTTGGAACATTGTTTTTTAAGTTAACTCCAGTAATACACATAGCATGATTCATAGCAGAAGCGCGATAATCTAACATATTAGCTTTATCAAATTTTAAATTCATATCAAAAGCTGACATATAATCATAACTTAAATCATCCCATAAACCAGTTACTAAATCTTTATATCCAGCAACATCACTACCAAACCAAACTACATCTCCACCTTTTAGTTGAGCAATAATCAATTCTTTTACTCTGTCCATTGGTAAATTTAAGTGAGTAATAATTTTGCCTTCAATTACATTTCCTAAATAATCAATTGTGTAGGTTTTAAGAAATGGTTTATCGCTAGTTGGTGAATTAATAATAGAAACATATTCATCAATAGTATCTCCAATATATTCATTAAAGAAAGAAATAGGAGTTAAACCACTTTCAATATGATATTTATTATCTTTATCGGTATATTCAAAATCAAATTTAGTTGGTGGAACACCAAATGAATTAACTAATAATCCATAAATCTTATCTAAATAATCGTCTTTTAATAATGATAAGTCTTTTGATTTATCATTCTTATATGCTTTTTGAGCTTCAGCAGCAAATTGACGAATAAATGAATTCAATAATGCATCACTTTCTCTAGTATTTGATGATTGATAGGTTTCTTCCATTGCTCCTTTTGGAACAATTCCATATTTACGAACAAGGTTTCTAAACATATCCCATTGTCCACCATCACCAACTCCAGTAGATAATAAATACATAAATACTCTATCATCTGGTTTAGAATCTATTAAATCAATAATAGAACACATTAAGTAATTTGCTTTTTCTAATTTATCAAATAAGGCAATATAATTTTGAGATAATTCAAAATCTTTTGTGATATTTAATTTATTAGCAATAATCTCTCTTAAAACATTTAAACCAGCAAATATCCAGCATCTCCCACTTGCTTTTTGATTAGCAACAGGTAAAGTCTTTAAATTAATTGAAAAATTATTTAAAACTTCAACTTCATTCTTTTGATCATAAACAACTGAAGAAATAGAATTTTTACATAAAGCATGACGTAAAACTATATTTCTAGGATTAGCCATATAACGACGATTTAACGCATTAAATGATTCTCCTGTGATAGTATTTTCTTCAACATTTACTTTTTTCATTATAAAATCCTCCTAATCGAGACCATATGTATTTTAACACAAATGCTCTATTTTATTTTTTTAATTCATTAATGATAATTTTGTTAGCAACAGTTGGATCTACTTTACCATGTGTTGCTTTCATGATTTGCCCCATGACAAATCCTTGTGCTCTAGTCTTACCAGCCTTGAAATCGCTTGGTAAACTTGGATTTGCTTTAATAACATCTTGAACCATCTTTAAAATCTCATTTTCATCATTAATTAAAGTAGCTCCTAATTTCTCTTTGAAATATTTTGGAGATTTATTTTCTTTAATGACCTCATCAAATATTTGCTTGCCTTGTGATGAATTTATTTCTTTATTTTCTAAAAGCTCTACAAGTTCAGCGATATATTTTGGTTCTACTTTAAAATCTTTTATTTCTAAAGCGAGCTTATTTAAATGACCTAAAACATTAGAAATAATCATATTAGCAACGGCTTGATAATGTTTTGAATATTCAATTACTTTTTCAAAATATTCTGCTAAATCTACACTAGTTAATAAAATGTTAGCATCAATAGGATTAATTCCATATTCTTTAGTAAATCTATTAAATTTATGTTCAGCAAGTTCTGGACATGTATCGATAGCATTTTTAATAAAAGAATCACTTAATTTGATTGGTGGAATATTTGGTTCAGTAAAATATTTATAATCTACTGCATCAGTTTTAACTCTCATCAAAATAGTTTCTTTTTTAGCTTCATCATATCTACGAGTTTCTTGTTGTACTTGATGTCCACTTAAAAGTAGTTCAGATTGACGTTTAATTTCAAAATTTATAGCATTTTCAACGTGCATAAAGGAATTTAAGTTTTTGACTTCAACTTTTGTTCCTAATTTATCGCTTCCATAAGGACGAATTGAGACGTTAACATCACATCTCATACTTCCATTTTCCATCTTTCCATCACTAACACCAGTAAAAGTAACAATATCTCTCATCTTTTCAAGATATTTTCTTGCTTCTTCTCCACTTCTAAGTTCTGGTTTAGAAACAATTTCAATTAATGGAACACCTGCTCTATTGTAATCAAGTAAAGTATAGGTTGATAAGTGTAATTGTTTACAAGTATCTTCTTCCATATGTAATCTTTCAATATGTATTTTTCTAGTTCCACTACTAGTTTCTATTTCAATATAACCTTCTTTACCAATTGGACGATTTTGTTGAGTAATTTGATAGCCTTTTGGTAAGTCGCTATAAAAATAATTCTTACGGTCAAACCATAATTCATTATCAATATCCATATGTAAAACGTTACTTACTCTAATAGCATTAATAACAGCTTGTTTATTTACTCTTGGCATTGTGCCAGGAAAAGCCATATCTAAAAGAGTAACACTTGTATTTGCAACATCCATTGAAGAAACAGGAGCAAGAGAAAACATCTTAGATTTAGTTTTCATCTCAACATGGATTTCAAGACCAATAACTGCTTCAAAATTCATATTATTTGCCCTCCTTTTCTTTATAATTTAAGATACTTAAATCCTTAAAGTGAGTAAAATCTTCAAGGGCTAAACTAATATCAAACATACTAACTTCATCAAATGGTTTAGATGTGATATTTGCTCCGAATGGTAAATCATTTTCAAAACCTAAAGGAATAGTTATAGAAGGATAACCTCCAAAATTACCAATAGCTAAATAGTTATCAGCAATTAAATAACTATTAGATAATTTTTCACTTGATTCATCAAATCTAGGAGCTACTTTTGGTCCAGCCAATAAATAAACTGCATCATAGTCCTCATAGATTTTATTAAAAGTATTAACTATTAAATGTCTTGCTTTTTGTGCTCTTAAAAATAATTCTTCTTGGTTTTCTCTCATTAATGAATAACTACCAATAACAAATCTACGTTTAATTAAAGGTGAAAATCCTTTTGTACGAGAATTAAACATAACTTCTTGATATGTTTTTCCTCCATAATATGGGCCAAATTTAATGCCATCTAAATTGGCGTTATTACTTGTAGCTTCTGCACAAGAAATAACAAAATATGCACCATATACGGCCTCTAATAATTTTGGATCAACAGAAACATATTCAATTTTTGCACCACAATTTTTTAAATATTCAAGAGATTCATTAAATTTCTTAAGCATTACTTCATCATGAATTGAATCAATAATCTCTTTTATAATTGCAATCTTTTTACCTTTAATATTGGAGATAGTTTTTGTAAAATAATCATCTCTAACTTTATATGAAGAAGTAGAATCATTATCATCATGTTTAGCTAATACATTTAATAATAAAGCACTATCTTTTACTGAACGAGTAAAATATCCAACATGATCTAAAGATGGAGCAAATGGAAATAAACCAAATCTAGAAATCTGCCCCCAAGTTGGTTTTAATCCTACAAGTCCACTATAATGTGCTGGTTTACGAACACTATCTCCAGTATCACTTCCTAATGCAAACGGAACAATACTACTACTAACAGCAGCAGCACTTCCACAACTTGAGCCACCAATTAATCTAGTATGAGTTTTGTCATATGGGTTAAAGGTAATTCCTTTATGTCCAGAAGTACCAGTTCCACCCATTGCTAGTTCATCCATTGTAGATTTCCCTATCAATACGGCCTTCTTTTCTTTTAATAACTTAATTACAGTAGCATCAAATAAAGGAATATATCCATTTAAAATATTACTACTAGCATTAGTTTCTATATCTTTAGTTGAAAAATTATCTTTAGCAACATAAGGAATACCAAATAAATAATTATCTTTTTCTACAGGTAATTTATCTAATTCTAATGCTTCTTTTATAGCGTCTTCTTCTAAAATAATTTCAAAAGCATTATCTTTATTTTCTTTTGCTCTTTTAATTGATTCTTTTACTAAATCACTTACTTTTACTTTTCCCTCAACAAGAGCATTATGCATGCTTACAATATCTAAATCTAAATAACTCATAATTAAAGTACCTTTGGAAGCTTAATCTGACCATCAAGAGTAGATCCAGCATTCTTTAAAACATCACTTTTATCAAGAGGAGATATTGGTTCGTCTTCTCTTAAATAATCAATTGTTACATCAAAAGGAAATGTCATAGGAGTAACTTCATCTACTCCAGATATATCTCCAATCTTACTTAATTGAGCTTTTATAACATCAAATTCATCGAGTAAAGTTTGATATTCTTCATCAGACATATCAAATAATAAACGATTAGCAGCATCTTTTAAGACTTCTTTATTTACCGCTTTCATTACCAATATCCTCCATAATCTTATTAAATTCTTCATCACTTATAGTTCTAATACCTAAAGCATTTGCTTTATCAAGCTTACTTCCACTTGATTCACCATAGATAACTATATCAGTTTCTTTAGAGACACTGCTACTTACATGCGCACCCATATCTTCAAGTAAAGTTGTAAGTTCTCTTCTACCATATTTAGATAAGGTGCCTGTTAAAACTATCTTCTTATTATAGAATTCACCATTATTATCAACAAGAGATTTTCCTAAATATAAGGTATTAAGGTTATCTTTTTTAAGTTCATTAATAAGAGCAATATTACTTTCGTCAGCAAAATAATTAATTATAGAATTTGCACTTACTTCACCAACATCACTTAAAGCTAATAGTTCTTCTTTATTTGCTTTCATTAAATTATCTAAATCACCAAAGAATTTAGCTAATGATTTAGCAAGTTTTTGACCTACTTCTTTTATTCCTAAACCAAATATTAACTTTTCTACTGAATTATGTTTACTAGTTTCAATAGCGTCTAATAAATTAGTAACTGATTTAGTAGACCACCCATCAATATTCATAATTTCATCTTTATGTTCTTCTAATTTATAAATATCACTAATAGATTTAATAAAGCCTTCAGCAAAAAATTCTTCACATACTTTTTCACCCATTCCTTCAATATCCATTGCATCTTTAGATGAGAAATGAATAAGGGATTCTACGTTTCTTGATGGGCAAGCCTTATTTGGACAATAATGTAAAGCTTCTATTTTTATTAAATCCGCGCCACATACAGGGCACTTATTTATCATTTTAAATTCTTTTTCACTACCATTACGTCTTTCTAATACTGGTCCAACTACTTCAGGAATAACATCTCCTGCTTTATGTAATCTAACGTAATCACCAACTTTTAAATCTCGTTCTTTTATAAAATCTTCGTTGTGTAAAGTAGCTCGAGCAATAGTCGAACCCGCTACTCTAATAGGATCTAATACCGCATTAGGAGTTATTTTTCCTGTTCTACCAACCGTATAAATAATATCTTCAAGTTTAGTAATTACTTCTTCAGGTGGAAATTTATAAGCAATAGCCCACTTTGGAGTTTTTGCAGTCGTTCCTAATTCTTTATATAAAGAAAAATCATTCACTTTTAAAACTATTCCATCTATATCAAAAGGCAAACTATCTCTTTTAGATGTTATTTCTCTAACATAAGAAAGAATCTCGTTTTCTCCAGTTACAAGTCTACGTTCTTTTAAAGTACGAAAACCCATAGAATCAAGTTTAGCTAAACTATCAAAATGTTTACTGATACCAAATTGATCAGCATTTGTAAAATAATACCACCAAGCATTTAAATTTCTAGATCTAGCAATACTGCTATCTAAATTTCTAATAGATCCAGCAGCTGCATTTCTTGCGTTAGCAAATAATGGTTCATTATTTTTAGCTCTTTCTTCATTTAATTTAGCTAAAGAATCTTTAGGCATATAAACTTCACCACGAACTTCTACTCTACTATAAATATCAATATGAGTAGGAATTGATGGGATTGTTAAAACGTTACTAGTTACATCTTCTCCTACCGTTCCATCTCCACGAGTAGAACAATATTGTAATTCTCCATCTTCATATACAAGGGACATACTTAATCCATCAATTTTAAGTTCTGCACAATAGGTAACTTCTTTTACTCCAAGTGCTTCACATACTTTTTTATTCCATTCTATAAGTTCATCTTCATTAAAAACATCTTGTAAAGACATCATTGGAATAGTATGTGTTATCTTTTTAAAACCTTTTAAAACTACTCCACCAATTCTTTGAGTAGGTGAATTTCTAGTTATTAAAATAGGATATTCTTTTTCTAAAGCTTCTAAAGCTTGATATTTTGAATCATATTCTTCATCCGTTACACTTGGATTATCAAGAACATAATATTCATATGAATACTTTTCAATAATCTTTACTAATTCTTTATGTTTTAGTTTTGCTTCATCTAAAGTCATAATGTTAACCTCTATTTTTTAGATAATTTAGGATGATTACCTAATAGTTTTTTACGACCATAATCTTTAAAATCAACTTCAATTATATCACCATCTATACCTAATACTTTACCTTCTCCAAATACTTCGTGTACTGCTGTATCTCCAACATGCCAAGTAATATTATTGGATTTTCCTAGCATAACCTCATTAGATTGCTTTGGAGTATTATTTCTATATCCTTCAAAATCATAGCGATATACTTTTGGTTGAGCTGTATTTGTTTCTGGAAAACCAAGAGGTGAAAAGATATTTCTTGGTAATTTAATTCCAGCTTCCTCAATAAATTGAGATGGGAATAACATAGAATGAGTTACATAAGAATGCTCTTGATTATAAGTAATATATAAGCCTTTCATTGCTCTAGTAAAAGCAACATATGCTAATCTTCGTTCTTCTTCTAAAGCATGTGGATTTTCATTTAATGCTCTTTGATTTGGAAATACTCCTTCACTAAAGCACATGACAAACACATACTTAAACTCTAACCCTTTTGCAGTATGTGCAGTCATTAAAGATACACTATCACTATCATCAATTTCATCTTGAGAAGAAATTAAAGCGATATTATTTAAATAATCAGTAAAATTAGAATCTGGATTATTCTTTAAATAAGTACGTATATCATCAATTAATGCGGTAACGTTTTCTAATTTATCTTTTGTTTCATCATTATCTTCTAAATAAGATTTATAACCAATATCAGTTATAAATTCATCAAGAACTTCACTATAAGATTCATTTTTATTAACTAATCTAGATTTTGTATCATCCATTTTCTTAAATAAATCATCTAAAGAAGCTACAATTTTTCCGCTTAATTCAGTTTCTTTAGTATGTATAATTCTTAAATATTCCATCATTGATAAATTATTATTTTCTGCTTCCACTTTTAAAATACTTATTGATTTATCACCTATTTTACGACGTGGAACATTAATAATACGTTCAAAAGAGATATCGTCTTTTTCGTTAAATAATATTTTAAAATACGCTAAACAATCTTTAATTTCTTTACGAGCATAGAATTTTTGTCCACCATAAATTCTATAAGGTAAACCTTTACTAGTTAAAACATTTTCAAGACGTAATGTTAAATAGTTACTGCGATATAAAACTACAATATCGTTATATTTTAAATTCTTATCTTTAAGTTTTAATTCTTCGATAGTATTTGCAATATATTGAGATTCTAAAAAAGAACTTGGAAAAGATTTTAGCGTTACTTCATTTCCATTTGGTTTCTCTGTAAATAAATCCTTTGGAATTCTTTCTATGTTATGCGAAATTAATTTATTTGCACAATTTAAAATATTTGGAGTTGATCTATAATTCTCATTTAAAGTAATAGTTTCAGTAGGTGCAAAAACTTTTTCGAAGTTCATAATAATACCTTGATTAGCTCCACGCCATGTATAAATAGTTTGATCTGGATCTCCAACTACATATACACTAGTATTTTCATTACATAATAAACGTAATATTTTAAATTGGACATCATTAGTATCTTGGAATTCATCTACTAAGATATCTTTATATCTATTAGCATATTTATTTCTAATTACTTCATCTTTTTCTAAGATATGAATGGTATAGATTAATAAATCATCAAAGTCTAATTGATACATTTGATTTTTTCTTTTTTCATATTCTTCAAAATACTTCATATATTCTTTATTATTGTTATCAAATTTATTGTATACAGCTTCTGAAGGTAATCTACCATAACACTTTTGATTCTTAATAAAATCTAAAGCTTTTTTATTTTTATCATCAGTTCTTTTGTATCCATAAGATTCACCAATACTTTTGATTAAACCCAAAGAATCTTCATCATCCATAATAGTAAAATTACTAGGAAAACCTAAAGCATCAATCTCATAACGTAAAAATCTAGCACACCAAGAATGGAATGTAGAGATAGTTAATTCATTTAATGGATAGTTAGGTATTAATGCAGTAGTACGTTGTAACATTTCTTTAGCAACTTTATTAGTAAAAGTAATAGCAAGTATTTGATAAGGATGAACATTCATTCTTTCAATTAAATATGCAATTCTATACGTTAAAACACGTGTTTTACCACTACCTGCACCCGCTACTATCCTTAAATATTGAGCAGAACTTGTAACTGCTTTAAATTGGTTTTTATTTAGTTTTGATTCGTAATCCATAGTGTTTAAAATTATAGCATTTTTATAGGTAGTTTCCTATCTATAAAATGATTATTTTAAACATTTTAAAAAGTTATTAAAATGGGACGAAACTATTAAGTAAATTGTTTAATATTTTTCATAATGTTATCATTAATCTTGTTCTTAGAAAGATAGATAAAATGAAACTAATTAGTAAAAAAGAGAGTTTAAAACAATCAATACCATTAATAAGTTTAATGTGTGCTTTAAATATTGTTTTAAGTGTAGTAGCTACATATCTACCTATTACTGGTATATTTATTTTCTTATTTTTACCTTTAATATCTACATTATTATCTTTAAACATTAAATATAGATATTATCCAATATATTTTATATGTTCATTAGGTTTATCTTTGCTTGTTACCATGGGAGATATTTCTTATACTTTATTGTTTTTATTTCCTTCTTTAATAATTGGATTTATCTTAAGTATTTTTATTAATAAGAAATTAGATTATTATTTAGCATTTATTATTACTTCTTTAATAATATTTTTAATAAATTTAGGTTTAATTCCTTTATTAGATTTTATCTTTGCTACAAATACTATATCTATTTTCTTAAAGATCTTTAATTTAAGTAATAACGAAACAATAACAATATTTATACCATCCATAATATATTTAATATCTGCTATACAGATGTTTATTGTATTAATAATTACAATTAATGAGGTAAAGAAATTGGGTTATATATTTATCTTTAGAAATATTGATAATTTATTATTATCTATTATATCTATCATTTCAGATTGGATTTGCATAGGTTTTTTATTTTTTAATCTAAAAATAAGTTATATTTTCTTATTTATTAGTTTAGTCATTTCTATCTTAATGATTTTAGAATTATATAGAGATAAAAGTAAGATCCCATTTATATTAAGTTTAATTACTATTCCACTTGGTTGGTTAATTTATATAATCTGTATGAATAATATGAGTTTAGAATCTTCTTTTATTAGTTTAGTATCTATACCTTCTTTAATATCATTGATATCTATATTTATATATTTCTTTAATGAATATAAACTTAAAAATAATTTAACAAAATAAGTTAAAAGACTATATAAAAAAGCATAAAAACAATTTAGAATAAATATAGATATGATGGATTTTTTAAAACTCCTTGGTAAAGGACTACTCTACATAATATTATTACCACTTGGCATTGTTGGTTTTGCTATATATGGATTATATTTATTCATAATCTTTATTATATATTTCTTTAAACGTATCATTTATTTCTTTAAAGGAGATAAATTTGATTTAAATATGCCTGAAGATAAAAAAGCATTAGAAATATTAAATAACGCTCGTGATTTTTCAAGTGAAACCCCTACAAATCCCGCTTCAAATACTATAAATTACAATATGTATAATGTTCATGTTCATCCTGATAAAAAATTAGGTGATGCTTCTAATAATGTGATTGAAGAAGATGATTCAAGTTTAATTGATACCACTAAAGGCCAAATAGAAAATAAGGAGGATAATGATGATGATAAATCTAATTAATTTAATTATCCTTACTGATTCTAAAACTTGGTGGAGTAACTTCTGGAAAGTTTTAGTTGTTATCTTTATTATTGTTATCCTTTTACTTGCAGTATTAGGTTTTATTGGTATGCTTATTGAAAAAGTAATGAAGAAACAAGGAATGAAAGTAGATCAATATATGACTAATTTAGTTTTTTCTAGATTAGTAGATAAACCAAAAGAATTTAATAGAATTGCTAAAGAAAAGAATAAAAGATGTTTCTATAAAGCTAGCATTACACCAATATTATTTATGTTGATAGCACTACTTATTTGGGTTATATACCATTCAATAGTAGGTAATTGGAATGAATCAATATTTGATACTACTACTGGTGTTGGTTCATTATTTTATACTTTTGATTTCTCAAGTGTAAAATATGTTCCACCACTTGGTTTTGATGGAATAACTGTTGTTAATACTCCTCACTTTATAAGTAATGCTGCAATGACTAATTATTTTATATTCTTATTCTTATTTAGTGGCATTATATGGTACTTAATTAATGTTCAAGCTTATGTAGCTAGATTAGCTAGAATCAATACTTTAAAGAAAACAATCTATAGTAAAGATTTATCAACCATTGATTTAGAACATTTCTATAATCTCAATAAAGTTAATCCATATGGTGAAAAACCAAACGAAAACGATAAAAACAATACTCAAAGCACAAATAATGACCAACATTAGTTCTTAATATTTAATAATATTAAGAAAGATAGTAAAATGAAAACGTATGAAAGATTACTCTTATACTTTTAAATACTTCCTTTCAGGACTAGTAATCCTAAATAGTGTGGCCTTAATAAGTTTTGTAACTTATTCTTGGTTTACATCTATGAATAAAGTTAAAAATGGCATTGATCAAGTAGAAGCTGTTGGTAGTTTTGATATAACTACTAAATATTTTACAATGACTCCTACTGATATAGATCCAACTTTATATCCATATAACTATGTAGAAAGAGATGAAATAGCTAGTATTACATACGCTACTAATTTTTTAACTATACCTACTACTGATAATTTTTTAACATTTAATAATGTAGGTCCAAATATTACTTATACTTTTGCAATTGAAATATCTAATGGCTCAAATAATCAAGTTATAGATTTTAATTTAGGTAATATCCTTGTTACTTTACCTACTTTATCTTGTTACGACAACAATACAAATACTAAAGCTTTATTAGATCCTCAACCAAATTTAGCAACATGTTTTAATATTTATACATATTATGATTCTGCTAATACTAATGATGTAAATGCTAATGCTTTTATAAAAACTAATGCAAATACCAGCTCATTTAATACTTATTTAACTAATACAGATAATTTTACTTATGATGACACAGTTTCTAGTGATATTAAATATACCGCTAATTCAGGAAAAGCTATCTATCAACAAATAACATTAAATGATTCTGGAACAGGCACATTTTTTATATCTTTTTCAATGAGTAATGATTCATCAACTTGGTTTTCTTCCGATGATAAAGAAGATCCAACTTACTACTATAAAGATTCTACAAGTGGAAATAGTAATGTTTATGAAGGATTATCTATTACATTTTCATCCTTAATCTTATCGGAGCATCAATCATGAAAAAAATTAGAATAAGAATTGGAGTTATATTAACAACATTCGTATGTGTAATCATATCGTTATTTTTAAATATTACTCCTACTGTTGCCTCTAATGTTGAATATAGTACAGCAGATAATTTATATTACACTGGTTTAAATATTGATTCTGATGGCAACCCTACTGCTTATAGTATTGCAGGGGAAAGTACTTCATTTGTTTTTATGAATGGCATGGTAGATAAAACAGCAACAAGTGTTACAATCTATCCAACTTATAATGATAAACCTGTAATAAGTATTGGAGAATTTGCGTTTTCTCATGCAGCACTAACAAGTGTAACATTTGCAAAAAGAGCTGACACAGATACTTGGCAATTAACAACAATAGGAAATGATGCATTTTCTTCTGATATATTCACATCAATTGCACTACCATCAAGTGTTACTACTATTGGAGGAGGAGCATTTAGAGAATCTTCTCTTACAACTATAAAAATAATAGATGGAACAAATAATGATTTATCTTCAAGTAACATAACCTCCATAGGTTCGTATGCTTTTCATAAATCAAAAATAAGCTCTTTTATTTTTCCTACTGGTTTAACCTATGTCTCAAATAATATGTTTTCTGATTGTACAAATTTATCATCGTAACATTTAATAATCAAAACTATATAGGAAAAATGGCATTCGCATTAGGAACTACTACCGCTGCTGGAGACGGAAACGTTAGCGAGATAACAGCAAAAATAACTTCTCTTACTTTGCCTACTGTTGAAAACCTTCAAATTGATGAACTTGCTTTCTATTTTCAAAAGAAAATAACCTATTTAAGCATAACTTCTAATGTTACTTATATTGGAACTGGGGCATTTGCATCTTGTTATTGTTTAACTGAAATCCACATAGCTAGTTATACCACCGTAATTGAAAGAAAAGTATTTTCTTATGATTTAAATGGCACTACTATAGGAAGTTCAACAAGAGCAATAATATATTGTCATTTTTTAGAGTCTAATTATTCTTCAACTTATTTTAAAGAAAATTGGAATTATTCAAATTTAACTGTTGTATATAATGTCACCCCTTCAACTTTTTATTCAAATCCTATAACATACGCTTTACATAATGGAAACACTCCAACTGCAGAAATCACAAGGGTAAATTCTGGAACTACTTCAGTTACAATCCCTTCAACAATAACAAGTAATAATGTTACTTATTCTGTAAATAGAATAAATGATTATGCATTCTATTATTGTAATTTGACTAGTTTAACAATTCCTACAACAATTACTTCAATTGGTGCAAATGCATTATATGGTTGTACAAATTTAACTACTTTAACTTTGCCTTTTGTTGGTGCTACAAGTACATCTACAGGAAATTCTGATTCTGTATTAGGTTATTTGTTTGGAACTACAAATATTAGCAATACGACAAGCACAAAGCAATATTACACAAATGGGAATACAACTTATTACATTCCTACTTCCTTAGTTAATGTAACTATTACAAATCAAGCAGCTATACCACAAGGTGCTTTTTATAATTGCAATAATCTAACAACAATAACAATCCAAAATTGCACTTCTTATGGAACAAAATGTATGTTTGGGTGTAATTCATTAACAACTCCTTTTATAGGTTCAGCATCTACTAGTGGAACTGGATATGTGTCTGTACTTGGATATTTATTTGGTTCATCTTCTTTCTCTAGTTCTACTAAAACTTCTCAATATACTTCTGTTACAGTTAGCAATTATTCAATAAGTTCTTCATCAACAACAAATTACTATATTCCAAATAGTCTTGTGACTGTAAATGTTACAAATCAAACAACATTGCCAATTGGAGCGTTCTCCAATTGTACAAAAATAACAACAATTAATTTATCTGCTACAACCACTATTGAAACTTATGCATTTTATAATATGAGTCAAAGTTTTACTTTAACTCTTCCTACTTCAACATTAACCACTATAAAAACCCATGCATTTGATACATTATCAAGTTTATCTTCATCAAATATCAATCTTTCTTCGTGTACTGCATTATCTACAATTGAAAAGAATGGTTTTTATAACGTAAATGGTTTTGATGGAAGTAATATTATACTTCAATCTTCAGTTCAAACTGTTGTTCAAGATTCTTTTTATAGTAGCAGCACTTCTTATACATATAATATATTATCAAGTAGTACAAGTGCTGTTGTAACTTATGATTCTACAACAAATGTAAAATGGTATTATTTTGATTCAACTAATAATACTACAGCTGGTACTTGGCACTATGAAAATGGAACAGCAACTCCAGTAGATTAAAATTAAGCAGTTGTATATTTATAAGTTTGTGTAGCTTTATTACTTGCAGTAGCACCATTTAAACTAATTAATTTTGTACCACCATAATCAATATTAAAGTACCATAATTCTGTAACACCACCATCATAATTTGTTGTGTTATAAGTAACATTTAATACTTGCCCAGTAGCACCGAGGAAATTAATTTTTCCAGGTAAACAATTTGAAATATTTTCAATATCACTAAATTTAACCAAAAAGCATACTTCTACATAATTTGCTTGATCATTTAATACTGTTAAAGTTGGGGTAGTATATAAATGACAAACTTGTTTATAAGTATCTAAGAAATAACTAGCTGTATTACTAAGTTTCCCTTCTTCTTGACCTTCAACAGCAATATATGCATATGACATACTAGCAGTACCGTTTTTACCATCACCTACTTTTGCATTTGTTCCAATATAATAATCTCCTGCATCAAGTTTAAAAGTATGAACAAAAACTGGTTGGTAACCATTAAAAGCATCTCCATCAAAACTACTTGTAGTATTATTATCTACGGTATTGCTTCCACTTGTTGGATAATAATAAAAATTATTATCTTCTAATTGGTTTGGATAAGGCATTGCACATACTGGGTGAGTTGCATAATAATTATAGATTTTTTGTTTATCAGCCTCTACAGTAGGGTCTAATGTTCCCAATGAATCTGTAATGGTTTGGGTAACTTCTTTTGAATTTTTACATACAATAACATAAGGGCAATCTGTGTTATTTGTAAATAATTCAGAATCCTTATATGGAATTACAATTGTAACATTACCCTTTCTTTTTAATGAGAAAGCTAGTTTATTATAAAAATAATCCTTTGAAACAGTTTCACCAGAGGTTTCGTCAACAACATCCTTAGATGCATATTTAATTGACCCATCACTTAAATATCCTGTAATTTTATTAAAATAACTAAATGCCGTAATATTCTTTTGATCATTTGAAATAGGATCTAAATATCTCAAAGTAATACCAAAAGATGGTGAAGAAGATGACATACTTTGACCACTATAATTTACTAAAGTATCCTCTAATACATTTTTAAGATATGTAGCTGTCGTACTCGTATGAGCTGTAAAATAACTTGAACCAAAATAACGAACAATATCAGTAGAAGTAGCATCTAAATCTACTTCATACAAAGTAATGTTTGTTGGATAGTGTACACTTCTTGTATCACTATCATCTCTTGCTGTATAAGTAGGAACAGAATTATTTCCATTATATCTACTTACAGTAGATGATGTTGATAATGGTAAAGTATATGTAAGATTTGCATCATTTCTAAATTCATCAGCAACATATAATGCTCTATTTTTTCCTATAGTAAAAGTATTATTGTTTCCAGTCCAGTTTCCAATACCACAACCAGGTTGTAATAGACCAGAACCACTCTTATGAAAACTAGCAATATATGTATCCAAAGATGTTGTGTCTTCTGAAGGCAGGTATGACATTGACTTTGAATACCTTGTAACTGAATCAGATGTTAATAAACTAAAAATTCCTAATGGAGTATTACTACCACCACTTATTAATTGCTCTGTTTTAAAGTTAACGTTATTTGAAGCTTGACTCGAAATACCATAAATAGTATAACTTTTTCCACTAGAATTAATTTTATTAGAATCAGCAACTTTATCTTCAAGAACGCATTTAAAGACTGCTTGATAGATTGAATAATATGGAGATGAAGGGTCATTCCAATGATTAGCAAATGTAGAAGTAGGATAATAAAAGAAAGCCTTTTTTTGCCCACCAGCATTTGTTGCATCATCATCTAAAGTAACACCAAAGTTATTACTATAACCACCTAAAGGAGCACAAATATCGTGAAGTTCATCAACCCACATATATCCAACATCTCCAGCAGCTAAATTACTTGCATTCATATTATAATTATTAACATCATCACCTAATTGACCAACCATTCCGAGGTCGCTTTCTTGATAAAACTTCCCATATCCTGTTGCAGTATTATTAGTTAATATAGTTCCATTATAAACATAAGAATTCTTTAATGTGCCATCTAAGTGTCCACACATTAACCCAACATTTTGTTTATGAATTTTGCTATTTTCATATTCTACTTGTGGATCGTTTTCAGTATCTTTACTAATAGTTGCATCAAGTGTATATGTAGATGTATCTCCACTTGTAGTAATGGTATTTACAACACGACAAGCAAAAGAATCTACTACATGTGAATAAGTAACAAGATCAACAGTTTTTTGAGCCAATATATAAATTTGACCATGTACAGCATTTCCATTTGTTCCTAAAAACCCTGCATTATCATCTCCTGTACCAGAAGTATTTAATACGCTTTTATTAAATTTTAATCCACCATTACCATCATCTACTAATAATTCATTTGCTGACATTAATTTAAATGAAAATTCATTTGATGCATCAGTTGGTAAAGTAATTGATATACTTTTTCCATCAAATGGATCATAAGTAGCATCAGGTTCATAAGTACAAGTATCAGTAATAGTAGTAGAATTTGTATCAGTTACAATCTTCCCATCATCACCTATTGTTAAAGAATTATATGTCAAAGAAGATGAACAACCTTCTATAAAAGAAGAGCTATATAGATTGCTTTCAGTAGATGTATTATATCCTCTTGAATCTATAGTTAATCCATCAAATACTAGACTTTCAATCTTAGCATTAGAATCACAATAACCAAAGAAACCAATATCATCACTAGTTCCAATAACAGTTAAATTTTGGATAGAAACTTTTCCACCATTAATTTCACTCATAAATGGTGCACCATGACTACCAATTGGTGTGAAATCTAGTCCGGTTGTTCCACTACTTGTATATTCACTCATATCTAAAGTTGTGTTTGTTAAAGTTGCATCAGTAGCATCTGTACCATATGTCTTATATGTAGTCTCACCATCGACTGTTTCAGCTTTTCCAATTTGGAAATATTTTTTACCATTAGAGAAAGCTCCTAAACTTTGTAGTTTAGATAAGTTATATAAATGTCGAGGTCTATCAATAATATATGGATCAGAACTTGTACCAGTTCCACCATCAAAATAAGAAACAATACCAACTTGACCATTCATATTAGAAACTACTACAGAAAAATAAGAATTATAAAATGCAACTGTAGTTGCTACAAAACATAGACTTGTAGAGAGTACTGATAAAGTAAGGACTGCTTTGAATTTATTAATTTTCATAATTAATTCCACTCCTCACTTTGCTTAGCATTAAGTTCAAATTTATAGTTCCCTACTAAATCTTGGAAGGTAGTTAAATCGATATTACCATAATCTGCATCAATATTTGCTTTGATATAATCGCAATATAAATAATAAGAAAAAGTAGTAGTTGTATTGCTTACTTTTGTTAAACTAATTAAATCTAAAGAGGTAGCACCACTTGCAAAACTTAATACATTACCAGTTAAATCCCAATCATAAGAAGCTACATAAATCTGTTTAAAAGCATCAGTACCTGTAATATCAGCAATATTAGTAATTCCACTAGTTAAAAATGGAGAGAAAGAAATATAATTATTTAATTCATTTGTTGTAACTAATGCTACATTTTTACTAACGGATAAAGTAACATCGTAAGGATGTTCATAACTATTTTCTATTACAAAATCTACTTTAATTAATAATCTAGATTTAAAATCTGAAATCTTATCTTTATAAACTTCACGAGCATATGGGTCATATAATCCTAAAGAAAAAACTGTTGTACTACTAGTAATTGCAGTAGTTGCAACAGTATCAGTAGATGCAGTACCAACATAACTTTCAACACTAGTAGTTTCACTAGATTGAGTATGAGTTATCGTAGCATTTCTATATGTACCATGACTTAATTGATCATCATAATTAACTAAGACATTGCCACTCGAATCTTCTGTACCAAGTTCAAATTTTGTAAAACTTAATGTTAATGAACTGATAGCAATATCTCCAGTAGTAGTCACTAAATTATTAACTTTTTGATTTCTAACAAACCAAGCATAACTAGAAAAACTTACTCCAATAATAGAAGTAATAACTAAAGAAATTAATCCCGCTAACTTAAGTTTTTCTCTTTTTTTCATAAATAAATCAATATAGAAATATCGCTCCCACTTATTCGTTATATTATATATAACGAAAATATTTCTATAAAATCATTATATATTAATTAAATAAAAAATTAAGCATAAAGCCTAATTTTTTAACTAATAATTCAAGTTTTGTGCTGAATATCAGTAATTTAATCGATTTAATACTAACTTCCTTGTACTATACCAATAAATACTTCTACCACTTGATAAATTAAATAACCTAATAATAATAAATCTACTATACCAAAAACTACCATTACTCTTATTCTAGATTTCTTCTTACGAATAATAAGTTCTGGAGAAGTAGTATCAACTTTATTAACATCAATTGATTTAGTATCAATACTTCTAGTTCTTATTTGTGTTTTTGGGGCAGTTTTAACACGTAACAAAGTACCAGTATCAGTATTATTTTCAGTTGTTACTGGTTCAGTTTTAACTTCAACTTCTTCTCTTTTTAAATCTACCATTAGTATTTTAAACTCCCTGAGCAACGTGGATATGGCTCACTATCTCTAATATTCTTCATACCTGTAATATACATTAAAAGTCTATCAAAACCAATACCAAAACCTGCGTGTTTACATCCACCATATTTTCTTAAGTCAAGATACCATTCTAGACCTTTAGTATTTCCAATTTCATCCATTCTAGCTTTTAATAAATTATAATCATCTTCTCTTTGAGATCCGCCTACAAGTTCACCCATTCCTGGAACGAGTAAATCAGCAGCAGCTACAGTCTTCTTATCTTCATTAAGTTTCATATAGAAAGCTTTAATCTCTTTTGGATAATTTATCAAAAAGAGAGGACCTTTGACTATGTTTTCAGTTAAATAACGTTCATGTTCGCTTTGTAAATCCATGCCCCAATAAATGTTATCAACTTCAAATTTATGTCCTTCTTTTTTAGCTTTTAAAAGTAAATCAATACCTTCAGTGTATTCCATTTTACGCCATTCAGTATTTAATACATGATGTAATTTATCAAGAGTTCCTTTTTCAATAAAATTCTCAAAGAAATTCATTTCATCCTTACAATTTTCAAGTACATCTTTAATAACAAATTTTAAACAAGATTCAATTAAATCCATATCATCATTTAAATCTGCAAAAGCAATTTCTGGTTCAATCATCCAAAATTCTGCAGCATGACGTGGAGTATTACTTTCTTCTGCTCTAAATGTTGGTCCAAAAGTATATACATCTCTAAATGCTAAAGCAAATGGTTCAACATGAAGTTGTCCACTAACAGTTAAACAAGCATTAGCATTAAAAAATTTAGTAGGTTCTTTTAAATCAGTAACTACTTTAAATACTTGTCCTGCTCCTTCAGCATCATTTGCAGTAATAATAGGAGTATGAATATACATAAATCCATGTGATTGGAAATATTTGTGTATTGCATAAGCTAATTCATTTCTAACTCTATATAAAGCATTAAAAGTATTTGCACGTGGTCTTAAATATGCTAAATCACGTAAGAATTCCATACTATGTTTTTTCTTTTGTAATGGATAATCTTCTGCACAATCTCCTAATAAAGTAACTTCTTTTAAAGTAATTTCAAAAGGTTGCTTATTATTTTCAGGAGTCAATTTAATAATTCCTTTAACTTCAATACTACTTCCATACTTAATTTTACTTGCAACATCATGGCAAGCATCTTCTGGAAGATATACTAATTGAATATTTTTAAAATAACTTCCATCATTAAAATCTATAAAACCAATAGCACCATTATCACGATTACTTCTAACCCAACCTGATAAGGTAACTTCTGTTCCATTTTTTAATTTAGAATCAAAATAATCTAAATAAATTTTCCTACATGTTAAATCTCTACTCATAAACTAACCTCTTATAATAAAAAATATTATATCATATTAAAACTTTTTATAGTCTTCTATTTTCCAACTTGGATCAACTCCTAAACTTAATGGAGCCACTATATTTTCTTTATATAAATAACTTCCTACTTTTGCAATCATTGCTGCATTATCTGTAGTACACCAAATAGGTGGGATTAATACTTCAATATTACTTCCTTTAAAAGTATTTACTATTTCACTACGTAAATAGGAATTTGCACTTACGCCACCTGCTAATACAATTTGTTTTACTTCAGGATATAAATTAGCAGCTTTTTTAACACGGTCGATAATTTCTCCTACCGCAACATCTTGGAAAGATTTAGCCATATTTTCAATACTAACTTTTTCACCTTTTTGTTCTAAATTATGTACTAAATTAATAACAGCAGTTTTAAGTCCACTATAAGAGAAATTTAAACTTCCATCTCTTAAAGGAGTAGGTAATTTATAAGTACGTTCACCTACTTTAGCAAGTTTATCAATAGCAATTCCTCCTGGATAAGGTAAACCTAAAACTCTTGCTACTTTATCAAAAGACTCGCCAATTGCATCATCTTTTGTTTCTCCAATAATCTTAAAATCAAGATGTTCTTTCATATAAACAAGTTCAGTATTACCGCCACTTACAACAACTGCAAGTAAAGGAAATTTTAATGGAGCAACATATTCATTAGCATATATATGACCACATAAATGATGAACTGGAATAAGAGGAATATTATAAATTAAACTAATAGTTTTAGCAGCTTGTAAACCTACATGTAAAGCTCCGATAAGTCCAGGGCCACGAGTAACTGCAACCGCATCTAAATCAGATAATTTAACATTAGCTTTATTTAATGCTTCATCAATAACACATAAAATATTTTCAAGATGTAGTCTTGAAGCAATTTCAGGCATAACTCCACCATATTTTTGATGTACTTCTATTTGAGTTGATACAGCATTTGCTAATAATTTATCACCTAAAATAATAGCACATGCAGTTTCATCACAACTTGATTCAATTGATAATATTAATTTCTCTTTTTCCATATTAGATAAGTCCTTTCATCATATATATTGCGTCATCTCCATTTGAGTAATATCCTTTTTTAATAGTGATTTTTTTAAAATCAAATTTTGTATATAAAGCAATTGCGCCTTCATTTTCACTTCTTACTTCTAATGTTAAAAATTCTACTTTTTTACTTTTTAAATCTTTAATCGCATCTTCAAGAAGAAAACTAGCATAACCTTTATTTCTTTCTTCTTTTTTAATAGCAATTTGACAGATAGTGGCACTATCAAAAGTAATCCAATAATCTAAAAAACCCACTATTTTACCATCTGCTTTTAATATTTTGACGGTAGAAAAAGGATTTTCATTAACTTCATAAGTAACTCCTTTTAAATCATAAGGAGCAAGAAATTCTTTTTCTAATTCAAGTAATATTGGTATATCTTTACTTGTTGCTTTATATATTTCCATATTAATCCTTTAAGTAAGTAGCTTTTAAAGTAAAGATATCTTTTACTTTATTCTTATCTCCTTTAAGTAATAACATATTGTCTACTAGATTAGCTTTATATCCTTCTATTTCAAGATAAGAAGTATCTCCACAAACACTATATAAAGGATGTTCATTAATATATTTTAAAACATCTTCATTAGCCATTATTTGATCTTCTAATAAACATAAATCATTCTTATATACTCCAATATAAGAACGTTTACTTCTAGCATTTATTAAACATATTGAACATTCATCTTTCTTCTCTAATACATTTAAACTAGATAAAGAATAACAAGGAATATTTAAAGCATAAGCATATACTTTAGCAATAGTAAGAGCAATTCTAAGTCCGGTATAACTTCCTGGACCATGAGTTACTATAATTTCATTTATACTTTTAGGATCTATATTATGTTTATCAAGTAATTTCTTTATTTCTGGAATCATAAGTTCTGATTGTTCTTGAAAACATTCATAACTAGTATAATCAACCTTACCATCAATATTTAATCCTACAGTTAAATCTTTATATGTACTATCTAAACATATACTATTCATATTTAAATTCTCCTAATTTTATAAATAATTCTTTATATTTATCGTTTGTTGAAGTAATAGAAATAGATCTTATATCATCTTTTTCTAAATGGATATTAATATTAAGAGTGTCATTAAAATCTATAAATTCTTTGATAAATATAGGCCACTCAATAATACAAACTCCATCTCCTTCAATATATTCTTCTAAACCAATATTTTTATTTTCAGGTTTTACATCTTCTAATCTATATGCATCGATATGATATAAAGATAAAGGTTTATGAAAATAACATTTACAAATATTAAACGTTGGTGAATTAATTTCAGTATCAATTCCTAATCCTTTTCCTATTCCTTTTGTAAAGGTGGTTTTTCCTGCACCTAAATCTCCTGTAAGAGTAAGTACACTACCTTTAAATAGATATTTAGCAATATAATTTCCAAGTTCAATTGTTTCTTCTTTTGAACGAGATAAGTAATTCTTTTCCATAAATATAATTCCTAAGATCTTTTCTTAAATTCTTCATATAATTCATAGATCTTTTTATCGTCAAATGGGAAGAGCCTTTTTTTCATCATCTCTTTGACTAGATTTAGATTATATCGCAAAATCTTATCAATATCTTCTCCATATTGATATTTTCTTCTGTTATAACCATATTCTTTAACATCTATTATCTTAATCGAATTAGATGGATATAATTTTAAATCTAAATCATAATCGATATATTTAATCATTCCCTTATCAATAATATAAGGGGATGCTAAGTTAACATAATAAGTAATTCCATCATCTTTAAGCATTGCAATAATATTAAACCAACAATCATCAAAAAATATCATTATTGCTGGCTCACGAGTATGCCACAACCTTAAATCATGCTCAACTACTTTAGTATGGTCACTAGCAACAACTATATAATTCTTTTCTTGTTTTGTAACAAATACACTATCCCAAATGCGGTGCATTAAACCATCATGCTTATAGCATTGGACTTCTATCCATTTATTCTCTAAAGATTCCATAATAAATACCTTTAAAGAATGTCTTATTTAACTAATAGTTCGAGTACGTTGAGGACCTTATTTAAATCTTTTTTACTAACTTCTGTATCTTTAAAAGAGAAATTACTATCTACAGGAATATTCATAAATTCATCGCTATAATCAATTCCCAAAGATATTAAATTATCACTAATTGAAATAATTACATCAATTAAAGTATTAGTAATTTTAAATTTAGCAATTTCACTAATAACTTTGCTATTTAAATAATTCTTATAATTTGGATCATTTGTATAAATACAATATTTATCCGTACCTTCTACTAATTTAAGTTCATCTACATCATCAAGTGGTACACTTAACTTTCCACCCTTAAGTTGAAATAATGTTACTTTCCCATCAGTTTTAATTGGAGCATTAATACTATAAAATCTTCCTAAAAATTTAGGAGATAATTTACCTTTAATTTTGGTATTTCCTGCTAAATCGGCAACGGATACACCACATTGTTTGAATTTAAAGAAATTAAAGTTTCTACTTTTTGCACCAACTAAATCCTTATAGAAATGACCTTTCATAAAGAAAGAAGGATCCATTTGTTCACGTGGCTTAATTTCTAAATCAATAACTCTTTTATCATCATATATATAACGATTAATGCTGTTATACATATAATCAATATAGACTTGAGCCTTACTCATTAGATTCTTTTTCATGTAGTGACTTGAAATATAAGTTGCTACTAATACTAAAATCATAATACCAAAACCAACGCCAATATAGACATTAGCCATACTAGTATCTTTACTACCTAAAACAACCATAATTAAGGCACCAATTAATACTAAAGCATCAACACCAGTAATAATATAATTGATGCGTTTTTGTTTTTTTGTAAAAGCTAAATATTCATCTCTTTTTTTATTGATATCATTTGCAATATCTTGTTGATTTTCATCAAGTTCAAGAGGTGTTTCTTCTTCTACTACTTCAGGAACTTCAGTAGGTTCTTTTGTTTCTACTTTTTGCTCCTCATATTTTTTTAATCCCATAATAAATATATTCCTCCAAATATCTCTTATATTTTAATTGATATTATTTAATAAAGATACAAAAATTATTCCTAAAAAAAATTATTAGTTTATACTATTGACATGTATAAAAGTAAACTCGATTTAATTGATACCGAAAAAGGTATAAAAATAGTAAAAGACACCTTCGAAAAAGAACTAGCTAAAAACCTAGATTTATTACGTGTCAGCGCTCCTTTATTTGTATCTAATAAAAGTGGCTTAAATGATAATTTAAATGGCATTGAAAGACCTGTTTCTTTTGAAATCAAAGGCTATAATGATGAAATAGAAATTGTGCATTCTTTAGCAAAATGGAAACGTTTAGCTCTTAAAAACTACAACATACCTCTTGAAAAAGGCATTTATACTGATATGAATGCTATAAGAAAAGATGAAGACTTAGATGAATTACATTCTATCTATGTAGATCAATGGGATTGGGAAAAGCATATCTCTAATGAAGATAGAAAAATACCTTATTTAAAACAAACAGTAAGAAAAATATATAAAGCTATTTTAAAGACTCAAAAGGTAATATTATCAGCATATCCCACTTTAAATCCTGTTTTTAGTGATGATTTAACTTTTATTACTTCTAAAGAATTATTAGATATATATCCTACATTAACTAGTAAAGAAAGAGAAAACTTAATTACTAAAAAATATGGTTCTGTATTTATTATTGGTATTGGTTCTACTTTAAAAAATGGTTTACCTCATGATGGAAGAGCTCCAGATTATGATGATTGGAATCTAAATGGAGATTTATTAACTTACTATGAACCACTGAATAAAGCAGTAGAAATATCTTCAATGGGTATAAGAGTAAATAAAGAATCTTTAATAAAACAATTAAAGAAAACAAATAAATTAGATCGATTAGATTATCCTTTCCATAAGATGTTAGTAAATGAACAATTACCTCTATCAATTGGAGGAGGAATTGGTCAATCTAGATTATGTTTATTATTTTTAAATAAAGTACATATTGGAGAAGTACAATCATCAATATGGAGTGAAGACATAATTAAAGAATGCGATGAGAAAAATATTAAATTATTATAGTTTTGACTAATTTATTGTTTATTTCTTTAGCTTTTTTTCAATGTATTTAAGTAATGTATTAGCGTTTATACATTTATATAAAACCAATTGTTTTTTAAATCTTTAAAATTAAGATTCATAAATTTGTCCTTATCTATTCTTAAATCATCAAATAAAAATTCTTTCATTCTATAAACCGACCTAATAGGCTTTTCTAAATAAAGAGTATCACACAATGCCTTTTCTTTTGATGCGATTTGAACTCCATTATTTAATTTAATAATTCCATATGAAAACGCTTTTAAAAGAATATCATTATATTTAAAATTGCCAAGGTCTGTTTTATACAATTTGCTTCTGTTTTTACCACATGTCGCACTCATGATTAAATATACTTTTCAGGAATCATATCATAATATTCTAATGCACTATAAAAAGACATATAGCTTAGTCTATATAAAACATTAGCAATAATTTTTACATCTTCTTTTCTAGAATTTGTATACAAATCCCTTTTTAACCTAAACAAAGAATTATTTTTAATTTCGTTCATAGTCTTTGAAGAAAGGTTCTTAGAATTTGGAAATTTAAGTTTTAATTCTTGATAAGAATATATACTTAATTTAAATAATAAAAGCGATGAGTTTTTAGCCCACCGTTTTTTAAAAATACAATATAAGAATAGAGCTATTTAGTTTTATTATCTGTCTTGCATTCACATTTCCCACAAGCGCATCCTTCATTTTTAATTGAAATTAATAAATAAAGAACACCAAAAGCTACAAGAAGTATAGGGAATATAAATGTTGAGACATAATCAACACCTAAATTTAATTCCATATTATTAAGAAGTGTATAAAGGTTTAAAGCAATAAAAATTGATGAAGCTAAAATATTCCATAATTTTCTTTTTCCAGCAAGATTAAATAATGCAAATATTACAAATATAAAAACCAAAATTGATAAAACAAGATTAATAGAATCAACAATTCCAGTTAGTAAAGTAACACTAAAATTAACAAAACTTCTTATTTCCGAAACAATTCTTCCAAATGGTTCAATTAATAAACCAAGAGCTAAAAATGCTTTTGGACATTTACCCTTACCAATAAAAACAAAAGCTAATATTCCAAACAATAGATAACATACGATTTCTATTCCTGGAACAATAAAAGAAGTAGTAAATTCTTTAATACCCATCATAATCATTAAATAAGTAATATAAGAATAATAAAGAATACCACATACTATAAGCAAACTAGACATTGCAAAAATAATCCCATCTCTCCAAGACTTAGTTTTATTTTCTTCCATAAAAGACTCCATTTATATATTTTACAATAAAATACATATAAAAGAAAATTATTAGTATTAGCAAGCTTTACATTTAATAGGAAACTTCTTATTAATTACTAAAATTGGTTTAGCTAAAATACAAGCAATGGCTCCACTTCCAAATACTGCAAATGGAATATAAGTAATGTTATATAAGAAGGCTTCGCTCCAACTATAATCATAGAAAATTACACTGCTCCAGCTTGATCCAAACATACGTGTTATAAAACTCACTACTGAACCAAGTATTATAGAAGTCATTAAAAACCCTAATTCATTACCACTATTTTCAGCATTATTTTTATCAAGAATATGTTTCTTAAATAATTTAAAGAATAAACCAACACTAGCATATCCACTAAAAGCAATTAAATAATCAAATGGGAATGTTTGAATTCCATATCCATCTAATAAACAACTAATTAAACCAAATATTAATGAAGAACATAATAAACCTTTTAATGGTCCATATCTGATAGCAATCATAAATAGAGGAATAGCACTAGCATTTATACTTCCTCCAGTAACTCCAACAGGAATCTTTACTTTATCTAAAACTAAAGCAAGAGCAACTAACATTGCCATTTCACTTATTTCATAAATAGTAAAATGAGTCTTATCAAATACTCTTCTTAAGATACATAAACTCATAACAATTAAAGAACCTAAAGTAATTCCATATGAATAACTAATAACATTAATTTCTTTAAAACCATTGATAGAAGCAATATTAGAATCAATTAAAGGAATATAATAATAAGAAAATAAAATCAGAAATAAACTAATTACAACTAAAGATAAACTAGTAAAACTCAAAACCGTTGAGGATTTGATATGGTTTTTTATTAATCCTCTACCAATATAGAATAATAAAGAACCTATAAATAATATAATTAAACTAATTAATAATAAGATATTCATATGAGTTGTAACTACACTTGAATTTATTCCAAAAACCATATTAATAAATGAAAAATCAGTATAAATCTTATAAGATTCTCCACTAGCATCTTTAAGTTTTTGTAATACTTCATAAAATGGTAAAAACATCATTACAACAGCTAAGATTAGAAAAATAGAAAACAATATTTCTCCAACGTTTTCTCTTAAAAACTTTTTCATAGTTTTCCTCCAATAAAAAATCTACCACTAGGGTAGAAACTCTTATTAAAAGAAAAAAGATTCCTACGCTAGCATTGCCTAGATCAGGTTGTTGGTCAAGTGAGTATCACACTTATCTCAGCCGAGTTCTCTCAGCTCCCATAAAAATATAATAGTCTTTTTATAAACGAATTACACCAATTTATTTAATTAACCCAATTAATTTCAGTTAAACCATTCTTCCTTAAATACTCATTTGTTTTAAGAAAATGATTATTATGAAACCAACCACCTTGATTTGCACTTAATGGAGATGGGTGAGCACTTTCTAATACTAAATGATTATTATTAGTTAAATATTTATGATATTTACGAGCATTACCACCCCACAATAAAAATACTATAGGTTGATTTTGATTATTTAAAGTAAGCATTACTTCTTTAAAAAATTCATCATATTCCTTACATTTATGAGATAAAGGATTGTGTGCTACAACTGTTAATATAGGATTCAATAAAAGCACTCCTTGAGTAGATAAGTACCTCAAATCCCCACTGCTTTTCATTTTTTTACCTGGATATTCAAGTTCAATTTCTTTATAAATGTTTCTTAAAGATGGGGGTAAAATAACTCCATTAGGTACACTAAAAGCAATACCCATAGCTTGATTAGGATTTGGATAAGGATCTTGACCTATTATTACAACTTTAACTATATTTAATGGAGTATATTTAAAAGCATTAAACATATCTTTTCTTGGTGGATATATAGTCTTATTAGCATATTCAGAATCCAAAAAAGAATTTAGTTTTTTACAATATTCTTTATCTTTAATACTTAAAAATAATTCATCCCAAGTCATATTTATTTAATCTTTTTAGTTTGTAATAAAGTATGGAATAACTCATAAATAGTTTTAAGAGCTAACCAACTGGTGATGTTATTTACATCAAGTGGAGGAGCTACTTCTACTAAATCCATAGTATCGCAATCTAAAGAAGCAACGATTCCTTCAACAATTGCTAAAGTTTCTGTAGATAATAATCCAAATGCTTCTGGAGTTCCAGTACCTGGAGCAAAAGCAGGATCATTAGCATCAATATCATAACTTAAATAAACCTTATATTTTGGATTAGAATATTTATTAATTATATATTCTAATAACTTTTCTACGCCTAATTTACGAACATCCATTGCTTTAAATACATCAATATGTGGATGTTTTTTAAAACATTCTATTTCTTGAGCTTCAAAACCTCTAACTCCAACTAGAGTTATATTTTCATCTTTATATCCATATTCCATTGCTCTACGAATAGGACATGCATGAGAGAATTTACTTCCTTCATAAACATCACAAATATCTGGATGTGCATCAATATGAATAATAACAGGTTCTTTATTTTCTTTTAAACATCTACAATAAAAGGCTCTTTGAGCAGGAATAGCTATAGAATGGTCTCCACCAAATATAATGTGAAATCCATTACTTTCAAAGAAATCAAATTGTAATTGAGTAGTTAATCTATTAAAATCTTCTGCTCCATAATTACCAAAATCATAAATTTTAATACCTTCAAGTGAATTACCAAGCATATCTAAAGCAGGCAAATCATAAGATAAAGCTCTTATTGTATCAGGAGCTTTTGCAGCACCTTTACCAACACTAGCGTTCCCATCAAAAGGAACACCACAAATAAATACATTAGCATCACTCTTTTTGGTGCATAATAAATCTCTAAATTCTTTTTTCATACTATTTAATAATTTTCGATCCCTTTAATGCTTCATTAATAGAGACCTTCCCCTCCTTTGAAAATTTATTAACATTTATTTTATCTTTTATTTCATGTGTTAAATTACAAGGTCCACCAATGCAACCTCCTACACATGCCATACCCTCAATAAAGTTATAAGTATTATCACCATTCGCTAAATTTTGTAATGCTTTTTTACATTCTACTATTCCATCACAACTTAAAGCTCTAACTTCAAATTTACTTCCTCTTTCTTTTAAGGCTTCTTTTACAGCACTTGCTAAACCACCACATTGTGCAAAGCCTCTACCAAATTGGGAAGCATTATCCATTTCACTAACTTCTAATTTACTAATATCAATATTTTTAGCATCTATTAATGCTTGAAGTTCTTCAAAAGTAATAACAATGTCAACATAGTCTTTTACATTATCTCTTTTTATTTCATCCTTTTTAGAAGTACAAGGACCAATAAAAATTACTTTAGCATTTGGTTCATTTTCTTTTATTAATTTTGAAATTGAGGCCATAGGTGATAGGGTTTTTGAAACTTTATCACTTAAAGTAGGATAATATTTATTAACAAAATTAACAAAAGAAGGACAACAAGAAGACAATAATAATCCCTTTTCTTCTAGTTCTTTTGATTCTTCAATTGCAACAATATCCGCTCCTAAACCAGCTTCTACTACATTCTTAAAACCTAAAGCTTTTATTGCACTTACAATTTGACCTGTTTTATATCCAGCAAAGTTACCGCCAATTGATGGAGCCACTACTGCAACACAATCCTCTTTATTTTGTAAATCTTTTATAACTTCCTTAATTGATGAAACATCAACAATAGCACCAAATGGACAAGTATAAACACAAGCTCCACATTGAATACATTTATTATCATTTATAAAAGCACTTCCATCTTCAGAAGGAGATATTGCTTTTTGTTGGCATGCTCTTTCGCATGGTCTAATTCTATTTTCAATAGCACTATAAGGACAATTCTTAGCGCATAATCCACAATTTAAACAATTTTCTTTATCTATATGTGCTCTTAAACTTGAATCAAAAGAAATACACTTTTTTGGACAAGCACTATAACATCTATGAGCTATACAACCTCTACAAGCATCACTAACTGTATACCCTCCTAAAGGGCATTCGTCACAAGCAATAGGTATAACTTGAATAACGTTTTCATCTTCTCTTGGAGTATGTAATGCTAGTTTAATTCTCTCTTCAACAATAGCTCTTTCTTTATAAATACAGCAACGCATTGATGGTTTTGGACCAGGTACAATTGCTTTTGGTATATCTAAAAGATTCTCATTTAAATTTTCTTCAAATAAGTGTTTTGCTATTTCTTTAAGAACTCTATAACGTAGTTCTTGAACCGCTGTATCAAATTTCTTCATATCTTTATTCTACCTTATATAACATAAATAGGCGAGTTTTCACTCGCCTATTATTATAAACTTTGTGCTCAATATAGAAATATTAAATTATTTTATTTTTATAGAAATCACCATAATATGCATCTTTCATAATAGCTTGCATATCTTTAACAAGTGGAATTCTTGGATTTGCTGGAGTGCATTGATCTTCATAAGCAAGATATGATAATGGAACGATATTATCTAACCATTCTTTTTCATCAACACCTTGTTCTTTAAATGTCATCTTTTCTCCACAATCAAGTCCTAATTTATATATAGCATCAGCAAGAGCTTCTACTCCTTCTTCATCAGTTTTAAATTTTAAACCAATTAAACGAGCAATATTTGCATATCTCTTATCTGCATCATAAACATTATATTTTGGCCATGTACCTAATTTTTGAGGAATATGTCCATTATATCTAACTACATATGGAAGTAAGATAGCATTAATTCTACCATGTGGAATGGTGTGAAATTTACCACCAATCTTATGAGCCATTGAGTGAGACATACCAAGGAAAGCATTAGCAAATGCCATACCTGCAATAGTGGAAGCATTATGCATTTTTTCTCTTGCTTCTAAATCATTTTTACCATCTTTTACCGCACGTAATAAATATTTAAATGTTAATTGAATAGCGTGGATTGCTAAAGCATCAGTATAATCACTTGCAAGCATACTAACATATGCTTCAAGAGCGTGAGTTAATACATCAAGTCCTGTATCTGCTGTAACCATTGATGGTAAATTTGTAGTAAATTCAGGATCAATAATAGCAATTGTTGGAGTCAAAGAGTAATCAGTTAATGGATATTTTTTATTATTAACTTTATCACTAATAACAGCAAAAGGAGATACTTCACTACCAGTACCTGAAGTTGTTGGAATACAAATAAGTTTTGATTGTTTTCCAAGTTCAGGATAACGGAATGCTCTCTTACGAATATCCATAAATTTTTGTTTTAAATCATCAAAATTAACTTCTGGATTTTCATAGAATAACCACATACCTTTAGCAGCATCCATACAACTTCCTCCACCAAGAGCAATAATTGTATCTGGCTTAAAGGCTTTCATTAATTCACAACCTTTTTTAATTTGAGAAATATCTGGATCTGGTTCAATAGTCGTATACATTTGAATTGATACATTATTTCTTCTTAAATTTAATTGATCAATAACTCTTTGTAAAAATCCTAAAGCTACCATTGATTGATCAGTAACTATAAAAGCACGGTCAATATTTTTAGCTTCATGTAAATATTGAATACTATTTCTTTCAAAGTAAATCTTACTTGGAATCTTAAACCATTGCATATTATTTCTCCTCTTTCCAATACGTTTAATGTTAATTAAATTAGCAACACTAACGTTACCACTAACAGAGTTATGTCCATAACTACCACATCCTAAAGTCATACTAGGAACAAATGAATTATAAATATTTCCTATTCCACCAAAAGATGTTGGAGAATTCCAAATAATTCTACAAGCTTTAAGTCTTAAACCAAATTCATCTACTAGTTGTTTACTAGCAGTATGAATACAAGCACTATGACCTAATCCATTAAGTTCAACCATTTTTTCAGCTAAATCAAATCCATTCTTGGTATCTTTAGCTTTAATTAAACCAATTACTGGAGATAATTTTTCTCTACTTAAAGGTTCTTCTAAACCAATTTTATCAATCTTTGCAATTAATATTGGTGTTTTTTCAGGAACTTCAAATCCAGCATTATGAGCAATTTCATAAGCAGGATGCCCAACTAATCCAGCAAATAAAGCAGAGCCTTTTCCATCTGGAGTTGGTCTAAACATGTATTTTTCAAGCATGGCTTTTTCACTATTTGAGCAAACATGTGCACCATATTTTGTAATATCAGTTACAAATTCATCATAAATTTCTTTATCAGCAATAACAACTTGTTCAGAGGCACAAACCATACCATTATCAAATGCTTTTGACATTAAAATATCATTTGCAGCTTGAGCAACATTTGCAGTTTTTTCAACATAAGCAGGAACATTACCTGCACCAACTCCAAGAGCTGGTTTGCCACAACTATAAGCTGCTTTAACCATTGCATTTCCACCAGTTGCTAAAATAGTCGCAACTCCTGGATGCTTCATTAAAGCGGTAGTTGCTTCCATTGATGGATGAATAATCCATTGAACACAATTCTTTGGAGCACCTGCTTTTACAGCAGCTTCTTCAATAATTCGTGCTGTTTCGGCACTACAATTTTGCGCATTTGGATGGAAACCAAATATAATTGGGTTTCTTGTTTTTAAACATACCAATGATTTAAAGATAGTAGTACTTGTAGGATTTGTAACTGGAGTAATACCACAAACTACACCTAAAGGATCAGCAACTTCAGTAATACCAGTTACAGGATCATCACTAATAATTCCACATGTTTTAATATGTCTCATTTGATTGACAACATATTCACATGCAAATAAGTTTTTGGTACATTTATCTTCAAATACACCACGTTTTGTTTCTTCAACTGCAAGTTTAGCTAATCTTTCATGATTATCTAATACAGCAGTACTTACTTTAGCAACAATATAATCTACTTTTTCTTGATCTAATTTTCTAAATTCTTCTAATGCAACTAAAGCTTTATCTACTAATCCATTTATTTCATCATTAACAGCCTTTAATTCCTCTTCATTCATAAAAAACCTCCCTATTTTCTAGTTTTGTTTTGTTTCAAGAATAATTGGTGAGACAAAACGGCTAAAGAAGTAGCCATATTCATACTAGAAATAATTACGCCTTCTCTAACTATTATGTTTGTGGGAGCAAAATTCCAAATAGCTTCTATACCATTGTCCATTAATATATTAGCAACTTCTTGGGCTGCTCCAACAGGAACAGTAATAATACCAATTCTAGCTTTAACATTAGGTAAGATATCTTCAATTTTTGTAATTGAATAGACTGGGATGTTATTCATTCTTTTTCCAATAACATTACTATTACCATCGAAAGCAGCAACAATTTTAAGACCATACTGTTCGAAACCATTAAAGTTTAAAAGAGCACTTCCTAAATTTCCTACTCCAACTAAAATTGCGTTATGAGTGTCATCATAACCTAAGATTGTTTCAATATCTTTAATTAAAAGATTGATATCTCTTCCTCTATTAGGAATACCATCAATCGTCGATATTAAAGCAATATCCTTACGGACTTGTTCTTGATTGAGATTTAAACAATCTGCAATCGTTTGGCAAGAGATGTATTTAACACCCTCTCCTGCTAAGTTTTTTAGAAGATTTAGGTAATCAGGTAATCTTCTCAACTGATTTCTTGTTAAAGTTTTGTTTTTCATACTCGGTAATTATTTCCTGAATTAAGTATATTCTTATCCTTTCTTTAAAACAACAAAAATTATTTTTCGTTGTAATTTAAAATGTTTCCAACTATAAGTAAACCGTCAAAAGCGACAGTTAGACTTCCACACGTATTAAGAAATACTATTGATGTACCGCCATTTTCTTGGCCAATGATATTTAAAGAAATAATTAAGATTCCAATCCAAGTAATCAAAATTACAACCATATAAATTACTGAAACCCATAATGGCGATTTAAAAGATTTATGGGAAATTAAATGACTTAAGCAATACAAGAAAGTAAATAACCTAGCAATTAAATCTACCACAAATATCCCTAAAGCAATCCAATACCAAGGGTTATCTAAATTCTCAAAAAAGTTCGAATATTTAGTGTCATAAACTGTTGAACATGAAAAACCAACTATAGCAGTTATTGCTACGACACAAAATGTTATAAACAATCCAATTATTCCAATTAGATTTAATATTTTACCTAAGAAACTTTTCATATATTTATTCTAAATAATTAACAATATTAATGATATACTAAAAATATGAAAATTGCATTAATTCTTCAAGGTGGAGGAGCACGTGGTATTTATACCAGCGCTATTTTAGATATGTTTCTCACTGATAAAATTCATATCGATAAAATATATGCAGTAAGTGCTGGAGCTTTAAATGCTTTAAATTATTTATCCAATCAAAAAGGTAGATCAAAGAAAGCATTTAAATATACTTTTAAATTAAAAGAATTTGCTTCTTTTAAAAACATCATAAAAAAGAAAACATTTGTAGATTTTGATTATTATTTTAATGAAGTACCAAAAACTATTCCTTTTGATTTTGAAACTTATACAAATAGCCCAATAGATTTAACAGTAGTTGCTACTTGTATAGAAACTGGAAAACCAGCATATTTTAATAAAAGTGAATTTAAAGATTTTATAGATTGTGTTAAAGCAAGTTCTTCTTTACCTATGGTTTCTAAACCTGTAGAAATAAATTTTCTACACTACCAAGATGGAGGAGATAGCGATCCTTTGCCATTTAAAAAAGCAATCCAAGAGGGATATGATAGAATTATTGTTATTACAACACGAAAATTATCATATCGAAAGAAAACTACTCATAATAAAGAGAGGATGTTAACGTATAAATTATTTTATAAAAACTATCCTCGTTATATGAAAGCACTAAAAATATCACATCAAAACTATAATAAAGAATTTTCTTTTTTAATGAAGGAAAAGAATGTCTTCATTATTGAACCATCTGAATCTATTAAACTAAAACATTTAGATAAGAACGATGAAAAAATCGATTACTATTACAATCTTGGTTTAAAAGATTATGAAAAAAATAAAGAAAAACTAAGGAATTACCTTAGTTAACTTTATTCATTCTATAACCAACACCAATATATGTTCGAATAAGTTTCGCACTTCGCGAATCTTTTTCTATTTTACGTCTAATACCTGCCATAAATACTCTTAAACCATTTTGATCATTACCATTAGCACCCCATACATGAGTGATAATATAATCATAAGTTAAAGTCTTATCTAAGTTCATTGCAAGTAAAACTACAATCTTATATTCAAAATTTGTAAAGTGTACTTCTACTCCATTAATAAATATGGTTTTAGCATCAAAATCTATAGTTAAATTACCATTAATAAATAAATGTTGTTCATCATTTTTATTAGTATATCTAAATTGATTTCTAATACGTGCTAATAATTCATATTGATTAATTGGTTTTACCATATAATCATTAGCACCTGTATCAAAAGCTAATACTTTAGTTTCTACATTATTACGACTACTAACAACAATAATAGGTAAAGTATTAGTAAAACTACGAACAGTATCAATAACTGCCATACCATCTTTATCTGGTAAATTAAGTTCCATAATAATTAAATCAATTACTTTTTTAATACAAGTATCAATAGCAGTTTGAGCATCACCAACAAGGATTACATTGTAACCCGCATCTTTTAATGGTTTTGCGATTAATTGACTTGCTGTTTTGTCGCTTTCAACAACTAAAACATTCTTTTCTTTTTGCATCTTTATTATTATATCATAAATTAAGTTAACATTAAGAATTATTAACATAATTATTCAATATATCCAAAATTAACAACAAAACTTATAGCATAAATGTTTTCAGTTCAACTACAATTTTCGAATAATTATAAAATTTAGTATAATAAATAATCAAAATTATATTGATAGTATCGTACTTTTTAATTTTTTGGAGTTTAACTCCAAATTTTACATATCTAAATTAAAACTCATTTTTTGCTTTTCTATTCATCAATAATTTCACTGCAATTTCAATAGGTTGGTTCTCATATATTATTTGATATAAAGTTTTAATAATTGGCGAATCAATACCATGTTTGGTAGAGATTTTATAAATTTCTTTTAGAGTGTTAATAGATTCTGCAGTTGATTTAACTAATATTTTTGCATCTTCTAAACTTTTGCCTTGACCTAAATAAAAACCTAAAGAATAATTTCTAGAAGTTCTATCAGTAGCAGTTAATACAAGATCACCTACTCCCGTTAAACCAAATATCGTATCTTTTCTAATGCCAATTGCAATTCTATATTTATTCATTTCATGTAATCCACGAGATATTAAAGCAGCTCTTGCATTACTTCCAGCTCCATATCCTTCTATAATACCAGCACCTAAAGCAATAACATTTTTCATCGCACCACAAAATTCAACACCCTTATAATCACTAGATGTATAAACTCTAAAATAACTATTATGAAATAACATTTGTACTTCTTTAGCAACACTTAATTTATTTGAGGCACTTACTACACATGTTATTTTCTTTTCTAATACATATTTAGAAAAAGAAGGACCACTTAATATTGCAATATCATTAGATTTAAATATCTTATGTACTAATTCGAATATAGTTTCACCTTTATACATACCTTTAGAAGCAATAATAAAAGTTTTATCTTTAACTTTACTTGGTGTAATACGTAATAATACTTCTTCAATTACACTAACAGGTAAGGCAATAATTATAAAATCTGTATCTTTTATCGCATCAAATAAATAATTTGTTGCTTTTATATTCTCTTTTAATTTCATACTTCCTAAATATTTTTCACAAGTATGAAAATCATTTATTTCACTTACTTCATCTTGATTTCTAGCATATATTAATACATCATCTTCATTATTAGATAATACAGTTGCTAAAGCTAAACCCCAATTACCACATCCTAAAATACTAACCTTCTCATTCATATCTTTACCTACTAATTAATCTCTTTATATAAGCGAACGTAATGTACATTCATTCTTTCTTTTTTAACATAAAAATTAAGAACGCTTTCTACATCTTTAGTGGCACTAGAAAGCATAATATATTTAATCTTTTCTTCTTTTAATTTTTGTTCAGTAAATTCATAAAGTTTACTGCCATATCCTTTTTTTCTTTCGTCAGGAATAATATATAATTCATCAATTTCAAAATATGGTGTGTTCTTTTTAACAAACTCATAATCTTTATAAGTAACACTAACTTCACCTACAATAAAACCAATTACTTGATTGCCAATAAGGGCACAATAACATTTCTTATTTAAAAAATAAGACATATCATCCCCACTAAAGCCATAGGTAATATGTTCATCTTCCCAATCTTTAGTTAATCTAACAATTTCTTCTTTATCATCTTTTGATGCTTCACGAATAGTTATTATCTTGTTCATGTTTATATAACTCCTAAAAATATACTATCACATTATTCTTACTTTGTTATCTAGAAAGACTTTAAATTATAGAAAAGATACCATTAGAAGTTTATAATTAGAAATAGCGAATTCAAGATATTCTTGAGGAAGAAATAATAATGAAAAAAACTAAAAAAGTCCCTAAGAATTTAACATCGGGAACATTTACTGGTTCAAAACCTCCAAAAAAGACTGAATGGATTTATTCCATGTCCGGTATCTTTAGAGATGCTTGTTATGCATTAGTTTCTTATAATTTTTTAAACTATGCAAAAACAGCAGGTCTATTAGATAAAGCAAATTACACTGCTCAATTTGGAGTTTTAATTGGTTTATTTATTGCTTGTTTAGTATGGGATGGATTAAATGATCCTTTAATGGGTATTATCATTGAAAAATGTCATTTTAAAACTGGTAAATATAGACCTTGGATTTTAATAGGAGCAATAGGCACATGTATTATGGTCTTATTGATGTATTTATTAAAACCTCATGGTTGGTGGTTTGTTGCTTGTTTTGGTATATTTTATTTTTTATGGGACTTTGTTTTTACAATGAATGATATAGCATATTGGTCAATGCTCCCCTCTTTATCTGGAGATACAAAAGAAAGAAATAAATTAACAACATTAGTCAGTGTTGCCGCAGGAATTGGCCAAGCTGCAATGGGTGGATTAACTGGATTGCTCGTTAATGCAGGAAATATAAATACAATTTATGGATGGCTTGCAATTCCTACTGCTTTATTATTTTTAGCAAGCCAAGCAGCTGTTTTCTTTTTATGTAAAGAACATGCTCGAGATCCTAAACAAGATGAAGTTAGTTCTAAAACTAAACTTAAAGATTTATTTGTAATGGTAAAAAATAATGCTCCCTTAAGAGTAGTAGTTATTGCTATTTTCTTTGATTATTTAATGGGTTCAATAACTGGAACTTTAGGTTATGATTATTTCATATTTACTTATGGATATGGTGGAAGTTTAGGTGGTTCAATATATTTTATATCAGGTGTATTTAACACGATATTTGCCATAGTTGCTCAAGCTTTATATGGTAAAGTATCTAGAAAGTTAAAGTTAATGCAAATACTTGATATTACCTTCTATATTACAATAGGTTTATATGTAATATTTTATATTATTGGTGTTCCTTTATTTGGAGAGCATCCTTTAGCATATTCTCCACGAACTGGAGAAGGTATAACTGCCTCAGTTAATATTTGGTCCGGAACCGGTTGGTTAGTTATTATTCCACTAACCTTAATTTCTATGTCTACATCAATGTTTTTACTAGTCTTACTTGTAATGATGCAAAATTCTATTGAATATAATGAATATAAATTTGGTGAAAAGAAAGAAGCTGTAGCTTTTGCTTGGAGACCATTAGATGCTAAAGTTTCAAGTGCTGTAAAACAAGGATTATATATGTTAGTTCTTGTAGTAACTGGTACTATTGGAGTTTATCAAATTATTGATGAAGGCACTAAAAAAATTAATGCTGGTTTAGCAGATGCGGACACCGTTAATAATGAAGCATTAAGTGCTGTAGATAATTTAAGTAGAAGTCAAATTATAGGTTTTGATACTGCTTATATTGGTTTAGCAGTTTTATCACTTATAGCTTCATATTTATTTATTAAATTAGGTTATCATTTAACAGAAGAACAACATCAACAAATTATGATTGAGCTTGATAAACGTCATGAATTAGAAAAGAAAGAATTAGAAGCTAAAAAAAGCTAATAACTATATCATTTAACGTATGAAATGCCTTTTCAAATAAAGGCATTTTTATTTACTTAATTTTTATCTTCTAATATTTTAGATTTCTTATTAATATCCCAAAATAAAGATAATACTAATAAGACTATAGATAATAAAGCAGGTACCCACCAATATAAAGTTATAAAAGTATATATTGCACTACTTGGTTGAGTAGCTTCGCTAGCAACATATCCACATAAAGATAAACTCCATAAGGTAATAGCAGTTCCAAGTCCACTACCAATTTTACTACCAAAACTATTTGCACTAGCAGCTAACCCTTCTACTTTAATTCCATCTTTAATAGATATATATCTTACTAAATCAGGAGCAAGAGTAAATAGTTGTGACATAACTACTGCACTACCTAATCCTTTTATCATTACTCCAATTAAACTAGCTATAAAATTATAAGGAAATATAGCTCCAATTACATTACCTAAAACTACACATGATATTGCAATACTTAAAGTATATTTTTTAGATAATTTCTTAACTAATAATGGAGTTAATAATAAACCTACTCCCATACTAATCATTGGTAAACTACCAAATAAAGAGAAATAATTTACATCACCAAGTACAAATTCCGCATAATATTTTCCAATAGATGTAGCAGATAAACTTAAATAATAATTAATGGCAAACATAAGTACAGCTATATAAAAATATTTAGTTTTTAATAATGCTTTTAATCCCTTTTTAACTTCACCTTTTTCACGATGTTCTTTCTCTTGAACTTTAATTTCTTGTTTTTCTTTTACTTTAAAGAAACACAATATTTCACCAATTAAAGCAATAGCTATTAATATAATTACAAAATATGTCCATGAATCCTGTTTCTTTTCTCCACCAAATATATTCATGATTGGTATAGCAAATGCACAAACTAATGAACCTACACTAGTAAATATTGAATTAATTGTACATACATTACTTTGATCATATGGATCATCTGTAATACGAGGTAACATTGCATTAAAAGAAACATTATTCATCGTATAAAAAATAACAGTAAATAAGAAATATAATATTGAAATCATTATAATTGCTAACGATTTATCTAATCCTGAAGTAAAAAATATAAAGAAAAATACAACTGTTAAAGGAATAATACTAATACCAAACCAAAATCTAGCTTTACCTAGTTTAGAATGAGTCTTTTCAATAATAGCCCCCATTAAAATATCGCTAAATCCATCAAATATACGACATACTAATACAATAGTTCCAAATAAAGATATTAATTCATCACCTGGTTGAACACAATCAGTAACATATATAGTTACATAAGTACCTATAAATGCCCATAATATGTAACTTCCCATATTACCAAAAGCATAAAAGAATTTTTCTTTTAAATTAGTCTTTACTTTAGGTGTAGTATTTTCTTTAATTTCTTCCATATTAAAGTACTCCAATCTCTTTTAAGAAATCTTCCACTTCTTTTTTATAACGTCCTCTATCTACAGTAATTGATGCAGCATGCCATGCGGTATCAAAAATAACTAATTTCTTTTTACAAGTTGCAGCATTATATAAATTATGAGCATGATAAATCTTAACGAAATTATCCTTTTGCCCATGTATAAACAAAATAGGTACTTTATTATCTTTAATAATACTTAATGGTTCTGCATCCTTAAAAGACCAATGATGTAATATTTTTAAATCTAAATTTATAAAAGGTAAAAGTAATTTAGGTGGTAAATGATAGGATTTTATCATATCTCTTACTACTTCTTTTAAACTTCCATATCCACAATCATCAATAATGAAATTTACTTTTTGTTGATATTTAATAGATAAAAGAACTGTAGCTCCACCCATAGAAACTCCAGCTAAACCTAAGACAATATCATCTCCATAATCTTTATATGTTTTATTTATAATCTCTACTAAATCTTGGCTTTCTAAATAGCCCATTGTTATCTGTTTATGTTTATTATCTCCATGACTTCTTTGATCATAAATAATAGTAGAAAAACCTAATTCATTAAAGATTAAAGAATATCTTAAGGAACCTTCTCTATTACTACAATGCCCATGACATAAAATAACGAATTTTTTTGAACCTTTAATTATATTTCTATCACCATGAAGAACATAACCATCTCTTAAAGTTATAGAAAATTCGTTCCTAGCTAATATCTCACAACCTTTATTAAAATTCATTTTAGCATTATATTCTTTAGAATTTTTACGCGAAAATCTACGAGGATGTATTAATAAACAAGTAACTATAATCGAAGGAAAAATACATATAATTAAAAATAGTAAAAATATACTGCCTAATATAATTAATAATATTTGCCACCATTCCATAAATAAACCTCATTAATATTATACAATTATCTAACATTAACAAAAGAAAAAACTATATATTTATCGTATCGATTCCTAATCCACACGCTAAATGATATAGTTTTTAAAATTAATAATTAATTATATTTTATTTTTTTACTTCACAATAAAAAGCGTAATTAGCAATAGCCATTTTTGGTGAGACCCATAAACCTAAAATACCAAGCGTTAAAACAACTAAAATTGCCCAACCAATATAAGAGATTTGCATACAGAATAATTGCCATTTATGTCCATGCATCATTTCTTTAGATTTAGTTATAGCTTCATTAACACCAATTTCAGGATGTTCTTCCAAAATAAATGTAGCCATTGAATAGGAATAAGATTTTATAATAGCACCAATTCCAAGTGACCAAACACCCCATAAAATTAAATAAATACCACCAAGAAGATCTAATCCAATTGATTTCCAATAATTAGTTTTAAATCCATTAAAGAGATTACCAACACTTAAATCTCCTCCTTCATAAGTAACTTTAGAAACATAATGAACTCCAAGCATTAAAGGTGGAAGAATAAATATACCTAATACTCCTGAAACAGAAGTAGCAATCCAGGTATAAACAGGAACAAAACCAATGGCATTTATTCCAGTTACTGCACTCACAATTAAAGCATAGATAAAACAAATCAATACTAATAAACCAGTGTATTTCTTTGCTTTCTCACTAGCAACATGACGATAATCTTTTGCAACCATATATAAATTCCTTTCAAGACAATGATGTCTTTATAACTTATTTAATATTTTTCTTTGTCCTTCATATGTTTATATTCATCATATAATTTTAAGCAATCTTCTCGAGATAATTCTTTCATTAATTTATCTCTATTTCCTTCTTCACTTAAATCATAAAATTTAGAATCTCTAAAACCTATTTTAGCAGTATCTTCAATATTGCATCCATAATATATCTTTCTAATATTAGCCCACAATAATGCTGCTAAACACATTGGGCAAGGTTCTCCAGTTGTATATATTTCACAACCAGATAAATCAAATGTTTTAAGCTTTTTACAGGCTTTATGAATGGCCATCATTTCTCCATGACAAGTAGGATCATTATTCTTTATTACTTCATTATGAGCTTTGGCAATTATTACATCATCTTTTACAATAACTGCACCAAAAGGTCCTCCATGTCCATCTTTAATACCTTTTCTTGCTTCTTTTATAGCAAGCTCCATATACTTTTGTTCCATATTATTAATCTCCGTTATTAATATTATTAATTATATTTAGCTTCTAATCCACTAATAATTGTTTCAGCTGAAGCTAAAGCTTCATCAGCTTTATCAAGAGTAGAATTTCCTTCAGCTACTTTAGTGTCAAATGTATCTTTATAATCAGTATATTCTTTTTCTAAATCATCAATTTGAGTTTTATATTTTTCAAATTCAGCATAGGCTTCATTAATACTATCATTAGCATATGTTTCTATTTCTGGTAAATCAATATTTAATAAATTATCTAAGTTTGTAAATACTAAAGTAAATACTCCATTTAATGTAGAATTTATTGTTACATCACTCGTTCCATCATTATAAGTAAAACTTAAATTTTGATATCCTAAATTAACATTACCTAAGAATGAAAAAATATTTGGAAGATATTGATCATATCCATTTAATTGAGATAATGAAGATTTTAAAGTAGTTAATGTAGATTGAAAACTGCTTAATGTAGAACGATAAGAATCAATTGAAGTTTCTACTTCAGTAAGAGTTGATCTATAAGAATTAACTTCTTCTTTCTTTTCATTAAATTCAGTTACATAAGATTGAAATTGAGTATTTCCATCTTCTACTTGAGTGTAATATGTATTAAATTCAGTTTCTGTAGCATTTAATATTTCTTGATCACTAACTGATAATGATTTTGTTTTTAAGACTGCGATTCTATCTTTCATAGAAACAAAATTATTATATGTAGTACTTTCACGAGCTTCTAAAGTATCCATTGTAGAAGACATATCGTCAAATTCTGTAAATAATACTTCTGCCTTATCGGCATATACTTGTACTTCATCAATTTTAACCATTGCTCCATCAATAGTAGTATTTAATGAATCAATATTTTCATTAGTTTCATATGTTCCAAGTTGATTTACTACATTAGTTAGACTAATTACAGGAGAGAATACAAATAAACAAATAGTACCCACTAATAATAAATTAGCTCCCATACCAATCAATCTCTTTGGAAGTTTCTTTATAGTTCTTGCTTTCTTTCTAAATATTGCATATATTCCCCAGCCAATTCCATAAGCAAAGATAATAGCAAGTACGGCAGCAATAACAAAGAAAGCTAAATGAATAGCAGCATATCCAACTGCATTATAGAATTCACTAGATTCAAACATAGAATCAATAAGAACTAATGAAGAACTACCAATAGTAGTTCCTATTTCTGTAATTCCACTATTAAGTTGAGTTATATTTGCACCAATATCTTTTGTTAAAGTAGCAAGATCAATATTAAATGCTCTTAATAAATTAACTTCTACTTTTACTAATATAAAATAAAATAAATAAGTAAAACCTATAAATAACACTAAATCAATAGCACATTTAATAGGATTTCTTAATAAACCAACTGCTAAAGCTATAACTAAAATAGCAATAATAATAATATCTATAATCATAATATTTTCGTTCCTTTATGTTTAATATTATACGATATGAACGAATATTTTTAAATATTTTATTAAACTAAAAACTGAATTACATATGTTCTTGTATAATACTAAGTATTTTTTCACCAATATAATGAGCAGTTGCTGGTTTTATTAAAGGTTTTAAATCGTCTATTGTTTGTGGTTTAAGTCTAACTATTTTATCAATTTGCTTGTCAGTCATTATAAAATTTTCTTTTAATCCTTTTGCTGCTGAATACTCTAACCTAAATGTTAATAATGCATTATAAACATCTTTTTCTTTTTCAGTGAGTTCGTCGTTTTCACCACTTTTTGAGACGTTACTTTTGCAATAATCAACATATAAATCAATATTCTTATTTGTTTGCTCTTCATCTATTTTCATGAAGAAACCAGAAACATAATTCAATTTATCTTCGCTTTTATAATTAAATATATCCGCATTTATGTTCACAAGAACAAAATTTTCAAAGTTTGAATTAGTTTTTGTAAAATTTGAATAAACCAAAGCTGGATTTGCTTCCCTTATACTTCTATATAATGGGACTAGAATATTTGTAAACAAAAAGTCATAAAGTTCAAAAGATTTAGTTTTAAATATTTTATAATCAACATCAATAAATTTATGATTAAATGCAAGTTCTCCTAAAGTTTTTTCCTTTTTAGAATTATTGTTCCTATTAATTAACATATCATGTTTGAATTCAGGATTGTATTCAAGTTTTAAAAAATAACCTATAATACCCATACAATAATACAAACCATTCTTAACTAAACCCTCTTTATCAGGTTCTGTACATGTCTTTTTAATAGCTTTTTGGTATTCTTTAAAAGTTTTTTCAATGAATAACACATCTTTCAAAAAATCAAAACAATATTGATGAGTAACGAAAAGATTTTTATAAAAAGAATTATTTTGTAATAATTTGCTAACATTATTTCTAGCTGTACCTGGATTCATGAAAACGAAGGAGTATAAATCTTGAGCCAACTCGTTATTTTTCGTTCTTTGCCATGGTTCCTTATAAACATTATGGTCGTACTTTTCTCCTCGTTTAATTTCTATAAAAACATCGTTATTTTGCATTAATGTTTTTAAATTTCTTTGTTCTACTCTGTTTGCAATAACGTCTTTAGCCTTAATTGGCTTTTGTGTATTACTAGCCTCTGCAACTCCAGCAATAAATTCATTTTTTTCTTGTTCGTTTGAAAAAGTATTCTTAATTACTTTGCATACAATAAAGAAGTCATTTTCAAAAGGAATTTCACCTATCATCCTTGAAGTTTGACCACCATTAACAATTGAAAAATTCTTTAATAATAATTCGTTTCCATCAAAGTTATAATCGTCACAAACGATAATAATACCATTGTTATAGTACCAAAAATAATTCGATTTATAAAAAATTGAATCAATGATCTTGTTATCAATATTTTCATTTTTAATATAATATCTTAAATTCATAGCCAATAAACCGCGTTTCCCATCAGTTTCCCATAATTTTTTAAGTGATTGAGCACTAATGTTACAAACTACGCTATCATTTCCGTAAGAGAGAAAGTTATTTGGTTTATCGAGTACAAATGTTCCTTTTTTAACACAATCAAAAGGCTCGACATTACTATCAATAGCTAATTTAATATCATCACCAAACGAAATAGTACAAGGAACATTTTTAGCAAACTCTAATTTACCAATCTTATTTTGATATTCAAAACGTTCTTTTTCGTTCGGAACAAAATTGGTAATAATTCTTATAGCAAATTTGTCAATTTCATCATCATTATCCAAAGCTGTTCTAATCTTCTGTGTTACTTCTTGATTCTGCCTAAAAATCTTCTTTGCTGCGTTATCAATTAATCCACCAACAAAGTTTATTCTTCTTTGTAGTTCAAAAAAATCAAATAAATCATTTTGAACATCATATACCATCAAAAATTCATAAGTGTCTTCATCGTTATTAGAATTGATAAATACTCCATCTAAAAAATTGTCATTTTGCCTATCATAACAAACATTATCAAGAACATCATCAGTATTAATTTCATCCGCAGAATAATAATAATTGTAAGCAAACAAAACTAATAACTTATAAGCAAATACTTTTTTGTCCAAATCAAAAACATTGCTTATCCTTGCAAAATCTTTATCAAAATTTTCTATCATAAAGTGTCCTCATTACATTATTAATTGTGATCCAATTAGGTTAATTAATCAAGATCTAATAAAACAGCGCTTTATAACCAGAAAATAGCCACACTTTATATAGAAGATTTTTAAATGTATAATAAAAATATAAAGTCTACATATATCTTTATGAAAGGAGTTTTATATGTGGGGAAATCCAGATAATTTAGAGAAAATTAAAGAGATTATTGTAAGAAGTCCTGAATATTTTAATTGGTCTACAATATTCTTTTTAGCAGTTGTTGTCTTAGTTTATACGATATTACTAAAGAATAAAGATTATAAAAGTATTATCGCTGGTATTACTTTATATAGTATTCATTGGTTCTATGAAATTATGAATGCTGTTATAGCTAAAGTAAGTGGGGCTCCATTATGGGCAGTAACTAATGATTCTACTTCCTTTATTTTATTAATAGGAGTTTCAGTAGAATTATCATTTATGTTTTCTTTAGCAGGTATAGTAGCATGGAAATCTTATGAAGCACTACTCCCTAAAGTTAAAATATTAGGAATACCTACTAAATGGATAATAGTAATTGTTATGTCTATCTTATTTTCATGTATAGAAATATTCTTAGCATGGACTGGTAAGTTCTTATGGTATTACACTTGGTGGGGAGCAATTCCTGTGTGTATTACTACCTATGTTCCATTCTTTATTGGAGCAATGTTTTTACCAGAGGCAAATCCTAAATTTAAAAAAATATTCATACCAAGTTTAGTAGGTATAAATATTATTTTATTAGCTATATTAATTCCATTAGGTATTATTTAATAATTTCATCATTATACAAACAATTTTCTATTATAATATAAAAGGAAGATGAGGTTATTTAGATGAAATATATTAAAGTATCGGCTGCAATAATAATTAAAGATCACAAAGTATTTGCAACTCAAAGAGGATATGGTGAATTTAAAGATTGGTGGGAATTTCCTGGTGGCAAAATAGAAGATGGAGAAACCCCTGAAATAGCACTAAAAAGAGAAATAGAAGAAGAATTAAAAACTGAAATAAATATTGATAGTTTTATAGAAACTGTTGATTATGAATATCCTACTTTTCATCTAAATATGAAATGTTTTAAATGCAGTATAAAATCTGGAAATCTTACTCTTTTAGAACACGAATCTGCAAAATGGTTAGCAAAAGAAAACATAGATTCTGTGAATTGGTTACCAGCAGATAAATTAATTATAAGTAAAGTTTTAGCTTTGTTAGATTAATCAACATCAACTTGTGTTAAATAATTATAAGTTTCAAAACTAACTGATTTATCAAGTTTATAATGTATCTCAAATACATTTCTATTTTCTTTGTCTTTTTTATCTATTAATGGCCCACAAACATATGCTTCGCCAAGAAAATAAAAATAATTTGATGTATCAGTATCTTTCTTATTTTTTCTTATAAACATATAAATTTTTGTATTTTCTTTTGTTGCATTAGTAAGCAATATTGCATCTTTTGATAAAGTATTTCTATTATTCTTAGAAATACAAATAATTTCATTAGAATTAATAAATCTATCTTCATATTGAATTGATAAAGAAATGCTTGGATCTTTATCATAATTAATAAATACAGGAAATGTATTTGTTCTTTCATCATATTTATAACCACCAATATTTTGACCGCTTATGTTTTTATCCCAATTTAAAAGCCAGCAAACATCTTCATAGGTATATTTTTCTTCTAAAACAAGATCTGTACCTTTATAAGAATATTTATATCTATTTTCATAGGAATGAATTGCATAATTTAAAACATCAAGCATCATATTTTTAAAATTTACATCCTTTAATTCCAAAATAAATTCATCTGAAGCAACTAAGTTATTATTTACAATAGATATAAATTTTGATTGTTCATATTTTTTGGCAGTTATTGAACTTAAGTTAAAATTATTTGTTAAAACACTGATGACTGAATTCTTAATAATGCTTGTAAACTCTTTCTTATATGCAACTTTTAATTCATTTATAAATTCATCATATTCCTTATTTAAAATAATATCTTTTAAAAGAAGAATTTCATATATACGTTGTCCTAATACTAATTTTTTTGAAACAAATTCTAACATATTTTTTGCTGTATCGGAGATTCTAACTTTATATTCTGGTTCAATATTAACTAATAATTGATAATAAGAATCAACACTGTTTGAAGCAAAAATTGTTGGAACACTTAAAGATCCATATTCTTCTAATTCATTTAAAGTTGGAATCCTACCTAATCTAAATTTGACTTTATTGTATTCATTTCTGATAATTGAAAACTTATTAATCTTTGCTTTATCTAAAGATTCATAGATTTTTTTCTTTGCAATTTCATCAAACTCAATCGTTGTTGCACCAGGTATAATTGAACTGCCTGAACTAACATATTTTCTAATTGAATCTTTATCTTTTCCTTTTTCTCCAGACATTGCCATAGGAATTAAATAGTTATTGTCGTAATTACCAATAAAATCTAAAATTACAACAAATTCCTTATTGTTAAATTTTCTTAGTCCTCTTCCTAATTGTTGAACAAAAATAATAGGACTTTGAGTTGGTCTTAATAATATAACTTGATTAACTTCAGGGATATCAATACCTTCATTAAATATATCTACAGTAATAATATAATCTAAATGATTTTCAGAAGAAGTACATAATCTTTCTACAGCATCTTGTCTTTCTTCTTGAGATTCTTCTCCAGATAGGAAAATAGTATTAAATCCCTTTTCATTAAATTTTTCAGATATTTCTCTTCCTTCGTCTTTCCGACTAACAAATATCAGACCTTTAACTCTGTTACCTGAATATCCATATTTTTTAATCTTATTAACAATGAAATCTACTCTTTTATCACAAACTAGAAATTTAAAATCTGAGAAATCATTTACAGTCTCACCATTTTCTTCAAAATCAGTAATTCCAAAATAATGAAATGGGCACAATAAATCCTCTTCAAGAGCTTGTTGTAATCTAATTTCATATGCAATATTGTGATCAAATAGTTCATAGATATCAAAACCATCAGTTCTTTCAGGAGTTGCAGTCATTCCTAAAAATAATTTTGGTTCAAAATAATTAAATATTTTTTGATAAGATTTTGCACCTGCTTTATGAACCTCATCTATAACTATATATTCAAATTGATCTTTACTAAAGACAGTATAAACATCGTCTTTTGATAAGGTTTGAATTGTGGAAAATACAAAATCTCCGTCAAATCCCTTCTCTTTTCCTGTTAGTAATTTGCAATTTAGTTCTTGACCAAAAATCTTTTGATAACTTTTAATTGATTGTTTCAATATTTGTTCACGATGGGCAATATATAAAACTTTTTTTGCTTTTAAATCTCTTAATGCAAAAGCAGAAGCATAAGTTTTTCCTGTTCCAGTTGCAGAAATCAAAAGCGTCCTTTTGTCACCGCTTCTTAATTGTTCTTCTAGATTATTAATAAAAGAAACTTGCATCTCATTTGGTTTTAAAATTTCATTATTAACAACATTCTTTACTACACTACTAATAGTTATCTTTTTCTTTTCATTTTCTTCATAAATTCTAGAATAAGTCCCAATCCATTCAGCCATTGATATAGATTTTTTCCATACATTATCAAAAGCATTCAATGTTTCGTCAAAATATTGACCATCTTTAGTAGTAATATTTTTAGTATTCCACTCTTCATTTTTAGTTAAAGCTTCTTGAGAAATATTGGAACTGCCAATAATAATATCGTATTGGTTGCCCTTCTTAAAAATATATCCTTTGGTATGAAAACCTTGCTTATTTTCTTCAGTCCTAAACATCTTTAATTCAATGTTTGGATAATTTTTTAGTATATAAACTAAAGCTTTTGGATCGCTATATAGAAGATAATCTGTAGTTAATATTTTACCTTTAATTCCTTTATTTTTAGCAAAATCTAAAGCATGAAGCAAAATATTTATTCCAGACCACCTAATAAACGAGACACTAATCCAAAACTCGTCACAACTACGAATTTCTCTTTCTAGTTCACATAGAACTTTGTGACCACTTTTATAATCGTTATATAAAAAAGAAGGTACGCAATCTTGGTTGCAACTTAATGCCTTATCAATGAAAGCGTACTCATTCCCTGTAATTATATCTTCATCTTTATTCATTTAATTATTCTAACTCTAATAAAACCATCTTAAAATATTTATCTACAAATTCTCCCATACGAATAGGAGTATTTTCTTTATAGAATTTTAAATCATGTTCTTTATCAAATAATTGATATACACCATCTACTCCGACTTCTTGTACTTTATCAATATCTATATCACATCTTCCACATAATGCTATAACTTTAGTTTTCTTATCATTATTCTTAACTAGTTCACATACTCCACTAATAGTCTTTCCATTTAAAGAACTATTATCAATTTTACCTTCACCAATAAAGATATAATCTGCACCTTTAATATATTGATCTAATTTAGTTAAGTTAATAAAGAAATCAATACCTGGTTCAAGTCGAGCATTTAATATATATGCACAACATGCTCCTAATCCACCAGCAGCTCCTCCACCAACTATATTAGATAAATCCATTCCATCTTTATTTTTAACTACATCAATAAGATTTAGCATACCTTCTTCTAAATCATCATTAACTTTTCCATGTGCACCTTTTTGAGGTCCAAATATTCTAGTGGCACCATTTTTACCTACTAACATATTTTTAACATCAGTTAAAATAGTAAATTTAGTAGTTTTTAGCCTTGGATCTAAAGTTGAAAAATCATAATCTTTTATACGAATTAAATCTTCTCCTCTACCTAAGGTTATTTCTCTATTTCCTCTAGAAACAAATTTAGCTCCTAAAGCAATTAATAAACCAATACCACAATCATTAGTGGCACTACCACCTAATCCTAAAATAATACGTTTAAATTTTTTATCTAAAGCATCTAAAATTAATTCACCAACTCCATAGGAAGTAGTTATTGCAGCATTACCTTCCTTATAAGGAATTAAAGGTAAACCACAAGCTTTAGCAATTTCTATATAACATATACCATTACCAATGTCTAAATAAGAACTCTTAATTACTTTATTTAATGGATCATGAACTTTAACAAATATTTCTTTAGCAGTCTTTAAATTATATTTAACAACATCATAACTACCTGCACCACCATCTCCTAAAGGTACTCTAACTACTTCTACTTTTTTAGAAACATCTAAAATAGAATCACTAATAATATTAGTAATTTCAATGCTACTTAATGTTCCTTTAAAGGAATCAGGTGCTACTATTACTTTCATATGTATACTATTTTTATTATATTAGTAAATTTGTTTATTATAAAGAAAAATAATGTATACAACTGAAAAAAGTGCTACATATAGCACTTTAAAAGACTACTTAAACGTTAAATGATATAGTTTTCTTAATAAATTGGAGTTGGAGCAGGTAAATATTCTAGTTCTTGCTCTACTGTATGATCTTGAGTAAATAAAGAATTTGCTCTTTTAAAATATTTATTTGCATTCCCTGAAGTATCTCCCCAAGTAACATCAATCCAATACCATGTTCCATCAAATTTAGAAGCATTCCATGCATGTCCGCCAGTTTCTCCTCCACTTGTAGCTTCTCCTATATACCATATAGTTTCTACTCCAGTATGATAACTTGCTAAAGCATACATTAAAGAATATCCTTCACAAACTGCCTTTCCAGATTTGAGTATACCTATTACATTATGAGAATCATCTCCAGTTTCAGCATAATCTACATCAGCTATTATTTTATCGTAGATTGCTCTTGCTTTTTCTTCATCTGTTTTACCACTTGTAACAGTATCTATTTCTCCTAAATAAGTATCAATTTGACTAAAATAATTATTTCTTTTAGAAGCTAATAAATAATCACTATTAATTACAATAAATATATCAGTATTAGTTGCATAGAAACTACCTTGTACGTAGAACTCTCTTGGATTATCGTTTCTAAACATTTCTAATACACCCATTAAGAAATTACTACTATAACTAAAAGAAGAATATTTCTTAAACATAATATCTGTAAAATAATAATCATCATTACCCATTACTTTAGTAGTTACATCAACATCATTAACATCTAAATTTGCACAAGCTTCCCATATTTGACAATAATAATATTGATAAATATCTTTGTTAGATAAAGTGCCTAAATAATCATATGCATAATCTGAAGAATCGGTAAAGGCAGTATATGTATAGTTTGTAGTATAAGTATCTCCAGATATAGGTTCTACTGTGGTATAACCCATTTTAGTTGAAGTAGGACTTGTAACAGTTTGTGTTTCTTTGGTTCTAGTTTTAGTAAATATAGCATATACATCCATATTCTTTTTAACGCTTGTTACATCGCTACTCCATCCACTAAAAGTATATTTATAGTTTGTATCTTCTTCTTTAGTTGGTGTAACCCCATCATATACCGCTTCTTTTCCATATTCGACATCAGTTACTGTAGTTAATAAAGTAGTTAAAGATTCTTCTAAATAAAATTTAACAGTAAAGGTATTTACTACTTGATCGAAAGTAGGATAGAAATTTGTATCCTCTTTAATATTAGTTAATTCTTTGTCCCAACCTTTAAAAGTATAGGTATATTGAGCATCTGTTTTAGTTGGAGTAATTCCACTATAAGTAACATCTTTACCATATTCAACTTCATATATTTCTAAAATAGTATTATCTCCATTATAGAAAGTACAAGTATAGGTATTAATACTTTGTTCATATTGCGCAATAAAAGTAGTATCAGTATTAATATCAGTTAATGCTTTATCCCAACCCTTAAAAGTATATTTATATTGTGTATCACTACTTCTAGTAGGAGTATCTCCAACATAAGTAACATCGCTTCCTGCTTTTACACTTGTAGTATATAAGATTGTCTCATCATAATTTTTAAAGGTACATGTATATTCATCTTTTTTAGCAGCAAATAAAGCAGTAAATGTAGTATCTTCTTTTATATTAGTAAGTTCTTTATCCCAACCTATAAAATTATATGACTCAGAATCACTACTCTTTTTAGTAGGAGTTTCTCCAAAATATTCCACATCTTCTCCATAATTTACAGTAGTAGAATATAAAAAAGATCCATCATAATTATTAAAAGTACATAGGTATTGATAGGTATTTTCACTATATGTAGCATAAAAATTAGTATCTACTACAATATTATCTAAAGATTTATCCCAACCTATAAAAGTATAATATTTACCTTCTATTTCACTATCTTTAGTAGGAGTAGTTCCATTATAAATTGCACTACTTCCTTCTTCTACTTTACTTTCATATAGTAATGTAGTTTTATCATCATTATAAAAGGCTACTTTATAATAAGTAGGAGTTTCTTCGCCTTCATCACCATCATTATTTGTAGCATTAAGCTTACAGGATGTAAGTAATAATACTAACATCCCTAAATACACTATTTTAGGTTTCTTCATAACAAAATAATAACATATTGGTATTAATAAACAACAGTAATGTAATTGTTTAATATTAAAAACATCAAAGAAAAAGGGACATATTAATGCCCCTATATTCACCCACTTTTAATTTAACAGCTTTTATTTTATTGCTTTTCCCCATACAGGGTAATAAGTATGGAATATATTTGATTTTTCTACAGTTACTTTAGAAACTGATTCGCCTTCATTATATGGATTATCTCTATAACCAATTAGAGTATAGCCATCTTGAGTAAATACTGGTAAATTTATAACATCACCAGTTTTATATGTACCAGTAATAATATCTTCACTATGACCTGGAACTTCAATATTTACATAGAATTCCCCATCATTTAGCGTGTCTTTACTAATATATTTTGCGTATACATTAATTGTACCTTGCGCAAAACTAGATAAAGATTGAATCATCTTTTTAGTTAATCTTGAATCTAAATACCAACCTACAAAGATATATCCTTCTTTAGTAACATCAGTAGGTAAAACTACTTTATCACCAGTCTTATAGGTTAATGGATATTCGCTTTCATTTATTGTCCCTCCATTAGCTTCATAAATAATATTATAAGTAGTATCAGGATAAACAAATGTAGGAGTTTTTTCGCCATCTTTTAAAATTGCTCCTAATATTATATTTTCATATTCTTCATGTTCAGAAGCAATAAAATGATTCTCACTAAATACTGTATCTGTGATGTCACCAGTTAAAGGAACTACCCAATAATCAAGTGTTTTTCCTTCAACATCTGGTTCAACTGGATTATGTATAAATTCTCCATTTTCCTCTTCAATATATTCCATATCATAACAATAGAATAGATATTCATCTTCATTTTGCTTTTGTACAAACAAAACCTCTACTGCAATATTATCAGCAACAATACTTCTTTCACCTTGAACAAAGAGTTCTTCTTTAACGCAACTTAATCTAAACTCTTCTACCCCAAAAATTGATCGATACATTATATCTGGTACTGTTTCATCATTAGTATGCAAAGCTATACTAAAATTCATGACTTGAATGAAGTTTTCAAATATACAATCATAGCTAGAAAGTTCATGACCAATAAAAGAATAATCAGTTTTTAAAATAGGTAATACGCTATCAAGGAATTCGTTTTCATCAACTTCGTTTGCATTATCAAGTATGGCAAAACAGTCTGAATGCCTATAATCATTGCAACTAATAATTGTCTCATTAATTGTTATATCATTATCAGCTTCATGTTCATTAAAGTTATAAAAACCACAAAGAAAAGCAATTACTTGATTTACTACTTCTCCTGATACTAATTGCTCCTCACTACCAATCATGGCATTATAAAACACTATATTAGAACCACTAAAGTGCAATATATTGCCATTAAAATAACTATCAAGTATATAAACACATTTTTCTTCTTCGTCAAGATTTCCATTTCTACCATATATCAAGCCATTATAAACAGTATGTTTATCGTTATTTTTTGTATAGGATAAATTAATAGAAAGAGGCTCAATTTCTGTTTCAACAATATTAACTTGTCCTTTAACCATACCTGCTACGCCACCAATATAATAAGTAGTCCTTATCAATTTATCATTGATATTGAATGATTTAGACCCACTCTTAAAATAACAAGTTAAGAGTTGAGAAGAATTAAAGGCTCCAAAAAGATTACCAACAAAAATAGTAAATTGTTCACCTACTATATTTGAATCATCAATTGCTATTGTTGTATTTGTTGGAACACAATCATCTACATCAACTTCAATATTATAAAAATCAGATCTATAAACTGTGGCAGCTAAAGTACCAAACATCATACCTCTATTAGTTACAGCAGAAGGAGTCATTTCATAATTTTTTATTGATTTAACATCAAATGTAATATTCTTAATTTGGGAATCATGAATTTGTGCAAAGATTCCATAATACATAAAATAAGAATCATCTAAATAAGATAAATTAATACTTATTGTATGGTTATCACCATCTAAATGAATATTATGGGCATTAGTTATAGGTTTAGATGACATATTATCTTTCGTTAAATCTAAATCTTTAGTAACTTTATAATAAATAACATCATCCGTAGCATCTCGATTATTTGAATCAAATAACCCCCAATTTAATTCGCTACTAATAAGATATGGGTCTGCTTCTGTACCACTTCCATCAGCATATGAATCACTTTTATACCCGGTATCTCCCCAGAAATGTTCTGTAGGAGCATAATCGTACCTATTTAATTCATCTAAATCATTATTAATGAATTCACTAGAATTTTCTTCTATATCTAACGTATTAGAAGAGTCTTTAGTGTCATTGATAGGAAAACTAGATAAAGAACAAATTGATAACCCGAAAAGAAACAACAAACCAAAAAATTTTTGTTTGAACATTTTTATCACCTCTTGTTTTATTTTAGTATTAATATATTCCTTTTACAATGAACAAATAAAAAGCCACACCATATTAGTGCGGCCCAATCATTATTTTTTATTATTATAAATTCTTATACATTATAATTAATACTTCTTTACAAACATCTCTACATTTGTCAGTTATATTTTCAAAATATCCATATATTCTTTCATCAAATCTAGTTCTATCATATGCATTACCAGTTACATAAAGTCCATGGACTTCAGTTTCATATAATCTATCCATATCACTTTCATCCGTTAATACTTGTTGAATTAATGGATATATATAATCTTTATCAGCAACATGAGAGAAATTCTTTAATACTAACATTAAGTGATCCATACATTTTTTAGTCTCATCTATAAATATAGGTGTTTTAGGTGGTAAATCCTTATAGTTTCTTAAATACATCTTATAAGATATTTCATCAATTGAATCAGTTAAATCATCAATTTTATCAAGCATTAAGAAAATATCTTCTCTATCAATTGGAGTGACAAATTCTCTCGCTAATTCTTCTTCAAATTGACCTTTTTTAGCATCTGCTTCATGTTCAAAATGATGAACATCATTTTTGAATTTTAATAAATCCATATTGGTATTAAAATTCTTCATACCCTCACTTAAAGTATCAAAACAATGAGTAGCATACATACCTAATTCATAAAAGCATTCATAGAAATAATTTTTCTTCTTATCTTTTCCAAACATATAATATTTCCTCCTATTTTATAACCATCATTATTAAACTAAATAAACATCCAATAACCATACATCCCGGGAACGTAATAAGCCACGTTACAACCATTTCTAGAACTGTCTTCCACTCAATATGCTTTGCTCCTTTAGTAGCGCCAACTCCAATTATAGAGAAAGCTTTTACTTGTCCAGTTGAAATTGGAAAACCAAAGAAAGTAGCAATAAATATACCAACAGCACTACTTAAATCTGTAGCAAATGCTTGATATGGCTCTAAATGAGTCATTTCCATTGCTACTTTTTTAATAATTTTTTTACCACCACAAAGAGTTCCTACTCCAATAACTATGGCACAAGCTAAACCAATATACCATAAATTAGTAGCAGCAAAGAAATCACTTCCAACTGTCTTACCACTTAAATTAGCTGCTATTTGTACGGTCAAAAAACTAACACCAACAAATTGCATACCATCCTGAGCGCCATGAACAAATGCTAAAGCTCCTCCAGATAATATTTGTGCCCATTTAAAGAATGGACGAGTATGATTTCTATTCATTTTACGACATATTAATTCAATTAATTTACATAACCCAAAACCAACACAAAATCCAAATATACAAGATAATAATAATCCATATACAACTTTACCTAATGGATCAGTAAAACCAAATCCAGTATTAATTCTAATATCAGCCTTACCTAAAAATATAGCACCTAAAGCAGCACCAACTAATCCACCAATTAAAGCATGAGTCTCACTTGATGGTATTCCAAATATTGAACATATTACTCCAAATACAATTACTGTTAACATTGCACTACTAATTACTTTAAGCACAACCGTACATTGATCTAAAGTTAATCCATTTAAAGTTCCACTATCTCCAATACTAATAATACTTTGAATAGTATGGGCAACACTTTGAGATATAAAAAACATCACCATTAAACCAACAAAATTCATTATTCCACCCATAATTAAAGCAGGAGTAACTCTCATTGTTTTAGTAGATATACATGTTGATATGGCATTAGGCGCATCGCTCCATCCGTTTACAAAAGCGACACCTAAAATAAGTATAAATGTAACAATTAACCATGGGTATTGACCCATTACTTGTAACAATTCATTTATTTGCACGATATTATTTTAAAGTAAATATATATAAATAGAAAGATAATTGTTTTTTAAGAAACTATAAGTTCTTATACATTATAATTAATACTTCTTTACAAACATCCTTACATTTATCAGTTATAGTTTCAAAATAACCATAAATTCTTTCATCAAATCTAGTTCTATCATATGCTTTTCCAGTTACATAAAGACTATGAACTTCATTTTCATATAATCGATCCATATCACTTTCATCCGTTAATACTTGTTGAATTAATGGATATATATAGTCTTTTTCTGTAACATGAGAAAAGTTTTTAAGTACAATCATTAAGTGATCCATACATTTTTTAGCTTCATCAATAAACATAGGAGTTTTTGGAGGTAAATCTTTATAGTTTCTTAAATACATTTTATAAGAAATTTCTTCAATGGAATCAGTTAAATCATCAATTTTATCAAGCATTAAGAAGATATCTTCTCTATCAATTGGAGTAACAAATTCCCTTGCTAATTCTTCTTCAAATTTTTCTTTTTTTAAATCGCCTTCATGTTCAAATTTATGAACATCATTTTTAAACTTTAATAAATCCATATTAGCATCAAAGTTTTTCATGCCAACACTAAGGGTATCAAAGCACTCTTCTGCACAAACTCCTAAATCATAAAAACATTCATAAAAATAATTCTTTTTCTTATCTTTTCCAAACATAATATTTCTCCTATAAAACTATTAATAATAAACCAAATAAATAAGCAATAATTCCACATCCAGGGAACGTAATAATCCAAGTTAAACACATTTCACCAACTGTTCTCCATTCAACATGTTTAACTCCCTTAGTTGCTCCTACTCCAATAATTGAAAAAGCCTTAACTTGGCTTGTAGAAATAGGGAAGCCAAAAAAGGTAGCAATAAATATACCAACAGCACTAGAAAAATCAGTAGCAAATGCTTGATATGGTTCAAGTGGGGTCATTTCCATTGCTACTTTCTTAATAATTTTTTTACCACCACACATTGTTCCAACTCCAATTGCTAAAGAACAAATTAAACCTACATACCATAAGTTATTTGCACTAAAGAAATCACTATTAACAGGAGTTCCATTTAAATTAGCAGCAATTTGAACAGCTAAGAAACATACTCCAACAAATTGCATACCATCTTGAGCTCCATGAACAAATGCTAAAGATCCACCACTTATAATTTGTGCCCATTTAAAAAATGGACGAGTATGATTTCTATTTAATTTTCTGCATAAAAATTCTAGCAATTTTACAAACAAAAATCCTGCAATAAATCCAAATACACACGATAATATCAGTCCATAAAAGACTTTACCTAAAGGATCAGTAAATCCAAATCCCCAGTTAATAGAAATATCGGAGTGTCCTAAAGTAATTGCACTTAATCCAGCACCAACTAATCCACCAATTAAAGAATGGGTTTGACTTGAAGGAATACCAAATAAAGAACAAACTACACCAAAAATAATAACTGATATCATTGAAGCACTGATTATTTTTAAAGCTAATAAAGATTGTTCTATAGTTAAATTATATGGATCTCCTCCACTATTAAAACTCATCATCTTTTGAATTGTTTGAGCAACACTAGTAGAAATATAAAACATAAACATTAAACCAATAAAATTCATTACTGCTCCCATTATTAGAGCAGGAGTAACTCTCATTGTTTTAGTAGATATACAAGTTGATATAGCATTAGGAGCATCACTCCATCCATTTACGAAAAGGACCCCTAATATAAGGATTACTGTTACTATTAGTAATGGGTATTGCCCCATTACATTAAATAATTCTTCTAAACTCACATGCTAATTATAAGGATAATAGGTGGATAAATAAATAAAAAATATTTATTTTAAAGCACAAAGTTTCTAAAAGTTTAAGATAATTATCAACAAACACCATATAAAATGCATATTAACTTTCAAGTTTTTAATGTCTAGAATGAAGTAAAGGAGTGATTTCATTATATGAAAACATTGTTTAAAAAGTGGAAATGGTTATCGTATTTAGAAGGTGGATTAATCATGTTAGTGGGTATATTAACATGTATTTTCTTTAATAATGCGGATTTCCATAATGCAATTGGTTACATATTTGCAACTTATATTTTAATTAATGCTGTTATTAGTTTGGTTGCTGCTGTTGTTTATCGTTTACCAATTTTTGATGGAGACTTTATTGTAGGTTTATTATTACTAGCATTTGGCATTTGGATTATGATTTATCCAGGTGTATTAGTTGATTCTTTACCTTTAATAATTGGTGTAGTTTTAATTGGTATGGGTTTAGTAGAACTAGTTAAATCATTAATTGTTCATGATGTTACTAAGGTTTGGATTGTTAATTTAATATTTGCTATCGTGTTTTTAGCATTAGGTGTAACTATTATAGTTTTACAATATGCAACAAATAGTGATGTTAAGAGTTTTATATTATTGGTTGCTGGTATTTTAGTTACTATATGTGGATTATTTATTATTATTGATACTTTAACTGTTTCTAAAAATGCCCATGATGTTAAGAAGGTAGTTAAAGAGGTTAATAAAGATAATAACGTTGTTATCGATGAAAAAGGTGAAGAAAAGAAATAATATTTTTTATCAAATAAACTAAATAAGAAGATGAATAATTTCATCTTCTTTTTTTATATAAATAAAAGGTCCTATGTAAACATAGAACCTTCAAGAGAAATAAATATTAGGTTTGCACCTACATTTATATTTAAGATCTTTATATTTAAATCTAAAAGTATAAATTTTAGATATATATTCAAAAATATATAATAATTTATTTATTGTTTAATATGTGAAAACTTTTAAACACTTGATTATAATTGAACGCTTTGATATAGTTTTGTTGTGGGATGAATATTATGAAAGCAACCTATAAAAACTCAATTAGAAGCAAAAAATTGATTATGAATGCAGTACATACATTACTTTGTAAAAAGAAGAGCTTAAATGCAATTACTATTACAGACATTGTAAATGAAGCTGGAATTAATAGAGGTACATTCTATAATCATTACAATAATATTGGAGATGTTATTGATGAGATGGAAGATGAATTAATGTTAAAAATAACACACAATTGGGAACAAGATAAACTTCAATGTAATTCAATGGAAAATTTAATTAATACTATAAGTACATCAATTAAAGAAAATGAAGCTGAATATCGTGATATTGTTAACTACATTCCTCAATATATCTATGATGAAATTAAATCAAAATTATTAAAAGAAATAGCAAATAATTTCTTAAAAAATACTGATATAAAAGAAGAAGATAAGTTAACTGTATATTTGTTAGTTAATGGAATTGCAGGTTCCTTAATCGATTATTTTAAAGGTAAATTAAAAGTAAATTTAGATTTATTAGTAGCAGCATCTATAAATAGCATTAGAAAGTTATTACCTTCATTACACAAAGAATAACTAAAGTTTTTTAATCATATCAGCAAAGATAAGTAAACTATCTTCTGCTTGTGGATATAAACCAAATTTATTTAAGAATCCATGATGTATTCCATTATATCTATAGGTATTAACATCAATATTATGTTGTTTTAATAAACTTGAATAATACTCAGCTTGGATTCTTAATCCATCATATTCAGCAGTAAAAATTAATGTTCTAGGAGTTTTCGATAAATTAGCATTTATTGGAGAAAACTCTTTTTTATGTACATCAATATTTTTTGGATTATATAGTTTAAAAATATACCTAATATAAGATTGATCACCCTTTTCATCTGCTCTTCCTAAATTGAGGCGGGGAATGATATAGTTTTCATATTCTTTGCTAATTTTATATTCATTAATATCCCAAACAAACGGAGTAACATCTAAACCTAAATAAACTACTGGATAATATAAAACTTGAAGGGCAATTCTTTTATTAGTTAATTTATTTGCTATAACTGCAGCAAAATTTGCTCCACTACTTGCTCCACCTATAACAATCTTATTTTTATCAATATGTAATCTCTTAGAATTATGAATAATATATTTATATGTTTTTAAAATTTCTTTTAAAGCAATTGGATAAGGATTTTCTGGAGCTAAACCATATTCAATATTGAAAACAATTGCATTAGATTCTTGAGCCAAAAAACGCATTGGATTTTCTGTATTTATTGCTCCACCTGCAAAAAAACTTCCTCCATGAATAAAGATTACACATGGCTTATCGTCAAATCCGCCTGGTAAATGATAGGAAAAAACTTTAAACTCATGTTTTTTATATTTTAAATTTATAGTTTCTTTTATTACTTCTTTATCACATAAATCAGCAGTATCATGAAGCGAATGTTCACGCATACTTTCTATATTTTTATTAGAAGTATTTTTTAAACGATTTGCTAATGTTTTTTTAGCCATTTCTAATTCACGAGGATCTAAAATTCCATCCGAATTTAAATATTCAGGAATTGGTTTAATAAAAACTTCTGATTCATTATATGTAGTAGTTTTAACGTTTTTAGATAAAATGTTAATTAAATTAATATCGTATTCACGCATTACTCTTTGCCAGTAATTTTGTCCATTATCTTCTTTTCTTCAATTAAATTTTCGCTCAAAGGTTTTCCATAATAATAAACGCCACATAAACCTGGACCAATGTTTGTTCCACAAGAAGGGAAACATTCAGTAACAAAAACATCTTTTGGTTTAAATTCATCTAATATTTTTTCTTTATAAATATTAGCTTCTTTTTCTCTATCAGTATGAGCAATAAAAATATATTGTTCTTCAGGTTTAATAATTGTTTCTTTTATATATTTAATAGTAGTATCTAAAGCTGCGGCCTTACCTTTTACTTTTACTAAAACTGTGGTCATTCCTAAATCATTAAAATCGCCCATTGGTCTAATCCCAATTAAGGAACCCATAAATGCTTTACCACCACTTACTCTTCCTTTTGATGCTAAGAAAAATAAATCGTCCATTGGTCCCATTTGATGTAATAAATTTTTATTATTTTCAACAAAAGAAGCAACTTCCTCAATTGTTTTGCCTTCTTTTTGTAGATTTAATGCTGTACAAACTAATAATCCAAAAGCAGTTGAATATCTTTTACTATCAATACAAATGATTTTGGCGCTTGGATGTTGACTTAATATTTCTTCTCTTGCTTTTAATGAGAAATTATAAGTTCCACTTAATCCAGATGAAATAGACATTGATAAAATATCATAGCCTTTATCAATATATTTTTCGAATACATTTTCAATTTCATCAACACTAGAAGGAGAAGTAGCAATTCCATTTTTCTTATCTTTAAGTAATTTATAAAATTCTTCAGGTTTTACCCAATCCCATTCAAGACTCGAAACTCTTTCACTTCCATCGGGTAAATTAATATGTCCTTTAATATAATCTTGTAATCCAAACTTTTCTCTAAGTTCAAGAGATAAATCACAAGTAACATCAGGTAAGATAATATATTTTTTCATAATTATTCCTCTTAGATATTTTAATATATTATTGTTATCTTTCATACAAAAACAATTTTATTTTGCTATACTATCAAATATGAATTCAGAAGCATGGATAACGATGTGGGTAATTATATGTTTATTTATCTTCCTCTTATTAGGAGGATTTGTTTTTTCATTAATATATACAATGAGTGTTTCAAAATACTTATTTACCATTCAACTTGTAAGAGATTCTAAATCAAAATGGGGTAGAGAATGTAGTGATACCACTAATATTGAGCAAGTTAAAATGTATAAAGAAGGAATCGAATTTAGTAAACAATTTAAAGTAAAAGATGTTTCTATTGTTAGTGAAGGTTTTAAACTTTGTGGGCAATATATAGATTCAAATAGTGATAAATGTGTAATTGTAGTTCCAGGTAGAACTGAATCATTATTATATTCATATTATTTTGCTATTCCTTATCAAAAACTAGGATTTAATGTTTTAGTAATTGATAATAGATCCCATGGAGAAAGTGAAGGAAAATACGACTCAATTGGTCAACAAGAATATAAAGATATAAGGAATTGGATTAGTTTTGCTACAAATACGTTACATAATAAAAGTTTTGTTTTACATGGAATTTGTATTGGAGCTGCCACTTGCTTATATACAATTACTTATCCTGAAGCACCAAAGAATATTATTGCTTTTATAAGTGATGGAATGGATACCACTTTTAAAGAAAACTTTAAAAATCACGTTATTGCTTTACACCATCCAACTTTTCCTATTGTAAATGAAGTTATGTATTATCTTAAAAAATATGGAGGTGCTGATGGAGTTCATAATGGACCAATATTCCATATAAATAATATAGGTATTCCTATCTTATTCTTTTATAGTAAAGAAGATAAATTTGTTACTAAAGAAATGGCAAATAAATTATATGAAAAATGTTCTTCTAAGGATAAAAAAATTGTTTGGTTTGATCATGGGGCACATTCTCACTTAAGAATTAATGCTGAAAATAAATATGATAAAGAAATAGAAATATTCTTAAAAGAGAAAAAAGTAATATGAATAAAATAGCTGTTTTTACAATGGATGTAGAATCTTTTTATGACACCACTTGTAATAAAGACATTAATAGAATTTATAACAATAAATATAGTTTTGAAGAATATTTACAAGATTATTTATCCTTATTAAAGAAAAACCATATCAAATGTACCCTCTTTTTAGTTTTATCATCATTAAACAAGACTAAAGATATTTTAAAAAACGCTATTAAAGATGGTAATGAAATAGCACTTCATGGATATGAACATATTTCACCAATTCATTTAAAAGAAAAAGAATTTATAGATCAAACTAAGGCTGCAAAAGAAACAATAGAGAAAGAACTAGATACTAAAATAATAGGTTATAGAGCCCCTTGTTTTGGAATAAATAATAGAATTATGGAAAACATAAAATCTCTTGGTTTTACTTATGATGCCAGTGTAATGAATTTTAATTTAGGTAGAGATTCTTCTTATTGTGATTTGAAAGATTTTACAAAGATTAATAGCACTATTTATAAACAGAAAGATTTCTATGAATTTAAGATTTCAACTACCACTGCTTTTAAACATGTTATACCAATTTCTGGAGGCGGTTATTTAAGAATGCCTCCATTTTTTATTGTTAAACACTATATTAAAAAGTATCTTAAAAATAATGATTCATTTGTTTTTTATTGTCATCCTTTTGAAATAGCTAAAGCTAAAATTCCATGGAATAAGAAATTAAATTTTTATGAGAATTTATATTGTACAAAACGCCACAAAACATTCTTAAAAAGAATAAAAAAAATAATTACTCTTTTAGAAAAGAATAATTATTCATTTTATACATTTGAAGAACTTACAAAATTATATTAACAATTGGCTTTTATAAATTTTACTACGTCACCAACTGTAATGAATTCATCTATATTTTTGTCGTGCATTGAGATATTAAAAGTCTTTTCTATAGCAACAATTAAATATAATAAACCAATAGAATTTAATCCCAAATCTTCTTTAATTTTAGAGTCTAGAGTAATCTTATTTAAATCTACTTCTTCGTCTCCGATAATATTTTTAAATATCTTTTTTAATTTTTCTAATATATCATCCATACTACTTATTTGCATACTCCCCTAATGATTTTACATTTTGATAGATATCTAATGCAAGGTTATCAATATCTTTCATAGACATTATTTCTTTTTCTTTTGCAGTTAGAATCTTCTTACCTAAATATACTTTTTGAAAGAACTTTCCTTTTTTCTTCTTTTCAATGTATAAAGGTAAAATAGGTACTTTTGCAATACTTGCCATTAATGCTGCTCCACCTTTAAAACTTCTTAATGATGCATCTCGAGAAAGTTTTCCTTCAGGAAATATTACTAAAACACCGCCCCTTTTTAGAATATTTACAGCATTTGTAAAGCCATCTAAATCAGCTTTAGTTCTATCAATTCTTACACATCCGCCTTGCCTTAAAAAGAAATTTCTAACTTTATGTTTATCAAGAACTATTTCCCCAGTTAAAATATGAATTCTTCTTCTCCAAAATAGATCCATTAATATAAGTGGATCTTTAAAAGAGACGTGATTTGCAACGATTATATAACCACCTTTAATTTTTAAGTTTTCTTTTTTCTTAGTCAAACACATTGCTTTTACATGAAATACTATATTTGAAAGAAATACATGTAAACGACCTAAATCCATTAAAAAATAATATGGGCTAAATACAAAATGTTTTTGTGTAATTATCTTTTCAGTTGTAAAACCCTTTAAAGATAAAATTTTATTTCTAACAATTGAATTCAACTTTTCTAATTCCTCTTTATTTGGATTATCATTATCGCAATAATCTCTTAGATTAATAGGTTTGCCAATTGTTACATGTGCTCTTTTAAAAAACCCGTAATTTCCATCTACATAGATAGGAATAATTGGAGCATTACTTTTAAGGGCAATTAAAATATAAGTAGGTGAAAAGCTTAAAAAATTATCAGTTGTTTCTAACTTGCTTTCAGGAAAAATAACTAGAGGTTTGTCTTTATTTAATATTTTTTCAGCCTCACCAATAAAAGACATATCATAATCTTTTCTATTAACTTTAATGCCACCAACAATATGTAATAAATGGGTAAACATAAAGTTTTTGTTAAACAAGACTTCAGCAATTAAACAATGTAATCTTCTAAAGAAAAACAAGAACATAAAAAGCATGTAATCTTTAGTGCTTCTATGATTTGAAACAATTATTGCTTTACCTTTTATTTTTCTATTTTGTTTCTTTTTGCTCTCATAAAAAGTTTTCCTTTTAAAATATAAAAGTTCAACTGGCAAGGCTGTTATTAAAACGAAATAATATAGAAACTTCATATTATAATAATTCTCCAATATAAATCGCTATTTCATTAGGTGTATAAAAAGAAGAATTCTCATCTAAAATAACATTTATATCAAATGTTTTGTTAATCTCACTTATGATAGAAATATAATCTAAACTGCTTGCTCCTAAATCAAATATTATATTACTATCATTACTTATCTTATCTTTATCAATACATAAAACTTTACTGATAATATCTTTAATTAATTCAACTAATTCTATTTTATAATCTTGATTAGTTTTTACCTTTGCTAAAAATCTAGAAGCTGGGAATACACCAATCTTTTCGTTAATTATTCTATCTACAACATATTTTCTTGATACTTTAATATCATCAATTCCTTTTAAAGGATCATAGGTAAAATAAGTTTGCAAAATATAATAAGGTTCTTTCACTGATTTATTGTACTCATTTATAGTTTTTATGATGTTTAAAATTGTGTCTTTATTTGTAAATTTTGAAATGGATACAACAATGCTTAATTTATCTTGAAAACCTAAAACAGTAAATTCTTTAACTCTTACAAAATTTAATTTCTTTTCTATTAAATCTGGATTGATGTTTTCTCCATTATTCCCAATAAAAATATCACTATCTCTTCCATCAATATAATAATTCCCGTATTCATCAACATGAGCTTGGTCTAAAGTATCAAATTTATTATTAATTTTTTGAAATTTCCCATCAATAACTACTTCTTTTGCTAAAGAAGAACCAGAAACGATTAAATTTTTCTTAAAATCTATATCATATTTTATGGAAGAAAAAGGCTTCCCAACTCCATTAGAAATACGATATTTATATTTTTTTCTTAACTCAACTGATGTAATTCCAATTTCGCTTGATCCATATCCATTATATAAAGGATAACCTAAAGCATTGATAGTTTTTAAAGTTGAATCTTTAATATAAGAACCACCACTTATACAAAAATAAACACTATCTCCAAACAAATTTTCATCAACTCTTTTAAAAATTCTCTTTGCGAATTTTAACCCAAAATTTGGAAATATATTTTGTACTTTAGAAGATAGTTCAATTCCTTTTAAAAACTTTTTATAATCTTTGGGACCACTTTCTTTTACTTTTCTTATGACTTCTTTTTCAATAGTTTCCCATAATAAAGGAACTCCAAAAATATGCGTTACTTTATGGACATTTATAGTATTAATAATTTCATTACTTGAATAAGATGGTAAAAATACAATTGTTCTACCAAAAAAGCAAAACCAAAAATAAGTCGCTACTAAACCAAATATATGATAGAAAGGTAAAAAAGCTAATAATTTTAAACTGCCTTTATAATGTTTTTTAATCCAATTATTTGAATTTGTTATTTCTTCAGAATTTAATATTTGATTTGATAATTCTTCTCCAGTATAAAGTACAATTTTACTTTCTAAAGTTGTACCACTTGTACATAAGCCAATTTCGTTTTCAAATTGAAAAACATAGTCTTTTAATGCACCAATTTTCATTAATTTGAAATCTACAAATTCTTTATTTAATTTTGGATCAACTAAACCAACTATCTTTTTAACTTCTAAATCATTTAATAATTTATTTATCATCTCTTTTGGCAATCTAGTATTAATTAAAAATGGAATATTTCCACTTCCAAGGATTCCCCAAAAAGCAACAATCCATTCAAGGGAATTATCCATATATAAACCAACGTAATTATGTTTAATACTAGGATATAAATTATTAAAAGAATAAGAGAAATTCTTAATCAAAGAATAAACTTCATGATAAGAATGATAAAAGATTTTCCCACCTACTCTATTTTCACAAAGAATATTATTCTTAAAAGAAAACATAATATCAAAAATATCTTCAAATCTTTTGTTTGAAGATACTAATTTATCAACTGAATCTTTAATAGTTTTATTAACGTTCTCTTTCATAACTAATTCACTATTTTATCATTATAGAAAATTTTATAACTTTTCTCATCTATTTTACTACCATCTGTAAAAGAAATAACGCCTTTATTGTTATCTAAATCAATTAATTTATAATAACAAAATACACTAAGATCATTTCTAAATATTGAGGAATTTAATCCAGTTCCAAGAAACTTTGCATAAGCTTCTTTCATTGACCATTTAATTAAGGCATCTACCTTATCACTTGCATTCAATATACTTAATATGTTTTCTTTATCTTTAATATTTTCTAAAAATTCTATGTCAAAACCGACTTCTTTTTTTGAAATAGCAAAAGCAACATAACCTAAAGAATGCGATATACTAAAGTGAATATTAGAACATACGGGTTTTCCATGTTCATTAAATAACAAAGGTATCTCATTAATATCAATGTTATATAATTCTTTAATTTTTATACGTAATTTAAAATAAGCAAAACAACTATTTTTATAATCTTTTTCAATCTTATATGAATAACAATGTTTTAAAATATCTTCACTTAATTCATCTGCATAATAATTTTTATCTAAAGAATAATCGACTTTATAAATAAATATAGATATCTCATCCATTAATTTAAATCCTTCTTTATATTGTCTATAAAATTACCTTTATCTAAATTAATTAATTGTTTTACAGCGCCATTAATAGTAGATTCATTACATTTGCCATGTACTTTTATTATTGGTTTACTTGCTCCAAGCAATATTGCACCAGCTTGATCACTATAACTAAATAAACCATTAATATTTGTTTCAATGCCTTTTGCTTCTTCTCCATCCACATTTTTCATGGCAATATTTTTACAAATCATTGCCACTGTCTCGGTATTTTTTAAGAACACATTTCCAGAAAAACCATCACAAACTACTACATCGGCTTCACCATTAAAAATATTAATTGGCTCTAAATTACCAATAAAATTTAAATTTGTTTCTTTTAATAAATTGAAAGCCTCTTTAGTAACTAAATTGCCTTTTGTATCTTCTCTACCAATAGAAAGTAAACCAATACGAGGATTATCTACTTTTATATAGGATTTCATAAAAGCATTGCCTAATTTTGCATAATTTAATAAATCACTTGGTTTTGAATCAACTTGAGCCCCGCAATCAACTAAGCAAAAATATTTTTTATCTTTTGTAAATAAAACACTACTTAAACATGGAAATTTTAAATTAGGTAATAAACCTAATAAAAATATAGAACCGACTAAAACTCCTCCAGTTGAACCAGGGGTAATTAATCCAATTGTATTTTCATTATTTTTAAGCTCAGTTAATGAAGTGCCTAATGTTGAATCTCTATATTCATTAAAAATTAAAGTAGGCTTTATAGTATTTAAAAAATATTTTCTTGAATCAAGAATTTTAAAATCAGCATCATTTACCACTTCTTTTTTAAAAATATCTAGTATTTCCTCTTTATTTCCAACTAAAACGAAATCATAATCTGGATGTAGCTTCTTTGCTTCAATAGTTCCTTTTACAGTTGGATAAATACCAAGATCACTTCCAAAAGTATCTATGATAATTTGCTTTTTCATTAGCAAACTCCAATTATAAAATCATAAACATCTTGTTTTCCGTTTATAATTCCTACATCAATAAAAGCATTCTTTTTAATAACATAATCTTTAATTTGATTTGCTTCGCTATCTTTACTATGCTGTCCTTCAAAGATGGCTACTATTTGTTTTGAATCAATATCTTTCACAAGATCAATTGCTTTTTTAGTGCATTTAACTAAATCTTTATCTGCACAAACCATATTTCCATCAATTAAAGCAATATAATCACCTTTTTTACAAACAATATTATTTATATTTGTATCTCTTATAGCATGAGTAACTCCAATTGTATTAACATCCTTCATACCTTGTTTCATACTATCTATTTGTTCACTAATTATAGCATTGGGATCAAGCATCATAGACATAGCAAAATATCCTTCAGCAATAGAACTAGTAGGTAAAACGTATATATTTGCATTCTTATATAAATCTTTTGCTTGATTTGCGCTTAATATAATATTTTTATTATTTGGTAAAACAATAATATTATCAGCATCTATTTTGTTAAATGCTTCTATAAATTCTTCTGTAGAAGTATTCATAGTTTGGCCACCATTTAAGACGACATCAGCATTCATTGTCTTAAAGAAATTCATTAACCCATCACCTTGACAAACTGCAACGATTCCAGTCTTTTTATGAATGGCTTTCTTAACTTCTTTTTTAGTAAGAACTTCATTATGTTGTAAAGCCATATTTTCAAGTTTAAAAGAAATAAATTCTCCAAATTTTTGAACAAACTCAATTACTAGACCAGGCGTTTTAGTATGAACATGAACTTTTACTATAGAACCATCTTTTACTGCTACTATTGAATTTCCAATAGTATTTAAATAATCAATAATAGTTTTAATATCAAATTCTTTTACATTACATTTTTTATTTTGAAGTTGGAGTATGAATTCAGTACAATACCCATATTCTAATTCACTATTCTCATCAAAATAATTGTTAATGTCTTCTTTTTTAATACTGCTTTCAGTTGAAATCATATCGCTTTCAAAATTTGCGTTAATTTCTCCATCTAAAAAATTAAGCATTCCTTCAAAAATCTTTATTAAACCCATTCCACCACTATCAACAACATTTGCTTCCTTTAAAATAGGTAATTTATCAGGAGTCTCTTCTAAAGATTTCTTCATTCTTTTATCAAATTCTAATAAAAAATCATTTAAGGTTGTAGATTCATTAACTTTATAATTTAAATCGTCAATACCTTCTCTAGCGACAGTCAAAATAGTGCCTTCTGTTGGTTCTACTACAGCTTTGTATGCTGTTTTATAACCTTCAGTTAATGATTCTTTAATATCAAGAGTTGATGCTGTTTCTTTATTCTTTAAATAGTTAGAAATGCCTTTAAAATATTGCGATAAAATAACACCACTATTTCCTCGGGCTCCAAATAACATTCCTTTTGCTAAATCTCTACTAACATGACCAATATTCTTGGATTTATTAATGTTACTAATTCCATTTTCAAGCGTTCTTTTCATGTTTGTTCCGGTATCTCCATCAGGCACAGGAAAAACATTAAGATTATTAATCATATCTACATTATTTTTTAAGTTGTTATATCCACCAACAACTAAATCTTTAAAAAGATTGCCATCAACTTCATTAACTCTCATATAAACTAATTGATACCCCCATCAATAGTTTCAGCTTTACCATAGCAATATAAAATTACAGTTCCTGGTCCAACAGAACTTCCTACAATAGGTCCAATATAATTAATATAAATACCTTTTGGTTTTATTCTTTTTAATACTTCTTCTTTAATCATATTTGCATATTCGATACAATCAGCATGTGAAATATAAATAATTTGTTCTTCTGGTTTTTCAATTTCTTGAACCATTGAATTAACCATATCAACCATAGCATTCTTTAAACCTTTTACTTTCTTATAAGCGTAATTTCTACCCTTAATATCACTAATAATAATAGGTTTAATACCAAACATATTACCAAAAAAAGCACTTGAAGCTTTTACTCTTCCTGCTCTTTTTAAATAATTTAAATCATCACAACAACCCCATTGACGATATTTAAGTTTTGTTGATTCAATAACTTCTCTTACTTCTTCAATAGTTTTACCTTCACTTCTTAATTCACTTGCCTTAATAAGCATAGAACCTTGACCTAAGGAAGAAATTAGAGAATCAATACAAACGATTTTCCTCTCTTTATATTTTCCTTCTAAATCTTGTTTAACTTTTAAAGCAGTTTTTATTGAGGCACTCAAAGCACTTGAACAACTAATGTATAAAATATCTAATCCTTTATCTAAATATTTTGTAAATACTGATACAAATTCTGCTTCTGGAACTTGTGATGTAAATACTCTTTCGCCATTTCTCATCCAATCATATAATTCTTTTGCGCTATATTCGTCATAATCTAAACTAGCAGGATAATCTTTATCACCACGAGTTATAAACATACGGCAATAATCTATATTATATTTCTCTCTCAGATCCTTACCCAAATCACAAGTAGAATCTCCTAAAATAACATATTTTTCCATAACAATTCCTTCCAAATGATTATTATACAATACATTAGCTTACTTTTTTACCAATATTAGAAACTGAATGAGGTAGTATAAAAGACAAGATGAACGAAATAAGACATGCACCTATAACAAATTCTGGCATCCAATCCGTTAAATTATTACTTTTTAAATTAACCCAAACTATTCCAGTGGATATTGCAGTTGCTATTCCAGCAACTAAACCTTGAACAGCAAAATACATAGCAGAATTACATTTTCCAGTTCTTTTTGCTTCATCACTCGCAAGCTGACTAGGGACGATATAAGAAACTGAAAAGAAGGTTCCAATTCCAACTGAGCAGAAAATTCCTCCAACAATAATAAGTGCTAATCGTAAATATAAATTAGTTATTATGTCTTGTCTACATAACCCATAAAATGCCATACCAATAATAAATGATAAAACACAATATTGATAACCGAATTTAAACCCTTTTTTATTAACAACTTTATTAAATAAAAATAACATTAATGGAACAAGAGCAAAACTAGAAGCCATAACTACAGTTATTTGCCATCCTTCAAATCCTAATGTTCCTGAATCATAAACATTTTGACCTGTTAAAAACATTTGTAAACCAAAACTTAAGAAAGAATAAACAAGCATCCAAACAATAAAGTTTTTATTTTTAAAAGTATATTTAATTGATTCTATAAATTTTACTGGTTGTTCTTTTTCTTCGATTAATTCTTCTTTAGTAATTTTATTTTCAGCAGCTAATTTTTCTACTACTTTTCTACGAGCTAATACGTCACATTCTTTAGTAGATTCTTCCTTTAACATAAATAAAGGAATAAGCATTGTTAAACTTAAAGGCAAAAATATTAAAGCCACAATTCTTATATTCATTGAACCTACAAGTAAAGGAATTAAAGCGTAACCCAAAACGAAATAAATAATATCAAAGAAAGATTTATAATTTGATAAAATTAAACGATCTTTATCATTATCTACTACTTCAGAAAAAGTTGCATAATATGTAACCATTGTTAAAGTATAAAATATGTAAAATAAACATAGAATTACACCAAACCAGATGGTGTTTGCTAGACTTTTTTCATCTGTTGATATTGGAAGAAGGAACAAACAATACATTATTAACATAGGAACAAACCCCATTAATATTGCAGGTCTTCTCTTTCCCCATTTTGTTTTTAAATTATCTGTAAAACTTGCTAGTGGAATATCTACTAATCCATCTATAATTTTAGAAACAGTAACAAAAATACTCCATACAACTGCTACAACTAAGGTCTTATCTAAATATGTCCAATTAGCAACATTCTTTTCAAAACCTTCAACCATTAAAGCATCACATAAATAACTTCCAATAATAAGGTTAAGCATATTAACACCCATGCCAGATAATGCATAGAGAAAAAGCTTACCTTTAGAATTAATTTTCTTCATAAGAACTACCCCAATAGGTAGTATTTTATCATGAAATCTATTAATAAGGCATTATTAAAATTGAATTGTTATTGTGGTTCCTTCTCCAATTCGAGATTTTAAAGAAATTTTTGCTCCATATAGATTCACTATATGTTTTACGATTGCTAAACCTAAACCAGTTCCACCACTTTCTTTCGAACGAGATTTATCAACTCTATAAAATCTTTCAAACACTCTTTCTTGATCTTCACTTTTAATACCAATTCCATTATCAGTAACAATAATAGTTCGTTCCTTATTATTAAGTAACACTTTTACATATCCATCTTTAGTGTTGTATTTAATCCCGTTTTCTACTAAGTTTTTAATTAATTTATAGAAGTCATCTTTTTCTCCAACAAAATTAAATTCGCCTTCCATAGATAAACTAACATTATGTTCTTTAGCAACTGGAGCTAATGAATCAAATACTTCTTTTACTACATCTTTTAAGATTACATCTTCTTTACCAATTTTCTTTTTATTTTCTAATTTGCTTAAAGACAACATATCATCAATTAAAGTAAGCATACGTTTTGATTCAACTTCAATTTGATCTACATATTTACTAATGTTTGGATTAGTATTTTTAATCTTTACTAATTCATTAAAACCAATAATAGAAGTTAATGGAGTTTTTAATTCGTGTGATGCATTTGAGAAGAATTCGCTTCTAATAGTTTGATTATCTTTTTCTGTTGTAATATTTGTAAGCACTAATAACAATATTCCATCTTTAGTTCTTGTATAGTTAACTAAGTAAGTTTTATTCTTAACACAATATTCAAATACCTTATTTTCTTTTTGATTTGAAACATTATAAACAGAATTTAAAAATTCTTTATCACTTGTTAGAAATATATAATTTTTACCAATTATGTTTGTAACATTAAATAATAAATTAGCATTTTGATTCATTAAAATAATATCTAAATTCTTATCTAAAACAACTACAGAATCTGAAATACTATCAAGAATATATGATAGTTTTTCTCTTTCTTTTTTAAGTTCTATAACATTATCATTTAGCTTATTACTAATATTGTTAACATCTAATAAAATATTGTTAATTTTATCATCACCAGTAGAAGTTATATTGGCACAATATTTACCATTATTAATATCATCTAAATTGTTTTTTAATTCTTCTAAAGGTTTTGTAATATTTTTACTTAATAAAATAACTAAGAATATAGAAGCTCCAATAACAACTACTAAAACTATAATCATCCAAGGTAAATATTGATAAACATAACTATCAATATTAGATATAGTTAAAGAAGTTCTAATAAATATATACGTATCATTGGTATCTATTTTTAATGCATAATACATCATTGTTTTACCAAGAGTAGCAGATTCTCTTATAACTACTTTAGGAGTTCCACTTAAGGCTGCTACTATTTCTTCTCTATCTAAATGGTTTTCCATTTTAGATACATCCGATTCAATACTATCAGCAATTACAACTCCTTCTTTATCAATAATAGTTTCTCTAACATTATCATCATCAATTTTTAAGATCTTATTATCGTCATCATAATTATTTGCAAATATCGTAGTAATACTAACAATATTTGATTCTGCTTCACTATAAATCGTATTCTTATTAAAGATACATCCCATAACAAAAAGAATAATTAGTGAAAACGAAGTAATTAAGACACTTAAAGTTATTATCTTTTTTTTCATTTAAATATATATCCTATTCCACGGATGGTTTCTATTTTACATTCGCTATTTTTAATTTTACTTCTTAAAGTATTTATATGAATATCAAGTGTTCTAGTTTCTAAAGAATTATCTTCACCCCATATAGTAGTAAATAATTCTTCTTTAGAAATCACTTTATTTGGATTCAATATAAAATATTTTAAGAGATTAAATTCTTTTAAAGTAAGTATTAATTTTGTTTTGTTTAATAATATTTCATGTAATTCTGAATTAAATTCTAAATCTTTAAAACTAATTAGAGCTGGGATTTGATGTGTTTTTCGTAAATTTGCGTTTATTCTAGCAACCAATTCCATAACCCCAAATGGTTTAGAAATATAATCATCTGCTCCATAATTAAGACCTTTAACTTTATTAACTTCACTGCCTTTTGCTGAAACCATAATTACAGGAATATCTTTATAAAATCCATTAGCTTTTAATTCATTTAAGATATCATAACCATCTTTACCCTCAAGCATTAAGTCTAATAAAATCAAATCACATTTTTTCTTTTTAAGAGCAATAAATAATTCTTCTTCATTCACAAAAGTTTCACAAATAAAATCAGTCTCTAGAGCACAACTATAGAGCTCTCTTATTGAACTATCATCATCTACCGCATATATTAGTTTTTTGTTTTCCATAAATATATTATAAATATTAACTTTGAGAATGGGTACCGGTAATTGCAAAATCTACCCATTCACCAATATTTACTGCATGATCTCCTACTCTTTCTAAATATTTAGCTATCATCATAAAGTTAATTGCTTGTTCTGCATTACCATCATTTTCCTTAATTAATTTTATAAGTTCAGTCTTAATGTCATCAAATAATCTATCAACTTTATCATCTCTTTTATCAAGTCCACGAGCTGTTTCAACGTCCTTATTAATGTAGGCTTGGACACTATCTTTAACCATTGAAATTACATATACACCCATTAAAGGGATATGTTCAATCTTTTTAATATATTCTTTATCATCAAAAGTAAGAACTATTTCGGCAATATCAACTGCATAATCTCCAATTCTTTCAAGATCTGTAATCATCTTTAAAGCACTACTTATTTCTCTAAAATCACTAGCAAATGGCCTCTCCATTAGTAAAATTCTAAAACAATCTTGCTCAATTTCTCTATCATAAGAATCAATTATTTTATCATCTTCAATTACATGTCTTGCTAGTTCTTTGTCTTTGTTTTTTAAAGAATCAATTGATTTTTCAATAGCTAATTCAGCTTGATAACACATTTTTAGAAGTTTATTTTCTACTTCTTTTAATTCTTCATCATACTTATTGTTTATAAACATAAGTTTCTCCTTTCTAACCAAATCTTCCAGTTATATAATTTTCTGTTCTTTTATCTTGTGGAGTTTCAAAGATTTGTTTGGTTTCTCCATATTCAATAATTTCACCCAATAAGAAAAATGCAGTTTTATCAGCTATTCTAGTTGCTTGTTGCATATTGTGTGTAACAATAACAATAGTAAATTTCTTCTTAAGTTCATTTATTAGTTCTTCAATTTTTGCTGTAGAAATAGGATCAAGAGCACTTGTAGGTTCGTCCATTAATAATATTTCAGGATTTGCTGCTAAAGCGCGGGCAATACATAATCTTTGTTGTTGTCCACCCGATAAACCGAGTGCACTATCATTTAATCTATCTTTTACTTCATCCCATAAAGAAGCTTCTTTTAAACTATTCTCGACTATTTCGTTAAGTTGTTTTTTACCTTTTATACCAAAAGTTTTTGGTCCAAAAGCAATATTTTCATAGATACTCATTGGGAATGGATTTGGTTTTTGAAATACCATTCCTACATTCTTTCTGAGCATATTTACATCGACGTGTTTTTCATAAATATTTTGGTTTTCTATGTCAATTTCCCCATCAATTTTACAATTTGATATTAAATCATTCATCCTATTTAATGTTCTTAAAAATGTAGATTTACCACACCCAGAAGGACCAATAAAAGCAGTGACTTCATTTTTATTAATTTCAATATTTATATTTTTTAACGCATGAAAATCTCCATAATATAAATTACAATCTTTTACACTAATAACACTCATTAAAGTTCTTCCCCTTTCTTAATAAATTTCCTATTAAAGTAGCACTTAAATTAATAACAATAATAAATAATAATAAGACAACACTAGTAGCTGCTGCTTCGTTAGGATATCCATAACTTGCAAAATAATATATATCAAGAGCAAGACTAGTTCCTGCTGATAATAAACTTGATGGAACTTTATTTACAACCATTCCAATTGTAAGGATTAATACAGCAGATTCACTTACTACTCTTCCAATTGCAAGTATTAAGGAAGTAACAATTCCTGGAGATGCACATGGTAATATAATTTTAAATATCGTTCTTACTTTACTTGTACCAAGAGCGTAACTTCCTTCTCTTAAAGCATTAGGAACTGCAAGTAAACTTTCTTCAGTAGATCTAACTATTACAGGTAATACCATAATTGATAATGTAATAGATCCACCTAATATTGAATATCCCCATCCCATTCCTACTACAAATATTAAATAACCAAATAACCCATAAACTATAGAAGGTATTCCTGCTAAAGTTTCAGTAGCTAACCTAATAATTCTTACTACTATTGATTTAGTATTTACATATTCTACAAGGAATATAGCACTAAATATTCCAATCGGAGCGGCAATTGCTATAGATATTGCAACTAATTCGAGTGTTCCAATAAATGCTGGAAATATAGAAGGAGTATCTCCATAAGTTCCAAATAATAAATCAAAACTTAAATGTGGTATTCCTTTTATTAATACATATAATATAATTGCAAATAAACAAATTAGGGAAATTATAGTAGTAATATAAGAAGTAATTTTTAAACTCGAAAAGAAGCTCTTATTTCTCTTGTAACTTTTGCTTATGTTCATATTTTTTCTTCTTCCTTTCTGTTTTATCTTTTTTTAGTAATGAGAAACATAAATTTAATAAGAAAGCAAAAACAAATAATATACAACCTGTAGCAATTAAAGCATTTAATGGATCCCCACTAAGTTCCATTGCTCCCATTGCAATATTACTTGTTAAAGTTCTTACGCTTTGAAATAAACTAGTCGGCATTTGTGGAGATCCTCCAATTACCATAATAACCGCCATTGTTTCTCCTAAAGCTCTACCAGTTCCAAGGACCACACCAGCTAATATTCCTGATTTAGCGGATGGTAACATTATTTTAAATGTTGCTTGTTCTCTAGTTGCTCCTAAAGCTAATGCTCCTTCAAAATACTTTTCACTTACAGCATTTAAGGCATCTAAAGATACACTTACAATGGTAGGTAAAATCATAATTGCAAGAACAATACTTGTTGATAATATGCCATAACCTACCCCATTTGGTGATATATAATCTCTTACAAAAGGAACAATAATACTCATACCAAATAATCCATAAATAACAGATGGTATACCAGCTAAAAGATTAACTAATTGAGATATAATTTTAACTATTTTTATCTTAATAAATTTATATAAAGCAACCGCAGTAAATACTCCAAAGAATGTTCCTATAATTACTGCTAAAGAAGTAACATATAAGGTAGTAACGGTCATGTTTAATATTCCATAACTTGGATTTTCACTAACTGGACTCCAATTACTACCAAATAAAAAATTAGAAATCCCTACTTTATTAATAAAAGGGATTCCATTTATAAATAGATAAATTACTATTGTAATAAGGGCAAATATAGAAAAGAAGGCGCATAGAAAGAATACGCCTTTCATTAAATATTCCCTTATTGTTATGAATTTATAAGGAGACTTCATTTATTCTCCTAAATCACTCCATTTTGTAATTTTAGTAGCAGTATCTTGTTCAACATTATAGATATTCTTTAATTGATCTTTAGTAATATTTGTATAAGTATTTGCATTATTTACAATAATAGCAATTCCATCTTTAGCAACTGTATAGTAAGTACAACTTGGAGCTTTAGTAGTATTAAATACTTCACTAATCATACCAAATGTAGATGTACCATTTTCTCCATTTGAATAACCAGTGCCACTTCCTCCACCTGAAACCTCAACAGTAACTTTAGGTTGTAATTCTTCATATTTACTAGCTAATTTAACCATTAATGGTTGTAATGAAGTAGATCCACTAATTTTAATTGAACCAGTTAAAGTAGCATCTATTGAATAATCTGCTCCGGTACTTCCTGGAACTACATATCCATTTTCAGTAATAATACTTTGGGCATCTTTACTAGATAAGAAACCTAAATAAGATGTATATAAAGTAGAATTATTTATTGTATCTTCTTTATAGATAACATTTAATGGACGAGCAATTGAATAATCTCCAGATTTAATATTATCTAAAGTTGCTTCAACTCCATCTACTTTTAACATTTTTACATCACTTGTAATATAACCTAAACTATCAAAAGCAATAGCATATGGATTAGATTTTACTTCTTGTAATACTGCAGCTGTACCAGTTGCGATAATAGCATTACTTACATCACTTTTTCCTTTTAAACCGATGATTTCCATGAAAGCACTCTTTGTTCCACTTCCATCTTCACGAGTTGTAACACTAATACTTTTGCTTGTATCAAAATCACTTCCTCCACATGAGGCTAATATTGATAGCCCAACACCTAATAAACATAACGTTTTTAAACTTTTTCTTAACATTTTTCTTTTCTCCTGTTTTTCACAACTAAATTAAACAAAATATTGGGGTATAGAAACTATCATGAATAGGAAAAAGATATGTAAAATTTGTGTAAAATAAAAAATTTAAAGTAAAATCTTAGCAAAATTAATATTTTATAAACCAACACTTTTTATATTTGTTGTCGTTTAGTTTTTGCCTTTATATAAATAAAATATAATAGGGGAATTATGAAAATAATAGAAAAAACTAAAGCAACATTAAAAGATAAAGAGAAAAAAGTAACAGTATTATTTATAGTTTCTTTTATAATTAGCGTCGTATTTGCTATATATAATTTAATATTAGGAATATATAACCTTTCATGGTGGTTCGTTATTATGGGTATATATTATCTAATATTATGTATTATGAAATTCATCGCAGGTTATAAAAGAATAAGATATTGTCAGAATGAAAAAATACAACTTTCTACAATGAGAATAGTATCTATAATTATCATCCCTTTTATTATTGTTTTAATTGCTACTATTGCTGTTTCTTTAAAATATGAATTAATGAAATATCATACCAAAATAATAATGATTACTATAGCGGCTTATACATTTTATAAAGTAATAACTTCAATAATAAATTATTTTAAAGCTAAGAAATCTAAAGATAGTAGTTTAATAACAATCCGAAATATAAATACAATAGATGCTTTAGTTTCTATTTTAAACTTACAAATGTCAATGCTTGTAAGTTTTGAGGATGGCGATATTGGAAAAGCTAAAATTATGAATATTATTACAGGATTTATAGTTTGTGCTTTAATAACTTATATTGCAATTTGGATGCTAGTTTATTCAATAAAACATAAAGAAAAAAGAATTAAATAAGTAAATTCTTATTAAAAAATAGCGATATATTCGTGATATAAAAATTTAAGCTAACAAAGATTTTTAAGCGAAATATTTTCCTAAATATCGTAAATGTAGTAAAATATGTACATAAAGTTGTTTAAATATAGGATATTTGGGGGAGAAAAATATGAAAATACTTAAAACAATTTTAGGTTTAACAGCAACTGCTTTATTAGGCAGTTCATTGATGTCTTTTAAACCTACAAATACTTATAATGCTGAGTTAAGAGATTATAAAATTGTTGTTAAAATGAGCGACAATTATTTTAGTGGTTCTGATGGTAACGTTAAAATCATTCTTTATGGAGAAAATGGGAAAACTAAAGCATTAAATCTTGATAATGGTGATGATAATTTTGAAACAGGTGCTTATGATGAATTCCACCTTAATATCGTAGATATTGGTGATATCGTACAAACTCAATTAATTGTTGAACCAAATGACGATGATATGTGGATACACTATGTATCTATTGATGGAATTTGTTATTATTTTGACAGTCAATACACAGTCGATACAGTTACACCAATAGTTGGTAGATCTGGCCAATATGAATTTAAGGTTGAAACTAGAAATTCTGATAGAAAAAATGCTGCTAGTGATAATGATGTAAGTATAAGTATATATAGTGGAACTGAAAGTTGTGCATATCAGGTTCTTAATAATGATGGAGATGATTTTGAAGAAGGTGATTATTCTACTTACTATGTAGTTGGAGTTTATTATGGCGTTCCAGATAGAGTTAGAATCACTGAATCCGGAGGAAGAACTCTTTCTCTTTCATGGCTAAAAATCGATGGATTAACCTTCTATAATAACGATGTACAACCTGGTGAAAATGATCGTGAATTAAGAAGCGCAACATATTATTACTATAGGGATTTTTATGTAGGTGATTACCGTGAAATAAAAGCTAAGGTATATTGTGAAGATGCCTATTTAGCTGGAACTGATGAAGATATATACTTCAAATTAGTTTCTAAAGATAATGTTGAAAAAGAATATTATTACGAAACTACTGATGATATTGAAAGAGGGGAAGATAAATCTTTTACTCTTTATACAAGTGCTGATTTTGGAGAAATATCTAAATTTGGTATCTATGTTGATGGTGGCGATGATTTTGAACTTGATAAGATTGATTTTGATGGAGTTACTTATGAACTTGACGGATTAGTTTTAAATGATGATGATGGATATTATTATATTAATGTAGATAATTCAGGTGTAACAAAAGTAAATGTTGGTACTGTTTTAAGTGCTTCTACAGTTACTTGGTCAATTATATCTACTATTGCTATCTTAGAAGTAGGTGCTGCTATTGCCCTTGTTGTTTATTTCAATAAAATGAAGAAAAAACAAAACGACACTACTACAAAAAAGGATAAATAATATGAAAGCTTTTAATAAATTACTTGGTTTAACAGGAGCAATCATATTAAGTTCTTCTTTAATGTCTTTTAAACCTACCACTACTTATAACACTAATCGAACATATGAAGTTGAAGTTATAACTTGTAAAGGTAATGAAGAGTTTTTACAAAGTAAAGTAAACTATACAGGAACAGATGATTCTGTATATATAAAAATTGAAGGAAAAAACGGTTCCACTGATTTTATAGAATTAGATGATTCATCTAGAGATGATTTTGAAGCAGGTGACGATTATAAATATACTATTGAAGGTTTAGATGTTGGCGTTATTTATGATGTAGTATTTAAAATTGAAAGTACTTTTGGAATATTTATTGATGAATGGTATTTAACTTATGTTTATATTGGCGACTATTATAGTGATTTATCTTATCCAACATGGATTGATGAAGACGAACATAAAATTAATATGCTAACAGATGATTGGTTACCAGGAACAGTATTTTCAAATGGAAGTATCATTGCTTTAAGTGTTGCTTCATTTGTATTAGTAGCTGGTGCAATTACAACTATTATTGTTCTTAATGTTAAGAAAAAGAATAAAACAAAAATAGAAGAGAAAAAATAAATACTAATAAAGGATAATTTACCGTTATTTGTTCAATAAAAATGATATTTTTTGAAATTTTTAAAAATATTTCAAAAAATGCTTTATTATTCAAAAATAAATATATAGAATAATCATTGCTGATATTTATATCGGCGGAATTGGAGATACCTAAATATATGACAGGTACAGTTAAATTCTTCAATACCAAAAAGGGATATGGTTTTATTACTGAAGACGATAGCAATAAAGACTACTTTGTCCACTATACTGGTATTGCTGGTGATGGTCACAAATCATTATCAGAAGGTCAAAAAGTAACTTTCGACGTAGAAACTGACGAAAAAACCAACAAGGTAAAAGCAGTTAACGTTAAGTAATACATTTAATTGACTAGAACTATCCCACTCTTTAAAGAGTGGGTTTTTATTTACTTATTTTTTATTTACTGGAATCCAAATTTCAAATTCATAATTTTCATTAGTTTCAAATGAATTCCTATAAATCTCTAACATAGGCCCACTAACTGGAACATATTCACTTGATGGTAAATAATCACTATAGATTTCTTTATAAACTTGTTGCATAGCTTCAGGTATTTTGCCCTTTTCTTTTACAATTAAATAAGTTTGAGCAGGAATTTCTCTTACATCAAAGCCATCTAAATTTTTAGAATCATTATAAGATACTGCAATAGCATAATCATATTTAACATTACATGCATCATCAAAACAAACACCTAATAATGTATGTTCTAATTTACTTCCTTTAGAATATTTAAATAATTTAGTAACATTTTCTTCAGTAGCAAAATTATCCCAGAACTTAGGAATATCATTAAATCCTTGGTTATTTCTTGATGAGAAACTTTTTACTTTTCCTATAACTTTAAATCCATCTATTTTTTCAATACGAAATTTCATAATATTACCTCCTTTTAAGGTTAATGCAATTCGTAAAGGAGACATTGATTTTAAATAATTCCCATTACCATTAACTTTTGAAGGATTTATTCCATGAAAAGCTTTGAATGCGCGCGAAAAACTTTCTGGAGTTTCATAATGATACTTATAAGCTAAATCTATAATACGTGCGTTATTATTAATTAATTCATTACCTGCTAGAGTTAATCTTCTACCGCGAATATATTCTCCAAGCGTCATTCCACATAACACATAAAATATACGTTGATAAGCATAACTACTTTCATTAGCAACTTGCGCTATATCCTCATAATTTAGATTATTAAGTATATTATCTTCAATATAATTAATAGAATTTTGAATATCACTTACATAACTCATATATTCTCCTTACGCATATAATCTAAATTATATTTAAATCTATTTCTTGACTATTTATGCTTACTGTTATCATTTTAGCATTATTAGTTTTTAAAATAGTATAATAAATATATGGAGGATCTTTTTTATATATGAATTTAGAACAAGAAAAAATAATGCATTTAAATAAGGGCTTTATTGCTGCTCTTGATCAATCTGGAGGAAGTACCCCAAAAGCACTTTTAGGATATGGGATTAAAGACACTGAATATCATAACGATACTGAAATGTTTGATTTAATCCACAAGATGAGAACTAGAGTAATTACATCCCCTAGTTTTACAAGTAAAGAAATATTAGGTGCAATCTTATTTGAAAGAACAATGGATGGATTTATAGAAGGAAAATATACTGCAGATTATTTATGGGAAGTAAAACATATTGTTCCTTTTTTAAAAATAGATAAAGGCTTAGCAGATGAAGTTGATGGTGTTCGTATTATGAAACCAATGCCAACTTTAGATGAATTATTAAAGAAAGCAAATACAAGACATATCTTTGGCACTAAAGAAAGATCTGTTATTAATAAAGCTAATGAAAAAGGTATTAAAAAAGTAGTAGAACAACAATTTGAAGTAGCTAAAAAAGTAATTAGTTATGGATTAGTTCCTATTGTAGAACCTGAAGTTACTATTACTATTACTGATAAAAAAGAAGCTGAAGTAATGCTTCTTAAAGAATTAAAAGAAAATATTTCTAAATTAGGTCCTAATGATAAGATTATTTTAAAATTATCATTACCTACAGTTCCTGGATTCTATGATGAAATTAGTAAAGATAAACATATAGTTAGAGTCGTTGCTTTATCTGGAGGATATTCTAGAGAAGAAGCAAATAGATTATTAAAAGAAAATGATTGTATGATCGCTTCTTTTAGTAGAGCACTACTTCAAGATTTAAGAGCTCAACAAACAGAAGTAGAATTTAATCATAACTTAAAAGAAGCTATAGATAGTATCTATAATGCTTCTACTAAAAAGAATTAATTATTATAAAAAGATATATTATTTAAATAGTCATTAAATGTAATTTGATATTCAAAATACTTATCATTTAACGTACGCTTTATAAATTTAAGGTGTTCAAATAGTTTTATTGAACGATCATTATTTTTATTTACTTTACATACTAATTCTTCAATACGCCATTTTAAGAATACTTCTTTCATGCACTCTTTTATAACTGCTTTACCATATCCTTGTCCCCAATTAGTTTCATCACCAATTACAATAACAATTTCATATCTTTTCTTATCTATATGAGTGAATAAATTTAAAAAACCTATGCAATTCCCATCTCTTTTATCAACAAGAAAAAATCTTCCTTCTTGATTAAGGTAATATGTTAATAGATCAGTTTTATTATTTTTAATTAATTCAGTTAAAGAATATATTTCGTCATTACTTTCATTTAAATATTTAGTTACATCTTTATCATCTAACCAATTTATTATTTTATTAGCATCGCTAGTTTCTACTTTTAATCTTAAAAAAACTTTTTTGGCTTCTTCCATATATAGACCTCCAAATATATAGATAAAAGCCTGTCTAATCCTAGCTGGTTCTTTTATGACTTGATTATATTATCTTTTTATATAGAAAACAACTAAGGCAACGTCGTTATTGATGCACTGATATCATTCTATTTTGTTTCATCAGAAAACTTATCTTGATTATCAAAATTTATAAAACATTTTTCGAACAAAAAATCTTTAAGTTTTGAACAATCATTTGTATCATAGTAATTAATTAATAAATCGTAAAATTCATTTGTAAATTTTGGATTAATTGTAACTATGCCTTGCTTATGTTGAAGAAGAAATTTGTTTGCAAAAATATTTGCAGTTCTCTTGTTTCCATCGGAAAAAATCTATTCGTAATGAGACCACATTGAATGAATAATAATTATTTTTTTATTATCTAAAATTCTATAAACTAAACGATGTTGGATATTAATTCTTCTTGAATAATAACCTTTTAAATCTCCTACCAATTTTTCAAATTGAGGTGGGTTTTGATAGGGATTTTCACATAAAATATCTAAAAGTTTTTTTGTTGTTTCTTCTAGTCCTGCTCTTTTAAGAAGTTTTTTCTCTTTTTCAGCATTTTTGGTAAATTTAATATCCCACATTACCAAGTTTCTCCATGCTTATAAGATTTCATATCTTTTGGATCTTCTTTTTCACCTTCTTTTATTTTTGCCATTAATTTTGGTTTGGACATTAAATAAACAGTTTCCATAATTGATTCATAATCATTTTGACTAATAATCACAGCATTTCCTTTTTTGGTGTTAACAGTTACTATTTCGTTATATTCAATCACATTACTTAAGGTTTCAAATAATTTTTTTCTTAAATCGGTTGCTTTCGTTATTGCCATAAGCATATCCTCCATATACTATTAATTATAACAAAAAAGCGTACGTAAACAAGTACATGTTTAAAAACAATAAATATTAATTATACTATTTTTTATTTATAGCAGTTCTAACAACAGTTTCATTTGCAATTATCATTAAAGATAAGAATATTAATATATAAAATGGAAAGAAAGAAATAGTAAAATTATTTGCTATTAAACCAAATAAAGGTGGCATAAAACAACTTCCTAAATAAGCACTAGCCATTTGTACTCCAATCATTGCTTGAGAATTTTCTTTTCCATATACCGTAGGAGTCATATGAATAATACTAGGATATATTGGAGCACATCCTAAACCCATAATAACTAAACCAATAATAGTTAAATAATTATTATTAGGTATAAATACTAATATTAAACCTACTACTATTATACATTGACCCATTCTTATAATGTTCCAATCGTGTATTTTATTAGCGATAAAGCCATTAATAAATCTACCTATTGTTATTCCTATTACAAATAAAGAAGCAAAATTAGCAGCTAAATCTTTACTTAATTCATTATTAATAACTAAATATGAAGAACCCCAGGCAATAGTAGTAGATTCTAAAGCACAATAACAAAAGAAAGTAATAAAACCAGGAATAGCTCCTTTAATATGCACTATTTCTTTAGGAGTTAAAGCTTTTTTTCTAGTAGTTATTTTATTATCTTCTTCTTTAGATATTCCTACCTTATCAAATTTCTTCCATAAAGGAATACTAATAAAAGAAATAATACAAATTACAATTTGAATGCAACCTACAATTAAATAACCATTACTCCATCCTTTACTAGTAGATAAAGCATAACCCATTATATATGGACTAATTGAAGCTCCCACTCCCCACATACAATGTAACCAACTCATCATTCTAGGCTTAAAATGTAACGCTACATAATTATTTAAAGCAGCATCAATAGCACCTGCTCCTAATCCATAAGGAATACCAATTAATAATAAGATCCAAAAATTATTAGCAAAAGAAAAACCTATTAAAGCACTTGCAGTTAAAAATATACTTACTGTAGTTACTTTAGCAGGTCCAAATTTCTTTGTTAAAAAATCACTAAATAAACTAGATATTATCGTACATACTGCTATAGTCATTGATAATATTCCTTGATACGATAAAGGAACATTAAAATCAATATAGATTTGTGGCCAAGCTGCACCTAAAAGTGAATCTGGTAAACCTAAACTTATAAAGCATAAATATATTACAGCAACTAATAATCCAAACATATTAAATAACCTACTTAATTCCAATATCTTTTATAACTACATCGTCTCCAGTAACTAAATATGTATCATCACTTTTACAATGTGGGCATACTCTACCAAATTCAGTAGTTTTAAAAGTGCTTTTACATTTCTTGCAATATGAAATACCCTCAATAATAACCATTTTGAGTTCACAATTCTTCATATATTCACTTCTTTTAATTGCCCAATCATAACATTCTTTAAAATAAGAAGGAATAACAGAAGAAACTTCTCCAATTTCTAAAGTTAAAGATACTACTTCTTTAGCATTATTCTTTTTTGCCATCTCTTCCGCAGCATCAATAACATAAAATACAATACCTAATTCATGCATAAATATTAATCATTAGGAACTGCATTTCCAGTAAATGGTTTAGTTTTTTTATCTTCTTTATGAGCTTTATTATATGCTTTACGTTTCTTGTTCATTGCTTTAGCTTCAGGAGAATAATTTGTTAAAATCTTCATTCCACGTTTTAAAGCATATGGGAACATACCTTTTAATTTATCTTCACCTTTTCTCATATCAGTTTGTTCTGGGTGATCTCTTACAAGGTGAATAGCATCAAATTCACAACGTGTAGTACAAATTCCACAACCAATACATTTATGTGGATCAACAACTGATGCTCCACAACTTAAACATCTTCCTGTTTCTTTTTTAACTTGTTCTTCAGTTAAAGTTAAACGATTATCATGGAAGGAATGTTTGCCATCAATCTTCGAATTAATACCTTCTTCTTGTCTACCAATAGTATCGTAAGAAGGATATGAAATATCTTCTTTATTTAATGGGGTAAAGTTATGTCTATTTAATGCAATCTTTGGATCTGCACTTGGTCTAACGTGACGAGCTAAACTATCAGCAACATAATGTCCTGCAGCTATAGCATCAATTACAAATTTAGGACCAGTATAAACATCTCCACCTACGAAGATATCTGGATCAGCAGTTTGATAAGTTAATTTATCTGCAATTGGATAATTACCATGCCAATAAGTAACTTTACTACCCTCAAGTAATTTGCCCCATTCAATAGCTTGGCCAATTGCAAATACAATTTGATCAGCTTCAACTTTAATTGTTTCATTTTCATCATATAAAGGAGCAAATTTCTTAGTAACAGGATCGATAGTTTGAGTACATTTCTTTAAGATTAAACCAGTAACTTTACCATCTTTATCTACTAAAACTTCTTTTGGTCCATATGAATTGAATATAGAAACTCCTTCTTCTAAAGCTTCACTTATTTCATCTTTACTAGCAACCATATGTTCTTTGTCTTCAAGACAATACATACTTACATAGTCGCTTCCTAAACGTTTGGCAGTTTTAACACAATCAATAGCAACATTACCTCCACCAATTACAACTACTTTACCAGTAAATTTCTTATCTTGATGTTCAAAAGCATTCTTTAAATATGAAACTGCTATATCTGTATTCTTTGCGGTATCATTTTTAACTCCTGGTCTTCTTCCACCTTGACAGCCAATAGCAATATAGAAAGCTTTATAACCTTGTTTTTTAAGTTCTTCAATAGTTATGTCTTTTCCTACTTCAATTCCACATTTAACTTCAACGCCAAGTTCTTTAATAATATCTATTTCAGCTTGTAATACATCTTTTTCAAGTTTGTAAGAAGGAATACCATACATCATCATTCCTCCTGCTTTTTTATCTTTTTCAAATACAGTAGGTTTAAAACCTGCTAATGCTAAATAATAAGCTGCAGACATACCCGCTGGACCTGAACCAATAATTGCAATCTTTTCATCAAAATGACCATGAACAGAAGCAACTACTTTTTTAGGAACATAATGTTTCTTAGACTTTAAATCAAAATCAGAAACGAATTTTTTAACGGCATCAATAGAAACTGCTTTATCAATAGTTCCTCTTGTACATTCTTCTTCACAACGTTTATTACAGACTCTTCCACAAACAGCTGGGAATGGGTTTTCTTTTTTAATTAAAGCCAATGCTTCTTGATATTTTCCTTCATGAGCAAGTTTTAAATATCCTTGAACAGGAACATGTGCTGGACAACTTGTTTTACAAGGAGCGGTACCTGATTCATAAGTATCATGCATTCTTGGAGTATCTCTATAATTTTCATCCCAAGCATATTTTCCCCATTTTATTGCGTCTGGAAGAGGTGCTTGTGGGTATTCAACTGCACTATGATCTTTATGACATAATTTTTGTCCTAATTTAACAGCACCACTTGGACATGATTCTACACACATTCCACAAGCAACGCAGTTTTTAGCAGTTACTTTTGCAGTATATGCAGAACGTGATAAATTTGGAGTATTAAATAACATACTTGTTCTTAAAGCATTACAAATTTTTACATCACAATTACAAATATCAAAAATATGTTCTTTTCCATCAATATTAGTTATTTGATGGACGAATCCATTATCTTCAGCTTTTTGAATAATCTCTAAAGCTTTTTCTGTAGTAATATAGTGAGCTCTACCAGTTTCAACAGTATAGTCAGCCATATCACCAACTTGAATACACCAATCATCTGGGTCATCAATACAACCTTCACCCATCTTTTGACGGGAATATCTACAAGAACAAATACCAGCTGATATATGTCCTTCATATTTTTTTAACCAATAAGAAATATGTTCTAAATCTACTGATTCATTTTCAATTGAGATAGCTTTTTCAACAGGAATAACGTGCATTCCTATTCCATCTCCTCCTGGAGGTACCATTTGAGTAATACCAGCTAAAGGAATAAATGTCATTCTCTCAAAGAAAGGGGCTACTGCAGGGTTTTTATCTACTCTATCTTTAGAGGAGTTAAATAATTCTGCACTACCTGGAACAAAGAATGATATTCTATATCTTTTAATTTTTGGAGCGTCTTTTATAGGAGCATCATGAGAATAATTATCACCATAATCATATTCAATAATGCCTACCCATGCCATCTTATCAAATAAATCTTGTAAGGCTTTTGCATCATAGTTTTTATTCATCTTTAAAAGTTCATCAAAAGTATAGAACTTTCTAAGCTTCATTTTATTTAAAACTACTGCCATTTCATGAGTTACTAATTCTCTTAACCCCCAATATTCTGGATCATTACTAGTAACACCACCTATTTTATGTGTTGCAACATCTGTAATCTTTTTTGCTAACTTTAAAATCTCCTTATCAGGGTTCTTTTCACCTTGATATTTGCTGGGAATAGTCTTGAATTGCTCTGGCATATTGTTTCCTCCTATGAATTAGTAATTAAAATTAACTACTAATAGTTACGTATTCATTATATATATAAAAATCATGAGTAGCGATAATTATTTGCTCAAAAATTAAACATTTGTTTAAATATCGCTTATTTAGTTAAATGTTTCTCAATAAAAGAATCAATTAATTTAAAATATCCTTCTCTATCGTAAAGAGACGCTAAACAATGCTCTCCTTTTGGGAAGAGATGTTTCTCTTTTTCTATATCATTTGGTAAATTATCATAAATCAAATCCATATCATGAGGTGGTATAAACGTATCTTCTCCAGCATGAATTAATAATGTTGGAATTTTTATGTTCTTGGCATTTTCTTTAACATTTGCAGTTTTTAAACTGAAATGATGTAATAAAATACATGCTAAATTTAAAGGGTATAATGCAAAAAAAGCAGGAATTTTCATATATTCTGTTATTACTTTTTTAAATTCAATATAAGCACTTTGATATGCCGAATCTGCAATAACCCCTACAATTCCCGCATCATTTTCACTTCTTGCGGCACACATCAATACTGTTGCAGCTCCTAAAGAGTTCCCATAAAGTAATATTTTGGCATCCTTATTTAAAGATTTAATATATTTTATCCAACATAATAAATCTTTACTTTCTCTATCACCCATTGTGCAATATTTTCCACCACTAGAGGCTTCTGCTCTTTCATCAATTAATAATAAATTTAAATCATATTTTTCAATTAAATGATTCATTAAAATAGTTTGTTCAAGGTGGCAACTACCATAACCATGAGCCGCTAATATAAATAAATTAGATTTCTTTTTACTTTGATAATAAAACCCATTTAATTTTGTTTTATCATAGGAAGAAATACTAACAAGTTTTGTATTATTCTTTTTATCAAAATCATAATCCATGATCTTTTCATAGATATTATTTTTATCAGTTAAATGATTTTGATTTTTAGTTTTTAAGGCTTTGGCTCCCAAATTCATCTTTACTATTTTTTGACCTAATATTAGATAAAGGGCAAATAAAAATAATAAACTAGCAAAAACTATAATTACTATTAAATATGGTTTCATAATAAATACCTCTATTTATATTATAGTGTATTTTATAAAGAACTTAATAAAGAAATTACTAATATTGCGCCAAGAATAATATAGATTCCACCAAAGGAAATAATATATAAGATATCAATTGCCCAATCAAATTTTACGTTTCTAGCACCCATATGAGGATGATATAAAAGTAAAGCTGGAGCTATATACATAAGATTTGGAAATTTACCTAATCCTAAAGTTAAAGCGTAATTATTTTTAGATAATAATAGTTCTAATAAACCAATAATAAATACAGTAACTGCTCCAATTCCATTTTTAATAAATAAAGCTTTATTACCATTCATTAATATCTTTGTTTTATCTGCCCCATATTTCTTTTCCATTAAGGTCTTAAATATAAATAAACCTAATAAATATATGATACATAATAAAGAAAATTGTATTTTTTCACTAGAGAATAAATATAAGACAGGAACAGATAAGTTCCAACCCCAAATAGAATTAGCATAGTTATAAATAAGCGTATTTGTAACTATAATAGCAATTGGAATAATAGTTAATAAACGCAAGATTAATATTCCTTTATTTGTCTTAATAAATTTAGGTCTAGAGAATAAAGTCATCGTCATAATAAAGTAACAAGTAATCGTACCAAAGTTATTTGGTATCGTAGCATTTAAAGCGATTTCTTGAACAATTAAGTTTTTACTTTCCATCAAAGAAGTCATTATTAGTGTTTCAATAACATATAAGCAAACATAAACAATAAAATATAAGAAGATATTTCTAATTACCCTTTTATCATCGATAAAGATATCAAAATCCATGAAATATAATAAGAACATACCTATCATAAATAGGTAAAATAAAGTATTAGGAATAGTAGTAAAATCATTACCACTAATACTAACAACACCTAAAAAAGTAAATACATAATATAAAATTCTAATAGAACCAAAAAATACTAATATAATACCTGCTATTTCATACACTGTTTCTGGAATAACTGGCGTAATAAATATATCTTTTTTAGCATGTAACTCACGAGCAAAACATGCACAATTATCTCCATTATTTTGAAGTTTTTCGCCATGCTTTCTACCATAAAGAAAGGCGAATATTAAGAAAAACAAACACCCTGCACTAGATAAAGTACCAAGTAAAAGCAATACTAAAGCAATAGAAGAACTTCTACTATTAGCTTTGTTTCCAATACGATAATCATTGGCAAATCCCTCATAGAATTTATAGTTTAGTCCTTTTTCGTTTCAATTATATTATCAAATTCTGTATTAATTTCACTTAAATTTGATTCTAGTATAACCTTCATCTTTTCTATTTTTTCTTTACCTTCAGTAGTCGTATCATCAAGTTTTAAACTAGAGTCATAAAAAGAAGTAAACTCATAATTATCTTTTGTTGGTTCATCATAATAATATTTATAAACATAACCTGTTGAATATTCTACATAATTAGCAATCAAACTTAATGGATTAGTATTTAATGAAAATAAATAAGATAATCTATATTCATCTGTGTGATATGTAACAACTGCACTCATTAAATTCATTGCTTGTTCATCAAAAGAACCCTTAATTGAATAAAATTTATTGTCTTCTTTAGAAAATATTTCAGGAATTACTAAATCACTAGTTAATGATAATGTTGGAGTCCCTTTTTCTTTTACTTGATCATAAAATTCAACATATTCCGTAGAATAATAAGATCTAACATTATTTTTTGCTTGGTTTCCAACATAAAAACCACTACCTAATGTTGCAAGACCTCCTGCAATTAAAACTCCAATAATAATCTTTGTAACTTTTTTTCCTAAAATTTCATAAAATTTACTAACAATTTTATTTTCTACAATAGGAATTGCCGCTGGATAAGAGCAATCTCCCTCTAAATATGGTGCGAAATCTTCACCTAAGGCTTTAGAAATTTTACCAATTTGTTTCTTTGTTGGCTTTAAATAACCATCTTCAATACATTTATATGTAACCTTATTTATATGCAAAAATTTAGAAAATTCTTTAATTTTCATGCCTTTTTCTAATCTTTTATTGTATAAATGCAGGTTATAACTATCCATTATGTGTCCTAACTAAGAAAAAATTATGTAGTATTATATTTTTTTCTCTTTATTTATTTTATAATATTTATACATGAAAAAGAAAAAGTATTTCAAAATTTTATTACCAATGCTCACTGTTTTTGTTGTTTCTTCTTGTGGAGAAACATCTTCTTTTTCAAAATCTGACTTTTATTACTCGCAAGGAGCAACATCAGATTATATAAACTCAACCTATTATTCTGATGATTATTTTTTAAATGATGCCACTACTTATAATCCATCTCTTGCTACTACTTCTATTTGTTTAAGTATGGCTGCTTTTGCTACTAATAGAAATAAAAGTAATTCCGATTATTCATATAGATATAAAAACGTTGATGCCTTACTATCCTCTTTTGGTTATAGCGATATTACTCCTAATAGTGGATATTTAGCAAAACCAGAAAGCGATACAATTGGAGTTGTATATGCTAAAAAGCAAATTAAAGATGACACAATGATTGCTATAGGAATTAGAGGTTCTAATTATCAACAAGAATGGGCATCTAATTTTACATTAGGTAAATTTGATACTAATAAATATCATGAAGGTTTCTATGAAGCAGCTTCTAATTTATTAGATGGCTTAAAACAATATATAAGTGATGAAAATATATCAGGCAATATAAAAATATGGATTAGTGGATATTCTAGAGCAGGTGCTACTGCCAATATGAGTAGCGGCTTATTAGATAAATCATTAATAGATAATGAAAAACTATTAGGTGATAATGTTAATTTCACAAAAGAAGATATCTATGCTTATTGTTTTGAAGCTCCTCAAGGAGCATATTATGATTCAAGTTTAGATGATATCGAAGTTCATAATGAAAACTATTCTAATATTTTTAATATTATAAATACTAATGATCCAGTACCTAAAGTAGCAATGAAGGAATTAGGTTTTACTAGGTTTGGTAAAGATATGTATTTAGTGGATACTGTTTCAGATCCAAACTATGATTCTGATATTGATGTTGTTAAAAAATTCTATATTGCAATGGATAATTATCAAGCTTTAGGTGGAGATTATTTAATTGATGATTTTAAATATAAAAACGTTACTATAGGTGGAGAAAAACTTATTTCTTTTAAGGAAGATGCTAATCATATTAACTGGACACAAGGCTTATTTTTAGATGAATTCTTAGCTGCATTATCAACTGCAGGAGTTAAAGATCGTTCTAATTATGTAGATAATTTCCAAGAAGGATTAAGAGATATATTTATTCTTTTATATAAGAATGGTTTGCCAAATGGCTCTATGGTAGAAATATTAATTAATGTTGTTAAATCTATCACTACTGGTGATGAATTAGATATTTTATTTGATGATTTAGTTCATAGTAGAGAATATTTTGTAAAAGATTTAATTCCAATTATAAAAAGAGCATTAGAACAAACTGGAATTACTATTATGGTTGATCAATTAGTAAGTGATTTAAAAAATCTATTACTTGCAATGGTAGATGTATTTGAAGTAAATCCAAGTCTAATTTTATCTTTATTATCAATTAAAAATATAAAAGGAATTGGTTCTGCTCACTATCCTGAATTATGTTTAGCTCATTTACAAGCTCGTGATCCAAATTATGGAAGTAATTATGTTACTTCAAGTATGTCTGGAAGATATTATTATTTTGAAAGTAAAAATATCGACGGTTCCTTTGTAGTTAAAAAAGATAACTCTGTAATTGCTAAATATAGTAATGAAACCTTTGAAACACTTAATAATACTTATGTTTATGGAATTAGTGGAGAAGAATTTGTAATTTATTTACCAATTCAAGAAGGATATGAAATCATAATGCCTTCTACTTCCACAGGAACATTAAGTATATATGAACCTAGTAAATTAAAATATGTTAATAGTTATGGTGATATTTCTTCATCAATTACAAATAAACAAATAGATGAAAATGTAAAAGTAACATTTGAATAACCCTATCAAATACCACCTCAATTTAAAAAACACATGCGAATTGCATGTGTTTTTATTTTATTATTATAATTATCGATGTCTATAATTCTTTTTATCAATATACATTTCAGTATCGCTTTTCATTAAGCATTCATCAAATGATGCACCATCTTGATAAAAGGAAAATCCAAATGATGCCATAAATGGAGTCTTCGATAATAATTGTTTTGCTAAAGCAATATATCTTGCAGCATCATCACCACTTTGTTTAACTCCAACTACAACAAATTCATCTCCACCAACTCTATAGGCTTCAAAATTTCTAGTACAGGCTTTCTTTAAACAAATAGCTAAAGTAATTAAAGCAGTATCACCTTTTGCGTGCCCACCATTATCATTAATTTCTTTTAGACCATTTAAATCAACCATAATTAGAACTAAATTTTCATGTCTTAATTGATCAATATTTTCAAAGAAAGATTGTCTATTATGTAATCCAGTTAGTTCATCAGTTTTTGATTGTCGAACAAAGAAATATAGATAATATATTAAACAAGACACAGATAAAGCTGAATCAATTAAAAACTTAAAATCAAGAAGGGATTCAATTATTGTAGCAATTATTGCAAAACCAGATACCAAACAAATAGTAAGTAATTCTAACTTATCATGTTTTGTTGAGAACATAAAAGAAAGGACAAGTAAAGTTGCAAAATATATACCACTTATAATATGAGGTAAATATCCAAGTGGCCCTCTTAAAAATGAATTATTTGCACTAAAACCTATAATCCAATTGTTAAATGGGGTAGTTATCATTAATATTGAAAATATTATTAAAGGAGAAACTAATACCCAAATATATGCATTTTTTCTTTCTCTCCTAAATAAAATTAAAATAATTAATAAAAGTATTGTTGGCCTTAAAATATACCCAGCAATTGAAGTTACGTATCTCCAATAAGATAGAGTTTCTAAAGTAGACAAATAAAAATCTCCAATATCAGCAATATCTAATAGGGTTACACAACCTAAAAAAGCAAAGAATAATCTGTTTGTATATTTATCTTTAAAACGATTACCAATAAAAACAATTAATAATGATAATACAATAATCCACGTACCAAAATTACTAATGACAATTTCCCTTAAAATACTCATTGAAATATTATATCATTATTCCTCAAAAGTTAATAAAAAAATGTTGATTATATACGCAACTTTGTTGTTGAATTTGACATTTGTTAAGCCTAATATATTGCTTATGAATTCTAGTGTTATTCTTATTATTTCACTTATTTCTACTATATCAATGATCTTATTAATCATCTTTTTACCACATATAAAAATAGGAAAAATAACTTTTGATACTTTTTATATTCCGCCCCTATTTGCCGCTATTATTATTCTTTCTTTTTCTTTAGTAGATATAAACTCAATGTGGAATTCTTTTATAAGTGATACATCTATTAATCCTTTACAAATATTAGCATTATTCTTTTCAATGTCATTCTTGTCTATTGTATTAGATGAAGTTGGTTTCTTTGAATATATTGCTAGTAAAGCCTTAAAGATAGCAAAGAATAATCAATATATATTATTTTTAATATTTTATTTATTAGTGTCTATATTAACTATTTTTACTTCAAACGATATTATAATTATTACCTTTACACCTTTTATTATATTCTTTGCAAAGAATGCAAAAATTAATCCGCTGCCTTATTTAATTAGTGAATTTGTTGCAGCAAATACTTGGTCAATGTTATTTATTATAGGTAATCCCACAAATATTTATTTAGCTAGTAGTTTTAACGTTACATTTTTAGAATATTTTAAAATGATGGGATTACCTACTTTATTTGCTGGATTAACTTCTTTTGTTATTATCTTTTTATTATTTAGAAAATCATTAAAAGAACCATTAAATATTGAAATTCCTCCTGTCCAAATAAAAGATAAATTTATTCTAATTACAAGTTTATCTTTTTTAATAATAACCATTATATTAATGGCTTTATCAAATATAATTAATATTAAAATGTATTTAGTTTGCAGTATAGCATCTATATTACTTTTATTAATATTACTTATATATTCTTGTTTTAAACATAATATTATTAAAGTTACTGGTTCATCTATAAAGAGATTACCTTATACTCTAATACCTTTTGTTTTATCAATGTTTGTTATTGTGTTTAGTTTATCTAGTTCTGGCTTAACTAATGAAATAACTAAATTTTTAGATAATGATTATCCAATATTAAGCTATGGTATATCTTCTTTTATAACTGCTAATTTAATAAATAACATCCCAATGAGCGTTTTATATTCTAATATAATTTCTTATTCTACTATAGGAGGATTAACTCCTGTATATGCTTCTATAATATCTAGTAATATAGCTGCATTCTTTACTCCAATAGGAGCTTTAGCAGGTATTATGTGGATGTCTATATTAAAAAATCATGATATTAAATTTACATTCTTAAAATTCTCTTTATATGGATTAATTATATCAATACCCACCTTATTTATGGCATTATTAGGTTTATTTTTAATTACTTTATAAATAAAAAGTGAATGCTTTATTGCATTCACTTTCTATATTTATTAATAATTATTATTTAATATTTATACGACCATCTCCATATGGATCTTTATATTGCTCACCAACAACTCCTGATAAATTATCTTGAATATAATTGATTAAAACTTGATTATCTAAAACGCCTTCATTTTTCAATACTGTACAACCATCAAACATAGTATAGCCATTACCATCACTAGTTAAAATATATGTAATACTACTTAAAGTATATGTTTTATCTTCAACTAAATCTTCACTACCAATCTTAATATTGCTTACTCTATTTTCTCCGGACATTGATAAGAACATTCCAGCACTATCTAAGACAACTGGAGTAGCAATACTACTATCAACATCAAAGCTCATTCCAGATACTTGTAAGAATCCACCAAATTCAATTGGTAAATTATAAACACTTAACTCTAATGCTTCTTTAAGTATTTTCCCAGTAACCTCTATTTCACAAACTTCATTATTATATGGCATTACATCTAATACATTTCCATATGTAATATCTCCAGTAGGAATGTTAGCTCTAACTCCTCCACCATTAATAACAGCAATATCGCTACCAGTATATTCTCTAAATGCATCAGCACATAAATCACCCAAATTAGTTTCTTTATTTCTTACCATTCTCTTTTTAGTTTCAGGATCAAGAATAGTTAAATCATAATTTGTAGAAGCTACTTTTTCATTTAATTTATCAGCATATTGGGCTTGTATTGATGCTATATACTCTGAAACAGATGTATCTTTGCTAGCATATTTTTCTACTAATTCAGTTGTAATATTACCTTCTTTTGTAATATATAAAATTCCAAATGATTCAAATTTAGTTCCAGTAGAAGATAATAATATTTTTTTACCATCTTTATTTGCAACTCTTTCTGATCTTATAAAACTATGAGAATGTCCATCAAGCATTACATCAATTCCTGTTGTATTTGCTATAACATCTGTTGACATAAATGGGGACATATCTTCAGTTGTTCCTAAATGTGATAAACCAACAACATAATCTGCTCCTCTTTCTTTTGCATCTTCTATAGTATCTTGAATTCTATCATAGAATATCTCTTTAGAATCTTGGCAAAATCCATAAATAAAATTACCGCTATCATCTTGGAAATATTTTGGAGTAGAAGAAGTTATAGTTTTAGGAGTAGTAATACCAATATAAGCTACTCTTACATCATCATATTCACACATATAATAAGGATCTAAAACAGTTTCGTTTGTTTTTAAATCCATAAAATTACAACATACATAAGGGAATGAACTATTCTTTTCTAAAGTTAAGAAATTATCCATACCATAATCAAATTCATGGTTACCTGGAATTGCAACATCATAACCTACTTCTTGCATGATATCACTTAAATATAAACCATTAGAGAGAGTACCAATTGTTCCCCCTTGAATTGAGTCTCCACAATCTACTAAAGTTACATAATTCCCATCATTTACCATGTCTTTTTTACATTGAGCAAGTTCTGCATAACCTAAATGAGTATCACTGCCAACTTCACAATGTACATCATTTGTATAAAGAATAGCTAAATCTTTATCTAATGTAGCTTCTTCCTCTTCAGGTTCACATTCTTTACAAGTAACATCACAATTACAATTATTACAACTGCATAAAACTAATAAAACTGGTAAAACCATCCACAAATGTTTTTTCATATTTATCCGTTCCTTTTTATGTAATTATTCTACTCTTCTTAATATACCAATTGAATTAGTTTAATATTAAATTTTCTTTTTATAAAATTGCATAAAAAAAGCTTAAGCATTTAATGCTTAAGCCTTATTTATTTGTTTTAAATTATTAGAATGAATTACCCATTGATCTAGGATTTGTAGTGTAATAACCTCCATCAACTGGAATTAAAGCACTATTAAAGAATTTTGATAATTCATCAGCTAAGAAATTATTTAAGTTAGCAACATCTTCACAAGTACCAAGTCTTTGTGAAGGAATCATTGTTTCCTTTTTCTCAGCCTTAGCAAATCTTTCTTCGTCTTCTTTAGCTAAGAAATGATTCTTAATTAAACCAAACATAACTCCATTTACACGAATTGGTCTAAATTGGGCGGTAGCTTGTCTAACATAATCAGCTAAAGCTAAATTGTAGATTGATTCTAAGTAGTTTTTATCAACCATAAATGCAGAAATAGGGAAATCAAAGATTACACTAGCTAATGTTGATTTAGCTAATAAATCTTTAAGATTTTTTGAAAGTAAAATAGGGGCAGTTAAGATATGTTTTGAGGCTTGATTAATAGTATCAGCATCAACTTCACTCATTTTTCCACGATATTCTTTATCGCAAATAGTAAGTAAAATATCAAGAACTCCATATTTTTTACTGATATGTTCTTTTAATTCAACGATATTCTTTTCATCAGTTACATCGCATTTAAAATATTCAAAATTAGCACCTAAATCATCAAATTCTTTGTTATAATCTCCAACTCCAATAACTTTAGCACCTTCTTTAAGATATCTTTTTGCAGTAGCTAATCCGATGCCTGTTCCAACACCAGTAATTAAAGCAATTTTATTATTTAACATGTTATTATCTCCTTTACCTATTAACTATGTTGAGTAAGCATTCCACCATCAATAGAAATATCACATCCATTAATGTATGAAGCTTCACTTGAACATAAGAAAGATACTAAATCACCAATTTCAGATGGTTCAGCCATTCTTCCACTAGGAATCAATGTTCCCATATATTGAATAACTTGTTTTGTTTCTTCTGGGGAACGACTCTTAGCAAAGATTGGAGTAATAAATGGGCCAGGAGATAAACTAACAACTCTAATTCCTGGAAGACCACCAGCACATTGCTTAGAATATAAATTAAGACTAGATTTACACATACCATATAAAATATCATTTGAAACAATAGTTCTTGCTCCAATACTAGAAATATGGATAATAACTGGAGCTTTATGCTCAGCATTATAAAGATATTCATAACAATATTTAGTCATCATAATTGATGATTTAAGCAAAAGATTAAAAGCAAAATCAAATTTATCAGGAGTGATGTTTGTTGGAGAATAATGGATTCCAACACCTGCTGAATTAACCATAACATCTAATTTGCCATCAAATAATTCTTTTACTTTGTCACATGCTTGTTGTAGATTATCAAGATCTGTAACGTCACATTTAAAAGGGATAAAATGATCGCCTAAATGAGTAGTATTTTCAAAGTTTCTTCCAAGGCCAATGACGGTAGCACCTTCATTAATGAACATTTCTGTTATAGAAAGTCCAATTCCAGAAGTGGCTCCAGCTATCAATACTTTGTAGCCTTCATATTTAAGTTTTTTTCATTAAATAATTCTCCTATTCGGTAAAATTATACCGCATTCATATCTAAAAGTATAGTTATACTAAAAAGAGAGAGACTATTATTAAATTTAATTGATTATATCGAGGCTTTTTAAAAACATTTAAATTGAATTATTCGTTTATAAAATTCAATAAATGTTCTGTTTTTAGAAATTCTTTTTATAAATATTGCTCTTTTATAGAAAAAAACCTTAAATAAAAAAAATAGAATTAAATACTTTTGTTATTTTTCGAAAGTCTTGAATAATATATAAAAAAATAAGAAGCAAAATCTTTTAAATTATTTATTAATACTATTTTTAGTTATTTCTAACATATCTTCACAAACTCGATAGACAAAATCTGTTCTAAATTTATCTTTCATTAATTCATAACCCTCAAGTTGTTGATAAGGCACTTTTCTTTCAAATACTGCACGAACCTCAATTAACTTCCTCGAGTATGTTATTTAATTCCACTTCTTTAGAAACAAAATAATCTATTGGCCTTTCTTTTAGTTTCTTAATATTATCGTTATTTAAAATGAATTTTTCGAACGCATCTTTATCATTTTTTTAATGATTCCAATTAAGTTTTCTATATTTTTCCCTCTTTTCAATGATTTTTTTATACACGAAAAACACCGCAATTTTATAAAACTTATTTTTAATATTTTATATTATAACTTTTTATAAGGCTTTAGGCCACATAAAGGAAAAACATATATTATTAAATAAGAATATTTTTAACCATTTATCATAAAAATCCTTTAATCATAAAATATCTAATGTCACCAACATACCACCAGTTGGGCAACGGACTACTTTTTCATTACTAAAGTAGCGACCGTCTCTACGTGCGAGTGAATTGGACTTTGTAGCATATTCGTTAAGGGCGTGTTGGGAGAATGTCGTGTTGATAATTAAAGATGATTAAGAATAGTATTAACAAAAAAATACTTAACGATTGAATTGAAACTATTATAAGGAGTTCAAATAAAAAGTGAAGAAATAAAAAGGTAATGTTAATATCTTGCTTTTATCATCGTATCCATAATGATTAGAAGAAACTTTTACTACAAGATTATTTTTATTATGTGCTCTAAATTCATTAATAGAGTTTAATGATCCTTTTCCTTTTTTTGAATCAATTGGAATCAATGACCCATTGATGTCAATAACGAATTCGAACTCACTATCTCTTTTCCCTTTCCAGTAAAACAAATTGTAGCCTCTTGCAACTAATTCTGTAGATATATAGTTTTCATAATAAATTCCTGATAGAGAATTATTATTATCTGTGATGAAAGTTTTTGCATTCAAACCACTTTGATATGTAAAGAGCCCCATGTCAGATAGATATAATTTATAAAGCGAGTCTTCAGATTCAATTAAAGGCGAAGTAACATGCTCTTTGACCAAATAAGATTTATTTACAATATTTGAGGTTATAAGCCATTCTATTGGTGTAAGCACATCTCTTGTTTTATACTTTTCATTAAGTTGAGAGCATTTGAAATTTTTGTTTTCTTTATTAAGTTGAGAATATATGTTTCTATAAATTAATCTACTTTTTAATATTGACTCTGGTGATGCTTGATATAACTCCATATCGCTTAAATAATCAGAATAAATCTCTTTTAATTTACTTGATGCTTTTTCATAAGCAACAATCTTATTATCTTTATTCTTGATGAATGTATTTACTACTTCCGGCATTCCACCAAGGAATAAATAATCATTAAACATATTCATTAATTCAATATGTATTTTTTCATCAATAACAATCGTATTTTCAAAACACTTCTTTAGATAATCATAGGAGTTCTTTTTATAGTTAAAAACAAATTCATCAAAAGTAAGTGGATAGATAACCAGCTCATTAATTTTGCCTACTGGAAATAAAAAACTCCTATCAGCAAAGCCACCTTTCTTATGTGCTTGACGATTGATTTTGATTCTAACTAAAGACCCGGAAACAATTAAAGGAATATCTCTTCTGTTTTCACAAAAATGTTTCATCATTTTTATAATTGGTAAGCATTCCTGTGCTTCATCAATTATTAACAAATGGTTTTTATCTGGAATAAAATCGTAATGAATCTGAATATAGTCCAAGACTTTACTTAGATTATCATTCTTAAAAACATAGTGTACAAAATCAGCATCATCAGAACAATCAATCCTAAGATACGAATTTTTGAAATATTGTTCAGCAAACAAGTTTTTAATTAAATAAGTTTTTCCAACTTGCCTAGCGCCCAAAACTAAAAGAGGTTTTCTATCATCATCGTTTAGCCATCCTATTAGATTCTTTAAGTATTTTCTATCCATATTTTCACCAATTATTATCTTCTTGACAATTTAATACTATCATATGTTGCACCTTTTTACAAGTTAATAATACTCATATGTTGCACCTTTTTACAGATATATTTGTCTCATATGTTGCACCTTTTGCAAAGAGAAAAATTGTCGATATTAAAAGTATATAATTCGAGATTTTGCCTATTATCGATATAATCGAAGTTATATCGACAGTTAATCAATACAGCGTCTATTAACGTCGTAACTGGTAAATGTAGCGTAAACTTATAATTTTTGTGAAACTGCCCTATTCATCAGCTTTTTCGCAGCAGTGCAACACATACGAGGTCAAATACGACTACTATCTTAATGGTGTCGGAAATGAGCTTTTGACGCTCCAATGGACCAACATTAACGAAGTACTCATGTTTGAAAAAGTACCTAAATACCGCTATTTTTTGGAATCTTTGAGTACCAACAGTGCAACAGTCTCGACGTGCGACTGAATTTGGCTTTGTAGCGTAGTCGTTGAGGGCGTGTTGGGAGAATGTCGCGTTGTCTACTAATGGGCTGATTGGCTCATTATCCGATACAACTTCCGTAGTTGGCACTTCCATATCGTTATCAAAGGGCTT